>Ga0180223_1000199_pt1 | contig 104060 bp, 96 predicted proteins | sample eDN5th30CKraftOP_FD_151337 | JGI IMG/M metagenome (GOLD analysis project Ga0180223, IMG submission 151337) | Enriched Organic Plus compost microbial communities from Emeryville, California, USA - eDNA 5th pass 30_C Kraft OP (version 2) (version 2) ...
GGCGTCTGCTGTATCTCCGCGCGCGCCTCGGCGGTGTTCGCCACCGAGAGGCTGCCCGCGCGGGCGGTGGTGCCTACTCCGTTACTGTTGGCGGCGGGTTCGGCCGGTGCAGCGGCGATGGGCTGCACCTGCGTCGGCGCTTTCTTGGTGGCTGTCTTTTTCTTTGCCTTAGGTGCGGCAACGGCGCTCTGCTCCACCACAACGGGCGGCAGTGGAATGGCTTCGCTGTCGGCCGACTGGGCTTGCGCAGGCATTGCTTGCACCGCAAGCGCAACGGTGGCGGCGGCTGCACACGCGGGCAGCGCCTTGATACTCTGGAACATGGTTACTCAACTCCCCCAACACACTTTTCTCCCGGCTCCACGCGAAAGGCGCAGCGCCGAAGGTTCAGCAGTGCTGTGAGCGCGGTTGCGCAGGCGGACCGGCATACGGCGCGGCCTCACGCGTGTGCTTAGCGCTCAGGCTGGGAGAGGCGGACCGCGACTGCGCGGTGGCGGGAGATCGGCAGCGGCGACGTCTTCTCGCTCAAGGGCGAGAACCGGTGCCGCATGGGGCATGACCGGAAGCGCCATCGCCTCCGGTATCACCAGCGCCAGCTGATAGGCTGCGACGCCCTTACAGATCGGGCAACTCGTCGCCGGCATCGCCGGCTGGCCATCGGGCGTACACATGGCATCGGCAAAGATGCCGACGTCGGATCGCTGGAGCTGCGTGGTGAACTGTGAGGTGAGATGGCCGGGAAGGAGCAGTGCGTAGAAGGCAACGCCCAGCAGCGCCAACGCTGCCGCGACCTTCCTTTGCATACTCTCTACGCTACCTACCATGCGCTAACCGTAACCGCGATCGTTACGCTCCTCAAGCGCCAAAGCCGCCGCAGCGACTAGGTACTTTCCCTGCGGTCGCCCTCCATCCGTGGGAGCGGGCGACGGGAATGGTCCGCCTTCTAGATCGGCATCACGGCCCCGAGGTGCTCGGCCAAGTTGTCGGTCGGCGTCTTGACGAGGTCTTTATCGAGCTCGGCGTAGATTGCGTGTTTCACCGGCTCGGACAGCGAGGCACGCAGATCGCCAAGAGCTGCCGGCGGCGCAACGAGGACAAGCCTATCGTAGGCTTTCTCCGCCAATCCCTGCTCGAGCACCTTGCCGAGGTGCTTAGCGAAATCGCGCTTCAGCTCGCGGTGCGGGTCGGTCTTTGGTGTGATCGCGTGGCGCGTATCGCCCACGGATTCGAAGCTGCGTCCGAGGCTGTCGCGCACCAGCTCGCTGTCGGGACGGTGATCACCGTTAATCACCTCGAGCTGCTCGACCCCCTTGCCCGGCCCGCGGTTGGCAAAGAGCCGCGCGTGGGCGCCGTCGGCGATCAAGATCCACGTCACTGTCGGTTTCATGGCCGGACTCTCCTCTACGTCGCGGCACCGGAGCCGCGCTTACGAGTGTCGGCACACAACCGTCACCAGGACATTGATGGGCGGTAGGCGCAATTTTAGCCAAGCTATTTCAATCGACGTCCGAATGCGTAGATCGTCGCGACAGGGATGACGAAGCCCATCACCAGACTGATGCCAACGATGTAGGGCAGGTTTTCGTAATGGCCGCGGGAGATGACGAATATCTCATTGAGATACTTCGTTTGCAGTGATCCGGCGACGAGCGCAAGATTCATCAGCGATGCCATGAGCGCAAACCATGTCGCACGGTGGCCGGCCGGGGCGTAGATCGCGATGAGCGTCAAAAGCGGGATCATGCTGAGCTGCGCGAAGGGCGAGATAGTCGCCGCGTCGATGATGGCGATGGTGCGCGCGCCAAACCCGAATACGCGCTCGGTCCAGTCGGCAAGGCCGAGAGTCAAGCCGAACGCGGGCAGTGAAAGAAGCGTGGTTATAACTGTGAGCCAGAGCAGCACCTGCGCGACGGGACGGCGCGTGATAGCGTCTGAGAACAGCCACATACCAAGCAGTGCGAGCGCCGCGCCGATTTGATTGAGCGTGCCCTGGAAGGCTTCGTCGAAGCCGAGCACATCGATGACGAACCAAGTGTAGCCCTGCCCCGCAAGCGGCATGGCGCGGTAGACGAAGATGATCAGGGCAGCAAAGAAGATCGTTCGCTGCGTTTCGAGATCGAGCTGGCTGATGATCCTCCACAGCATCGTGCAGATCACCGCCATCGAGACCGCAAACACAATCTCCTGATTGTATGGCACGGAGGCTCCTGCGAGCGTCAGCACGAAGATGCCGAACACGATGCCGCCGCCCAAGATGCGCCAATCGATACCGCGGCGCTCCAGGGGACGCAGCTTGATCAGCAGCGCGCCGCTCACCGATATCAGCGGGATGATGAGACCGGCGAGGAAAACGCTTTCGTAGCTGTAGATGCTGGCGATCCAGCCGGCGAGACCGGCGACGCAGAACATGCCGAACGACAGCGCAAGCCGCCCGAGAACCTGCACCATGCCGAGATCGCGGTCGACATCCTCTTTGAGGCGCGGGGTACCGTCCGGATTTGTGCGATCGACGACTTCAGTGCTCATCGCATCAGCGACAACATCTTGAATGACGACGCCAAGTACGCTTACGAATGCGCCGAGGCGGTAAAGGTTCTCCGGACTTGCGAACGTGAGCCATCCGCCCGCTGCCCCCGCGAGTAGCAACATCCCGGCGGCGATGAATGCAGCACCGACAAAGACATATACGCGGCGCTGCGAGCCGAAGATCGGCACGGCGTCGACGAGCTCGCCGAACACCATTTTCACCGTCCAGGGCAACGTGATCCACACGTTCAATGCGGCAAGCTCGGCGGGGCTAAGGGTGAGTGCCCCCTTCACCCAGAAGCTTTCGGCAACCGCGATGAGGCCCAGCGCGCCATAGGCGAAATAGACCATCAGCAGCGGCAGATAGCGGGGGCGGAACGCGCGGATGGGATTGAGCAGCGCCGCTTCGAGCTGGCGTTTCACGTAGTCGCCGCTCCACGCCTGTGTTGCCGCCACCATCGCGCTCCCTCCGCAAATGCCTGTCCGCTATAGTCGCCCAGACAGATAAACAAGTCGGGGACAACCGTGAGCGAGGGAAAACGTGAGGCGGACGCGGAGGGCGCGGTCAAGCTGCAGCGCTCCCTGGGCCTATGGATGAGCGTCCTTTACGGGCTCGGCGTCACCATCGGAGCGGGCATTTATGTTCTCATCGCCCCGACGATTGCCCGTGCGGGTGTGCATGCCCCGCTCGCATTCCTGCTTTCGGCGCTCACCATGGCGCCTTCGGCGGCGACGTTCGCGGAGCTTTCGTCCCGCATGCCGCGGAGCGCAGGCGAGGCAACCTACGTGCATGCGGCTTTCCGCTCCGATACCCTCGCCCGCGTCGTGGGCCTGCTGGTCGTTGCTGTTGCGATCATCTCGGCGGCAACCGTAAGTCGCGGCGCTGCAGGCTATATTTCAGTGTTCGTCGAGGCGCCGGCGGCGCTCATCGTCAGCACGGTTGTTTTGCTGCTCGGCGTCGTCACCGCATGGGGGATCAAAGAATCCGTCGCGTTCGCGGGGATCATGACGCTGATCGAAGTCAGCGGACTAATGTTGATTATCGTCATAGGCACAATGCACCACCCGGCGGAGTTCGTTCACCGGCTGCCCGAGGCATGGAGCGGATTTGGCGAAGCGGGCGCGTGGGCCGGCGTATTCGGCGCGGTGTTGCTAGCCTTCTTTGCATTCACGGGCTTCGAGGGACTGGCAAACATTGCCGAGGAAGTGAAGAACCCGACGCGCACGCTGCCGGCAGCGATCTTCCTGACACTGGTGATGGTGACGCTGCTTTACATGCTCGTCGTGTGGGTGGCGCTTATTGCCGTGCCGCACGCGGAGCTGGGGTATTCCTCGGCGCCCTTGAGCCTCGTCTACGAACGCGTCACCGGCGCCTCACCAACGGCTATTACCGCAATCGCTATCGCCGCCACGGTCAACGGCATCGTGGTATTCATGGTGATGGGCTCACGCGTCATCTATGGGATGGCAGCGCAGAACCTGCTGCCGGCGCGGCTGGCGAAGGTGAACCGGAGCACGCAAACGCCGGTCATGGCGACGGCGATCATTGTGGCGGCGGTGCTAATCCTCGCGCTCGCCTTCCCCATCGAGCATCTCGCCGAAGCGAGCTCGCGCATTACCCTCGTCGTGTTCGCGTTCGTGAACGCGGCTCTGATCAAGCTGAAAATGGGTGCGGTCCCGCCGCCTGCCGGCAGCTTTACTGTCCCGGCCTGGGTGCCGGTGGCGGGATTAGTGGCTAGCCTTGCCCTGTTAGCGAGCGAGCTTCTGCCGCAATTGTGAGTCGCAGCAGAAGCTCGTGGCTAGGTGCAGGGTTTTATGCAGGGTTCGTGAGAGAAAATGCGAGCGGCGCAAGGATCAATCGCGGCCAGCGCGGGTGCGCGGCACGACCCATGGGCGCTCGTCGAACCCCATGGACGATGTATTGAGCGGGGTGCCTGGGCCGGTGAATACGCCGCCGCCGAATTGCAGTCCCGTGCGGCCCGTGCTCGCGGCAGCCTTATCCTCGGCAAGGCCGAGTTGTGCACGCAAATCGGTGTCGAGACTGACGCCTGGCGCAGACGGCGCATCGGGGGCGAGGTTCGCCGATCCGCTCGCCGGAGTGCCACCACCGTTTTGGATGTCGAACGCCAACGCCGGCGGCGCAAGCAGGACAACAGCCACCAGCGCGGCTCCAAGGGTCGACGCAGATCGCATAGGTGATTTCCTCCGCAGTTAGAGGCTCTTATTCTGCCGCCAATATTGGGCGGGTACATGGCCGCGGAAGGCCCGCCGCCACATTTCCTGTGCTGCTGTGTCAAACAGGCCACGCTTGTGCTGCGCAACTAGTCGATAACACCTCCGCACTGCTTTCAGCGAGGACACACAATCCGGCCGACGGGCATGCAGGGCCGGACTCCATCGCCGCCCGATCCTGCAGCTGTCCGAAAGCCGCGGCCATTTCACTGACGTCTTGGGCCCGGTACCTTCAATCCTCTGCAGCGCGGGATACGGCGCTATCACTAGTCCACCTGCGGATCATATCCCGGTAACGATTGCCCGCTACCGTTTCGGGGCGTGCGAGAGGGTAGATATGCAATCCCCCGGCGACATTGGCGGCAAGGACACCGCCCTCGATTTTGAAATCTCGATGGCATTTCAGCCCATCGTCGATGTCGGACAGCGAAGCATCTTCGCTTATGAGGCGCTCGTACGCGGCACCGATGGCGCTACGGCCGAAAGCATTTTCGCACGCGTCAACGATGGCAATCGCTACGCCTTCGACCAGCGCTGCCGCGTGCGCGCTGTGGAGCTTGCCGCTGCGCTCGGCATGCAGCAGGCGCTGAGCATAAACTTCATGCCAAATGCCGTTTACGAGCCCGCGCGGGAATTGCGCGCGACACTCGAGACCGCGCTGCGTACCGGCTTTTCTGTCAGCCAGATCATCTTCGAGACGACGGAAGATCACGGCTCCGATGACGAACGGCTGCGCTATATCTTTTCAACCTACCGCATGCACGGCTTCAAGACAGCGCTCGACGGTTTCGGTGCGGGCTATGCGGATTTAAACCTGCTGGCAGACTTCCAGCCGGATTTTCTGAAAATCGACATGGGACTGGTCGAGGGCATCGAAACGGACCGCGCACGGCAAACCATCGTCGGCGCCATAGCTGCGGTCGGCAATCTTCTCGGCATCCGTGTCATCGCTAAAGGTATCGAGGACCCCCGCGCGGCCTCGCTGCTGCATCACCTCGGTGTCAACCTCATGCAGGGCTACCTATTCGCCGAGCCGGGCTTCGAGAGGTTGCCGCAGGTGGATTTCAATGCGGCGCTTGCCGGCGCACGCCACACCCGCACCGGCACCGCCTAGGTTTGGCGCGGCGCTTCAACTTCCGATAGGCACCTTGGCCAGGACGCGTCCTGAAGCATCAGCGATCTCGAATGTCGAATGGGTCGGACGGTGCTGGTCGTCGACAGCTTCATCCAGCAGAAGCTCTGCTCCCGCTTGCCGCGCGTCCGCAATCGCCTCATCGAGGCTGTCGAACTCGAGGCCCAGATTATCCATCTCGACGCCAGAAGCTGACCTTACGTGGAAATAGTAGCGAGGCATGCGTCGTCCCTTCTAGATCAAAGCTCTAACCCGATGCCGAGCCCTCGGTTCCCGGTCTTGATGCGATGTGCAACGGCACTCCGCCGTCGCCTTCGGCGGTGCGCCGGACAAAGCACGGGCCCGCTAGATCCGCCGGCCGCACGGCCGACATGTTCGCGCCGTAGGTTGTTCTTGATGGCATGTGGAGTGGTCAGCATACTGCGTTAGCATGCCCGTGCCTCAGTTCCGGAGTTTTTCATGTCTGCCCCGCAGCTATCCATAGTGCGCCGCGCCGTCGCTGCACACATTGCAATGCTCGCGTTGGCGGGTGCTCCGGCTTACGCTGGACCGGGCGATGAGATCGGCGATGCGCGAACGATCGTCAGCATCGTGACCGCCGACTACGAGAAGGATGCCCGCGAGCTCACCATCGGAGATATCGTACGGCAGAACGAGGTTATTGAAGTGGCGAGCGACGGCCGCGGCGAGTTTCGTCTCAACGATGACACCAAGCTGGCGCTCGGTCCCGGCGCGCGCATGGTGCTCGACAAGTTCGTCTACGACAGCGACAAGAAGGCCGGTTCGATCGTGCTCGATCTCACGAAGGGCGCCTTTCGCTTCATCACCGGCATCGCCAGCAAGCCGACGTATCTCATCCGCACGCCGAACGCCTCGATCGCCGTGCGCGGAACGATCTTCGATGCGTTCGTGCTGCCCGACAACAGCGCATGGCTTTTGCTGCACGAGGGCGCCATCGAGGTCACGGCCGCGAAGAACATCTGTCACGTGCTCGACCGGCCCGGTCAGCTCATCCAGATCGACGCCGCCGGCACGGTGAGCAAGCCGCTCAACTGGCGCGACATGCAAGACCAAGAGGCTGCCGATTTCGATGTCGCATTTCCGTTCGTCGGCGAAGCACCGCAGATCGAGCCGGTTCCGGCGACGACGCGCACGGCCGTGATCGAGGCGGCGTTCCCGGAAGCGGCGCCGAAGACCTGCTCCAGCTCCGCCAAGCCTAAGATCCAGAAGGCCGACGACAGCAAGCCGACGCGCAAGAAGAAGCGTCAGGCAAGCAATGACGCTGGCGACAAGCCACGCAAGAAGCCACGCGCTCCAGTCTACGACGCGGACGATTATGGCGGCGGGGCGCGTGCCATGGACATCATCATCGGCGGCGGCGGGTATCGGCCCGGTGGCTACGGCGGTGGTAGCGGCCGCCCCGGAGGAGGCGGCGGCTATGGCGGGGACTCCGGCGGTTATCGGGGGCGTTAGTGCGGCGTCGCTGAGCCGGTCGCAAGGGTTGCACGGAACAGCGGGTACCGCCGGTTAGTGTCGCGCACTATTTCTTTTCCAGCAGTGCTTTCGTGCGCCCCAGCAGCACCGTCTTCAACGGCTCCCACAGTTTCCGCAGGAGAGCGGGCAGCACGACCTCCAGCTTTACGGCTTCGTCCTCCACCTGCAGCGAGCCCTCAATCGCTTGGCCCAACGCGCGCACGATGAACGGCATGCGATAATCCGCCCACGGCTGCTGCTCGAGCGTGAACATGCTCGAGACCGGCACGCCCTCGAGGCCGGGCTTAAGCCGCTTCAGCGCTTCCTCCCTGCCGAGGGAGTGGGGAATGGAAACGGTCACAGGCGCCGCCATGTCGTCGATCCTCGTCGATGGTTCGCCGGTGGCCAAATGAGGAGGGACTGGCACGCGGCATCGTATTGGCAAGCATATAACCAGCCGGCACCCTCTTCGCCACGACACTCCCTGCCCGTATCACTGAATGATTTGGTCAATACAGCCTGTTAGGGTGAGGTCCGCAACGACAAGCCACGGTGAGCCATTGACCGCGACGAAGCCTGACACGAAGTCCGACAAACCCGCTGCGAAATCGGTCGACCAAAAGGCGGCCGAGGCCGGCGAAGGCCTTAGCCGGGCAGAGGTCAAGCACATCAAAGAGTCTCGGCGGCCCCGGGCGGCGGTTGTCTACGAGATCGTGCGCACGGAAGGCGAAGCCGAGCTCATAAGGCCCTTTTCGGCGCTGTGGTGGTCGGGGGTCGCCGCGGGCATCTCGATCGGTTTCTCGTTTCTTACCGAGGCGGCGCTCGCGGCTCACCTGCCGCAATCGGAGTGGCGACCGATCATCGCCAAGCTGGGCTATGCCGTCGGGTTCCTCATCGTCATTCTCGGCAGACAGCAGCTCTTTACCGAAAACGTTCTCACCGCGGTGCTGCCGGTCATCTCGCGGCGCAAGCTCGATTGGTTCCTGTCGATGGTGCGGCTGTGGGGCATCGTTCTTCTGGCGAACGTGGTGGGCTGCTTCGTTTTCGCGCTCGCGCTCTCCTCGCTCCCCATCGTTGGCGTGGATGTCGGCCGGGAGATGCACGGGATCGTCGTGCGGCTGATGGTAAACACACCATTCGAGATGTTCGCCAAAGGCATCGGCGCGGGGTGGGTGATCGCGGCGCTGGTGTGGATCCTCGCCTCTACCGACGATCTGCAGTTCTTCGTCATCGGACTGCTGACGTATCTCATCGCACTCTTCGGCTTCACGCATATCGTGGCGGGATCGGCCGAGGCGATCTATGGCGCGCTGACGGGCGCAACGACGTTCGGACAGGCCCTCGCGCGCTTCTTCCTGCCGACGCTCGCCGGGAACATCTTCGGAGGCACCATTCTTTTCTCGGTGCTGAGCTATGCCCAGGTTCGCGAGGAAATCTCAAGCACGAAGGGGAAAGGCGCAGCTAGAAGGCGCGACTGAACGGCGCAAAGCACGTACAGCCCTTTGCGCCGCATTGGGCGGTTTGTCAGGCGCTGCGACGCTTGCGCGTTGCGGCGGCCTTCTTCGCCGAGGCTGATCGGGCCGATGCCGGACGGGCTGCTGATGCCTTGCCGCCGAGACGGCCGCCCTTGTGGGCTGCGGGTCGGCCCGTGCGCTTGCCGCGTCCCGATCCGCCCGGCGCCTTTCCTCCAGCATCATCTTTGTTGACCGTCGCCCATGCACGGCGCTCGGCCTCCTTCTTGCCGACGCCACGCTTCTCGTAACCTTCGGCGATGTGGTCCGCCTTGCGCTCCTGCTTGCCGGTGTATTTCGTCTTGGCTCCGCGTGGCATGGGCTCACTCCTTAGTTCCATGCTGTACCCCGCGGTGCTAACCCGCATCCGATTGTAAGGGTTCCGCGTTTCTAGCGCAGCGCCTCTGCTAGAGTGCACCGAATCGTCAAGGAGATGCCAATGGCCCGCCGATCCGGCAGCGCCGATCTGCCCCTGCATTCGGGGCGCGTGCCACACTGGCTTGCGGCGCGCATGGCCGATCTCGGCGCTGTCATCACCGAAGCGATCGTCCACCACTACGGGCGCGAGGAGTTCCTCAGCCGCCTTGCCCATCCCTTCTGGTTCCAGTCGTTCGGCTCCGTCATGGGCATGGACTGGCACTCGTCCGGCATTACCACGAGCGTCATTGGCGCACTAAAGCGCGGCCTTGCGTCGCGATCCCAGGAGCTGGGAATCTACGTGTGCGGCGGACGCGGGCGCCATTCACGGCGAACACCGGATGAGCTGACTGCACTCGGTGAGCGTGTTGGTTTGGATGCCACGGGCCTAGTGCGGGCAAGCCGACTAGTTGCCAAGGTCGACAGCGCGGCGGTGCAGGACGGCTTCGATCTTTATCTCCACGGCTTCTTCGTGGCTGCCGATGGAAAGTGGACGGTGGTGCAGCAGGGCATGAACGGCGCAGCCCGTCAGGCCCGGCGCTACCATTGGCATTCGGGCGAGGTGCGCAATTTTGTCGATGCGCCGCATGCTGCCATCGAGGGGCGGTCACAGGGGAACATCGTCAACCTCACCGACCGGCGGGCAGCGCCATCGCGCACCGCGCAGATCGACATGCTCGCCCAATTGGGACCCGATCGGATCGCCGACGAATACGGGCGCCTTGCGGATGCGGAAATTGCACCAACTAGCGAAGCGGGTCAGCCGGATGCTCAGCCGATGCTGCCGCATCTCGTCATGCCCGAACACCACGACGTGCGATCTTCCGACGTGTTCACGCGGCGCCTGCACGGCACTCTCGCCGCTGCGGCGGAGCGCGGCCCAATCGATTTTCCCGACCTGCTGCTGACCCCCGGCGTCGGAGCGCGCACGGTGCGCTCGCTGGCGATGGTTGCCGAGGTCGTGCATGGCACGCCGTGCCGGTTCCAGGATCCTGCGCGCTATTCGCTCGCGCTCGGCGGCAAGGATCGCCATCCCTTCCCCGTTCCGGTGAAGGTGTACGACGAGACGATCCGTGTCTTGAAGGGTGCGGTGGAGCGCGCACACATGGGCCGGGAGGAAACGCTGGCGGCGCTGCAGCGCCTCGATGCTGAGGCGCGGAGGCTAGAACGCGCCGAAAGCGGCCCTTCGCTCGAAGCCTTCATTGCGGGCGAACGCGCGGCATCGCCCGATCTCGGCGGCCGATCCGTGTTCGGCTGGGAAACCGATGCGGGAAGCGTGGCGCGGAAGCGGTGATCCCCCACGCTTCGCGCTTTACACCAAGGCATGCTCGCGGTTTGCGGCGGCACTCGGCTCGCCTGCTACCCACGTTTCGAGCACATTGATCTCCACCGGCTCAAAGGCCACCATATCGGCACGGAAACCTGGCGCGAGACGTCCGAGCATCGTGCCGAGACCGAGGAACTCCGCCGGCTCTGTGGACGCGAAGCAAAGCGCCGTGGTCAGCGGAACATGGAGATCACGCACGGCATTGCGCACGCAGCTCGCCATGTCGATGGCGGCGCCTGCGAGCGTACCATCGGCGCGCGTACACCGGCCATCTCGGGCTGTGATCGTCTGCCCATAAAGCTCGAACGTTGCTTTTTTGCCGCCGACAGGTGGCATCGCATCGGTGACGAGCATCGGATGACCCGTGCCGCGCAGGGCGAGGCGCAGAACCTCAGGCGCGACATGCACACCGTCTACGATCATGCCGAACCAAGCGGCGGGCGCTTCGAGTGCCGCAGCTATGGGCCCTGGGTCGCGGCTTCCGAGCGGGCGCATCGCGTTGAAGAGATGCGTGAAGCCAGTGAGCCCAGCCGCCAGCGCGGCTTGCGTCTCCTCGTAGGTTGCCATCGAATGGCCGAGGGAAACGCGCACGCCCGCGAGCGTCAATGCGGCGATGAAATCCGCGGGCACGCGCTCGGGCGCCAGCGTCACGAGCACGGTGCCGCAGGGCCACCCCTGCAGCAATTCGAGGTCGCGCGCCTCGGGTGTCCGGAACATCGCAGGATCATGCACGCCCGGCTTTTCCGGTGAAAGGAATGGGCCCTCAAAGTGGATGCCCAGGACGCCCGGATTCATTGCAGCAGCCGCCTTCGTCGCAGCCATGGCGGCACACATCTTTTCGTGGGTGTCGGAAATCAGCGTCGGCATCAGGCCCGTCGTGCCATAGCGCCGGTGCGCGGCAGCGATCATGTTGATAGCGGCCGGCGTAGGATCGTCATTTAGGAGCACGTCACCGCCGCCGTTCACCTGTACGTCGATGAAACCGGGCGCGAGCCATGCATCTCCTGGGAGCGCCATCACTGGCAGGGATGCCGGAACCTCGCCACGGGGCACAACCTCGACAATGTGCGCACCCTCGACGATCACTGCATGATCTTCCAGCACGGTGACACCGTCGAAGATACAGCGCGCAGCAACGGCGTGGCACGGGTTGATGGTGGTCATAGAGTGCTCGTCACCTTACTGAGATGGCGGGGGCGATCGACGTCGATGTCGAGACGCTCTGCAAGCTGCACTGCCATCGCATAGAAGCTCTGAATGAGGCAGATGGCGTCGGTCTCCGGCTGATCAGGCGGGAGTGTGGGAAGGCGTGCGGGCGCGGCACCGCCGGGTTCGGCAACGAATAGCGCTGTTCCCATCCGCCTGAGGTCTGCCGCGAGCTGCCGCATTCCGGGCGCGGCCGCATCATTGGGCATGAACATCAGAATCGGATAGCGCGTTTCCACGAGCGAGACCGGGCCATGCATGAACTCTGCGCCGCTGAACGCCTCGGCGTGGAGATTGCACGTCTCCTTCAGTTTCAGAGCCGCTTCGCGCGCGATGCCGAGGGTAGACCCGCGGCCGATGGTGACGAGACTAGCCGCTTCGGCGAGCACCGGTACGGCAGCGCTCCAGTCGAGCCCGGCGGCAGCGCCGAGTCTCTCCGGCAAACGGCAGATCGCAGCATCGAGCGCGGTCTCCTCGGCCCAGCGGGCTGTGAGCCGCGCCAGCGCACCTGCCGTCGCGATGAATGTTTTCGTCGCGGCGACGCTCAACTCAGGCCCCGCACAGATCGGCAGCACGATATCACTCATATCCGCGAGAGGAGAATCCTCGGCATTGGTGACGGCGACGGTGAGCGCGCCAGAGCGCTTGGCGCTTTCGGTCATCGCGAGCAAATCATCGCTGCGGCCCGATTGTGAAATCGATAGAACGAGCTGATCTTTGACGTGCAGGCCGCCGCCATAAATGCTGGCGATGCTGGGCGCCGCAGGGGAGACGGGAATGCCGAGGTAGCGCTCGATCAGATGTTTTGCGAACGCGGCTGCATGCCCGGAACTGCCCCGGGCGCACGTGACGACAACATTCGGCGGGCGCTGCTGCAGGCGCTGCGTAAGCTCAGCGAGCGGCTCGGAAAGAACCTGCTCCTGGCGGAAGATGGCAAGCGGCGCCTCGCTCAGCTCCTGCGCCATTTTTGCTTTCGCAATTCCCATATCCGCGGGTGCCCTTGTCGCAGTATTTCGTGGTCACTACCGGTTTGCGGCCGCTGGCTGCGGCGCAACCAGGTGGAGGGCGGCTTCACGCGCGAGCTGGAGCGCTCCGCTCAGGGCATCGCCCATCGGGATGACCAGAAGCTGGCGGGTGTCCGGTGCAAGCCAAGGCTCAATGCTGGACGCGAGGCCACCCGATAAAGCCAGCCGTGACACGCCCAGCGCAGCGAGGCGGCGCGCAATGGCATCGATGTGCTGCCCCGCTGCAGCCAGCAACTCGCGGGACGTGGCATCGTTGCGGCCTGCAAATTCCAAGACAAGCGGCGCAAGAACCGCGAAGTCCCTCGGCCGCGCTTGGCCCATCCAGCGCACGATCGCATTGGGATCACCGTCGAAGCGCTGCAGCACGCACTTGAGAAGATCAGTCCACGGGGCGCGTCCGTCATAGGCCCACAGCACGCGCCGAGCCGTTTCACACCCGAGCCAAGCGCCACTACCCTCATCTGATACGGGAAAACCCCAGCCGCCGACGCGGTATTCACGACCGCCAATGAGGCCCCAGCCCACGCTGCCCGTACCTACGATGATAATGCCGCCGTTCTGTCCACCGTGCGCTCCGACGCACGCAGCATGGGCATCCGTCGTAAGGATCGTCTGCATGAATGGCAGGTTGTATGTGCGGGCGGCTGCGAGGTGCGTCGGCTCGCTCGCACCTGCTAATGCGAGACAAGCGACGATGTCGACCTCGTCCGCCGAAAGCCCGGCCTCGTAGAGGCACTCTTCTGTGGCGCGCATCACGGCGCCGAAGCTTTCTTTGAGGCCGAAGCGGATGTTGGCGGGCCCTGCCGTGCCCTCACCCAACACTTGGCCGTCTAGATCGGTCAAGCGGGCGCGACAGCCGGTTCCGCCACCGTCGACACCAAGAAGTAACGCCGTTCGGCCCATTGGCTGCAACTTTCCGAGCACCTACGTTATGACACAGCAAGACAGAGTATAGACGCTGGCCAAAGGGCCCGGAGCCGACGCTGCCTGCATGCATACGGAACAGTTAAGTCCACGCTACGCCGATATCGACCTGTGGCAACCGGGGGACATTCTGGATGCCATGATCGACGGCCAACTCGCCTCCGTTGCGGCTGTGCGGGAGGCACGCGGGGCCATAGAAGCCGCAGCGCTCAGCATCGAGGCGCGCCTGCGCTATTCCGGCCGCCTTATCTATGCTGGTGCAGGTACGTCCGGTCGCCTTGCCGTTCAAGATGGCGCGGAGCTGCTACCGACGTTCAGCTGGCCGAAGGAGCGCCTGTTGCTGCTACTGGCTGGCGGCGAAGCTGCGATGACACAGGCGGTTGAGGGCGCCGAAGACGATACGGCTCGCGCCCGCCAACTCATCGCAGACCATCGGATCGGGCCCGATGATGTGCTCATCGGCGTTGCTGCGAGCGGCACGACGCCCTTCACGCTCACATGCCTGCGCGTAGCCCGCCAGCGCGGAGCTCTTACAGTCGGCATCGCAAATAATCCCGACACTGCACTTCTCACGGATGCGGAATATCCCATCTATCTTGCAACAGGCCCCGAGCCCATCGCGGGCTCGACACGCATGAATGCCGGCACGTCCCAACGCATCACGCTCAATCTTCTATCGACGCTGGTTATGATCCGCCTGGGCCGCGTCTATCGCGGCATGATGGTCGAGGTTCAGGCGTGCAACGCCAAGCTCGCCAAGCGCCGCGAGCGCATGGTTGCACATCTTACCGGGCAGAGCGGCGAGGACGTGCGTGCGGCGCTCGAGCGTGCAGGCGGCAGCGTGAAGCTCGCCGTGCTGCTGCTGCAGGGATACGACATCGCCGAGGCCGAGGCCGTTCTAGAGCGCGTCGGCGGCGGACTTGGTGCAGCAATCGATCATCTCGCAAAGGCTGGCAACCAAGAGAATAGCGAGACAGACGCGCTCTGACACGCCTGTTGCGCGGCGGTTGTTGGACGAAAGTTCACCGCTTGGAGAGTTTTGGGCGGAAGCTAGCTGCGCGTTCGGAAAGCCGCCCGCACGTTGTTTCGCGGCGACCAAAACTCATCGGCGCACTCTGCGAGGCGATTATCGCACACGATTGCTGTCGCTTCTTGTCCGTCGGCACACAGATTTCTGGCGAGCTATTCAGCAGTTCATCTTCGTATGAATTAAATCGCGCCAATCCAGTTTGGCCCGCGTAAACGCGCTTGACGCGTTTCGGTTGAGATCCACTGACAATTATCAGCTCATGCATGCCCGCGCTTGCGGACGGGGTTCCTTTTCGAACTCGCAAGTCCATCGACGAGGGCACGATGTTGGTAGCCACAGACGCCGGCGGAGCATTCACCTCAGCCTGCGAACCTGAAGCGAACCGGGGGGCGACGAATCCGTTCCCTCACCGTAGCTGGCGCAACATCGCCAACACGCGGCTCGGCCGCTATTCAGCCCGCACTGCCCTTGCGCTGGTTGCCCTTGCATCCATCGCATACATCGCCCTTCAGATTGCGTTCCTGAAGCTCGGACCGCCCCCAGTCGTCAGCCTCTCTACGGTGGTCGCTGCATCGGACAATAGTCCGGATAGCCTCGATCTGCGTCACCGCATCGGGAAAGGTTTTGTCGTTCCGTTCGATCCCGACAGGGTCGATCCGCGTTACCTCGAAATGCTGTTCGCCTTCGAGGACAGGCGTTTTTACTCGCACTTCGGCGTCGACCCTGTGGGGCTCGCACGCGCCGTGCGCGATCTACTCGTGAAGCAGCGGATTGTCACGGGCGGCTCGACGCTCACGATGCAGGTCGCGCGTCTGCTCGACAATAAATACAAGCGAACCCCGTCGGTGAAAGTGCGCCAGATCGTGCGCGCCATCCAGCTCGAAACGCTACTGACCAAGCGCGAGATTCTGAGCTTGTACCTTGCACTGGCGCCGTTCGGCGGACGCGTCAAAGGCGTGCGCGCCGCGTCGCTCCAATTCTTCGGCAAAGAGCCACAGCACCTTACCAACAGTGAGGCCGCGCTCCTCGTCGCCCTGCCCCAGGCACCGGAAGCGCGCCGCCTCGACCGCCACGCAAAAGCCGCCCGCCGCGCGCGCGACTTCGTGCTGAAGACCGTCGCCGCCGCCGGCATCCTCAGCGTTGACGATGCTCGCACAGCCGCCCTTGAACCTCTCGCTGCAGAAAGTGGTACCCAGATGCCTCCAAAGCCGTTGCCCAAGCCCTCAATCAAAGTCGCTAGCGTGTTTGCTGGCCTGACGCTCGGCATCAACTTTATTGCGACGCCCGCAGCCGCCGCACCCATGCAGCCGGCTCCACCGCGGCCGGATTACTTCCTGGCGTCGGACAACAAGCTCGTGCTGGATGTGCGCAAATTGCTCCTTGGCCCCTTACCGGATGGCACGGCGCAGGCGGATCGCGACGCGCTATGGATGTTTTATGCAGGGCGCAACGCGCCGGTCTGGGTCACGCGCTCGGGCTGGACACATGCGGCAACAGCCGCAATCGATGAATTGCAGCGTGCCGACGACTGGGGTCTTTCTGCTGCCGATTTCAAAGTTCCCGAACTGCCCGCGATGACGGAATCCGAGCACTTCAACGATAAGGCGCTTGCCCAAGCGGAAGCCGGACTTTCGCTCGCCATACTGAAATATGCGCGTTACGCCCGCGGCGGGCGGATCGAAGATCCCGCAACACAGCTCAGCTCATATCTCGATCGCAAACCTCAGCTGCGTCCGCCCTATCTCGTCATGGCGGACGTTGCCGCGACGGGAGTGCCGGATGCCTTCTTACGCAAGCAGCATCCGCAACATCCGCAATTCGAAAGATTGCGGCAGCAATATCTTGCCCGCCACAACGCCGGAAAGGATGGCGCGCTGACGATTCCCAAGGGAAACCAGCTCAGCCCCGGCATGGCGGATGACCAAATCGCACTCGTGCGCGAGCGGCTGGGTGTGCCGGCGCACGGTGTCGACAAGACCTACTATGACGACGCGCTGGCAGAAGCGGTGAAGCGCTTTCAAACGAAACGCGGAATCTCACCGGCCAATGGCACCATCAATGCCAAGACGCGCCGCGCCCTGAACGACGGCCAGGACGTTTCGCTGCGGACATTGCTGGCGAACATGGAAGAATGGCGCTGGATGCCGGAGGATCTCGGCGAAACCTATGTCTGGATCAACATCCCCGAATACACGGTGCGCGTCGTTCGCGACGGCCAAGTGAAGCACGAGGAACGGGTTGTCGTCGGTACTAGAAGCACGCAGACGCCGATCTTTTCGGAGGACATCCAGACCATCTATTTCCATCCGCGCTGGATCGTTCCTCAAAGTATCAAGATGAACGAAGTGTATCCGAGCCTCATGCGCGGCGGCGGGTATTTCCATCGTCAGGGCATGAAGCTCGTGCGCAACGGGCGCGAAGTAAATCCGTGGAAGGTCAACTGGGGCAAGTCCGACATCCGCAACTACGATGTCTATCAGCCCTCGGGACCTGGCAATGCGCTCGGGCAGCTAAAATTTACCTTCCCCAACAAGCACGCGGTCTACCTGCACGATACCCCGAGCAAGAAGCTGTTCAACTCATCGCAACGCACCTTCAGCCACGGCTGCGTGAGAGTTCGCAATCCCCTCGTGTTGGCGCAGGTTTTGCTCGGCATAGACAAGGGTTGGAGCGCTGAGACCGTGGCTGCTCTCCTGAAAGGCAAGCCAGAGGAGAATGGCATTCAACTCGACAAGCACATCCCCGTGCACATCACCTATTTCACGGCACAGGTTGATGACGATGGGGACGTCAAGACCGAGGAGGATATTTACGGCCACGAAAGGCGCATCACCCAGGCGCTGGAAGGCAAGTGGAACCAGATCGATAAGGGCGCCGATCACCTCGCTCAGGTCGAGCTGGCGCGCCGCCTCGATCGCCCGTCATCGTCGCACAGCAGATCCAGCCGTAGCGCTTCGAGCAATTCCGGCCGCCGCACAGCCAACCAAGGCAGCTCGTCGAGAACGCGCAGCAGCGGCGGCGGCAGCTATTCGACGCGCGTCAGCAGCAGCGGCTCGTCGGCGAACGATGTGTTCCGCCGCAGTTTCGGCAATTAGCACTGAGTTCTCGAAGGGCTGCAAACTGTTCGATCAATTCGCGCGTGCGTCAGTCCGTCGGTGACCGCCAACAAACGCGGGATCGCGCCGCGGGTACCCGTCGGATCCGTACAGCTTTGCAGCCCAATTTTGCTCAAGCGGCAAGCGATAAAAGGTCGGGCATTTCATTCTTCAAACATAAAGTCTACTGCATGCCTTTGATTGCTTGCCGGGATTATACAGTGATCATTTCAAGGCTGCAGACATGTCGTTTTGCATGAGTGAGGTCATGGCAATGTTGAAGCGTGCTTATCGAGTACTCGGGGGCTTCGCAGCTCTCGCAATATTTGCCCTGGCGCAGCCCGCGGATGCACTGACGATGCAGCAGTGCAGTCAGAAGTATAGGGCGGCGGAGAAATCAGGAACGCTCGGCGGCAAGAACTGGGCCGAGTTCCGTGCAACCGAATGCGGGACCGGTGCCAGTACGGCAGCCGAGAGAGCCAACAAGCAGCGCGCCGCCGCTGCCGGTCCGAGCACGCAAGAATGTAGCGCACGCTACAAGGCAGCGAAGGCAAATGGCACGCTCGGAAACATGACGTGGAACGCGTTTCGCTCGGCAGGCTGTGTCGCCAAGACAGCGACGCCAGCGAAGCCCACGCGTGCGGAAAATGAAGCACGCGCTCCCGCCCGTGAAAACGCGAAGGCTGCAGAAGCCGGCGGCGCTGGCAGCAGCGCCAAAGTCACACAGCGGGAATGCAGTGTCCGCTACAGTGCGGCGAAGGCCGACGGCACGCTCGGCAACATGACGTGGAATGAATTCCGCTCGGCGGGTTGCGTTGCCAAGACGGCGGCTGCCAAGACGCCCGCGCAACCAAATGAAGCTGCGCGGGCGCCGACAACGGCACCGGCCGAAAAGCACGGAGCTGCCAAAAGCGCGACAGAGCCGACTAAACAACCAACCAAGGTGAGCGAGCAGGAATGTAGCTCGCGCTACCAAGCGGCCAAGGCTGCGGGCACGCTCAACGGCATGACGTGGAACGCGTTCCGCTCAGCGGGCTGTCCAACCGTTGCCGCGCGGCGCGCGGGCACCATGCAGCCGACGGCAGGCGGCGCCTTCCCCGACGTCGTCTCCAAGAAGTATTCACATATGCCCGCCGGGCAGGCACGCATGCTGACCTGCCGCGATCAATACGAGGCCAACAAGGAAGCGGGCATCGCCGAGCCAAAATGGACCGAGGAAGGCGGCGGCTACTACAGCGAGTGCAACAAGCGGCTCAGCGCACACTGAACTGCATCGGGGCGATACACGCGCAACGCAATAGTAGAGTAGGAGAGCAATTATGGGTTTTCTCGACGATACGCTCCGGCAGCTAGCCCAGAACGGCAACGTGCCGCAACCGCTTGTAGTGATCTTCCAGGAACTGCTGACGGGCCAAACACCAAATGATCGCGGCCAGCAATCGGCATCGACGACGCAGCAGCAACAGCAGCAGCAGCAAAGTCAGAACCAACAGGCCGCCAATCCCGCTGCCGGGCAACAGGAACAAGCTGGCGGTGTCGATCTTGGCGCCCTGGGTGGGTTGGGTGCACTTCTTCAGCAGCTACAGTCGGCTGGGCTTGAGGATGCGGTTCGCTCTTGGATCGGCAACGGCGAGAACAAGCCCGTGCAGCCCGATCATCTCGGCCAGGCGCTCGGGAAAGACGCGGTCAGCCAGATGGCTGACAAAGCCGGCTGCAGCCAGGATGACCTCCTCTCGCAGCTCGCCAAGGCGCTACCGGGTCTCATCGACACCCTGACGAACGACAATCGGGCCGGCTCGCCGGGTGGCCCGGGCCAACGCTTCGGAGGCCACTGACGACCTCGACGCGTCGATGGCAAATCGCGCAATCAAATTCTCGGCCGGCGCCAGAGACCAGCGGTGCCGGCCCATCGTGTATATGCGGATGCTGCGACCTGATCCGGCAATAGCCTTTGTAGTTTGCGGCGAATGGCGCTTGCGTTTCCACCTGGGCGCGACCAACTCAATGCCGGGGGCCAGACGCGCCTCTGCAGGATAATGCGCGGCACCTGCCACAAGGCGGCGCGGCGCGTAAGGTGATATTGCCGGTTACAAGAAAAAGGTGGCTGGCGATGCCATGCCTCGGTTCAGGAGGCAAAACGAACGAAAGTTCCCGCCTTGGGGGCGGCTCTCTCTTTTCCACCGCAGCGAGACTTTGAAATAATGATGATGCTTAGAGCGGTGGCGGTCCCTACGGGAGTCGAACCCGTCTTTTCAGATTGAAAATCTGACGTCCTAACCGATAGACGAAGGGACCGGCAGGCCGATGGGTATAGGGGCGATTTGCGCCCCGCGCAAGCAACTGGCCAGCGCGGCGAAACGCCCGCCGTGGATGGTGGCCGCCCTCAGCCCTGGCGGCGCGGGTCGGCGGCATCCTCGATATGGACCTCGAGCCTCTCACGGCCGTTAAACGACGAGCGCTTGACGCTCCCCGCCACGTGGAGCGGCAGTCCGCCCGTCCCCAGCAGCATATCGCCCAGGGGCTCGCCCGCCGCGCGGAAGGCGATGCCCTCCAGCTTCGTGCCATCGGCCGATTGAAGCACGCAACGGACGTGCGCCTCGCCCACGATCTTCGCGAATTTCACGTTGACCGCCGGAAAGGCAAAGCGCGGCGCGGGATTGCCCTGCCCGTAGGGGCCCACCCGTGCAAGGAGATCGATGAGATCGTCCGTGACGCCGGCGGGCGTCAGTGCGCCGTCGATCTCGAGTGCGTCGCGTGCCCGCGCCTCCCCTACGCTCTCGCGCAGGCGCGTGTGCATGAACTCCTCGAGAACTTCGAGATTGGCGCGCGCCACCGTAAGGCCCGCCGCCATCGAATGCCCGCCGCCCTTGATGAGGTGACCCGCAGCAACCGCCGCACGCACCGCGCCGCCGATGTCTGCTCCGGGGAGCGAGCGCAGCGACCCGGTGCCTTCACCGCCCGTCTCATCGTTCCACGCAATGACGCACGAGGGCAGACGGAAGCGCTCGGTCAGGCGGCTGGCGACGAGGCCGACGACACCCTTGTGCCAAGTGTGCGAGCCGACGAGCAGCAGCGCGGCGTCGGGTTTGGTGATGAGCCGCGCCTCCGCCTCGGCGAGTGCCTCCTCCAGCATCTGCTTTTCGAGCGCACGCCGTTCCTTGTTGAGCCGGTCGAGCAGCACGGCGATGCGCGCAGCTTCCGCCTCGTCCTCGCCGGCTAGAAGCCGCGAGCCGAGCCCCGCATCACCGATGCGTCCGCCGGCATTGATGCGCGGGCCGAGGATGAAACCGAGGTGATAGGGCGTCGGCGGCTCGTTGAGACCGGCAGCATCGATTAGTGCCTTGAGACCAATGTTGCGCCGCCAGCGCATTACCTGCAGCCCCTGGGTGACGTAGGCGCGGTTGAGCCCGACCAGGGGCACTACGTCAGCCACGGTGGCGAGCGCAACGAGGTCGATCTCCGCCATGAGATCCGGCTCTGGCGTGCCCGCGGCATAGAAGCCGCGCCGCCGAAGCTCGCGGGTCGTTGCGACAAGAACCATGAAGGCGACGCCCGCCGCACACAGATGCCCCAGGCCCGATACATCGTCCTGACGGTTGGGGTTGACCACAGCGCAGGCGCGCGGCAGCTCCTCGTCGGCTTGGTGGTGATCGATCACCACCACGTCGCAGCCGAGCTCGCCGGCGCGGGCCAGCGGCTCGCGGCTCGTGGTGCCACAATCCACAGTGACAATAAGCTGCGCGCCGTCCTTCACCAGTCCTTCGATGGCAGCGGGATTCGGACCGTAGCCTTCGAACAGACGGTCGGGAATATAGATGCGCGCGTTGAGGCCGTGGTGCGCCAGAAAGCGCGACATCAGCGCTGCCGACGAGGCGCCGTCGACGTCGTAATCGCCGAAGATCGCCACCGACTGGCGCTTCTCGATCGCGTTTGCGATGCGCGCCGCAGCGGCGTCCATATCGCGTACGGTGCTTGGATCGGGCATCAACGCCTTCAGCGTCGGATTGAGCACCACCGGCACGTCGTCGATGGCGACGCCACGCGCTGCCAGCACACGACCCAACAGCTCGGGCAATCCGTGCCGCTGGCTGATCGCGCCGGCGCGAAGCTGCGCATCACCGGCGAGGCGCTCACGCCAGGTGAAGCCTTTTGCCGATGCCGATATGCCAAGGAATGGCGCCGCGTCCGCCGCTGCATCCCGCTGCCTGCGCACCGCGACCATGCTCTGCCCCCGGATTTAATTTCGATTCGCTTCAAGCGAACTTCACCATCCGGCGGATAGGTTGGCGATGCTAGCGATGAATTTATCCACAGCCGCGCGTGCAGCCGACAGCGCAGTTAGCTGCGGTAATGGCGCCAAAGCCGCAGCAGCGTGCGGTGCACCTCATCCGGCTCTTTGTTGAACGGTTCGAGATTTACGCCGACGACATTCGTGCGCGCCATCGACCAGGGCAGCCGCATCAGTGAGCGGTAGAACGGCTGCTTGCGCCAGTCGGCGACGAGCGCGCTCGAAAGGCGTTCCTTCAGACCGAGCTGCAGCTCGTGAATCGTGCTCGCCCGCACCGCCACTTCCACGAGGTCGATGCTGTCGATCGCGCGCCAGCGGATGAGCCCCAGGCCCTGAATGAAAACGCCGTACTGGTTGGCCCCCATGGCCGGACGCCGCTCAAGGAGCGGAACGTTGTAGTAGGTTACGCCGGCGGCAGCGAGGCCGAGCGCCAGCCACAGCATGCTGCCGGTAACAACACCGGCGGCGAGCAGTGCCGCAGCCAAGATGGCGATGATGTAGACCGGCGCCTCGATCTCGTCGCCACCATAGGTGACCGAATAGCCGCCGACATTACGCTCTTCCACGCCAGCTCCTTTGGTCGAGATGCCCGCGTCGGGGCATCCATTCTTCAGGAACGGGAGGCGATGTTCAAGGCGGCCTGCGCGTCGAGCAGCGCTCGAAGTTAAGCGCCGGGACGGGCAAGATCCCGGCACCGGGTGCGCATGCGGCGCACGGTGCCCGACTTGGAGCGCATGACGATGGAATCCACTTCGGCGTAATCGCCTTCGAAGTGGACGCCGTCGAGCAAGGAGCCGTCGGTCACGCCGGTGGCGGAGAAGATCACGTCGCCGGCCGCCATGTCCTCGAGTTTGAACTTCCGGTTGATATCGGAAATGCCCATTGCCGCGGCACGGGCGCGCTCTTCATCGTTGGCGGGCATGAGACGGCCTTGAATCTGCCCGCCGATGCAGCGCAGTGCCGCCGCGGCGAGCACACCTTCGGGCGCGCCGCCCGAGCCGAGATATATGTCGATGCCGGTTTCGTCCGGGTCCGTCGTCCAGATAACACCAGCGATGTCTCCGTCCGGGATGAGTTGCACGGCCGCCCCCGCGGCGCGCACCGCCGCGATCATCTCCGCGTGTCGCGGGCGATCGAGAATGCAGGCCGTGATGTCCGAGACCGGCACGCCTTTCGCCTTGGCGAGGGCTTTGAGGTTCTCCTCGGGAGAAGCATCGAGATCGACGAGATCCGGTGCATAGCCGGGACCGATCGCGATCTTGTTCATGTACATGTCCGGCGCATGCAGCAGGCCGCCTCTTTCCGACATGGCGAGGACGGCGAGCGCGTTCGGCATCGCCTTGGCGCAGATGGTGGTGCCCTCAAGCGGATCGACGGCGATATCGACCTCCGGGCCCTCACCCGAGCCGACCTTCTCGCCGATATAGAGCATCGGCGCTTCGTCCATCTCGCCCTCGCCGATGACGACGGTGCCGCGGATGGCAAGCTTGGAAAGCTCGCTGCGCATGGCATCCACTGCCGCCTTGTCGGCCGCCTTTTCTGCGCCTCGCCCGCGCAGGCGCGCGGCTGCGATGGCCGCCGCCTCGGTGACGCGCGCCACCTCAAGGACGAGCACACGCTCTAGACCCGATCTGGCGCCCGGCTCTGTCATGGTCGCTTTCCTCACGGTCGCATTGGTCATGGTAACGCCTTTCAGCGGCTAAGGCCCTTCGCCTTCGCCGAGCTTCTCGATGCGGATAACCTGCGGGCGCTCCGCCACCTTGCCATCCTGCTCGATGGCATCGACCGCCTTGCGGATGGCCGCCTCGGTGGTCTCGTGGGTGATGAGCACCACGACTGCAGGCCCCCCGGTCTTGTGGCGCGGGCCTGCTCCGGCCTGCGTGGCACGGGGCCGGCGCTGCACGATACTTTCCAGCGAAACTTCCTGATCCGCCATGCGCTTGGCGATGGCCGCCATCGCGCCGGGCTGATCGTGCACCAGAAGCCGCACGTAATAGGCCCCGTGGTGGGAGCCGAGCTTTGATTTGACGTAAGGCTTGAGGCTGTCAGTGCGCGTGAGGAGCGGTGTTGTGACGATGCCCCGCGCGATATCGAGGATGTCGCTCGCGACGGAGGAAGCCGTAGCGCGCCCCCCGGCGCCCGGCCCGATCAGGAGCAGGCTGCCGCAGAAATCGGAATCGATCGCAACCGCATTTGTGGCGCCCCAAACCTCGGCAATAGCAGATTCCTCCGGCACCATTGCAGGATGCACGCGGGCCTCGATTCCACCCTCGGTAAGAGTCGCAACGCCGAGTAGCTTGATGCAGAAGCCCATGTCGTTAGCGGCATCGATGTCAGCTTCGGTGATCTGCTGGATGCCTTCGACGTCGATCTGATCGCAGTTGATCTCGGTGCCAAACGCAAGGCTCGTCAGGATCGCCAGCTTATGCGCGGTATCGAAGCCGCCGATATCGAACGTGGGATCGGCCTCCGCGTAGCCCAACTCCTGGGCTTCTTTCAGCGCATCCGCAAACGAGCGGTCCTCATCCGTCATCGAGGAAAGGATGAAGTTGCAGGTGCCGTTAAGAATGCCATAGATGCGGCGGACGGAGTTGGTGGCGAGCGACTCCCGCAGCGTTTTGATAACGGGTATGCCACCGGCGACCGCGGCCTCGAAGTTGAGGGCAACGCCCTTCTCCTCGGCCAACTTTGCAAGCGCGATGCCGTGCTTGGCGAGCAGCGCCTTATTCGCCGTGACCACGTGCTTGCCGGCCTGGAGGGCGGCCTCGACGGCATCCTTCGCGATGCCATCCGAGCCGCCGATCAACTCGACGAAGACATCGATGCGCCCGTCCTTCGCGAGGGCCACCGGATCGTCGAACCAGGCGATGCCCGAAGTATCGAAGCTGCGCGGCTTATTCCTGGCGCGGGCGGAGATGCCGACGATTTCCACCGGCCTGCCGCGCGCGGCGATCTGCTGGTGGTGCGTCTGAAGCAATTCGATGAGGCCAGCGCCGACAGTGCCAAGGCCGGCAACGCCCAGGGTCAGTGACTTTTGCATGGATTGCCGGAAGCTAGCGACTAACTTTTTGCTGAATCGGGATCACGTTATGCATCGTTTCCGGAGCCTCTGCGAGGAACTTTTTGCAGTTGCGAGCTGTCGCAGCGGCCGAACGGCCGCGCGAGGGCGGGAGGGACCTTATCGGGACATTGCACCCCGCAGCCACTATCCCACGGGGCGCGGCTCTGAGCAAACCCGCCCCCCGCGACTTTCTACGCACGGCCAAGAAGAAGGAGCCAGGCGCTTTCTCATCCTAAAATAGGCGCCAGCGTTCTTCTGGCTCCAACGGTAGGCGCTCAAGGCCGGATTCGCCGCTTTGTCAGTTCATGCGACGCATTTCATCTGCACCGCAATCTCTTCTGCCCCGGGGAGATCGCAAGCGCCGCTTCCTGCATCACCGCACCAATGGCCGCCGACTGCGGCGAGTGGCAAATCATCGGCACTGGGGTGGGCCATCGCGAAGGTGTCGATGTCGAAACCGCACTGCGTCGCACTTCGATGATGAAGTGCGACGCAGCAGGGATGACGAGCAATTCCCGCGCCTAGCGGCTAGCCTTCTGCTGCATCGGGATGACGTTGTGCATCGTCTCTGGCGCTTGGGAGAGGAATTTCTTGAGATTCCGCGCGGCCTGGCGAATGCGGTGCTCGTTCTCCACGAGTGCAATCCGCACGTATCCCTCGCCGTACTCGCCGAAGCCAAGGCCCGGCGCGACGGCGATCTCCGCCTTCTCAATCAGCAACTTGGCGAACTCGACGGAACCGAGATCCTTGAAGGGCTCGGGCACCGGCGCCCAGGCGAACATCGTCGCAGGCGGCGGAGGAATGTTCCAGCCGGCGCGGCCGAAAGAATCCACCAGACAATCGCGGCGGCTGTGATAGGTGGCGCGGATCTCATCCACGCACCCCTGAGGACCATTGAGTGCTGCGGCGGCCGCCACCTGGATCGGCGTGAAGGCGCCGTAGTCGAGATAGGACTTGATGCGTGCTAGCGCTGCGATCAACCGTTCGTTGCCGACCGCAAACCCCATGCGCCAGCCGGGCATGTTGTAGGTCTTGGAAAGCGACGTGAACTCCACCGCAATGTCCATCGCGCCGGGAACCTGCAGCACCGACGGCGGGGGGGTGCCATCGAAGTAAATCTCCGCATAGGCGATGTCAGAAAGGACGATGAGGTCGAGCTTTTTCGCGAGCGCGACGGCATCTTTGTAGAAATCGAGGTCGGCCGTCATCGCCGTCGGGTTCGACGGGTACGACAGCACCAGTGCCAGCGGCTTCGGGATCGTGTGCACGCACGCGCGCTCGACGGTGCGCAGGAATTCCTCGCCCGTACCCGCGGGCAGGTGGCGCATGGCGGCGCCGGAGAGCAGGAAGCCGAACTCGTGGATGGGATAGGTCGGGTTCGGGACGAGGATCACATCTCCCGGCGCGGTGATGGCTTGCGCCATGTTGGCGAAACCTTCCTTCGATCCCAGCGTCGCGACGATCTGCGTCTCGGGATCGAGCTTCACGCCAAAGCGGCGCTCATAGTAGGCGGCCTGTGCGCGGCGCAGCCCGGGAATGCCCTTCGAGGCCGAATAGCGATGGGTGCGTGGCTTAGCGATCGTCTCGACCATCTTCTCGACGATGTGCTGCGGAGTCGGCAGGTCGGGATTGCCCATACCGAGGTCAATGATGTCCGCCCCGCGCGCTCGCGCTTGCGCCTTCAGGCGGTTGACCTCGGCGAAAACATAGGGCGGCAGGCGCTTTATGCGATGAAAGTCCTCGTGCACGGAATGCCTCTCGGTGGTGCCGGATCGGATAGCGGCGACCGGCCATTGAGCCTGGCAAATGAGCGATGGTGCGTGTTTACGCCCTGCCGCCGGTCTCCGTCCAGGCCTTGGGGACTGAAGAGATTATACTCATCGGCCCTTTCGCGACAGTGGGATTGCTGAGACAGCTACGTGACCTGCGTGCACGTGCCTCTACTTTGCGCCTTCTATCTGCCGCTCAGCTTCTTCCTCGTGTGTGTCGCGCTTGTGGCTCAGCTCTTTGATCGCTTGCTGATGTTCCTGCTGCGACATGGCGGTGGAGGCGCGGGGACGCAAATCAGGCAACGGCGTAGTTACCGATGAGCAGCCTGCGGCGCAGAGTGCCAAACCTAGAAGTGGGACGGCCAGGGCGCCGGCACGAGCGAGGCCGCCGCCGACGGAATGGCCTCCCCACTCCAGCAAGCCCAATCCGGCAGTTCGGGCTTCCCACGGCTGCCTATGTTGCATACCGTCTCCCAATGCTCCGTGGGATCAGGTGATAAGTGATTCGGCTCCCGGCGAGAGCCGTTCCTGCGGTCGTAGATTGTCCACACGTCCAAGAGACACTACCTGCGCAATGTCGCAAAACCTTGGCATAGAATAGCGGCCCGGTCGGGGGCTTTTCAGAGATTTTCAAGGGTCAGATGCCCAAAACCAAAAAAGAGTCTCAAGACGAGATGTCGGTCTACCCTCCGTTGAATGCGGAGGAACTCGCCCGCAATCTGCTGCGCCTGTTCGAACAGGGCGGAAACGTGCTCGCCGAATTCATCGACCGCAACGACGCGAAGATGGGGCCCTATTCCGCGGCTACTGAGATAAACGAAGCCACAAACGCCCTTTCTGAACTCACCTGTCAGTGGCTCTCCGACCCTGCGCGATTTGCCGAAGCGCAGGGCGAGCTGCTGCAGACCTATGGAGAACTGTGGAACAACACAGTGCGCCGTATGTTTGGCGAAGATGTCGAGCCCCTCGCCAAGCCGGAGCCAAGCGACGCGCGCTTCAAGGATGCTGAATGGTCCTCCAACCCCTACTTCGACTTCTGGAAGCAGGCTTATCTTGTCACGGCTCAGTGGGCCGAAGACATGCTGGCCAAAACCGAGGGGCTCGACGGCAAGGCGCGCCAGCGCGCAGAGTTCTATCTGCGCCAAGTAGCAAGCGCGATGTCGCCCTCTAATTTCCCGCTCACGAACCCTGAAGTCTTACGCGAAACGCTGGCGACAAATGCCGAGAACCTCGTGCAGGGGATGACCCTGCTCGCCGAGGACATGAAGAAGTCGGGCGACCTACTCAAGATCAGCCAGACGGATGCGACAGCGTTCGAAGTGGGCCGCAATCTTGCAACAAGCCCCGGCAAGGTCGTCTTCCAGAACGACATCCTGCAGCTCATCCAATTCGCGCCATCCACCGATCAGGTGCGAGAGATTCCGCTGCTCATCGTTCCCCCGTGGATCAACAAGTACTATGTGCTGGATCTCACGCCCGCAAAGAGCCTCATCAAGTTCCTCGTAGATCAAGGCCTCACCGTTTTCGTCGTTTCCTGGGTCAACCCGGACGCCTCCCTCGCGCACAAGACCTTCGACGACTACATGCAGGAGGGCATTCTTAGCGCAGCGGATGCGGTGAAGCGGGAAACTGGCGTCGAGAAGATCAACGTCACCGGTTACTGCGTGGGGGGCACCCTGCTGGCTACCACTCTCGCCTATCTCGCTGCGCGCGGCGAGGAGGTGTTCAATGCTGCAAGCTTCCTCGCGACGCAGATAGACTTCACCTACGCGGGCGACCTTCTAATTTTTACCGACGAAGAACAGCTCGATGCGCTCAACGCGCTGATGACCGAACGCGGCTACCTCGATGGGTCGCGTATGGCGAACGTGTTCAACATGCTGCGGCCACGCGATCTCATTTGGCCCTACATCGTCAACAACTACCTCTTAGGAAAAAAGCCGTTCCCGTTCGACCTCCTGTACTGGAACCAGGACTCGACGCGGATGGCGCCCGCCAACCATACGTTTTATCTGCGTGAGTTCTACAACGAGAACCGGCTTGCGAAGGGCGAACTTTCAGTAGCGGGCGCGCGGCTCAATATGCGCAACGTGAAGCTGCCCGTATTCGAGCTTGCCACCAAGGAGGACCACATTGCGCCGGCGCGGTCCGTCTATGCGGGCTCGCTGCTTTTGGGCGGCGATGTCGAGTTTGTGCTTTCGGGCTCTGGGCATATCGCCGGTGTGATCAATCCTCCCGATAAGATGAAGTATCAGTACTGGACGAGCGGCAAGCACGCCAAGACGCTGGAAGGCTGGCTCGAAACTGCGAAAGAGCATCCCGGCTCATGGTGGCCCCATTGGGCGGAATGGCTGCACGAGCATTCCGGCGAGTGGACCGTGCCGCGCGAGCCGGGCGAGCACATCGGCGTCATCGAGGATGCGCCCGGTAGCTACGTGAAGGTGAAAACTTAATCTCAGGCGCCGGGAACCGTTTGCTCCGACAAATGCGGCCCACCCGGCGCATAGCACCTTTCGGGAAGACCCTGCATGATGCGCCCGCCTAGCCACCACGAACACCATCTCGTCGGCAGGATTGGCTGGCTTCGTGCTGCCGTGCTCGGCGCCAACGACGGCATCCTATCCACCGCGAGCCTCATCACGGGTGTCGCGGCGGCGGAGGCGACACACAGCGCGGTGCTGATCGCGGGCATCGCAGGGCTCGTTGCGGGCGCGATGTCGATGGCTGCGGGCGAATACGTTTCGGTCAGCTCACAGGCCGATACGGAGGACGCAGAACTCAATCGTGAGCGTCAGGAACTCGTCGATAATATCGCAGCCGAACGGGAAGAGCTGGCGCAGATCTACGTTCGACGCGGCGTCGAGGTCGATCTGGCGCGCAAGGTTGCGCGACAATTGATGGAGAAGGACGCGCTTGGCACGCACGCGCGGGACGAACTGGGCATCTCAGAGATTACGACGGCCCGGCCCATCCAGGCGGCACTCACATCGGCCGTAACATTCGCATCGGGGGCGGCCATGCCGTTACTGGCCGCTTTGCTGGCGCCAGCCGACGCGATCATCCCGGCTGTGACGGTAGCTTCCCTGTTTTTCCTCGCCGCGCTTGGAGCCATCGGTGCCAGGGCAGGTGGCGCCGACGTCTGGCGCGCGGCACTACGCGTCGTGTTCTGGGGTGCGCTGGCGATGGACGTCACAGCGGGCATCGGCAAGCTCGTAGGCACCGCTGTCTAGCACTCGGGCTATCCGGCAAGCCGAAAAGGCAAACTCCGCGCTTAGCAGCTGCGGCTCGCGCCTGCCCCAGCCTCAGGCCGGGAGCACGGCGCAGACCTGCCGAGCATGGAGTTTGCCAATTACGGGGTGTGAAATCAGATCTGGGCTAGCGCCTGCTCCAGGTCAGCGATGATATCGTCCTTGTCCTCGATGCCGATCGACAGGCGCACCACCTCTGGCCCAGCGCCAGCGGCGACACGCTGCTCGTCGGTGAGCTGGCGGTGCGTAGTCGATGCGGGGTGGATCACCAGGCTTCTCGTGTCGCCGATGTTGGCAAGGTGGCTGAACAGCTTCAGTTCCGAGACGAACTTCACACCCGCCTCGTAGCCCCCCTTGAGACCGAAGGTGAACAGCGCGCCGGCGCCCTTCGGACAGATCTTCTGATGCAGTTGATAGTACTTGCTCGAAGGCAAGCCAGCATAGCTCACCCACGTGACCTTCGGATGGCGGTCGAGCCAGCTGGCAACGGCGAGAGCGTTTTCGCTGTGGCGCGCCATACGCAACGGCAGCGTCTCGGCGCCGGTGAGGATGAGGAACGCGTTGAAGGGTGAGATTGCCGGGCCGAGGTCGCGCAGCCCCATGACGCGGGCTGCAATGGCGAAGGCAAAGTTGCCGAACGTTTCCGCGAGCACCATGCCGTTGTAGGAGGCGTTCGGCTCGACGAGCGTCTTGTAGCGATGCCGCGCACCCAACCAATCAAAGGTACCGCAGTCGACGATCGCGCCGCCGATAGAGTTGCCGTGGCCGCCGATGAACTTCGTCAGCGAATGCACGATGATATCGGCGCCGAAGTTCTTCGGCTGGCAAAGATAGGGCGTCGCCAGCGTGTTATCGACAATGAAGGGCACGCCCGCCTTCTTCGCGACAGCAGCGATCGCCGGAAGATCAACGACGACGCCGCCGGGATTGGCCAGCGACTCGACGAAAATTGCGCGCGTCCTCGGCGTGATCGCGCGCTCGAAACTCGCCGGATCGGTGGAATCCGCCCACACGACGTCCCAACCGAACTTCTTAAACGAGTGATTGAACTGGTTGATGGAGCCGCCATAGAGCTGCCGGCCGGCGATAAACTCGTCACCCGGTTCCAAAAGCGTATGGAAGGCGAGAAACTGAGCGGCATGTCCCGAAGCGAGCGCAAGCGCCGCCGTTCCCCCTTCGAGCGCAGCAATGCGCCCTTCGAGGACGGCCTGCGTGGGATTGGTGATGCGAGTATAGATGTTGCCGAAGGCTTCCAGACCAAACAGCGCCGCTGCATGGTCAGCGTCGTTGAAGACGTAGGACGTTGTCTGGTAGATCGGCGTCGCCCGCGCACCGGTCGTGGCGTCGGGGGCTGCCCCGGCGTGAACGGCTAGGGTTGCAAACTTCGGTGCTGACGCTGGGGTATCCGGCATCGTCTTCTCCACTTGATCGCAATTATCGATTGCGGCCTAGGGAGGCGGTCGCGGCGCATAAAGTCAACGCCTAACCACGATAAGCAAGGGTTGCTGGCGGCGCGGACCGACGGCGGGCAGTAGCAAAGCGGCGCCCGATCGCCCTGCTCACGGCCTTGCCACCAACGTGGCCGTTAAGCCTTGATAAACCGGCCTGCGGGTCCGCATGCGAATTTGCGGATGATCCAGTTCGGATTGCCCTTCGTCCATTTTGCCAATTCCACCTGGCCGAACATCATGCACTGCTGCGGGGTGATGGATTGAACGGCGAAGGACAGGTGCACGTCCTTACATTTAGTTGGGTCGCTGATGAAGCAGACCATGGCGACGACTTCGATCATGGGACATCTCCAAGGTTCGAAACCACCCTCCGGAGAGGGCCGCATCCGCCTTGGCGTATCCTCGTCGCTTCGTTTTCTTATTAGCTCCAAGGCTAGTCCCGAATCGAAACCTGCTCAAGTTTGCACCATGGGCAACTCGCGCCCAATTCTGAGGCAGCGGGTGAAATCCTGGTCAAAAAGCGCGGTAAAAGTCATCTCGGGCAGCAGCGCTTGGTGGGCACGAGGTTCGCACAAGGGGCTTTTGCGCGGTGAGTTCGCGAATTTTGCTGCGCTGCGATGGACACGCCTTCGAGCCCTCCTTTCTATGCCGCGTGAGCAGATCGGCGATTGCGCGCCGCCCCCTACCCGTTACAAGAGATTGAAAGCCGCAATCCGAGGCCTTGCGACCCATAGAAATGCCCGAAAACTTCGATCCCGCCCGCTCCCGTAGAAGCCTATTTTCTGGCCTCGTCGCCGCAGCCAATGCCTTTGGCCCCGACCGGGTAATCCTCGAGGATGCCGACGGCACTGCCCTCACTTACAAGCGGCTCATTCTTTCCAGTCTCGTTCTCGGGCGCCGCCTCGCGAAGCTCACCCAACCGGGCGAGAACGTCGGTATTCTCCTTCCCAACGCGGCCGGACTGCCGGTGACCGTGCTGGGCCTTAACGCCTATGGGCGCGTCGCTGCGGTGCTCAATTTCTCGGCCGGGCGGCGGGCGCTCTCTTCGGCAATCCGCATAGCGGGACTACGCACGATCTTCACCTCGCGCCGGTTCGTGGAGCTGGGCGGCCTAGAGGAACTCGTCGCGGCACTATCGGCGGCGGAGTACGCGCCTGGCGCCAAGACACGCATCATCTATCTAGAGGACGTTCGCGCAGCCATCGGCCTAATCGACAAAATCGCGGGTGCGCTGCGTGCGGCAAGAGCTAAGAGCTTCTATCGCGCCAATCCCGCGGACGCCGATAGGCCCGCCATCATCCTTTTCACGTCGGGCACGGAAGGCGCGCCCAAGGGAGTCGTGCTCACCAACGGCAATCTCGTCGCGAACGTGGAGCAATCGCGTGTGCATCTCGGGACTCTACTTGTGCCCGGCGAGACACTGCTCAATCCACTGCCGATCTTCCACTCGTTCGGACTTACTGCCGGAACATTCGTTCCGATCTTTGCGGGCGTGAAGTGCGCGCTCTATCCGAGCCCGCTGCATTACAAGCAGATTCCGAAGTTCGTCGAAAAGGTGAAGGCGACGCTGATGGTCGCCACCGATACGTTCCTGTCGGGCTATGCGCGCGCAAGCGAGCCCGGACAACTGGATAGCCTCAAATACGTCGTGTGCGGGGCCGAGAAGGTGAAGGAGCCGACGCGCCAGCTCGTAGCGCCTGCCGGCATAGAAATCCTCGAGGGCTACGGAGTCACGGAGACCTCACCCGTGCTCGCCTGCAATCTGCCGAATTGCAATCGCCACGGCACGGTCGGACGCCTTCTGCCGGGCATCGAGGCACGCCTCGAGGACGTGCCGGGGCTCCAAGAAGGCAAGCGGCTCCTCGTACGCGGGCCCAACGTGATGGCAGGATACCTGCTGCACGATAGCCCTGGCATGATCGTGGGCCCCAATGGCGGCTGGCATGACACCGGCGACATCGTCACGATGGACGGCGACGGCTTTGTCAGCATTTGCGGTCGCGCCAAGCGCTTCGCTAAGCTTGGTGGTGAGATGGTTTCGCTGGCGGCTGTCGAAACCCTCGCATGCGACCTATGGAGCGATGCTCAGCACGTGGTGCTCAGCTTCCCCGACCCGCGCAAGGGGGAGCAGCTCCTGCTCGTTACGGACAAGGCCGATGCTAATAAGGACGATCTGCTGGCCCATGCGCGCCGAGAGGGATTCCCGGAGCTGTGGGTGCCCAAATCGATCCTGATCGTTCCCGCGGTGCCGGTGCTTGCAACGGGGAAAGTGGACCTGCAGGGGACGGTCGAACTCGCGCGCCAAACGCAACCTGCGCTGTGAGACCCATTTCCCAAAGGGTCGCCCTGCTCCACGCCCGCCGTTGACCCATCCCTCTGATTAGAAACGGTTTAGTGCCGCCGGCTAGGTACTGGACTCGATGGCGCATGCCGCTCTTGCACGGCAAGCTTGCGCCGGGATTGCCGCAACTCAAGCGAGGCGCTTGCCCCGCAAAGATTTGCCGCGACATTAGAGCCCTCTCTGAAAAACAAGGCGGTTTGCGCAGCCAGCGTTGCGTGTCCACAACGGCCCTCACCGAGATCGCGAAGGGGTTCAGAACGCGCTTGACCGGTGCCTCGGGCTCTTCCATGGATGTGTGAATAAAGGCGCGCACATCAACGCTGCGCCTTTGGGGGAACACCAAGAATTTTCCACACCTAGCGAGAGTGCAAACAGTCATGTCGACGACGACCACGACGCCGGCGAGCGTTGAGGGTACGGCCGTTGTGCTGCGGCCTCCAACGCTTCAGTGGGCCCTGAAACGTACGCTGCTCGGGCTCGTCATTCTGTTTGTCACCGTCGCTACGGCGGCGACCCTGCTGCATGCCTCCATCGATCCCGATGAAGAAGGCCAGCCGTCTGTATCCGCGCCGCACAAGGTTGAAACCACGACGCAGGCCGCACACCGGATGTGACGGGTCTGCTCGCATCGGCGGCTATGCGCCGGGCGAGGAAGCCGCTCTGGAAAAACTCGCAGCCAACGCCTCATTTTTCTCTTAATTGCCGATGATCCAATTGGGTGCCGCAGACGGCGGGATGGTGCCGCGTGCGCCCACCTCAATTGCTGCCCCCAATCGCGAATGGCGCCTGTCTTTGCTGAAATCATTCTGTCGGCACGCTGCCCGGTTCATCTACGGTTAGGCGGCCAGACACTAGGAGTGCTTGATGCGCTTCGTGATGCTCGCTCGCAATCCGCGGCTTTATTCGCATGTGCGCCTGTGTGAAGCCGCGCGTGCTCGCGGCCACACGATCGACGTGGTGAATACTCTCCACGTCCACATGAACATCACCGCCAATCAGCCGGTGCTCCGCTACAACGGGCGCCAGCTTCCTGTCTATGACGCGGTGATCCCGCGCATCGGGGCTTCGATCACCCATTACGGCCTTGCGGTGCTGCGGCAGTTCGAGATGCAGGGCGTCTATCCGCTCAACGAAAGCGTCGCCATCGGCCGCTCGCGCGACAAGCTGCGCGCGCTGCAGCTCCTCGCCCGCGAGGGTATAGGCCTGCCGGTCACCGCGTTCGCCCATGGGCCGCGTCGGGCAGAGGATGTGATCAAAGAGGTTGGCGGCGTGCCGGTTGTCATCAAGCTTCTGGAAGGCACGCAGGGCATGGGCGTGATCCTCGCCGAAACAGAAGGCTCGGCGAAATCGATTATCGAAGCCTTCAGCGCCGCCAACGTTAACATCATGGTGCAGGAGTTCATCCGCGAGGCGAATGGCTCCGACATCCGTGCTTTCGTCATCGGCGGACAGGTTGTGGCCGCCACACAGCGCATTGGCCGGCCCGGCGAATTCCGCGCCAACGTGCACAGAGGAGCCATAGCCATACGGGTGGACCTGACCAGCGAAGAGGCGGCTATTGCGGTGCATGCCGCCGCGGTATTGGGTCTTAATGTCTCGGGCGTGGATATGGTGCGGTCCAGCCATGGGCCCCTCGTCATGGAGGTCAACTCCTCGCCTGGGCTCGAGGGCATCGAAGGCGCCACGGATATCGACATCGCGGGCGAGATCATCGCATTCCTGGAGCAAAACGCCTCTTACGGTAAAACCGCGACCAAAGGTGTCGGATAGAGTTGCCCTGCCACCGCCCGGGGCCCGCGAAATCAAGCCAACGGCCCGTTAGGCCTGACAGGTTAGAGATCCTCCCGCCGCCGGGAGTGCCTTGATCGCGCCCTAAGGCCTCAATTATCATTTGCTTGCGGCCGGCGGCGAACCCCGATCCGCAACTCCAGGGCGAGGAAGTTCGGCGCATGACGGAGCAGCAAAAGCACTTTCCCGAGTTCTACGTTACTGCGCCCCAGCCGTGTCCCTATTTGCCCGGACGCCAGGAGCGAAAGCTCTTTACGCACCTGACGCAGGAAAAACCTGCCAGCCTCATCGACAATCTGCTGCGCGGCGGTTTCCGCCGCAGTCAGAACATCGCCTACATGCCCTATTGCGAAGGGTGCCAAGCCTGCGTCTCCGTTCGCATCGTGATCGATGAGCTCAAAGTCAGCCGCTCGATGCGCCGCGTGCTGGAAAAGGGTCGCTGCCTGCAGCCGCGCCGTGTTCCCCCCGAGCCGACGTCAGAGCAGTTTGCTCTCTTCCGGAGCTACATCGATGCCCGCCATTCAGATGGCGGGATGGCGGACATGAGCGTTCTCGACTACGCGATGATGGTCGAGGACAGCGTGATCAATACCTTCGTGACCGAGTACCGCCGAAAGCCCGAGAATGCTTTCGACACCGATCCCGACAGCTGGCCGCTGATGGCGGTCGCGCTATGCGATCTTCTTTCTGACGGCATCTCGATGGTCTACAGCTTCTATGATCCGGAAGCCGAGCACACGAGCCTGGGTACCTACATGATCCTCGAGCATGCTGAATATGCGCGCACGCTTGGGCTCCCCTATCTCTACCTTGGCTATTGGATCAACGGCTCGCGCAAGATGGATTATAAGATGCGCTTCCAGCCGCAGGAGCAGCTTGGCCCGAATGGCTGGTCCCGCGTTTAGGCTCGCAGCATTCTCGCTGCAAAACCTCCCGATACCTGCCTGTGCGCTGACGTGCCGCTAAACTACTGTTTCAGCGCCGCATCGAGCTTCTGGAACATATAGGCCCATTTCGCCGTCTGCGTGTCGACGAGCTTCTGCATGCGCGCCTTGAGATCGGCGAGCAGCGCGCAATCGGGTGTTGCGGCGTCGGCGCCCTCCTGGCCGAGGGTCGAAATGTCGGTCAGAAGGTGCTCAGACTCCTGATCGTAGACGGCGATTTTCGTGTCACGCACAAATGGCGCCGCTTCTTGCAAGAACTGGTCGTGGCTCCAGCCGCGCTTGTCCTTGAGCTGGCGCAGCTTCTCCTGGAACGCTGGCTTGTTCTGCATGTTGAGATCGCGCAACGCGCCGGCAGCATCGTCTACAACGGCTTCGAAATCCGCCTTATCGCAAACATCCGCCGTCGCGCTGCCGGGAGTTGCAGGGGCCGAGGCCTGAGGGTTTTCGACTGCCGCCGGCGGCGCCTCAGCGCCCGGCTCAGGCTGGGATGCGTCGGACGTCGACGGCTTCGGAGCTACGAGATCGGGCGGCGCCCAACCTCTCGGCGCCGGCTGGGGTTCAGTCTCCTTGGGGAGCGGCTGGTCAGGACGGTTCTGGACCTGTGCAGGCTCGATCGGATCCCATGAGGTGTCGGGCACCGCGGGATCAGCCTCCTGCGCGCGCGCATCACCGACCGCTGGCGCCGCCGTGAGTGCGAACGCCAGAAGTGCCGCTGCCAAAATCCCTGAGATCCCCGTCGCGTGCATGGCAACAGTCGTAGCTGGGGCCCGTTTTCCGCACAAGCAGCGGCAACGCCCCCCGCACCGTTACGCGGTGCGGCGCGGCACGTATGCCATAGGTGGCGGGACAACCGGTGCGCGTGCTCGCAATGTCCGAGGCAGATTTCACCCAATTCGGGCAACTGCCCGTTTGCCAAAATGTCCTTCCCGCCTTGCCGGTGGGGATGGCGCCTGGAGGGCCTTTCCGGCGATCCCACGGTGCTCGTCTTCGGCCATCCGAAAAGAATCTGGCCTGAGGTGACGCCGTCCTCGATAGCTCGCTCGCAGTGAGATGGCGCCCTGCACGTAGGTCAGGCCCGGCGTATGGCACACGGCCGGGCTTGGCGCAGAAGCCTTTGCACGCTGTTGCGGCATCGCGCGCGGGTGAAAGGTGTCGAATGTCGGGCTCCTTCCCGATATTCAACCACCATGATGCCAGACAGCACGTTTGAGATTTTTCTTGTCGCCACGCCGGGCCTCGAGGGCCCGCTCTGCGCGGAAGCGCGAAGCAAAGGTTTCAAGGCGAAGACCGTTCCCGGCGGGGTGACGCTGCAGGGCGGGTGGCCGGAGGTCTGGCGCGCGAACCTGGAGCTGCGGGGCGCCAACCGTGTGCTCGCGCGGATAGGCAGCTTCCGGGCGAACCATCTGTCCTTGCTCGACAAACGCGCACGGCAATTCCCGTGGAGCAAGGTCCTTCGCCGTGACGCACCGTTTCGCGTCGAGGCATCGTGCAAAAGCTCGAGGATTTATCACTCGGGAGCCGCGGCGCAGCGCGTCGAGCGGGCGATCGCCGAGGAACTCGGCGCACCCGCTTCATCAGACGCCGATGTCTGCGTGCGCGTGCGCATCGAGAATGACATTTGCACACTCAGCGTCGACACGTCGGGTGAGCTTCTGCACAAGCGCGGTCACAAGCAGGCTGTCGCCAAGGCACCCATGCGCGAGACGATGGCGGCAATGTTCCTGCGCCAGTGCGGGTTCGATGGTACTCAGCCCATCGTTGATCCGATGTGCGGATCGGGCACGTTCGTCATCGAAGCGGCGGAGATTGCCTCGGGTTTGCAGCCGAGCCGTTCGCGCTCCTTTGCGTTTGAACAACTCGCCACCTTCGACGGGGTGGCATGGCAGGTGATGCGCAACGCCCGTGCGCCCTCCATTCCCCCGGTGCGGTTTTACGGCAGCGACATGGATCCCGGGGCGATCCGCATGAGCCGCGCGAACGCCGAACGGGCGGGCGTCGCCGGCATCACGGAGTTCAAGGAGCTTTCAGTCGTGGACGTGACGGCACCGGAGGGACCGCCTGGCATCGTCATCGTCAATCCGCCGTACGGCGACCGCGTCGGAGAGAAAGGGCGCGTCCGGTCGCTTTACCGTACGCTCGGGCAGACTTTACTTTGCCGTTTCAGCGGCTGGCGCGTCGGCTTGGTGACGACGGAGGCTTCGCTGGCAGCGGCGACGGGCTTGCCCTTCACGATGGATGCCGAACCGGTTCTGCACGGCGGCTTGCGGGTAACGCTCTATCGGACAGCTCCGCTGCCGTGATGGCCGGTACGATGGCCACGCCGACGCTGCGTCAGCAGCCTTTCTCTGCGCTAGCTTCCTTCACGAGCTTGAGCCGCCTCATCGCGGCATCGCGGCGTGCGCCGTCATTCTCTAAAAGATGCTCGCTGCGGGTTGCGGCTTGCCGAAACAGGCGTACCGCCTCCTCGCCGAGCTGATCGCAGCTAAACCCAGCATAGTCTCCGGCTCCAAGGGACTGGCGCTCGGTGTAGGCGGCGCAGCCGCCGAGCGCTACGCTAAGGACAATCAATGCAAGACCACTGCGCATCGAGACCTCTACAGATGCGAAACCATCCCCCTCCCGCCTTCCTTCTGAAGGGTCAGCCGACAGGTTGCAACAGCACCTCCCTATGCGGCTGATCTTCGGAGCGCTGTGCCACATCTCAGACGGCGCAGGCGCTCGCTGGCCATATGCTCATACCGCTGAAAATCAGTTAAGGCCCTCGTGCTTCAGCGCGATATGCACCGTCGGACGCGCACGCATATGCTCGCTGAACGCTTGCAGCTTGTCCGGGATCGAGAGCTTCATTTGTGCTGCCCACATCAGCATCACGAACAGGTAGTTGTCCGCCACTGTTGGATGCGGACCGAACAGGTACGGGCCAACAAACTGTGTCGAGATAAAATCGAGCTTTTTCTCCACCGCCGTGCCCGCATTCTTCTTTTCTTCGCCGCTCGTCCTCGGATCGAACAGCGGGTGGAATGCCTTGTGCAGCTCGCTCGATAGATACCCCAGCATTTCGAGCAGGCGATAGCGGCCGAATTGACCGGGCGGCATGAGCGCGGGGTCCTGATCGGCGATGTAACTGAGGATCGCGACGTTCTCGGTCAGCACCTCGCCGTCGTCGAGCTGGAGCGCAGGCACGTAGCCCTTGGGATTGATATCGGTGTAAGGGCTGCCGTCCTCCAGCTTGTGGGTCTTGAGGTTGACTTTGACGAGGTCGAACTTCATGTCGGCGTCATGCAGTGCGATGTGGTCGGCAAGGCTGCACGCCCCGGGGGAATAGTAGAGCTTCATCGGCGGGGAACTCCTTCGGTTGGCGCCCGCTAAACGCGCTGGCCCGCCCATCGTATCCCTCACGTTCAAAATGTGCCGCATGCTTTAACCAACGGCGAAAGCCAATGTGTCCCATCGGCTGCCTTCAAACGACGACAATCTCGCCCACAGGCGCGCACATTCGGCGGCAACAAACTGTGCACGATTTGCAGGTCCATCGAGGGTTAGGAGCAGTGGCAGCTTCCCCAAGGCAGCCGCGCCGTTTTCGTTGCGTTCGCTTCGTTCGGGGCGCGCGCGCCGGCGGCGCGTTCGTGCTTCTCACGATGATGATGCCTGCGGCGTGCTGTGGCGCTGAAAAAGAGTCAGCAGGCAACGGCTGGAGCACGCAAACGATTCCTGCGCCCGCGGCTGCGCCGGCTGTAGCGCCGCCCCGTCCACTGACCGAACTCGAGCGGCAGGCGGCGGAGACGATCAAGATCACAAACGACTTTCGCCGCCGCAACGGCCTACCGGAATTCAAGGAGGATGCGATTTGCTCCGCGGCGGCTTTCGATCACGCCCGGGACATGGCGGAGCGGAGTTATTTCGATCACTATGGTCGCGATGGCAGCTCGCCGACGACTCGCTACAGGCGCCGAAACACGGGCGGGCAGCGCGTGATCCGCGTCACCGAGAATATCGCGCGCGGCAACGGGACGACACCTGAGAGCGCGCTGCGGATGTGGCTCAATTCATCCGGACATCGCAAGCATCTCGTCGGCAAGGAGATGAATCACATTGGCGTCGGTGTGGCGAACGGATCCTGTTTCTTCGGACCGTGCACCTATTTCGTTCAGTGCTTCTCGCGCTGGCCGTGAAGGGCCAGCGCTAGAACGCCGGTCCGAACGAGTTGGACCGCGGGAAACCCTTCGGTACGGTGCTCCCCGACTGCGCCCGTTGGCCGACCCACTCTTTCAGCTCCGCCCACGTCAGTGTGAAGGTGCGGCCGGCGCTATCCGTCCACGTCAGGCCGTCGCTCTTCTTGAAGACGCGCACATCCAATACGCTCGCGCCCTTGGAGCGCTGCAGAATGACGCCCTTACCGCGCGTCATCTCGTTTACCTCTTCAAGCTTGAACACGAGCATCTTGCGGTTGTCGCTGACGACGGCGATGCGGTCGGCACCTTCCGGCACCGGCACGATCACGCGCGCTTCGTCGGGCTCCGTCACATTGAGTATCTGCTTGCCTTTACGGGTCGAGGCAACAACCTCGTCCTCCGGCACGACGAAGCCATAACCGCCGGTGGATGCGATGAGCAGCCTGCGTCCGGGCTGGTAGACGAACGCCGCGGCGATGTCGTGGTTTTCCTCCAGGTCGATCATCAACCGCACGGGTTCGCCATGGCCACGGCCACCCGGCAGCGCGGAAGCTTCGAGCGTGAACACCCTGCCGTTGGTCGCCAGCAGCAGAAGCTTGTCGGTCGTATGCGCCTTTACCGCGCTCTTGAGCTTGTCGCCCTGCTTGAAATCGAGTTTCGAGAGGTCATCGACATGGCCCTTCAGAGCGCGCACCCATCCCTTGTCGGACAGGATGACGGTGATGGGCTCCTTCTCGATCAGCGCTGCGTCGAGATCGACGTCGATCACCGGAGCATCGGCGAACGTGGTGCGACGGCGGCCGAGCGGAGTTGATTTGGAGTAGCGCTCGCGCACCTCCTTCACCTCGGCGGCGATGCGCTCCCACTGCAGATCGTCCGACTTCAAAAGCTGCTGCAGCTCGCGCCGTTCCTTTGAAAGTTTGTCGTGCTCGGCGCGAATCTCCATCTCTTCGAGCTTCGACAGCGATTTGAGGCGCAGGTTGAGGATCGCTTCGGCCTGCACCTCGCTGAGCTTGAAGCGCGACATCAGCTTCGATTTCGGATGGTCCTCGAAGCGGACGATTTTGATCACCTCGTCGATGTTGAGGTAGGCGACGAGGTAGCCGTCCAACACCTCGAGGCGATGTTCGATTTTCTTCAGGCGATACTGCGAGCGCCGCACCAGCACCTCGACGCGGTGCTCCAGCCACTGCCAGAGCACATCGCGCAGCGAGAGCACGCCCGGAATCTGCCCCGCCGAGAGCACGTTCATGTTGAGGCCGAAACGCACCTCGAGCTCCGTCACGCGGAAGAGGCTTTCCATCAACAGGAGAGGATCGACCGTGCGACTCTTGGGCTCCAGGATGAGGCGGATTTCCTCCGCACTTTCATCCCGGATGTCGCCGAGGAGCGGCAGCTTCTTCTCCGTCATCAGCTCGGCGATACGCTCGACGAGTTTGGCCTTCTGCACCTGATAGGGGATCTCGGTGACGACGATCTGATAACCGCCGCGGCCCGTATCTTCCTTGTCCCACTTCGCACGGATGCGGAAGCCGCCGCGGCCGGTTTTGTAGGCCTCGAGGATCTGATCGCGTGGCTCGACGATGATACCGCCGGTCGGGAAGTCGGGCCCGGGTATCATCTCGACGAGCTTTTCGATGGTCGCATTGGGATGCTTGATGAGGTGCAGGAGCCCTGCACACAGCTCGTCGACGTTGTGCGGGGGAATGTTCGTGGCCATGCCGACGGCGATGCCGGAGGCGCCGTTCGCCAACAGGTTCGGGAACGCAGCCGGTAGCACCACCGGCTCCTGCTTGCGCTCGTCGTAGTTGGGGCGGAAGTCGACGGTCTCCTCCTCCAGCCCCTCCATCAGGTCGGCGGCCGTTTGGGTGATGCGTGCTTCCGTGTAACGCTCGGCGGCGGGATTATCGCCGTCGATGTTGCCGAAGTTGCCCTGCCCGTCGATCAGCGGATAGCGCACGGCAAAATCCTGCGCGAGGCGCGCGAGTGCGTCGTAGATCGCCTGGTTGCCGTGGGGATGGTAATCACCCATCGCATCGCCGACGATCTTGGCGCACTTCAGGAAACCGCCCTCGGGCGAGAGCCGCAGCTGGTGCATCGCGTAGAGGATGCGCCGGTGCACGGGCTTCAGGCCATCGCGCACGTCGGGCAGCGCGCGGTGCATGATGGTCGACAGCGCATACTTCAGGTAGCGCTCTTCCAGCGCTTCCTTGAGGTTGACGGGCTCGATGCCGTCAGGGCCAGGCAGAATCGGTTTTTCGGTCATGGCCCGTGGCTAGCGCGCGCCGCGTCCCGCCGCAAGCTTAAGGTTGTTCATGCATGGTGTTTTGAGCCACAATGTGCTGAGGTGCAGCTTCATTCCATCGATGTGTGTTGAGGGCCGGGCACACGCGTCGCCACGCCAACCCGATAAGCGTCGTATTGCGCAGAGCTGGTGCTGGCGCACGGCTGCATGGGCCCGTTCAAGCCTAGCCCGACGTAATAGATCGCTGTTTACCGCGGAAGGGTAGGCTGTTTCCCGGGGGACTGCAGGGAGCCTTGTGCTGTTGCAATCTACCCACCAAATCCAAAGCAACAGCCCGCTGCGGCTGCTGCCGCGAAGAACGTCGAGTTGCGTTGAGTAAAGGCGTCGCATGGGCCAGCCCTTCCCCGACTATACACGCTCCGAGGTGATCGCCGACGGCATCGTGCACGCGTTCGGCATCGCCTTCGGCCTCAGCGCAATCGCGGCGCTGATCGTTCTCAGCCTGACGCACCTCGATCCCGCTTCTGCCACAGCCGTGTTGATCTACGGCGTCGGGATGCTCGCGGTGTTCTGCTTCTCGGCCGCCTACAATCTCTCGCGCGGGCCGCGCCGCTGGCTGCTGCGGCGCTGCGATCACGCCGCCATCTACGTTAAGATCGCCGCCACCTACACACCCTTCGCCGCCATCAAGATGGGCGGCGCCATCGGCATCGGCCTGCTCGTTGCGGTGTGGGCCATCGCGGCCTTCGGTGCGGCGGCGAAGCTCATCGCCCCAGCGCAGCTCGTGCGCACGAGCTACGTGCTCTATCTCGCGCAAGGCTGGGCGTGCGTGTTCACGCTGCCCTCGCTGATGGAGGCGCTGTCGGGCAGCGCACTTTGGCTGCTGCTCATCGGCGGCATTCTCTACACCGTAGGCGTCGTCTTCCACCTGTGGGAGCGGCTGCCCTACAACAACGCCATCTGGCACGGCTTCGTGCTGACAGCGTCCGTCTGCCATTTCGCAGCCGTCGTCGATGCAGTGGCGCTGAGCTGACGCTCATTCCGGCGCCCGTGTGTGGATAGGCGCCCTCGATGATGCGCGCGGCACGGAATGGTGCTCAAATTGCGTGAGATCATCTCGTCTTGTGAAGGAGCCGCTCCATGCGCATCGCCGCTGCAATCCTCGCCGCAACGCTGCTCGGCGTTCCTGCGCTCGCAGCGCTAAAACCGGGTGCGCCTGCGCCCGACTTCACCGCCCCCGCCTCGCTCGGCGGCAAGCAGTTCAACTTCTCTTTGGCAGAGGCGCTGAAGAAAGGGCCCGTGGTGCTCTATTTCTACCCAGCGGCATTCACGCCCGGCTGCACCCTCGAGGCGCACGAGTTCGCCGAGGCCATCGACAAATACGCGGCCCTCGGCGCCACTGTGATCGGCGTCAGTGCCGACGACATCGAGACGCTCGACCGCTTCTCGGTGAGCGAGTGCCGGAGCAAATTTGCGGTGGCGGCCGATGCCGATCGCAAGATCATGCAGGCGTATGACGCGGTGCTGGCGCGCAAGCCTGAATACGCCAACCGCACGTCATACGTGATCACACCGGACGGGCGCATTTTCTATGAATACACCGACCTCAACCCGCACGAGCATGTGGCGAATACACTGGCGGCGGTCGAGCGGTGGAAGGCTGGCGGAAGGTAAACGCGCCATCCGGCGAGGGCGAACCTCGGTGCCGGAATAGAGATCCTTGCCGTAAAAGAGATCCGCACCCTATTTGTGTCGGTGTTGGTGCTCGTGCTCTTCACGCGTGCGCGCCGCCTTGCGGGCCGACGCTTCCCGATCCTCCTTCGTTCGGCCTGTGCTCGGGTGGCTGCCGAGCTCCTTCCAATTCTTTTCCGTCATCTCCACCCCGTAGTGCTCGGCCGCCTTCTTGATGTTGGCGAAAGCCAACTCTCGCTCCGCGTCTGACACGCCGACTGTCTGATCGAAGCGAGCGATCGCGTTCCGTACGTGACTTGCGTCGGTGAGCGGTTCCTTGCGGTGTTTGGGGAAGGCGTAAACACTCTCGGGCAAGTCGCTGCGCCCGCTAAGGTCACCGTGCTTCTCGTGAGGTTTCCAGGTTGTGTGCATCACAGGCCTCCATGGCCTTTGCGCCCCCGGCTACCGATACTCACCGAAACGGCCTGCAGCAGTGTGGGTTCCTTGCGGCTGCAGCGGAGGCGGCCCGGGACCAGGCATACCCCTAGTCCCGGCTCGACCATCTCCTCTCAGCCCTCCGGCGTGTAGGTGGTTTCGAACGTCCACGCGCCCTTCGGCTGACTGTGGAGCTGCCAGAACTGCTCAGCTACGGCCTCGGCGTCCTTTGAACCGGGATGCACAAAGCCGGCGACAGTGACGGTGGCGATGTGAACGCCCTTATCCCTAAAACTTTCGAAGAGGCCCTGGGCGAGCGCGCGGATGCCGGACTTGCCGATGCTCAGCGACAGATAATCGGGATGCGGGAAGAGAGCGAAGCCGCCGCCTGTCAAGAGCACCGAGCCAAAGCCTCGCTCGATCATCTTCGCCGATGCCGCCTTAATCGCCGCCTGTGCACCGCCGACGTTCACCGCGAGATCCGAATTAAACGTCTCTGCGGGCTGTTCGGCAATCGTGGCCTTGCGCATCGAAGCCGCGTTGTAGTGCAGCACATCGATGGGGCCGAACTCCCTTTCAATGTCAGTGATCAGCGCCGTTATGCTCCGCGCTTCACTCGCGTCGGCGATGCGAACGTCTGCCGAGTAGCCCTTAGATTTCAGCCGATCTGCCAGTTCCATGGTCTTGTTCTCATGGCGCGCGCTGAGGACAACACGGAAGCCCTCTTTCGCAAACCGCTCGGCTGTCGCGAAGCCCATTCCGGGTCCGGCGCCAATGCAGAGAAATGTCTTCATGTCGATTTGCTCCTCGACGTTGCGATGGTCACGGGATATCGAAAAGCTGGCGGCAGATAATCGGGTCTGAACGCATTATATTCATGCGCGTCATGCAGGTATTGTTCGAGCGCGGCGGATTGGAGCTGCTTACGGCCTTCGTGGCTGTCGCCGACAGCGGCAGCTTTACCGCGGCGGCTACGAAGCTCGGCCGCGACGCGTCGGTCGTCTCCCGCAGGGTGAGCCAGCTCGAGGAAGAGCTTGGGGTCAGCCTTTTCTCGCGCACGACGCGACGGGTCGTGCTTACGGAGGTTGGCGCCCGCTACCATCAGCGGGTGCAGGGCTTGCTCGAAGAGCTGTCGGTCGCCAGCCGCGAAGCGAGCGACATCGCGGCGAGTCCACAGGGGATGTTGCGTGTTTCAGTGCCGGTAACATTCGGACGGCAGTGGATCGCGCCGCTGCTGCCGCGGTTTCTCGCAAGCCATCCGCACATCAGACTCGACGTTCGCTCTTCCGACCGCTTCGTCGACGTCGTTGCGGAGGGTTTTGATGTCGCCATCAGAGTCGGGCGACTTCAGGACAGCTCACTGACTGCGCGCAAGATTGCTTCCTACAGAAATCTTCTGGTTGCCGCACCCGCCTACCTCGAGGCCCATGGAAAGCCACGCACGCCGGAAGACCTCAAGAGCCACGCCTGCATCGGCTTCACCGGCTACGCAGGCTGGCCGGACTGGTCGCTGTCGAAAGCGGGGAAACGGAAGACAATCCGGCCGCAGGGACCGCTCGTCGCCGACAACTCGGAGGTCGTGTTGTCAGCGGCGATAGCGGGTGCAGGCATAACCTTCACGTCGGATTGGCTCGCCGGCCCGGCGCTGCGGGAAGGCAAGCTCCGCGAGCTGCTGCCGGGATGGGGCGGAAAGGGAGAAGGCGGCGTTTACGCGGTGTTGCCTCCAGGGCGTCTCGTTCCCGCCAAGACGCGGCTATTCGTTGACGAAATAGCGAAGTCCATCAAGGCGGGCTGGGTTAAGCAAGGCTGAAGGCGGCGTGACGCCGGCTTTGAGTCGCCTGAGCTTTAATGTGTGACGATCCAGCAGACGCCTCGGGGGACGCCGGAAACGGCGTGCGAGAACCGCGCCGACGCGAGCTGCTCGCCAGGATGCCTCAGATCGCTGCGCGCTGCCCCGGCGGTGCGATGGCGGACGCAGCAAGCTCGGCACCCGCACCAGCCTTCGCTTGCCGCACCGCATCTTCCAAGTGGGCGATCAATTTCTCATCGAGCTGGAGCGTTGCCGCCAGATATTTGAGATACGCACGCTCGGCGTCCGTATCGGCATCGATGGCAATAGCGGACGCGAGATAAACTTCGGCGCGCTGCTCCGGCGTTGCGGCGGCGGCAGCGAACTGAGACGGAGACCAGGGACGCGCGATCTCGACGTCGAGGAAGCTCCGTTCCTCACTGCCCAACCCCAGCATGCCGAGCCGGCCGACAATGGCGCCGCGCTCTGAATCGTCCAAGCGGCCATCGCACAGCGCCGCGGCGATCATCGCGCGCACGAGAAGCAATGAGTGCTCGTTCGCCGGCGTCACGGCGGGAAGTGTACTCGGCTTGATGGAAGGCACGGAGCTTGCCGACGTATTGGCGCCGAGGGGTTGCCCGGTACGGTAGTTGGAATATGCACGGTAGGCGAGACCGCCGAGCGCCGCCGCCGCTCCCAGCTTCAAGGCTTCACCGGCAAACTCGCGGCCCGCCTTGGAGCCGAGCAAAAGCGATGTAATAGCACCGGCTGCGACGCCTCCGGCGACACCGCCGCCAAGGCCGCCCGGCAGGTTGCCGACTGCACTGCCGAGCATGCCGCGTGCGCGCTCAAGAAGATCGTTGGCGCCCGCCTGCCGCGCCGGCGATTGATTGTCCATCGGCGCCGGGGCGCCCTCTCCCGGCTGGCCGCCGACTAAAAGATCGAGAATACGCGTTGCGTCGATCATGCTCTGCTCCCTCGCGATTTTCGTATTCGCTAGGTAGGGAGCAAGCGGCCGCTGGCAAGTGTGGCTGCAATGTTTGGAAGTGGTCTAAAGCGGTGCCGATTGGTTACCGCTTGCTGGCGATGGTCAGACTTTGCACGCCGCGGGGCGACAGCTTCGGGCGCGTGCTGGTGATCTGCCCTGAATTGACACCTGCCCATCCGATTTCGCCGGACAGGCGCCCGTACTCAATTTTGGGACAGCGGTTCATCACGACGCGCAGACCTGCGGCTTCCCCCTCGGCGGCGGCCTCGTCGTTGCGCACGCCAAGCTGCATCCAGACGACGTTGACGCCAAGCTTGTGCTTGAGGGCGATGGCGTCCCGCGTGATGCCGAGGGCCGCTTGCGAATTTCGGAAAATATCCACCACGTCGACGGGCGCAGGAACATCGGCCAGCGTGGCGTAGACGTGCTGTCCGAGGATCGTCTGCCCGGCGTAGCCGGGATTGACCGGATGCACCGTGTAGCCCTTGCCGAGCAGATACTTCATCGCAAAGTAGCTGGGCCGCGACGTGTTCGCCGATGCGCCGATGAAAGCGAACACGCGCACAGCACCGAGAATGCCGGCAATGTAGTCGTCGCTATAGGCGTCGTGGTTCATGGGCTTGTTAATGTGCCGCCCGGAATGTCGCAAAATATGTGCGGCGCTATCGCTGCCGCCGATAATCAAGAAGCAATATAGTGACAGATTGCGCGACGCAGCGCATCGCACGCATCGTCACACTGGTTCCTCAGCAGCCCTTCCACTCCGGCTTGCGCTTGCCAAGGAATGCACCGATCCCTTCTTCGGCATCGCGCGCCATCATGTTTTCGACCATCACCTGCGCCGCATAGGCATAGGCCTCGCCGAGCGGCTTCTCGGCCTGGGCATAAAAGGCCCGCTTGCCGATGGCGATGGTGAGCGGCGACTTGGCGGCGATCTTATCAGCCATCGCGAGCGCCGCGGGCAGTACGTCCGCAGACGGCGCCACGCGATTGACCAGACCATATTCGGCTGCCTCGGACGCCGTCAGCATCTCGCCGAGCAGCAGCATCTCCATGGCTCGCTTACGCGATACGTTGCGCGATAGCGCCACCATGGGGGTGGAGCAGAAGAGGCCGATGTTGACGCCGGGCGTTGCGAAGTGCGCACCCTCCGCCGCGACAGCGAGATCGCACGTTGCAACGAGCTGACATCCGGCGGCCGTGGCCGTGCCTGTTACGGCCGCGATAACGGGCTTCGGACACGCTACGATCGCCTGCATCATCGCAGCGCAGCGGGTCATCGCCTCCGTGTAGAAGGCGAGCCCTTTGTCGGCATCGTCGCGGTGCGCGGTAAGCTCTTTCAGGTCGTGACCCGAGGAGAACACGGGGCCATTGGCGGCGAGCACGATGGCACTGATGTCGTCGTCGGCACTCAGGGCATCCACGGCGTCATGGAGCGCGCGCATCATCGCGAGCGAAAGCGCGTTGCGCGTTGCGGACCTATTCAAAGTGAGGAGCGCAATGCGCGGATGCGGTCGTGTTTCTAGCAGCAGCGGCTCGGCCGTAGCTGCGTTTGCACCCGTCGCATCCTGCATTGCGTCAATCCTTGTTGAGGGTCTACTGCAGTGCCTTCTCGATCTCTGCCCGGTGCGCCTTCACCAGCTCGACATTTTCCATGTACTCGAGCCGTGGCGTCGTCTTGATCGCATCGGTGAGCTCTTCGATGAGCTGCTTCTTGTCATCTTCGGGAATGGTGGCATCGGCGGTGACGTCTTCCAACTCCTTCTTCAACGCCTCGACCGGCTCGGTGAACTCACCCGACTTGGTGTCGAGGCCAGCCATCACGATGGAGATGTTCGCGGCCACATCATCCAGCTCGGAGAAGTTGGCGAACCCGTGCTTGCGGGCCAGCTCGTCAAGCTCAGACTGTAGGGCGGGGTCGATGTCATCCCCTGCGTCCTGAAGCTTCGTGGCGACGGCCGCGAGGTCCGTCTGGGAAGAGATGAAATTCTTCACCTGACTCTCAGTGAGCCGGATCTGCTTGATCGGCTCGTCCTTCGCGTCCTGATCTTCTGCCGCTACCCCCGCGACGGTCGCGAAGACGGCCACCATCGCCGCAAGGCAAGGCAACAGAAGCTTAGAGAATGAACCAGTCAGAAACTGCCGCATTATTTTCCTCCCTCAGGATTTTTATGTGCCCGCGCGTGCGGTTTTTGCAGGTGGACGCCATCACAGTTTGCGAAGAATTGCGCCTTGAGGAACAGGAGGCGCGAGGATTCCTGTATTCGCCAAGTGCCTCAAAGCGGCCGCCGCTGCAAGCCAAAGGAATGCGGCTTGATGTCGACGGTGCCGTGCCGCCCCGCCTTGATACGGTATCATATTACCACACATCGTAACATACTGTTTTGACTTCCTTTTTCTATTTTTCACGGCATCTCGATTGACAACACCCGGGCAATCTGATTCAAGCGCGGCACTCACGCCTGTTGCGGCCGATGCTCCGCACTCCGCACGGCGATCCAATGGGAGCCTCCGACTATGACGACCTACGTCGCCAAGCCTAGCGAGGTGGAGAAGAAGTGGATTCTGATCGACGCTGACGGTCTCGTCGTCGGTCGGCTGGCCGCTCTCATCGCCACTCGCCTCAAAGGCAAGCATAAGCCGATCTACACTCCGCACGTCGACTGCGGCGACAATATCGTCGTCATCAACGCCGAGAAGGTTGTCTTCTCTGGCGATAAGCACACCGACAAGGTCTACTACCGCCACACCGGGTATCCGGGCGGCATCAAGGAGACCACTCCGCGCCGCCTCCTCGAGGGCAAGTTCCCCGAGCGCGTCCTGGAGAAGGCCGTCGAGCGCATGCTGAAGCGCGGTCCCCTGCAGCGCAAGTTGATGCGCAACCTCAAGATCTACAAGGGCGGCGAGCACCCGCACGAGGCGCAGAGCCCGGAGAAGCTCGACGTGGCCGGCCTCAACCGCAAGAATAAGAGGGTCTAAGGACGATGGCACAGGAATCCAAGTCTTTGGAAGACCTCGGAGAGATCAAGGGCGCCGTGGCCCAGGCCGCGCCCCAGCACGTCCAGAAGCTGGACAGCCTCGGTCGCGCCTATGCTACGGGCAAGCGCAAGAACGCCGTTGCTCGCGTCTGGATCAAACCGGGTAATGGCGTCATCACCGTCAACGCGAAGGACTACACCGCTTACTTTGCCCGTCCGGTGCTGCAGATGCTGCTCCAGCAGCCGCTTTCAGCGACCAACCGCTCGTCGCAGTACGACATCATGGTGACGGTCGCGGGCGGTGGCCTTTCCGGTCAGGCCGGTGCGGTACGTCACGGAATTTCCAAAGCCCTCACCTACTTCGAGCCGGATCTGCGCTCGATTCTCAAGAAGGGCGGCTTCCTCACCCGCGACAGCCGCGTGGTGGAGCGCAAGAAGTACGGCCGCATGAAAGCTCGCCGCAGCTTCCAGTTCTCGAAGCGTTAATCGTCCCGGCATTGCCGGCATCAAAGGTAATGGTCGGGCCGCCCCTCGGGGCGGCCCACGCATTTTTGGAGCACCGACCACTTGCTCACCGTTGCCGGGAGTGCCACATACCGCCCGGGTGGGAAATACAGCCCCGGCTCAGGCTGGCGGCGCGGACAGGGTGTGAGATGGACTGGCTACTACACGACCTGAGCTACTTGCTCGGGGTGATCGGCGAAGAAGCGCAGCATCTCGTTTCGATTGACTGGTACCGCCAGAACTTCGTCCCTCTTCTCAACATCATTATGATCGACCTGGTGCTGGCTGGCGATAACGCCATCATCGTCGGTCTGGCCGCCTCTCGTGTACCCAAGGCGATCCGCAGCCAGGTCATCTTCTGGGGTATCGCCGCAGCGGTGGTGCTGCGCATTTTCTTCGCGGCCATAACGGTCCAGTTGCTGACGGTGATCGGCCTGACGCTTGCGGGCGGCATTCTGCTGCTCTGGGTCTGCTGGAAGATGTACCTGCAGATAACGACAGGCAGCCACCATTCCGATGTCGGGGCGGCCGAACAGCCGCACCACGACGGTGAGATGGGTTTCTGGTCGGCGGTGGGGCTGATTACGCTGGCCGACGTGTCGATGTCGCTCGACAACGTGCTGGCGGTCGCCGGCGCGGCGAAGGGCTCGACCCTGGTGCTCGTCATCGGCCTCGCCATTGCCATTATACTGATGGCCGTCGCTTCGCATTACATTGCGAACCTGCTCGTGAAGTATCCCTGGATCACCTGGATCGGCCTCCTCATCATCCTCTGGGTAGCCCTCGAGATGATCTACAAGGGCTCGCACGAGGTGACGTGCAATGCCTTTAACTTCGGATGCTCGGAGACCCTGTGGCAGGGCATCAAGCACCGATTAGGCTTCACATAACGCGCCCCTGCGCTCGCCGCGTGATAGGCATCGTATTTACAGGCGGAGTGCGGGGGACTAATCCCGCCCCCATTGGCGCATGTCGCCAGCAACCTTGCATGGGGCCAACGGTCCGGAAGCCATGAGCACGGCAAAAGAAGCGCAAATCTTCATCGACGGGGAAGCGGGTACGACCGGGCTTCAGATCCGGGAGCGCCTCGCGAACCTGCCGGGCGCTGCAGTCCTGAGCATCGACCCTGCGCTGCGCAAGGATAACGACGCGCGAAAGGAGATGCTGCGCAAGGCCGACCTCGTCGTACTGTGTCTGCCGGACGATGCCGCGCGGGAAGCCGTCGCCATGTGCGAGGAGCTGGGCGAAGCCGGCCCGCGTATCCTAGATGCTTCCACGGCCCACCGCACGAGCGGCGGCTGGGTCTATGGCTTTCCGGAGCTGAACGCCGGGCAGGCCGAGGCCGTGCGGACCGCAAAGCGGGTCGCCAATCCCGGCTGTTATCCGACCGGCGCGATCGCCCTCATTCGCCCTCTCGTCGACGCCGGCATCATCCCGGCCGACTATCCCATCACCGTAAACGCGGTGAGTGGCTATTCCGGCGGTGGGCGGTCGATGATCGAAGCGTACGAAGCCGGCACCGCGCCTGCGTTCGAGCTTTATGCGCTCGGGCTCGAGCACAAGCACGTGCCGGAGCTCATGCGTTACGGTGGGTTGACACGGCGCCCCATCTTTGTGCCGTCCGTCGGCAACTTCCGTCAGGGTATGCTCGTGTCGGTGCCGCTGCACCTCGCCACGCTGCCGGGCAAGCCCTGTCTGCGGGATCTGGAGCGGGTGCTAGACGAGCACTATCTGGGGAGCCCAGTGGTCACTGTCTCACGCGAGCCGGGTGCTCATCTCACTCGTCTTGGGTCGGAAGTGCCGGACGGCAGCGATGGGCTGGAGCTGTTCGTGTTCGGCAAGGCCGAGCTCGGGCAGGCGGTGCTGCTCGCCCGGCTCGACAATCTCGGCAAGGGCGCGGCAGGCGCGGCGGTTCAGAATATTCGCCTGATGCTCGGGATCTAGCGGCGGCGTTATGGGCGCCGCCTGCGGTGCTGCAGCCCCTTAAAGGCGTGCGGCGCGCGTTATGCGGTGGAGATGCAGCGTCGCCGCCGCAATGACGACGGCAGCTCCGCCCTGGTGAACGAGGCCCAGCGCAAGCGGCACTCCCATCAGTAGCGTCGCTATCCCGATCAGCATCTGCGCCACGAGGCAGATCACCAGCAGCATCGCCGAAGCGACGACGCGCTCATCGTCCGCGGAGCGCATCAACGACACGAGGTGCACGAGCCCGAGCGCAACGACCGCATAGGCCACAACCCGGTGATCGAACTGCACAGTGGTCACGTTCTCGAAGAAGTTCACGTACCACGGTGTATGGGCGAGCAGCCCGTCCGGGACGAGCTTGCCGTCCATAAGCGGCCAGGTGTTGTAGGTGAGCCCGGCGTTGAGCCCCGCGACCAGCGCGCCAAGTCCCGATTGGACGAAGACCAGGAGAAACAGCCCCGCCGCGGTGCGCCGCTGCGCCGCCGTTACAGTGAAGCGGATGCGTTCACCGGCCGGTGTGGCTGTCAGGGCGAGCCAAACGAGTAGTGAAAGGATCGCGAACGCCGTCACCAGATGCAGCGCGAGGCGGTACTGGCTGACATCGATGCGATCGACGAGCCCCGACTTCACCATGTACCAGCCGATACCGCCCTGTAGGCCGCCGAGCGCGAAGACGCCGAGGCAGGTGAGCGCGAAACGGCCACGCACCTTGCCCGCAATCCAGAAGAAGAGAAACGGCAACGCGAAGGCCACGCCGATGAATCGACCGAGGAAACGGTGCGCCCACTCCCACCAGTAGATCGCTTTGAACGCCTCGAGGTCCATGCCAGCGTTGACGATCGAATACTGCGGGATCGCCTTGTACTTCTCGAACGCCGTGTGCCAGTCGGCCTCGTTGAGCGGGGGAATGGCGCCGAGGAGCGGCTGCCATTCGGTAATCGAAAGGCCGCTGTCGGTAAGGCGCGTCGCGCCCCCGACGACAATCATCGCGAAGACCAGCGCTGCGACGAACCATAGCCAGATGCGCACACCGGCCGAGGTCTGCGCGTCGGCGAAGGTGCCCGCCGCGTAATCTGAAACGGATGCGGCCAAGGTTCGCGTGTCCCCTACTCGAAGTTCCGCGCCTGATAAGGGACGCAGCCCACGTAATCAAGGCCTCCCAACGCCGCGGCGATTGCTGCACCGCACGCAACCCACCGGCGCGACTGCGAAACTCGGGCAGACTATCGGCTAGACTGAAAGGCGGCCGCCTGAATAACGCTTGAGCGTGTTCATTAATGCGAACGGCACCCCCGACAGCAGTGCCTTCACGTAGCGGAGGTCCTGGAAGTCTCCATTGAGCGACAGGCGGGGCAGGCCGGTCAACTCGTTGATATGCTCCGAATAAAGCAGTCCCTTCTGTGTTGTGACCGCGGTTTCGATGCCGAGTTCCTCGGCGATGCGGAACTCGCGCTCGCCGGCGCTGCGGGGGCATCCGAACGGATAGCTGAAATGTCTGCACGGGCGCCCCAGCTCGGCCTCGATGCGCAGGATGCTTTCCGCTATCTCGTCGCGAACTTCCGGCTCGTCGAGCTTGCCGAGGGCGAAGTGGCGGCGCGTATGCCCGCCGATGGTCACCAGCGGATCGGCGGCAAGCTCACGCAACTCATCCCACGACATGATGAGATCGGCGTGGGCGCGCTTGGGATTGATGCCATGGTCGGATGCCAGCTCTGCTACAAGCGCGCGCGCCTGATGCTCTGGGATCTCACGTAGCCACCAATAGATCTCGTGATGTGCGATCTGCTTTTCGGCGGCGGTCGACAGGCGAAAGTGGCGGGTCTCACCGCGCATCGCGAGCGTGATCTGCGGTGCGGCGCGTAGCACCTTCTCGAATGTCAGCCACCAGAAGTCGCCATTTCCGTCGGCGAAGTCAGTGGGTACATAAATTGTGAAAGGCACGTTGTGATGCCGGAACACGGGATAGGCATAGTCGCGGTTGTCGCGATAACCATCATCCAGCGTAAAGCACGCGAACGGGCGGGCGGGGTTGGGGTCCTGCAACCGTTCGCGCACATCATCCAGAGGAATGACGTCGAATCCCGCCTCGATGACTTCACGCACCACCGCATCAAGGAATTGCGGCGTCACTTTGAGGATGCGGTTCGGTTCGAACTCCAGCGGTGGGTGGGGGTCAACCTGATGCAGCATGAAGATGACGCCGACACCGCGCGTGTAGGGGGCCAACAGGTTGCCCGCGCCGGTATAATGGACGGCGGCCAGAGCTGTCTTCAATAGAGCCGTAGATCGTCTGCTCATCCCAAACCTCGTGCGTGGGCTCGTGAGCGCCCAAGAATGTGCGCCATGGTGCGCAGCGCTCAGCAATATTCGTGCGGCCGGGCTTGGCGGGAAGTTACCATCTGCCTAACGGCCATTATTCGCACCATTCCCCCATTGACCTCAGCCGACGCGCGCCTCGAGGTCGCTCTTGGATGCCAAGCGAGCAAGCCGATCCCGTGTCAGCTGGCTCGATTTGGTACGCTCGAGGCGGAACAACTCGATGTCCGTCACCTCGAAGCCGAGGAAACTGCCGGGCCTATCCACGGTGAGGCCGCGGCGCCGCGCCTCACTGACGACGATCCCGGCATCGAAGCGGCCGAGTATCGCCTCGAAGAGCGCACGGGCGACGTCGGTTCGCGCAACGACGACAATGTGGTCGTAGGCTGCATCTAGCGCATCAAGCGTGAGGTTCAGCCGATCCGGCTCGAGGAGAGTGTCGCGGTCGAGGACGGCCGTACCTGCGGGAATGAAATGCGCACCACTCGCCGGAACGCGCGTGACGACGTCTTCGAAGCCCGCTTTACCTTGCAGCAGCTCGTTGAGGCCCGGACGAGGCTCCATGGCGAGACTCTCGGCAAGGCCGTGGCCCTCGGGGCTCCAGTCGACCAAGATCACATCGGCTCCGGCCTCGGCCATCGTCTTGACGAGCTCTACAGCGTCGCCTCCGGCATCGATGTAGTCACCAGCGCCAGTCATCAGCGCGCGGAATCCCCCAATGTCCTGCGGCTGGGCCATGAGCTGACCGGCAAGACCAGGCACCGACTGCACGACCTGCACGCGCATGGCATCGCGCGCGAGTACCGGCACAAGCGTGCCACCGGCAATTGCATTGTCGCTTCTCTCCTCCGGCGTGCGCTCGGCAATGGGCGTACGTGCAGCCGTGAAAAGCGCCTTCGTGACAACGATGGCGATGCCGAAGAGGAACGTTGCAAGCCCAACCAGCACGGCATACGGCAGCGGCTTGGGGAAGCTTGGAACGCTCGTCGGGCGCGCGATCGAGACGATCTGCGCCTCGACGGGGACAGCACGGCGGTCGGCTGCGACGCGGTTCGCCTCGAAGCGGGCCTGCAGGCGCTCGAGCTCGTCGCGCTTCGATTTCGCCCCGGCTTCGAGCTGGCGCAGCTGCACCTCGTCCTCGCCCGTGCCGACAACCTGCTTTTTCATGGCATCGAGGCTCTGGCGGGCCGAGGCTTCGCGCGTCGCCGCTATGGAGGCGCTTTTCTCGATGCCCTCCACGATCTTGCCAACCTCGCTTTTGATTTGGCGCTCGAGTCCCGCGAGATCGGCCCGCAGCTGACGCATGCGCGGGTGGGCCGGCAACAGCGTTGCGGAAAGCTCAGAAAGCTGACGCTCCACACGGACCCGCTGCTGCACCAGGTTTTGGATAAGTGGCGAGCGCTGCACGTCAGGAAGCGATTCCGCGTTTCCAGCTCGCACCATCTCACGCACGGACTGCGCACGCGCGTCCGCCTCGCTGCGCGCGGCCTGGGCGCGCGTCAGTTCGGCATTGAGATCGGCGAGCTGCTGCTGATTGAGGCCGGTGTTCGTCGGGCCACCCTTGAAAATATCGGCTTTGGCGCGGAACTGCTCGATCGCTGCCTCTGCTGCGGCCACCTCTTTCATCAGCTTGTCGATCTTGGGCTGAAGCGCCTTCTGTATCTCATCGGTCTCCGACAAGCTGCGCTTGGCGAGCGAGGTGCGATAAGCTTCTGCGATGCGGTTCGCGACCTCTGCGGCAAGGGCTGGATCGCTGGAGGTAAAGCGGATACCGATGACGCGGCTTTCCTTCGGCGAGTAGACATCGAGGCGCTTGAAGAAGGCCTTCAAGACGCGATCCTGTTCGCTTTCGTTGGACCGGTTACCGATCGACAGCGCGTGTAGAATGCGGTTGAGCTTACTAGGCTGTGCGAGCGCGTCGTTGAACTCGGGATTTTTGTCGAGCTTTTCGTCGGCGATGATCTGCAGCGCCAGATCCGGCGACAGCAAACTGCGCAGATGCGTGTTGATCGCCTCCTTGTCGAGGCGGGAAGCCACCGCGTCGGGGCTGCGATCGCTATCGTCTTTCGGTGCAACGACTTGGATTTGCGCTTCCGAAGTATAGCGGGGCGGAAACTGAGCCAGCACCGCATACGTGATGCCGCCAGCAAGCACGCCAAGCAGCAGCAGCTTCGGTAAGGCGCGGCGCAGGGAGCGCCAAACGGCGCCGAGATCGATGTCGTCGGGAGAGGCGGTAGCCATGGGGGAGAAAGCCACTTCCAAGAGAGGTAAACGTTGCCTCAAATTAGAGCTTCGCTGGGTTGCGATTTGATTAAGCGTCCGATCCTCGGACACCCGATCAGATTTTGTTAACTCTACGGTTGCAGAGTAGGGCCCGGTGAAACTCCGTCCGGCTCCAGTCACATGTCTCTGCTGCGCACCCTCACCCTGCTCACTCTCACAGCGACCCTCCTCGGCGGCTGCGCACAATCGCCGCTGGCCGAGCTGGCGGAGGACATCGGCGCACTTTCAGGCATCAGCGTCGCGGCAGCACCCCCGTCGTCATACGCGGCATCCGACAGCGAAGCACCGGTCGAGGTCATCCACGACGACCTGCCTTCGGTTGCTGATGGTATGCACCTGCAAAAGACTGCGGCATGGGGGGAAGCGGCCGCCCAGCCGGCCGTCGCGCACAGCACTGCCACGGCTACGCAGGCAGCACTGCGGCCGAGCTTTGCCTCCGACGAGCAGATGGTCGTCGATGGTGCGCCCGCTGCTGCAAAGTCTAAGCCAGTTCAACTCGCCGGTGGGTGGCACGCGGCGCCGCAAATGGTTTCGCCCGCTCCCGTCGGCCCGACGGCTCCGGTCGCATGGGGTCCGGCGGTCGTCGTTTCGGGCGACATCTCAGCCGGCCCGACGGGACATGAGCCCTACCTTCTCGATACCGGCGACCGCCTGCGCGTGTTCGTCTATGGGCAGCCGAATCTCTCGCGCCTCTACACCGTCGATCAGGTCGGAAACATTGCCGTGCCGCTCATCGGTTCCGTACGCGCGCGCGGACGCACCACCGTCGAACTCGAGCGCACTATCGCCTCCCGCCTCGGACGCGAATTCGTCAAGGATCCGCAGGTCACGGTCGACGTGGCGCAGAACCGGCCATTCTTCATCCTCGGCGAAGTGCGCCTGCCTGGCCAATATCCGTTCGTCTCGGGCATGACGGTGGAACAGGCCGTTGCGATCGGGGGCGGCTACACCGAGCGCGCGAGCCACCGCAGCTACCGCATCACCCGGAAGCTCGGCGCCCTCGTTGACCAAATCGAAGCACCTGGCGATTACCCCTTGTGCCCGGGCGACACCGTGTATGTGTACGAGCGCTTCTTCTAGTTTCAGGCAACATCGAGATCGGCGTGGCGGAGCGGTTGCGTATCATTCACTGCTTTCGTGCGCCCGTGGGCGGGCTGTTCAGGCACGTGCTGGACTTGAGCGGCGAGCAGGCTGCACGCGGACACGCCGTCGGTTACATTATTGATTCTACAGTTGCGGATGCGCTCACCGAGCGGCGCTTAGCCCAGGCTTCCGAGCATCTGGAACTCGGCATCACACGCATTCCGATGGGGCGGGTGCCGGGGCCGCGCGATCTCGCGACCAGCCGCGCCGTTCGTGAAGCGGCGCGTGCGCTCGAAATTAACGTGTTGCATGGCCATGGCGCCAAGGGCGGCGCCTTCGCGCGGCTTGCCGGTCGTGGTCTTCCCGAGCGACCGCGCAAAGCTGCGGTCTTCTACACGCCTCACGGCGGCAGTCTGCACTATGGGCCGACGTCGCCGCAGGGATTGATGTATACGGCGGTCGAAAAGCTGCTCGCCCGCTATACCGATGGTCTCATATTCGAGAGCGACTTCATCCGCCGCGTCTATGATGCGCGCGTGGGCGCCTTTCGAGTGCCACGGCGAGTGATACCGAACGCGTTGCAGCCGGGCGATTTCACGCCACACGTTCCCTCACCCGATGCTGCCGATTTCCTCTTTGTCGGTGAGCTGCGCCAGCTCAAGGGCGTGGATGTACTGCTGCAAGCGTTCGCGCGGATCTCGAAGAACCGTAGTGTGCGCGCGGTCATCATCGGGGGCGGTCCCGATGCCGACGCTTTCACGGGGCTCGCCAGAGAGCTTCGAGTTGGCGATACCGTCACCTTCCCCGGCGCGATGCCAGCGCGGGACGCTTTTGCGCTCGGGCGCATCCTCGTTGTCCCATCGCGGGCCGAAAGCATGCCGTACATCGTCCTCGAGGCGGCGGCGGCAGGCATGCCTCTCATTGCGACGGACGTCGGCGGCATCCCGGAAATCGTTAATGGCACCGATACGCCGCTGCTTCCGCCCGGCGACGTGCCTGCGCTCCAGCGGGCGATGGAGAGCGCGCTCGCACACCACGATAATGCAAAAAGACAAGCCGAGCGCCTGAAAGCATCGGTTGCGGGCCGCTTTACCGTCGAACGCGCCGTCGACGATGTGCTGGCCTTCTACGCTGAGCGACTCGATCGCTAACCTTAACGGAAATGCTTACCGCAGGGGCCCGAAGCCTTTGCGCGCAGTGGCACGGGACATGCTTTTGAAAAAGCGGTTCATGTCGTTGTACGCAAGGTTCACCGGAAATGCTTCACTTTGGCCATTCCTCCGTTCCCACGATCGACATCGCTCGGCAGATCCCGCGCCTTGCCGATTTCCGGTTCAACGACAAGACGAGCCTCGTTTCGATGGTCGTCATCCGCGGCGCCGTCCGGGCGATCGACGTGGCGATCGTCGCGGTCATCGGCTTGGCGGTGGCACTGTTCTACGTGGACGAACCCGAGATCCTCGCCAATCCCTACTACATGGCTGGCATCCCGCTGACTGCGGCCGGCACCATGATCGGCTTCGACATCTTCGGTCTTTATTCGCGGGCTTCGTTCAGCTCGTTCATCCGCCAGATGCCACGCGTCGTCCTGGCGTGGACGATCGCGTTCGCGCTGCTGATCGCGGGCGCATTCTTCCTCAAGGCCGGTCATGAATTCTCACGCGTCTGGCTCGTCAGCTGGTATGCCGCTGGCCTTTTTGCGCTGCTCGGCGGCCGCATCGCTGTTGCCGCGACCGTGCGCCATTGGACCCGTCAGGGGCGCCTCTTCCGTCGCGCCGCCATCTACGGAGGCGGGCCGATCTCGGAGAAGATGATCGCGGACCTCGAGCGCGACAGCGACAGCGACATCCGCATCACCGGCATCTTCGATGACCGCGGCGACGACCGCGTTGAGCGCATCATCGCAGGTTACCCCCGCGTCGGCGGTCTGAAGCAGCTCGTCTCCTTCGCCCGTAACTCGCGCCTCGACATGGTGATCGTGGCCCTGCCGATCACCGCAGAGAAACGCTTGATCGAGGTGACTCGCGCCCTCGCCGTGCTTCCGGCGGAGGTCAAGGTTCCGGCGGGTGCGAGCCAGCTCCGATTCACGACTGGCACCTACTCGCACATCGGCAACGTTGCCATGATCGATCTTCTGGAAAAGCCGATCGCCGACTGGGGCGCGGTTGCAAAGTGCATCTTCGACAAGGTCGTCGGCACACTGGCGCTGCTGGCACTGGCCCCGCTGATGCTGCTCGTCGCCGCCGCCATCAAGCTCGACAGCCGCGGCCCGGCGCTGTTCCGTCAGAAGCGCTACGGCTTCAACAACGAGCTGATCGAGGTGTTCAAGTTCCGCTCGATGTATACCGACCGGTGCGATGCCAACGCTTCGAAGCTCGTCACCAAGGACGATCCGCGGGTCACGCGCGTTGGGCGCTTCATCCGTAAGACCAGTATCGATGAGCTTCCGCAGCTCTTCAACGTGATCCTCGGCAACCTGTCGCTCGTCGGTCCGCGCCCGCACGCCCTGGAGGCGAAGGCGGCCGGTGACCTCTATGACCAGGTCGTCGATGGCTACTTCGCGCGTCACAAAGTGAAACCCGGAATTACCGGTTGGGCACAAATCAACGGCTGGCGCGGCGAGACCGACACGCCGGACAAGATTCTGAAGCGCGTTGAATGCGACATTTACTATATCGAGAACTGGTCGCTCTTGCTCGATGCCTACATCCTGCTCAAGACGCCCTTCGCACTGCTAAAGTCCGAGAATGCTTACTGATCGGATCGGGTGACCGAGGCGGTGTGTACGGAGGGATGAGCCGAATGACGGGGACTGCGTTAAGGGACGGGGCCGCGCTCGACGTGCGACCTGCCCCGCGTAGCCTCACTACGCTGCTTGCGCTTGCGGCGGTGGCGCTCACCATCGCAATGAGCGGCATCGTGTTCTCCGAACCCGCGCCCGTCGATGCGCTCACGATCGGGCTCATCGTGCTGCTTCCGGTCATCGGGCTCGTTGCCTTCAATCCAGCGCTCATTGCGTTCGCGGCGTTGTGGCTGCTTGCGGGTGCCGGGGCTTTGATCGCGGCGTCCTTCTCGGAGGATCTGCCGGCGACGGGACCACACGTCGCCGTGACACTGTACCTCTATGCCGCTTGCGTCGTTTTCGCTGCGTTCATCGCTTACGATCCACGGGCGCACGCGCGCCTCATCCTCTCTGCGTGGACTGTCGCGGCGTTGATTGCGTGCGCGGCGGCGGTATTCGGGTATTTCGGTGTCATCCCCGGCGGCTATGAGCTGTTCACCGAGTACGACCGCGCCAGCGGCACCTTCAAAGACCCGAATGTTTTCGGGCCGTTTCTCGTTCCGCCGTTCCTCTATCTCATCAACGGCGCATTGGAGCGCCCCCTTCACCGCATGGTGCTGCCGCTGGCGCTCGCCACGTTTCTCGCGTTAGGCGTTTTCCTCAGCTTCTCGCGCGGAGCGTGGATCAATCTTGCCCTGTCGCTGGCGATCTACGGTTACCTGCTGATGGCGACCACGCGCCAATCGCGCGTGCGTCTGAAGCTCATCTCGCTGCTCGTGCTCGGCAGTGTGTTTGCGGCCATTGCCGTAGTGGCCGCCCTCAGCTCGGATCAGGTTTCTTCGCTGCTCGCCCAGCGCGCCAGCCTCGAGCAATCGTATGACGTGGGCGCTGAAGGGCGGTTCGGTGGGCAGCAGAAAGCGGCTGGGCTCATCGCAGAGACGCCGCTCGGGATCGGTGCGCTGGAATTTGCGAAACGTTATCACCCGGAAGCTGCGCATAACGTCTATCTGACAACGCTGGTCAGCTCCGGCTGGCTCGGCGGCGGCATGTATCTTATCCTCGTACTCGCAACGATCGTCTTTGGCTTCCGTTTCGCGATCAAGGCGGGCGAGTTGCGGCCCGTATTTCTCGTCGTCTACTCAGCGTTCGTAGCCATCGCAGGGGAAGGCATCATCATCGATAGCGATCACTGGCGGCACTTCTACCTGCTGATGGCGCTCATCTGGGGAATGATGTCAGCGCGCAACGTATCGGCGCCCGCAGCGGAACGTGCAGCCGCCTCGCCGCGGCGTGGCCCGCGCATCCTCACGCCGCCGATCGACGCCGTCGCCAGCGTGCGGCATCCGACCATCGTCGGCGCGCGGGCCTGAGACTAACTCGGCACGTGGGCCTCGGCTGCGCCAACTGCTGTCTCAGCTGATGATTCGCAAGTGGTTGTCGAATGCCCGCCCCGGGAACGTCGTGGTCGCCAGGTGCGTATGGTCAGGCTGATCCCTCTGAACGATGCCGAGGCCGGACGTCATTGCGAACCCGCCCTCGACGCCTGTCACGCCACAACTATCGATGAGCTGCGTCTCGCCGACGACGGCGGCGGTTTCAGTATCGACGTAAACGATGCGCCCGGCACGAGGCGCGGAGGCCGCGAGCAGCCGTCCGTCTGCGCTCACGGCAACAGCACCGATATAGCCGGCGAGCGCCACGCCCATAGGCTTTGACGGCTGGATGATGCGCAGCGGCGCGTCGAGACCCGCACATCCGACAAGCTCCGGCGCATCGGCATCCGCGCCTTCCCACTGGCAGCCGAACCACACCGCGCCACGCGCATCCTGCACCAGATGGCGGATCGACAGCTTGTGCAGCTCCCCGCTCTGCTTGTGTTGGCTGATCAGCCGGCCATTGGTGCTGTCGACAAACGCAAGCGAGGGCTCCATCGTCGAGAGGTTGAGCTTTTCGCGTCCGCTCTCGATGTGGGTTTCGATGCCGCCGTTGGCGATCGCGAGGGTTCTGCCATCGGCAAGTAGTATCGCCTCGTGCGGGCCGATGCCGTAGCTCGGAAACTCGCCCACGCGCCGGTAACCGCCGGTCGCATCATAGACCCCGATCAGGCCATTGCGCGTATCGTTGTCGTGCTCCGTCGCATAGAGCAGCCGCCCGTCGCGCGAAAAAAAGCCGTGGCCGTAGAAGTGACGGTTCGCCGGTGTCGTGAAGAGCACCGGCTCGCGGCGGCCGTGGATGTCGAAAGCGAGGGCAAAAGTCCCTGGCCGGCGCGCGAATACGACGGCCTCCCCGCGTGCATGGTCGACCGCGATGTCGTGGCCGCGACCTTCGAGGGGAAGCTCGCGCAACACTGTGCCGTCAAGCGAGAGTACCACCACGGAGTATCCGCCGTCGGGCCGGCGGCAGGCAGCGATGAAATCGCCGGCGGTGATACCGCTGCCGGTGTCGTCGTCCAGGATGCCGGCAAACGCGTTGCTCGCACTCGCCGAGGCGAGGGTGAGTGCACTGCCAATGAGGAAACTGCGTCGATCAATCGCCATCAAGCTCATTGAACCCTATCGTCAATCCGGCCAGGGGCGCCAGCTCCCGTCCCACCAGCTTACGGATGTTTTCAACGTGGAAGCGCACCATACGCAGCTGGCGCGCGCGATCCTTCGCAGGCTTTTCGCGTCCGATGTCTTCTACCGCGGCCGGGGCATCGTGTTCCAGCCTGCTGAATGCCGCTGTAATCCAGCGGGGCATCCAGCGCTTGTTCTTCGGTACCCCCCCTCCGAGGTCCATGGCCGCGTAAAGCGCCTTTGCAGATTGGACACTGGCGGCGATGTAGCGCGCGCTGAGTTGCGCGCGCGAAAATGGCAGGCGCGGCACGCGCTCGGGGGTCGAAGTCGCAGCAATCATGGGTGCCACCTGCCGATCCTGGATCATCTGCAGTCCAGTCAGCAGCGCGCGGGCGAAGTCCGCGGCGGCCTCTGCGGACGATTTATACGGGCTGCCTGCTTTACCGGGCTCCAGGATGCGCCGGCGCCAGCCCTCCTCGCCCGGCCAGCCTGCAACGACCGCCGCCGCCTGCGTCTGCATAGCCCGCGCCGCCGAAAGAGCGAGGCGGCAGCGATAGCGCGCCGTCTCGTCGGCGCCAGTGATGGGACGCGCGTCGTCATAGAGCAGCAGCTCCAGGGCCCCCAGACCCTGCACGGCGGCGCTCTTGCCCACTAGCACCTGAGGATCGAGAGCGCTTACATCCCGCTTGGCAACGAGGCCGTTCACCTGGCGCTGCGCCACGCCGCGCGGATCGGGCCAGAAATAAAACCGCTCCGCACGGCCAATTTCTGCCATCGGACCGAAGCGCAGGAACTCAACCTCCGCCCATGCGAGCGCAGTACGCGCGAATTCCTTGCGCGAGGCGGCGAGCGCGCCTGCACTGCCATCGCAAGTCCGCGCGAGTTCTCGAGCAAGGCGGCCGCTCCCGGCTGCCAGATGCTGAAAGCGAGGCAAAACATATTCGTCGATCACCCGAGTGTTGAGGGGTATGAATGAAGGCGCGGTGGTTTGCGCCCAAACCGCAACACCGGACAGCAGCAGGCCGAGCACAAGCGTGACAAGATTCGGCAGGATCGCTCGGGTCATCATCAAGTGATTGGGCACCCTGTTAGCCGTGCGCATGCGAGCTCCCTGTTATGGGCAAGGTCCGGCGCAGCTCTTTGACGTTTCGTCGGAGCGCCATATTCGCGGGTCTTCGTGGCGGGCGGGAGAGGAAAATATTCTTGACTTCGTAATTCGGAAATCCTTGAGATCGGCGACCGCTGGGACGCATCGGCCGGTTGACCGGGGACGGGCGGACGCGCACAAAGCGCGATTGGTCTTCGAATATAAGGGGGATGGGCATGGTGATGCGGCTGGCTTCGATCGCGGGGGTGGCTGCGATCTTCGTCCTCGCCATCCTTGCTCCGGGTGCACAGGTTGCCACCGCGGAGGATGCGCCCAACGTTGCAGCCGTCGTCAAGACCTATGCCGACATCGCCGAGGCCAGCTATTCGGATGCCCTCGCGGAGGCGCGCAAGCTCAAAGCGGCCGTCGGCACTCTCCTCGCTAAGCCTACCGAAGAAAATCTCATTGCTGCGCGCAAGGCGTGGATCGCTGCGCGCGCACCCTATATGCAGACCGAAGCCTTCCGGTTCGGCAACAAGATCGTCGATGATTGGGAGCCGCGGGTGAACTCCTGGCCTCTGGATGAAGGCCTCATCGATTACGTCTCGCTGGATTATGTGGATCAGGCACTGCCGAACGATCTCTACGTCGCCAACGTCATCGCCAACACGTCGATCAAGATCGCGGGCGAACCGGTAGACGCCACTGTCATCACCAAGGAGCTGCTCTCCGACAAACTGCAAGAGGCGGGTGGCGTCGAGTCGAACGTCGCCACAGGTTATCACGCCATCGAATTTCTGCTTTGGGGCCAGGATCTCAACGGCACGGGTCCCGGAGCCGGAGCGCGTCCGGCGACAGACTACGACCCTGCGAATTGCTCGAACGGCAATTGCGACCGTCGTGCGCAGTATCTCTCCGTCGTCACCGACCTCCTGATCGACGACTTGGGTTGGATGGCTGAACAGTGGGGCCCCTCGGGCGAGGCCCGGAAAAACGTCATGTTGGATAACGGGAACGTGGGCCTTTCGGCGATATTCCGCGGCCTCGGTAGTCTTTCCTACGGCGAGATGGCGGGTGAGCGCATGAAGCTCGGTTTACTGATTCACGATCCTGAGGAGGAGCAGGATTGCTTCTCCGACAACACGCATAACGCGCACTATTACGACGCGCTCGGCATTCGCAACGTTTATCTCGGCAGCTACAAGCGTATCGACGGGTCGGTCGTCTCAGGCCCGAGCCCGTCCGATCTCGTGCGCGCAAAATCCGCTGAAGCCGATCAGCGCACACGCGCTGCACTCGATGAAACAATGCAGCGTATGGATGCCATAGTGAAGCGTGCCGAAGGTGGCGAAGCCTATGACCAGATGATCGGCGAAGGGAACGATGAGGGTAATGCGCTCGTCGATGCAGCGATCCAGGCGCTGATCGCGCAGGCGAAAGAGTTCGAGCGGGACATCGCAGCTCTCTCCCTCAATGCAATTCAGTTCGAAGGCTCCGACAGCCTCGATAATCCGAACAGCGTGAGGTGATGGATATATCCTCGTCCCCTCCCGAATATCTTCACACGCCATCCGCAGCCGACGCGAGTATCCGGGCGCGGGAGGTCGGTTTGCGAAAAGCAGAATGTGCGACAGGGGTGCGCCTCGGCAGCAGCACCGCAGGGGGCCTATAAGCTCAAATGTTTCGGCACTCGCATATGATGCAGTCGGGCTTGCCGCTCGCGCTGATCCTTCTGCCGGGTCTAGCGACGATTTTCCTCGCTGCGGCGGCCACGGCGTTCGCTACTTCTCCCGAGCTCGTGCCCATTTTGAACGAGACCGGCGAGGAACACCCGGCCGGCTCCGCCACGACCCGCAAGAGCATCGACACGCGGGAGGCCTTCTCCCACGCATCGGAGGGCATCGGGCTTGCGGGCGAGTCGAAGTTCAAAGTCGGCAACGCGATTTTCCGCAAGCTTTGGGTGTCGGCACCTTCATCGACTACCAGCTCCGACGGCCTTGGCCCGCTTTTCAATTCGCGCTCGTGCCAGAGCTGCCACCTGAAAGACGGGCGCGGCCATCCGCCGTCGGCGAACTATCCGGACGACACTGCGGAATCGATGTTTCTGCGTTTGTCTATCCCAGCTCAAAACGATGAGCAGCGAAGGCTATTGGCGGAGCACCGCGTCAACACCATCGACGAGCCTACCTACGGCGATCAGCTCCAAAACATGGCCGTGCAAGGTCTCGATAACGAGGGCCATTTGCATGTCACGTACGATGACGTTCCGGTCACACTCGGTGATGGCAGCGTCATCAAACTGCGCCGCCCGGCCTATCGCGTCCAGGGACTGAAATACGGTCCGCTGCACCCCGAGACCATGCTCTCCCCGCGCGTTGCCCCGCAGATGATCGGGATGGGGCTTCTGGAGGCGATCCCCGAGACACAGATCCTCGCAAACGCCGACCCGGACGATGCAAACGGCGACGGGATCTCAGGCCGGCCGAACAAAGTCTGGTCGCTGGAGAACAACACCGTCGCGCTCGGGCGCTTCGGATGGAAGGCCGGCAAAGCCAGCGTCGCGGATCAGTCAGCGAGTGCCTTTGCCTCAGACATGGGGCTTTCCAATCCCCTGGTGCCGAAGCCAGCGGGGGATTGCACCACTGCACAGCCGGCATGCCTCAACGCACCGAACGGCAACAGCGACCGCGACGGCGGGCTTGAGGTTGGCCCCAAGTTGTTCGACCACGTCGTGTTCTATTCTCAGAACCTTGCCGTGCCGCCGCGGCGTAACTTTGCCGATCCGGCCGTCGTGCGCGGCAAAGCCCTGTTCCATGCGCTCGGCTGCCAGAGGTGCCACACGCCATCGTTCACGACAGGCGTCGTGCAGGACCAGCCGCACCTCAGCAATCAGCGCATCTGGCCGTACACCGATCTTCTGCTGCACGACATGGGAGCTGGCCTCGCCGACAACCGGCCCGAAGGCGTCGCCGACGGGCAGGAGTGGCGAACGCCGCCGCTGTGGGGTGTCGGCCTCACACAGCTCGTCAACGGTCACACGCTATTCCTGCACGATGGCCGGGCGCGAAACCTCGAGGAGGCCATCCTGTGGCATGGCGGAGAAGCGCAGAAGGCACGCGATGAATATGCTTCACTCCCGCACGAAGATCGCGACGCGCTGATCAAGTTCGTGGAGTCCCTATGACATCCTCATTTTCACTTCCCACCGCAGGTCGAGCCGTCTCGCTAATCGTACCGCTGCTTTTGGCTCTTGCAGCTCCGGTTCCCGCCCATGCTTACGACAACGTGGCGCTGGCGCGGCGCGCGTACAGCAAGCTCATTCTTCCCGGTTACGCGCGATTTGCCGAAACGGCGCGCACCTTCGCGGCGCGTGCGGACGCGCTCTGCCGCGCGCCCTCGACGACCGCTCTCACCGATGCGCGAGCAGCCGCTAAATCAGCGCTGCTCGCCTGGGGCCGCATCGAACCGATCCGCTTCGGCCCCATCACGGCCAGCCAGCGTCTCGAGCGGCTGCTATTCTTTCCCGATCCCCACCACGTTGCCGACCGGCAGATCGCCCGTCTTCTTTCGGCGAAGAATGGCGACGCGACCACGCGGGAGCGGCTAGCTGGCGCGAGCGTTGCGGTGCAGGGTTTCGGGGCTGTGGACGTGGCGCTCTATGGTCCGGGCTCCGATGCGCTTGCCACTACCGATCCGGCGGGAGCTTTCCGTTGCCGCTATCTATCCGCGCTCGCTTCCAGCATCGCCGACATCGCGACGGAGGTTAAATCGGAATGGTCCGGCATCTACGCCCGCACCTGGCTGAACCCTGGGGGCGACAACGCCGCGTATCTCTCAGCGGGAGAAACTACCCAGGCACTCTATCGCGCCTACGTGACGGAGCTCGACGTGCTCAGACTGCATCGCCTTGCGCCGATGCTCGGAAGCGACGGCAAAATCTCCAAATCTCCGTCGCTGCTAAGGCATAGCGGGCTTGCGGTCGCTTTCATTCTGGCCGGCATCGAGGGGGAGCGCGACATGCTCGGCGAGAAGGGTTTTCTCGTGGATGTTCCCTCCGCTGACGAGAAAGAGGAGGCGGCGCGGGCCATTCTCGAAAGCGCTGCCACCGATCTCGGCTTTGCAGCGCGCGCCGGAGAAGCCGCCGAAGCTTTGCAGGCTGCAGGAGGGAAGCCCCATGATGAGCTGCGCAGCAGGCTCGTCGCGATGGGCGCGTCGCTCGACAACGTCGACGTCGTCAGCCGTCCTGCGCTCAGGGACCTCACAGGACAGTCTCTAGGCTTCAATTCTCTCGATGGCGACTGAGGGCTACACTCTGGACCGGCCGCTTGCCCAACAACCGAGCAGAAGGCTGATGCTGTGTTGCCCTTTTACCACGCGATTGCGGTCTAATATTCCCCCGTTGCTAGGCACCCGAACACAAGGGGGCCGAAATCAAACATAGGGGAGTAAATCCATGGACCTCGTCACGGCACTTGCGCTGAGCATCGGTCTCCTTGGAGGCGTTGCGACCTACCTTCACCTATCCGATCCACTCGTGCTCGGCTTGCAGATCTGGGCGGCATTCATCGCCTGGGCGAGTTTTTATAACTGCGGCGGCAAGGTGCAGGGTTTCGTCTCGAGCATTCTTGCCAACCTGTGGGGCGTCCTTTGGGCTGCGCTTACGCTTATCGTCTTCTCAAACCTTGATGTTGGCTTACCGGGGCCTGTGTGGGCCGGGATATGCGTAGGCGTCGGCGTCGCGCTGATGATCCTCGGCTCTAAGATTCCGATCTTCTCTGCGATTCCCGCGACGGTGTACGGCTTTGCAGCCACTGCTGCCTTCGCACTGCTCACCAACTCAGTGCCGGCGCTCGTCGAACCGACGCTCACCAATCCGGCGGTGGTCGTCGCACTGTCGATGATCGCCGGAGCGATCTTCGGTCTTATCTCTGAAGCTCTTGCTGGAGTGCTGGCGCGCGCATAGGCGAATGCGGCGAGGACAATCGCGGGGCGCGTTTCCGCAGTCCTTGTAACGCATGCCTTGGAGTGATTTCTCCGGCGCGGATGATCTGCCGCGCCGGAGGTTTAGACCGACAGTCGATCAAGCTTCGCGGCGGGCAGCCCGATAGCGGCGGATCAGAGCATTGGTAGAGCTGTCGTGGATGAGCAGCGGATCGCCTTCCGCGCGCAACTCGCCGATCACTTTACCGGCAAGCACTTTACCGAGCTCTACGCCCCACTGGTCGAACGGCCCTATACCCCAAATCACACCCTGCACGAGCACGCGGTGCTCATAGAGCGAGATCAGTGCACCAAGTGTGCGCGGGTCGAGCCGCTCAGCAAGCAGCATGTTGCTTGGCCGATTGCCTTCCATGACACGGAAAGGCACGTCCTTCGCATCGATACCCTCGGCTGCAACCTCTTCGGCACTCTTCCCGAAGGCGAGGCCCTCCGCCTGGGCGAACAGGTTGGCCATCAGCAGATCATGCGCATCGGCGAGCGGGCTCAACGGCTTCAGAAACCCTATGAAGTCGACGGGCACCAGATGCGTGCCCTGGTGCAGAAGCTGGTAAAAAGAATGCTGCCCATCGGTGCCCGGCTCTCCCCAAAGGATCGGGCTCGTCGCATAATCGACGTGGCGGCGGGAGAGATCGACGCTCTTGCCACAGCTCTCCATCTGCAATTGCTGGAGGTAGGCCGGAAAGCGCGCGAGGTTCTGGGCGTAGGGGAGCACAGCCTGGGTCGCCGCATGGAAAAAATCGGCGTACCAAACGGCAAGCAGTCCGAGAATCACGGGAAGGTTCTGGTCGGCCGGGGCGGTCCGGAAGTGCACGTCCATGTCGTAAAAGCCGGACAGCATGGCGCGGAAATTCTCCGGCCCGATGGCCAACATCGTCGATAGGCCGATGGCGGCATCGAGCGAATAGCGCCCCCCGACCCAATCCCAGAACTCGAACATGTTTCCGGTGTCGATGCCGAACTCGGCAACGCGCGCCGCGTTCGTCGAAACGGCGACGAAGTGCTTCGCCACAGCGGCGGAATCACCCAGGCGTTCGATGAGCCATGCGCGCGCGATCTGTGCGTTGCTCATGGTCTCAAGGGTGGTGAAGGTCTTAGATGATACGATGAACAGCGTCTCGGCGGCGTCGAGGCCCTGCGTTGCTTCGGAGAAGGCTGCGCCGTCGACATTGGCGACAAAGCGGAACCGAATATCCGGGGCGCTGTAGGCCCGGAGCGCCAAATATGCCATCTCGGGCCCAAGGTGAGAGCCGCCGATACCGATATTGACGACGTTGCGGATCGGCTTGCCGGTATGGCCGGTAAAGTGCCCGGAGCGCACGCGGTTCGCGAAGTCGCTCATGCGATCGAGAACGGCGCGCACGTCGGGCACTACATTCCGCCCGTCAACTTCGATCACCGCATCGGCCGGTGCGCGCAACGCGGTATGCAGCACGGCGCGGTTCTCGGTCACGTTGATGCGCTCGCCTCGGAACATCGCAGCACGCTGCTCCGAAAGGCCGCGCTCCTCGGCGAGCCGGAATAGAAGATCCATTGTCTCGGCGGTCACGCGGTTCTTTGAGTAGTCGAGCACGAGACCGCCGCCTTCGACGGTGAAGCGCGCGGCGCGGTCAGGATCATCGGCGAACAGCGTGCGCAGACTAGTGTCTTTCATCGCCACGCAGTGAGCCGCGAGCGCTTGCCAGGTGGGAATCGAGGTCAGCGGCGCGGCCGCGTCATCGCGCGTCATCGGCTCTCCTAATCCAAGTCAAGAAACTGCTGTGCCCGCTCCGTCGCGCTACGTCTCAATCATTCCGGTGAGGCGACGGCTTCCATGGCGCAGCCTCCTAGACCAGCGCTTTACTCTTGGCGGAAATGGAGGCGAGCAGATCGCGCCAAGACGCGACGAATGCTTCGGCGCCATCCGACTGCAGCTTGCGGCCCAGCGCTTCGACGTCGATGCCCGCCTTGGCATGCGCTTCGAGGACGGCATCGCAATCACCGCCATTGGAGTTGAGTACGCCGCCGAACACGCCATGGTCGGCGAACGCGCGCAAGGTATCCTCGGGCATGGTGTTGACCGTATTCGGTGCCGCCAATGCTTCGATATAAAGCGTGTCCTTCGCGCGCCTATCCTTGCTGGAGGTGCTCGCGAACAAAAGCCGCTGCGGGCGTGCGCCGCCATTCTCCAGCCGCTGCCAGCGGTCAGAGGCAATCAGCTCGCGATAGGCGCGATAGGCGTGCTGACCGATGGCGATGCCTAGGCGGTTCTTGAGTGCATCTGGCACGTCCTCCACGACAGCGCGGTCCCAACGCGAGATGAAGACGGATGCAACGGAGCGCACATCGGCATCGAGGCCCGTCTCGATGCGCCGCTCCAACCCGCGCATATAGGCTTCTGCCGCCGCGAGATAATCGGCAGTCGAGAACAGCAGCGTCACATTCACCGGAACGCCGGCGAACGTCGCCTCCTCGATGGCGGGCAAGCCTTCGGGCGTGCCAGGAATCTTGATGAAGAGGTTCGGACGGCCGGCCTTCGCATAAAGCCGCTTCGCCTCGGCGAGCGTTGCACTGGCGTCGTAGGCGAGCAGCGGGGATACCTCGAGCGAGACCCAGCCGTCCACGCCGCTGGTCCTGTCGTACACGGGGCGGAACAGGTCCGCCGCGCGTCTCAAATCGTCCAACGCCAGTTCGAAGAACAGCGCCTCGTCGGCGAGCCCATCGCGGACAAGGCGCTCGACGGCCGCGTCGTAGTCGGTGCCTTTGCCGATGGCCTTCTCGAAAATCGTGGGATTGGAGGTGAGCCCTGTCACCGAGAACTCTGCGATCATCTTCGCGAGGCGGCCGCTATCGAGCATGCTGCGTGTGATGTCGTCGATCCACAGGCTCTGGCCGGCGCCGTGCAACTCTTGGGTGGGCTTCACGTAGTCTCTCCGCTTGAGGTCCGGCGCTGCCGGCTGTGTTCGCTATAATGGGGTGGTCGGGGGCAGACAGCCAAGCCCCGCCGTTGGGCCAATTTCTATAACTACCGGACGGGTTAAAGCATTTCCGGCTTGAAGAGGCGCCGATAGCGGCCGGTATTCTCCCCGGAGATCATGAATTCACCATTGCCCCGATAATGGATGGTGCGCGGAAACCGCGGCGTCCGCGCTACATGGGCCTTCACCACCTCCCAGACAAACAGGCTGTATTTGTTCACGAGGCCCCCATCGTAAAGGCGGCACTCAAAGTTGGCGTAGCACTCCGAAATCAGGGGCGCTACGACTTTCGCCGACGGCTCGGCGGTAAGGTTGAAACGGGCAAACTTGTCCGTATCGCGGCCTGAGCAATTGCCGATCCCAACGACCTTGGAAGCCATATCCACTGTCGGCACATTGATGACGCATTCGCGGCTTTTGCGGATGAGATCGCGGGTGTGGTTCTCACTCCAGATGTAGCAGCCGATCAACGAGGGCTCGAACTCCATGATCATGTGCCAGCCCATGGTCATGATGTTCGTCTCACCGCCATGGGCAGAGCTGACGAGCACGATGGGGCCGGGTTCGATAAAGCGGCGCACATCGCTTACCGGAAAATCGCGTTTGTCACGGTGTTTCGCCGGCATTGGATCCTCCCTCTGACGTGCCTACCCCTAAACTAAAGCAACGTTTTGCCGGGCCTTAGGTTGCGATTGCGACAATGGGTGCAGCCACCCTGAGCACCACTGCCGCTGGGGCCGCCACCACTCGCGCCTTGTCAAAGCGCAGTGCGGCGCCCTATCTCCCCGAAGGTTCATCAACAAAACGCAGGGATGGTTGCCATGGAATACCGGCGTCTCGGTCGCTCAGGCCTAAACGTGCCTGCCCTGAGCTTCGGCACCGGCACCTTCGGCGGCAAGGGCGAGTTCTTCGCTGCCTGGGGCTCCACAGACGTGGCCGAGGCGCGGCGGTTGATCGATATCTGCCTCGACGCGGGCGTCAATATGTTCGATACCGCCGACATCTACTCGCAAGGGGAGTCAGAGCGCATCCTGGGGGAAGCGCTGAAGGGGAAACGCGACCGCGCGCTCATCTCCACGAAGGCGACGTTCCGCTTTGGCGAGGGACCGAACGAACTCGGATCTTCCCGTCAGCATCTGCTGGCAACGGTCGACGCGCAGCTCAAGCGCTTGCAAACGGACCACATCGATCTGTTCCAGCTTCACGGCTACGATGCCATGACGCCACCCGAAGAGGTGCTATCGACGCTCGACACCCTCGTGCGCGCCGGCAAGGTCCGTTACACGGGCGTTTCGAATTTCTCGGGCTGGCACTTGATGAAGTCGCTCGCCGTCGCCGATCGCTATGGCTACCCGCGCCATGTCGCGAACCAGACGTACTATTCACTTATTGGGCGCGAGTACGAGTGGGAGCTGATGCCGCTCGGAATCGAGGAGGGCATCGGGGCGGTGGTGTGGAGCCCGCTCGGCTGGGGGCGCCTCACCGGCAAGATACGCCGCGGCACTGGCATTCCAAAGGAAAGCAGGCTGCACGGCTCTGCTGAAGCGGGGCCGCAGATGCCGGACGAATACCTATTCCGCGTCGTCGACGCGCTTGACGAGGTGGCCAAGGAAACGGGCAAGACTATCCCGCAGGTCGCGCTCAACTGGCTGCTGCAGCGCCCGACGGTTTCTTCCGTCATCATCGGAGCTCGCAATGAGGAGCAACTGAAGCAAAACCTCGGCGCTGTCGGCTGGAATCTCACTGCTGAGCAGATCGGAAGGCTCGACAAGGCAAGCGAGGTGCCGCTCATCTATCCCTATTGGCACCAGCGCAACACTTTCCTCGAGCGCAATCCTGCGCCGATCTGATATGCCGCGATGGCAGGAGGCGCTCCCGGCCGACTCGCTAGTCAGGCATGACGGCGCTGTGAGCTACTCGCTTGCAACGCCGTTGTCTTCCGGAGCCAGCTTCGTGCGCACCGCCATCTCAGTAAGCTCCGGCGAGCACAGCTCGATAAACTTATAAGCATAGCCCCTAAGATACCGTCCGCGGCGCACGGCGATGCGCGAGGTGTTGCGGGCGAAGAGATTTTCGGAGGCGAGCAGCTTCACGGAATCGCGGGATCCGTCGTAGGCCATGGAGGCGATGATGCCGACGCCGAGGCCGAGCTCAACGTAGGTTTTGATGACGTCGGCATCGAGCGCGGTCATGACGATATCGGGCTCGATGCCTGCGGCCTGGAAGGCCGCGTCTATGTGAGGCCGGCCAGTGAAACCTGCATCGTAGGTGATGATCGGCCACTCAGCGATTTTCTCGAGCGTCATCGGCTCATCTGCCGCAAGCGGGTGACCGGCCGGCACGATGACGGCGTGCTCCCACGAGTAATACGGGAAAGCCGCGATCTCGGGATTGTCCTCCAGCGCCTCGGTTGCGACGCCGATGTCGGCGCTGCCTTCCAGCAGCATCGACATGATCTCCTTGGGGCTTGCCTGATGGAGGATCATCCGCACGTTAGGGAAGGCTTCCTTGAACTTCACGACCACCGGTGGCAGGGCATAGCGCGCCTGCGTATGCGTCGTCGCGATCGTCAGGTCGCCCTCGTCCCGCTGCGAGAACTGGTCTGCCAGGCGCTTGATGTTCTTAGCGTCAAGCAGTAGACGCTCGACGATCGGCACAAGCTCCTGCCCTGGACCGGTCAAACCCAAAAGGCGCTTGCCACGGCGCACGAACAGCTCGACGCCTAGCTCGTCCTCCAGATCCTTGATGTGCCGGCTGACACCCGACTGGGAGGTATAAAGCGCGTTTGCCACCTCGGTGAGGTTGAAGTTGCGGCGAACGGCTTCGCGAATGATCCGAAGCTGCTGGAAATTCACGTGCGTGCTCCCTAGTCGAAAATGCGCAGTCTCGTGCTCAGAAGGCGCACGGGCTGTCCGGTCGTCAAATTGAGCTCCGCCAGTCTTTGCGACGTAAGCTGCACCTCATAATACTGCTCCTCCGTGCCATCACTGCCGTTCAACTTCGACAACTCGACGCGAGCCGTAGGCCCAAAGCTGAGGACGCGGGTGACGTGGGCCGGCACGCCAACGTTAGAATTTCCATGGTCTGCGATGATGTCCAGCTCGTGGGGGCGCGCGAACGCGACCACCTCTTTGCCATTGACCCGCTGACCGCCAACGTCTGGAATGACTGACGAGCCGACACGCAAGGCGCCACCTTCGACGTGACCTCGGAACTCGTTAACCGCGCCGAGGAATTCGTAGACGAAGGGCGTCGCCGGCTCGGCATAGACATCATGAGCGCTGCCAACCTGCTCCACCTTCCCGCGATTCATCAGCACGATCTTATCGGCAAGCTCCAGGGCCTCTTCCTGATCGTGCGTCACGAAGATCGAGGTGATGTGCAGCTCATCGTGCAGACGGCGCAGCCAGCGGCGTAGCTCCTTGCGCACCTTCGCATCGAGAGCGCCGAACGGCTCGTCGAGCAACAGCACACGCGGGCCGACCGCGAGCGCGCGCGCAAGGGCGATACGCTGACGCTGGCCGCCGGAAAGCTGTGATGGATAGCGGTCAGCCAGCCAAGCGAGTTGCACAAGCTCCAAAAGCTCAGTCACCTTGCGACGGATGACGGCCTCCAGCGGGCGAGCCTGGCGTTTCACGCGCAGCCCGAACGCCACGTTCTCGAAGACTGTCATATGCCGGAAGAGTGCGTAGTGCTGGAACACGAAACCGACCTTGCGCTCGCGCACATGGGTGGCGGACGCATCCTCGCCCTCGAGCACTATCCTGCCGCTATCGGCAAAGTCGAGGCCGGCGATGATGCGCAGCAGCGTTGTCTTTCCGCAGCCGGACGGCCCCAGAAGCGCTACGAGCTGCCCGGTGGGGAAGTTGAGGCTGACACCGTCCAGGGCTGCGAACGCGCCAAACGATTTGCGGATATTTTCGACTTCGATGCTCATGGTGCCCCAATCGGCTGAGGTTCGCGTCCCGTCTGCCACTCGATGGCTGTCTTGATGACGAGTGTCACCAGGGCCAGGAGCGCGAGCAGAGACGCCACTGCAAACGCCGCGGCGAAGTTGTACTCGTTATAGAGGATCTCAACCTGCAACGGCATGGTGTTGGTTTGGCCGCGTATATGACCGGAGACGACGGACACGGCGCCGAATTCGCCCATCGCGCGGGCGTTACAAAGGATGACGCCATAGAGAAGCCCCCACTTCACGTTGGGTAGCGTGACCCGCAGAAATGTCTGCCAACCGGTGGCGCCGAGCACGAGCGCGGCTTCCTCTTCGTCCCGTCCCTGCGCCTGCATCAGCGGGATCAGTTCGCGGGCGATGAACGGCACCGTGACGAAAATGGTGGCGAGGATGATGCCGGGCACCGCGAACACGATCTTGATATCGTGTGCGGAGAGCCAGGGCCCGAACCAGCCCTGCGCGCCGAACACCAGTACATAAACGAGACCTGCAACAACGGGCGAAACGGAGAACGGCAGATCGATCAGCGAGACGAGGATTTGCTTGCCGCGAAAATCATGTTTCGCAATGGCCCAGGCCGCCGTGACGCCGAAGACCAGGTTAAGCGGCACAGCCACGGCGGCTGCGAGCAGCGTTAGGCGCATCGAAGCCACCACATCCGGCTCGACGAGCGCTGCCCAATAGGCCTCCCATCCCTTGCGCAGCGCCTCCGAGAAAACGGCGATCAGCGGCAGCAGCAGAAATGCGCCGAAGAACACGAGCGAAACAGTGATGATGAGCCACTTCACCAGCACCGGCTCACTCGCTGCGGGGTTCTTCTCAAACCTTTCCGCACGGCCGCGGGAAACGGACATCTGAGCGACAGCAGCCATTAGCGTGCACTCCTAGTGGCCCGCGACGTCCACGCCTGCAGCAGGTTGATGATGAGCAGCAGCGCAAATGAGACGATCAGCATCACAGCCGCGACGGCCGTCGCGCCAACGTAATCATACTGCTCGAGCTTGGTAATGATGATGAGCGGGGTGATCTCCGACACCATCGGCATGTTGCCGGCAATGAAGATCACAGATCCGTACTCCCCGACGGCGCGTGCGAACGCGAGGGCAAAGCCGGTGAGCAGCGCGGGGGCCAGTATGGGAAATATGACGCGGCGGATCGTCTGCCAGCGCGAGGCTCCGAGGCTCGCGGCCGCCTCTTCGAATTCGAGGTCGAGGTCCTCCAGCACCGGCTGCACGGTACGTACCACGAAGGGCACGCCAATGAATATCAGTGCGACAAGCACACCGAGCGGCGTATAGGCGACCTTTATGCCGTAGGGCTCGAGATACTGTCCCACCATACCGTTCCTGGCGTAGATCGTGGTGAGCGCGATGCCAGCGACAGCAGTCGGCAGAGCGAAGGGTAAATCGATGAGGGCATCGACGATCCGCTTGCCGGGAAAGCTGTAACGAACCAGCGACCACGCCAGTAGCAGGCCGAAGACGACGTTGATGCCCGCCGCCAGAAGCGAGGCGCCGAAGGTCAGCCGATACGATGCCAGCACGCGCGGCGCGGTCACTACATGCCAGAACTCACTGAAGCTCAGCTCGGCGCTCTTGATGAATACCGCGGAGAGCGGCACCAGCACGATCAACGAGAGGTAGAAGAGGGTAAATCCAATCGAGAGGCCGAAACCAGGCAGAACCCGCGGACGTCGTGTGCCTAGCATTGCGGTCTCCAAGCCTCCTCTACACGTATGGGACACTTGGCATCGAGACGCACATCCCCGGCCGGTGATGCAACGCCCGCTCAGACCAACCCGGATCGCGAATACGCCGTCACCCCGGCTCCCTTGTCGTCATTCTAGTAGCGAGGGGTCTATCCCGTGCGAACCATCATTTTCCGATTTGCTTATTCGCAATTCTGGAAACGGGCTCCTATCGGATCGCGGCCTCGAGACGGTCGATCAGCACGTGGAGGATCGCGTCATCCGCTTCCGGATTGTGGAGCGCACGGGCGCGGTCCACCTCCTCCAGGAAGGCGACATCGCCCTCGTCAAGGCGGAGCGGCGCGTCATGCCCGACGGTCAACTCGATACGTCCGCGCACCACGACGTACGTCTCTTTGGTGCCGCCAGCCCGCGCTTCCAGCTCTTCGCAATGCTGAGGGGCAATAACGGCTTCATAAAACTGAGCGCGCAGCTCATTCTCGCTGGGAAAGAGTGGTCGTAGCTGGAATTTTCCGCTCGCCGAGGCGATCACCTTACTGGTGCTGCGTTTCAGGACGACCGTCTGGCGGGACTTCGGAGCAGCGACGAGCGTCACCAGGGGAACGTCGAGTGCGTCCGCCACCTTGTTGAGCAACACGATCGTCGGAACGCTCTGCCCGTTCTCGATCTGGCTCAGCATGGCGCGGCTGACCCCGGCGAGGTTTGCCAAACGTTCCAGCGAATAGCGGTGGCGCGTTCGCAGATTTCGGACGCGTGTGCCGATGACGACGGAGAGAGCCACGTCCTCTTCGAAGGGTCCTTCAGCCGCAAAAGTGCCCTCCGGATCCTCCGGTTCGTCCTTCTGGACCATTCGCCCCCCAGCGCGTTGCGCCCGCCCCCTATGACGCGATGTGGAACATCGCTGTCCGTGGCTACCGAGCCTTTGTGTGGCTACGAACCAAGAAAATCTGCTGAGCTGCGCTTCCCTAACAATCACGCCTCAATCGCAGAAGCGGAACCTCGTACGAAAGTGAGAGCGGCCGGCGTGGCCCTTTTCAGGTGCGAGTAGCGGGTCAGACTTTCATCGTGCGCTATGGCAGGAGCCCGCAATCTTCATTTCACCTGCCTAACAAATCCTTACGCGCGACGGCGCCCCTCAAATCGCCAGATGATGTCTAGCCTGGCGATGAAGAGAAGCGCCGCCCGCGATTCTTTTCTCTCGTGCTGTGCGCTCACGTAGGGAATCAAAAATCTCGTATCCGCGTGGCCATGCGCCGAAGCCGGACGCCACATTGATGTGCCCCGCCGCGCCGAGATTGATCAGCTCCGCATCCCAAGCGGCCGCCCAGTGCGCAGCACCTGAGTAGGACATCCAAGCATCGTTCGTGCTCGCCACGACAACTGTCGGCGCAAGTAGCGGATCGGCGGAGGTCCGGGCACCGATCTCAAACCGCTCCGGGTCGGCGGGCGCCACCAGCATCAGTGCAGCAACGAGATCTGGGCGTCGCGAAGCTACCTCTACGGCGGCGAGGCACCCGAAGCTATGCGCGATCATGAGGACCCGCTCTCTGGCACGCTCGGCCTCCTCCTGAACCCGTTCGGCCCAAATCACAAGGTTGGGCGTTCCCCAATCATCCTGATTGACGCGCACGCTATCGGGAATGAGGGTTTCCAGCCATGACTGCCAATGGTCGGGCCCGCTTCCGTTGAGGCCGGGGATGACGAGGCTCGTAGCCATGATGCGCTCCATTTTCAAATCAGCTGTGGCCTGCGCTTGCGGTCGGACTACGCATTTAATGTCGGCCCTGGCCGCTGCGGGGGGAGACCAGGGCCTGCCGATCACGCTTCGGGGCGGTGGGAGGCGCCCGCTCCGGAGCATGCTGCGTTAGCTACGGCTATAGATCTGATCGAAAATGCCACCATCGCTGAAGTGCTCCTTCTGCGCCTTCTGCCATCCGCCGAACACGTCATCGATGGTGATGAGGTTGACCTCGGGGAAGCGCTTCACATCCTCCGGATCGGCGAGTTCGGGCTTCACGGGGCGGTAGTAATTCTTCGCGGCGATCTTCTGGCCTGCGGGCGAATAGAGATACTCAAGGTAGGCCTTGGCGAGGTCCTCGTTGCCATGCTTCTTGGCGTTCGCATCGACGACGGTCACCGGCGGCTCCGCCAGGATCGAAACCGATGGAACGACGATTTCGAATTTGTCGGGACCAAGCTCGTTTATCGCAAGGAACGCCTCGTTCTCCCAGGCGAGGAGAACGTCACCGATACCACGCTCGACGAACGTCGTCGTGGAGCCGCGAGCACCTGAATCGAGCACCGGCACATTCTTGAGAAGTGTCGTGACGAATTCCTTGGCCTTCTGCTCGTTGCCGCCCGGCTGCTTCAGGGCATAGGCCCAGGCCGCAAGGTAGTTCCAGCGTGCACCGCCCGACGTTTTCGGATTGGGCGTGATGACGCTAATGCCGGGCTTCACCAGGTCGTCCCAGTTTTTGATGTCTTTCGGGTTGCCCTTGCGCACCAGGAACACGATCGTCGATGTGTAAGGGGATGAGTTGTTGGGTAGACGGCTTTGCCAATCCTTCGGGAACTTGGCTGTCTTCTCGGCGATTGCGTCGATGTCGTAGGCGAGAGCCAGCGTTACCACGTCGGCCTCGAGCCCATCGATAACGGCGCGCGCCTGCTTGCCGGCGCCACCGTGGGATTGGTTGACTTTCACCGTCTCGCCGGTCGTTTCTTTCCAATGCTTGATGAACTCGGCGTTGAATGCCTGATAAAGTTCACGCGTCGGGTCGTACGAAACGTTGAGCAGCGTCCGCTCTGCTGCGCTCGCCACTGACGCGCCGCTCGCCAGTCCCACGGCGATGGCCAGTGCAACCACCTGCCGGCGCGAAAATTCAAATCTCATCGCATAATCCTCTGCTTGCCTGACCCCGTTGATGAAAGTCACCAAACCAGAACTAGCGATGCGCCCGATCGAACCGAACCAAGAAGAAATTATGAGCTTATGCGGAAAAGTGCGTTCTGCTTTTTATCTGAAAAAGATGGTGTTCTTGGGCTCGGTCGGGTCAGTACCAAACCGTGTGAATGCCTAACCGGCCCGCCTTACACTCTGCGGAACCAATTGCCATTCCTGCGGTTTAGCGAGACGGGGCGAGGAGAGCAGCATGCGCAATTTCGGTCCAATTTTCGCGGTGTTCGCCGCGCTCCCGATCACCGCAACCATCGCAATCGCACAGGCGAACACAGCGCCGCCGCCATCGTCCGCACCCATCGCAACGGGCGCGCTGGCTGACCAAACTCCTCCGGTAGCGCCGCAGTTTGCTGGCCCCGTGCAAGGGGATGCCGAGTGGTCCTCTCCCGGTCGCGACAGCGCACTCACCCGCTACAGCACGCTCGGCGACATCAACGTCAGCAACGTCAAAAACCTGCGCAACGTATTCACCTTCTCGATGGGCGTAAACCGTGGGCAGGAAGCCGCTCCCCTCGTCGTCGGCAACACGCTCTATGTCGTGTCACCCTATCCGAACACGCTCTATGCGCTCGATCTCACGCAGCCCGGCGCGCCGCTGAAGTGGCGCTATGATCCGCCACAGGACGAAGCGGCTCAGGGCGTTGCGTGCTGCGACGTCGTCAACAGGGGGGCCACATACTCGGACGGTAAACTCTATTTCAACACGCTGGACGGCTCGACGGTGGCAGTCGATGCCGCGACGGGCAAGGAAACCTGGCGCACGAAGCTCGCAACGATTCAGATGGGCGAGACCATGACCATGGCCCCGCTGATCGCGAAAGATAAGGTGATCGTCGGCAACTCTGGCGGTGAGCTTGGCGTGCGCGGCTGGGCGATGGCGCTCGACAAGAATACCGGCAACGTAATCTGGAAGGCTTACAGCACCGGTCCTGACAACGAGGTGCTCATCGGCCCCGATTTCAAACCGCATTACGCGCAATACAAGGGCTCGGATCTGGGTGTCGGCACTTGGCCCGCCGACATGTGGAAGCAGGGCGGGGGCACGGTGTGGGGCTGGGTCTCCTATGATCCAGATCTCAACCTCGTCTACTACGGCACGTCAAACCCGGGCCCGTGGAACTCGACGATGCGGCCCGGCGACAATCTCTGGACGGCGGGAATATTCGCACGCGACGCCGATACCGGACAGGCGCGCTGGTACTATCAATTCAGTCCGCACGACCTTTCCGATTACGATGGCGTCAATGAGAATATCCTCATCGACCTGCCTTCCCCAAGCGGCGCGGCGCGGAAAGCGCTCGTGCATCCCGATCGCAACGGCTACATTTACGTGATCGATCGTGCGACGGGGGAGCTTCTCTCCGCCGAGCCGTTCCATCCCATCACGTCGACCAAGGGCGTCGACTTGAAGTCGGGACGGCTCATCTACAACGAGGAGAAGCGGCCGCAGCCGAACAAGTTCGTGAAAGACATATGCCCTGCCCCGCCGGGTGCGAAGGACTGGCAGCCAGCCGCGTTCTCGCACAAGACCGGTCACCTCTACCTGCCGCACAACAACCTTTGCATGGACCTCAAGGAGACCGAGGTCGGCTATATTGCAGGCACGCCGTACGTTGGCGCCGAGGTCTTGATGAAGGCGGGTCCGGGCGGCCATCGCGGCGCCTTCACTGCCTGGGACATCGTCGCCGGCAAAGCGCTGTGGTCGATCAAAGAGCGCTTTCCCGTGTGGAGCGGGGCGCTCGTGACGGACGGCGATGTCGCCTTCTACGGAACGATGGACGGCTGGTTCAAGGCGGTGAACGCCAACACCGGCGAGCCGCTTTGGCAGTTCAAAACATCGTCGGGGATCATCGGCCAGCCGACCACTTGGCGCGGGCCTGACAACAAACAATACGTCGGCATCCTCTCCGGTGTCGGCGGATGGTCCGGCGCAATCGTTGCTGGCGACCTGGATCCCCGGGACGGCACCGCGGCCCTCGGCTTTGTCAACGCAATGAAGGATCTTCCTTCTGTGACAACGAAGGGAGGCACGCTCTATGTCTTCGCGCTTCCCTAGCGGCATCGCGCTATGTCTCGCCGGGATGTTGGCAGTAGCCGCATCACCTGCTGCGGCGCGCGAAATGCGCGTCTGCGCCGATCCAAACAATCTGCCATTCTCAAAGCAGGACGGGTCCGGATATGAGAACAAAATCGCCGACATCATCGCGGAGGAGCTCGGGGCGGAGGTCACCTATACCTGGTTTGCACAACGTCGAGGATTCCTGCGCAACACCCTGAATGCGGGTGTGTGCGATGTCGTCATCGGCTATCCGCGCAATTATCAGATTTTGCGCTCCACGCGCCCGTATTATCGCTCCAGCTACGTGTTCGTGCAGCGTGCGGGAGAAAAGCCGATAGCCGGATATGACGATCCATCGTTGCGCCAGATGCAAATCGGCGTGCAGCTCATCGGAGATGATGGTGCCAACACTCCGCCCGTGGCGGCCCTCGCCAAGCGCGGCATCACGGCCAACGTGCACGGTTATCCCGTCTACGGCGACTATCGCACCGATGCCCCCCTGGCACCGATCATGGATGCGGTCGGTAGCGGCACGATCGACGTCGCCGTCGTGTGGGGGCCGACGGCGGGATATTTTGCCAGCCGCGAAAAACTCCCGCTACAGTTGACCCCGATCCTCTTCGACAGCAGCCTGCTCTCGCAGCCGATGACTTTCGATATCGCGGTTGGCGTTCGCAAGAACGAGATTGCCCTCTCTGATGAGATCGATCGCGCGCTGAGAAATCGCCGCAAGGATATCGACGCCATTCTCCAATCCTATGGAGTGCCACGAACCGACACGGCGAGCCCCGCGCCCGCGTCCGTCGTAGGGAGCATGCCATGAAAACGATCATTGCGCTCATCGTGCTGTTTGGTCTCATTACCTTCGCGGCATGGGATGCTTCCACCAGCGCGCCTGCGGCACCTGCCGATAAACCGGACATCACGGATACTGGCGCACTGCCAGAAGGATGCCGGGAGATTGCAATGGTGGCGATTGCTCCTGGAGGCGCCCCGCCGGAGCACGGCAACTGCCCCGAGGCGGCGGAATTCGACGGCAACCCGGAACAGATCGCGGCGGGGCATCAGCTCTACGCGGCATTCAATTGCGTTGGCTGTCACTTCAACGGCGGCGGCGGCATGGGCCCCGCCTTGATGGACGATCAGTGGATCTATGGATCGTCCATGGAGAACGTTGCATCCAGCATCGTTGAAGGGCGGCCACGTGGCATGCCATCGTTCCGCGCCCTCGTGACGGACGATCAGGTCTGGCAGCTTGCCGCCTATGTGCGTTCGATGAGTGATCTGGCAAAGAAGTCAAAAGAAGCAGAAAGCAGCGAACGCTAGATTTCCGTGCGCGAGACGCACGTCACTCTTCCGAGCGTGACACGCGGTGCGGCCGGCATAGGTCGCGCTATCCGTTAAGTTGCATATTACTTAGCAGGCTGCTGATTTTCCCCTGCGCCGACAACTCCGTCCCTCGCCGGACAGCGACACCTGAACCTCATTGCGCGGATTTTATAACACCGCGACGTGGGCGCGGACGGCTGAGCTGTATTCAGATCGCCCGAGGTAGCGCGCGCGCCGGGTCACTCCGGTTTGCCCGCGGCTCGCGTCGGCGCGTGCTCGATGATGCGAAGACGCGGATGTCACACATAAGCTTGGCACTTTTTCTTTGTTCCCAACCTTCAGCCTGCTTCGCAAGCTGCGCGGCCAATAGCCTTCGGAGGGGAGAATGAACGTTTACCGCACGACTGCGCACCTGGGCGCGGTGTTTGCCTTCGCGGCAATCATCGCGGCGGGTGCAAGCATGAACCACGCCAGGGCCGACGATTCAGCCAATACGTTGCTGAACGCTTCATACGACGTCTCGCGCGAGCTCTACAAGGATATCAACCGCGCCTTCATCGACGACTGGAAGCGAAAAACCGGCAACACGATCACCGTCAATCAATCCCACGGTGGCTCGACCAAGCAAGCATTGGCGGTCGCCAACGGTCTGCAGGCGGATGTCGTTACCTTCAATCAGGCGCCCGACGTCGAGGTACTGGTCAAATCGGGTCTCGCGTCGTCTCAGTGGCGCACGGAGTTTCCCAACGACGCTGCACCCTACACCACCATTTCGGTGTTTCTGGTGCGCAAGGGCAATCCGAAGGGCATCAAGGATTGGGACGACCTCGTGAAGACTGGCATCGAGGTCATCGTTCCCAACCCCAAAACCTCCGGCAATGGCCGCTACACTTATCTCGCGGCGTGGGGCCACGCGCTGAAGAAGTCTGGCACGGACGACGGCGCGAAGCATTTCGTCGCAAAACTATTCGCGAACGTGCCAATCCTCGATGGCGGCGGCCGCGGCGCAACGACGACCTTCACCCAGCGCGATCAGGGGGACGTGCTCGTCACCTTCGAGAACGAAGCCAAGCTTATCGGCAACGAAGTGGGCGGCGACAAGTTCGAGATCGTTTATCCGTCGACCAGTATCGTCGCGGAGCCGCCGGTGGCCATAATCAATCCGGTCGTCGACAAACATGGCACGCGGAAGCTCGCCGAGGCCTATCTCAACTTTCTCTATTCACCTGCGGGACAAGAGATCATCGCCAAGCACGGCCTGCGTCCACGCAACCCGGATGTGCTCAAAGCGAATGCTGCCGTTTTTCCTGCGGTCGACACCTTCCGCGTAGAGGACCTTCTCGGCGGCTGGGATGCGGTGAAGACGAAGCACTTCGCTGATGGCGCCAACTACGACCAGATCATCGTGAAGCAATAGAGATTTTACGGTTCCCGAAGCGTGGCCCGCATTGCCCATTAACGGCAGAGTGCGGGCCACGTTGCGTTTGCGCAAAGCTGTTGCCGAAGCATACTGCAAGTCGGTACAAACCGACACGCAATGGCGTGCACCTACCAGTCGACCTGGGCGCGCGTGCCAAAGCCTTTGATCGTGGCGCCGTCATTGATGTTAGCGGTATTCGCCAGACCGCCGGTGATCGTCGACTGGCTGTAGTCGAACATCAAGCGCGTGTAGTCGTTGAGCCACCAGTTCACGCCGATCAGCCACGTATTCTGATTTCCGCACATGGTGCAGGTAGGGATATCTGCGGCCTTGTCGTTGAGATTTAGCTGGTCGTATCGGGCCGCAATCTGCCACGCACCATGGCCGCCTTCGAACACAGGCGCCAGGACCTTCGGACGTCCGAACACGCCCTCTTTGTAGGGGCGTGTCTCGCCGGTGATGAACCAGCTGGCATCGACATACCAGCCATTGTAGGTCGGGTTCGGCCCGAGAAAGCTGGCCGCGACATCCGCCGCAGTCTGCCCGTATTCACCCTGCACAGACCAGGGCCCCCAGACGAATGCAGCTTCCAATCCCCAGAAGGTGTCCTGGCTGAAAATCTGCGGGGTCGAGATGAATCGATCTGCGAGATGCAGGTCGGCGCCGCGTGCACGGTAGAGGAAGTGCTCGTCATTTACGGGGATCGGATTGGCGCGCAGATCATCGGCACCGTAGCGACTACGCCAGCTCGCGCCGAAATGAAGCACGCGCGCATCGTCGTTAATTGGCGCTACTGTGACGCGGGCGGCGCCCGTCTTGACGTCATCGAGCCAAACTTCGTCGTTAGCGGCGGTTGGGCCGAAGATGCCGGCGGATGCCGTATAGTGCTTCTGCTCATAGATTGCACCCACACCGATCTGGCGATCGAAGGTAAAGGCATCGATGAATGCCGCGCGCTCCAGGAATGTGATGTAGTTCGCGCTCTCCAGGTGCTCCAGCGAGTTGAACGTCTTGAAATTGCCGATGCGAATGGTGAGGCCATCCATCAAACCGAGGTACTCAAGGTAAGCGTCCTTGATGGCTGTGCGGTCGTTCGCGAAGTCAACCTCGAAACGGTAGCCGACATCGCCCCAGACAAGGCCTTCGACGCCGAGACGCGCTCGGCGGATTTCGGCTGCGCTGACATCCGGCCTGCCGGTGATTGCCGTATCCTGGTCGATAGCGTTGTAGTCCAAGTGAAGACGGCCGCGGACCTTCATCTTGAACTTTCCGTCGCGGCTGGAGAACTCTGGGGCGCCCTTCCATTTCACCTTCAGGTCGAGGTCATCGTCCTTCTTCTCGCTCTTTGCGGGCTTGGCGCGGGCCGCCCACTGCGCCGCTGCAGCCGCTTCCCTCGCCTCATCAACACGGGCTTGCAGCACGCGCATCTGCTCCTGCATCTGCCGCATCTCCGCCTCTAGCTTATCGACGCTTTGGCCGATGGCGGGCACGCATACCGCTGTAAGGGCGGCAAATGCTCCTCCCGTCACCTTCACCCCAAATCTAACGCTGACGCCTCTTTTCATCACGGCCCCCCGATGTTGAAGTCGATCGCCGCGTTCGAGTTTGCGGGACCGGTTCGAACCGAAAACAGGCGTCAGCCCTCCACTATATTGGAGGTTCATCTGCTACACGCCTTGTTTTTACAGACTAATATTTAGTTTGGTGGGCTGATTCTCGGGGCGGTAGAAGTCACGTTACTTGCTAAGCAAATGCGTCCTGTGGGAAAGGCCGCGAGCGGCTGCTTTCGCGTGCAGCAATGGTGCGTTTTCTTGCTGATTTCGTCTGCGGAAACGCTCAAGTCAGAGCTCCGACAAACGCGGCCGGCAAACATTTTTGGGTGTAATTTTGCGTGGCGCGCCATGTAGAAGCGCGACTTCGGGTTCGATGGTGCGGAGAGCGGCGGGCCAACTGCGGGCGTCAATGCATCAAGCAAATGGCAGAGATGAACGCGAAGCTGAACAGCAGCCCAGTCCAATACGCTACTTTCATCGAGAGCATGTCACAGGATCCGGCGAAGCCACCGGCCAACGGGTACCGCGGCAGCCGAACCGCCGCAAACCAACAAAATCAGCAATCCATTTCTGAAATCCAGCTAAGCCGCAACCTCCCGACACGGGTGGGCTCAAATAGGGTGCAGTTCGTGTCGCGTCCTAGAATGGCAAGGGATGGTGTTTGCGTTCTGGCTCGCATTCGTCCGCCAGTTCAATTTGCGCAGCGGCTGAACCACGGCAAAATTCCCCCTGGCCGACCACCCCGTCGGGGACGGTGCGAGCACAGGGGGATGCCTGCTAGGAAAACCGGCAGAGATCTTTTCTTTACTCTGCAATTAGAAGTTGATCCGGGCGCCCGAGAATACGGTGTCGAAGTCTTTCGCTGTCAGATCTCCGCGGCCGCCCCCGAGCTCCCCGGCGAGTGCGAGATCAACCTCGTAGTGGCGATAGGCGACGTAGAGATCGAGCGAGGCTGCATCGATGCTCTGGATCGCAGCCAAGCCCCAGACATCGACGTCGGATCCCGCGATAGTGGTGGCACCAAGGCCGCCGCCGGCGTTGACGAGGTTTGCACCCGCCGTGCCGAAGTTGCCCTCGTAGTACTCGCCATAAAGCGTCGTCTTACCCAGCGTGCTCCACTTGCGCTGGATACCGGCCTGGATGTTCCAGCCAACGTAATCGTTGTCTTCCGGTCTGCCCTCGTCGTTCGCCTCACCGTAGGCGAACGTCGCGAAGAGGCCGGTCTCCTTGTGCAGCGCGCTTACCGAAAGCCCCAGTTCGCTGCCGTGTCCAAGGTTCGAGTTACCGAAGCCGCGTACGGTGCTGGCGGCTTCCGAGTAGCCGATGCCGCCCGCCAGCTTGAAGCCGTGAAGCTCAGCCTGATATTGCAGGGCCACCGCCCACAAATCATCATCTCCCCAGGATGCGGACGCCGTGAAGCCGGCGATTTCGGGGGAGTCGTAGCGGATGACGTTGAAGCGGTCTCCTTCGCCTGCCGCGTTGATCCGCGAGAGGCTCTTCCACGTCGCATTGGCGCGGTTTCCATCGCTAAGGCGCAGATTGAATCCGCCGTTGGGCGTGAAGATCTGGATCGGCTTGGCAACCGTGATGGAATTTACCAGCGTCAGTTCGGTGATGCCGTCGTTGGATGCTGACGTGTAGCCGACTGTCACTTTGCCGAGGCTATTGCTTTCGAGATACCAGGCGCTGTGGCGCAGGTTTAAGCTGTTGGACGAAGCTATATCGTCCTGGCCCCACTTGCCCTGGTCGCCGCCGCGAAGTCCCACCTCGATGATGTAGCCCGCAGAGAGATCGGCGTTGATCTTGGCCTTACCGATGAAGCGGAATCGTGTCTGGCTGCTTTCGTTGGTGCCGATATAGACATTCTGCTCGTTGCCGTCGTCCCACCACTGAATCTGCTCGTTCACGTATCCCGATATCGTCAGAGATACTTTGCGGTTGCCCTTTCTAGCCGCGGTAGCCTCAAGCTCGGCGATGCGCTCCTCCAAGTCTTCGACGCCTGCTGACCCGAGGTCCGCTGCAAGTGCCGGCACAGTGGCAAGACCAAAGCCGGCACTGAGAACCAGGCCAAGGCCGGTTCCAGCTCTTACTCCCCCAAACATCACGCACTCCTAACGCTACTGATACGCCACGATGGCGACATCCATTTCTGCGCCGGGAGAAACTCCGTTTCCGGACCGGCGAGAGCGTCAGGACTATCGATGCGGTTTTTGCGAACGAACCAATATTAGTTTCTGTGCTTATACGGAAAACTGCGCAATTCGCTGAATGCTGGAACTGCTATCGATTTTTTTAAATGATTTCTGCTGGTTACCTGCGCCTGGGCTCCGTCAATCCAAGCTGCGCTTTTTCTGCCACGCGACCTAGGAGACGCTCGAGAAGCAACATTTGCAGCAATTCATAACGGCGCTCCACTTTTCTCGAAAGTGCCACTGTATCCACCTTATAATCTGCATGCATTTGCATTCTCTGGACGTGCACAACATTTCGCGTATTTCGGATATGCTAATGCCAATTTACTTAGTCATTTGCCTGCTGATGGTGGATTAGGAACGCCGCTGGCATGTCAGGGGAGACACGCGGCACGTCGGCTATGTCGATATTTCACGCAACATGAACCATCGATTCCTGTCGCTACTGCATGCGAGCGCGTTGCCTCCGCATTGCGTGCGGGGGGCTTGTCGCGCGGGGGCCGCTCGGCGTCGAGAATGCCCGATGAGGGGGTGGTGGAAACGGCTTCCGGTGATGATCTCGTCAATCCGGGAGGCCAGCCTTCCGCAGTCCGTCGGCCAATTGTGACAGGTCTTCCGGGCGCCGGATCGGCAACCAGTCTCCGAGGTTGGAAATGCGAAGCGAGGGATCAAGCCGGCGGAGATGTTTCATCGCACGACGCGCTTCCTCGCCTCGCCCCGCCAACGCTCTGCTGGCGGCAACGATGCCCACGGCCATCAGAAAGCTGGGCAGGTTTGCATAAGCCTCCTCGGCCAATGCAGACGCGCTTTCCAAGCGACCAGCGAAGAGCTGCGCCATCGCGATGCCCGCCTGAATGCGGTAGCGCTCGGGGTCGAGGGGGCTCAAGCGGAGAGCGTGCTCGAAGTGCTCGATAGCGCCCTGCGGCTCACCGCGCCAAGTTCGCAGAAAGCCGCCGAGGAACCATGCTGACGCCAAATTCGGATTGAGAAACAGGGCTCTGTCGAGCAGTGCAATACCGCCGTCGAGATCACCGGTGAAGTGCGCCAGCGCGTGGCCTGCGCGCGTAAGCGCCACGGCATCGTCCCTGCCGAACTCAATCGCCCGGCGCGCCAATTGGATCCCGTTTCCAACCTCTCGGGCAGGGTCCGCCGCCCAGCCGTTCACTCTGCGCCAAAAATAGCACCACGCCCCCATCGCGTGGGCGGATGCGAATTCCGCATCGAGCTCAATCGCCTTCAGGAAAAACGGAATGGCTTCTTCGATTGCTTCCCTGCTGCCACGTTGCACATCGGCCAGGCCGCGCAAATAGCAATCGTAGGCGGTGAGACTTGCCGTCGGCTTGTGCTTGGCGCGTTCGATCTCGGCAAGCTCAACATGCGGAGCGATGGCGCCAGCGACACTCTCGGCAATCCGGTCCTGTAGCTGGAAGATGTCGTCGAGCGCGCCTTCGAAGCGCTCGGCCCAAAGGTGCGCCCCCGTGTTCGCCTCGATGAGCTGGCCTGTGATGCGGATGCGGTCTGCGGATTTGCGCAGGCTGCCTTCGAGCACATAACCGACGCCCAACTCCTGGGCCACCTGCTTGGTGTCGACGCCGGCGTTGCGGAACGTGAAGCTGGAGTCGCGTGCGATGACGAACAGCCAGCGCACCCGGGAGAGCGCCGTGATGATGTCGTCGACAACGCCGTCGGCGAAATAGGCCTGCTCGGGATCGCCGCTCAAGTTTTGAAACGGCAGGATCGCGATCGACGGCTTATTCGGCAGCGCTAGGGCCGGTCTCGGGGGGGGCGTCGCCGGCGGCACAGTCGTGAGCTCACCACGAGCGGGCACTTCGTCCTGCTCCGCGACATCACCAACGAACCTGAACCCCCGGCGCGGCACCGTACGGAGTAGATGCTGCTCGCCGCCGCTATCGCCGATTGCCTTGCGGACGGCGTTGATGTGGCTGGTCAGCGTCGATTCCGAAACCACGCGCCCCGCCCATACGGCTTCCAGGAGATCGTCCTTGCTGACGACGCGCTCGCGGTTCTTAACGAAGTAGACCAGAAGGTCGAAGACCTGCGGCCCGATGGCGACGGCCTCCGCTCTCCGCGTCAGCTCGCGCCGTTCCAGATCGAGCACGCAATCTTTGAATGCAAATCGCACGTCCGCCCTCCCTGACAGCCGGGACCGACAGTGCTGGCACATGGTTTATAGACCGCTACAGCCAGGCGCATCCGGCTGCTCCGGACGAAAAATGATTGGACGAAAAATGAAGGGAAAGCCAAGCGCTTTTCAAGGATGACGCAAAGTCTTCCGCGGCTCCTGCGGCCATTCTCCGGAGACACACCATCACCGGACTGAATGAAGAGGAGCGAACATGAAGATCGTCGTCATAGGTGGCAGCGGCCGCATCGGATCGAAGCTGGTAGGGTTGCTACGCGGCAAGGGTCATGAGGTTCTCGCCGCCTCGCCGAACTCGGGCGTGAACACCATTACGCGCGAGGGGCTCGCTGGCGCCCTTTCCGGTGCCAATGTCGTGGTCGATGTGGCGAACTCGCCGTCGTTCGAGGACAAGGCGGTGCTCGAGTTCTTCGATACGTCCGGCCGCAACCTTCTCGCTGCGGAAGCCGCCGCCGGCGTAAGGCACCATGTTGCGTTGTCGGTGGTTGGCACCGAGCGCCTTACGCAGTGTGGATATTTCCGCGCAAAAGCGGCGCAGGAGCGCCTCATCAAGGCTGCGGGCATTCCGTACACGATCCTCCAGTCGACGCAGTTTTTCGAATTCGTGGGCGCGATTGTGCAATCGGGCATCGACGGTGACGTCATCCGACTCTCCCCTGCTCTCCTGCAGCCCGTCGCGTCCGAAGACGTGGCGGCGGTCCTGGCCGAGCTTGCGGTCGCTGCGCCGCTGAATGGCACGGTCGAGGTGGCAGGTCCGGAGAAAGTTCCGCTCGATGCGCTCGGGCGACGATATCTCGCGGCGAATGGCGACGAACGGAAAGTCGTTGCGGACGTACGCGCGCGCTACTTCGGCTCAGAACTCGACGACAAATCGCTGACGCCGGGTCCGCATCCGCACATCGGCGCCACACGCTTCGAAGACTGGCTGCAGCGTTCGGCTGTGCACGCGTAAATCCCGCAAAATCTTGAGGCTGCCACAGGGAGCCTGTGTGATGCTCATAGGGAAGGAAACGAGCGTGCTGAGATCCCTGTCTCTTGCGGCAGCGGTGCTGCTCGGCAGCGCCGCAATCGCCAACGGCATTTACATGCTGGCCACACCGGAGAGCTGGTACTTCACAGTTCCGGGCGTGACGACAACGGGGCCGTTCAATCCGCATTTCGTGCGCGATATCGGCATCGTCTTCCTTTTCCTCGGCGGCTCGTTCCTGTTTGGAGCTGCGCGGCCGGACTTGCGCGTCGCGCTGTGGGCGGCGCCGTCGATCTGGCTATCGGGCCATGCGCTTTTTCACTTCTGGGAGGTCGCGGCGGGGATCTGCGGGCCCTCTGCCATCGCGCGCGACTTTCCTGCGGTGACGCTGCCTGCGATCGTCGGACTCGCCATCACAGTGTGGGCGATCTTTCAAGCGCGGCCGGCGTCGGCTGTGCAGGCTGAGCGGATGACGTGATGGGGCGATGGGGAGCGGCGGATACGGAAGGAGGAGCCGAACTCCGGCGGGTCGCGGCCGGCGCAGCGCCGCTCGCGAACCCTCAGTCCTCTAGCTGCTGAAGGGCTAGTAAAATCGGCCCGCCCGCTAAAAAATATTGGTCGGAGCGGCGGGATTTGAACCCACGACCCCCAGTCCCCCAGACTGGTGCGCTAACCAGGCTGCGCCACGCTCCGAAGCGCTCCTTTTGCCAAGCGCCGCCATGCGGGTCAAGCGATGGCAGCGGCTCTTCAATCGATAAGCTTCTCAAGAGCCTCCCGATCGCTCGGCAACCACGGGATATCGCCCAATGCGGCCCCCTCGCACGCGGCCACTGCGGCATAGAGGCCTTCGCCGAGTTGCAGATCGCGCACGCTCAGCGGCCCGCCCGATGGCTGGCCTGCGCCAGGCTCCGTCAGGAGCGACACTGGTGCTATCTCTCCTGCCGCCCCCTGGCCCGCCGGCCAGGCGGCGCTGGCGGAGCCCAGAATTCCTAGGCGGGTCAGCAGACGGCCGATCCCGCACCCTTCGGCCTTCGCGTAAGCTTCGAGGCGCACCCACGCCTGCAGGAAACGGCCTTCTTCCACCGAGGGCAACGGGTCGGCGCCCAGAGCAGCGCCCGCCGCCTCGATCCGCCCACGCCGTGGCGCGCCGATGCGAACGTTGCGGATGCGCTCGATGTCGACGCCGATGCTGCCGATGCGGGAAACGCCGATGAGCGCGATGCCGCGCGCGTGCGAGATGCTGAAGCTGAGCGGCGCATCCGGCAGGTGCGGTTTTCCACGCTCTGCGACCGCGTAAGGAACGCCGCGCCAGCGTGCGCCATCCCAGCGCTCGATGAGAAGACGCAGCGCAATGTGCGTCGCCGTCCATTCGCGGCGTACGGTGGCTTCGCTGAAAGACGATGCGCGTGTGCGATCTTCCGCGCTGAGCCGCGGTGTATCGTGCTCGATTGCGTGCAACGCCGTTGCGGCCACGGTGAGATCGACGCACCAGAGCTCGATCGGCGTTGCGAAGCGCAAGCGGCTCACACGCGCGCGCTGCGGCGCGCCTTCGTTGCCGGACGGCGTGCCGCTTCGGGTGGCGTGCCGAGCAGGATGCCGCGGCAGTTTTCAAGCTCGGCGATGGTTGCGAGCAAGCGTTCGCGCATCTCGTTTTTGGCGGCGGCGGCCGCTGAAGCCCTACCGCGTACGACCCGCTTGGCGGGCGGTGCCGGGGGTACCGGAACGACCTCCGCCACGGCCTGCGTGTCCATGCCGACGCGCTTGACCGCCTCGACGCCCTGCTCGCGCAGGATCTTCTGCACACCCTTGATGGTGTAGCCTTCGGCGTGCAGCAACTGACAAATGCCACGCAGCAGCGCCATGTCCTCGGGCCGGTAGTAGCGGCGGCCACCGCCGCGCTTCATCGGTCGGATCTGGGGGAAACGGCCCTCCCAGAAACGCAGGACGTGCTTAGGGACATCAAGCTCGTCGGCAACTTCGCTGATGGTGCGAAAGGCCTCGGCCGTCTTCGTCAATTACGCCTCCACCGGCTGCGCCACCGCGCCGCCGAGGAAGGCTGCTCACTCGGCTGCCTTGCGGCGGACGTGACCCTGGTTGATGCGCTCTTTCATAATGTTGCTCGGTCGAAAGACCAAGACCCGGCGCGGCGTGATCGGCACTTCATCCCCGGTTTTGGGATTGCGTCCCATGCGCTCGCCCTTCTGGCGAATGCCGAATGATCCGAAGGACGAGAGCTTCACCGCCTCCCCGCGCGCCAAGCTCGCGGAGATCTCCCCCAGCACCAACTCAACGAGTTCCTGACTCTCGTTGCGCGGCAAACCGACCTTCCGGACTACCGCCTCGGCAAGGTCTGCACGCGTTAACGTCTTGCCTCCCATGGCATTTTGCCTCCCGCTCCGCTCACTTTTTTTCAATGCTACTTGCGGGCGAGGCGATCGTCAATCGAGAGCACATTTCAACTAGCTGAAATCAAAGAAAGAAACATGGCACGGTGCGATATATGCAACTGGGTGTTACCAGCGCGCCAGCACAGCACCCCAGGTAAAGCCGCCGCCCATGGCCTCCATGAGCACAAGCGAGCCTTCGTTAATGCGGTGGTCCTCAAACGCCTGGTTGAGGGCGAGGGGGATGGATGCGGCCGACGTATTGCCGTGGCGATCGAGCGTCACGATGATCTTCTCGGCCTGCACACCGAGCCTCTTCAGCACGCCGTCGAGGATGCGCTGATTGGCCTGGTGCGGCACGTAGAGATCGATCTCATCGGCGGCGTAACCGGTCATCACGAGCGTCTCCTCGATCACACCGGAGATCTTCTGCACGGCGTGACGGAACACCTCGCGACCGTTCATGCGCAGGTGGCCGACGGTCTGCGTGGAGCTCGGTCCGCCATCGACATAGAGCAGATCTTCGAAGCGGCCATCGGAACGGATGCGCGTGGCGAGTATGCCGCGATCCTCGCGCTCGCCGTGCTGGGGCTGCGCCTCGAGCACGACGGCGCCGGCGCCATCGCCGAACAGCACGCAGGTGGTGCGGTCCTCCCAATCGAGGATGCGCGAGAAGGTTTCCGCGCCAACGACAATCGCGCGCTTGAACTGCCCGGTCTTGAGAAAATTATCGGCGATCGTCAGCGCGTAGACGAAGCCGGAGCATACGGCCTGCACATCGAACGCGGCGCCCTTGGTGACACCGAGGCCCTGCTGGATGCGCACGGCCGTTGCGGGAAAGGTGCGGTCGGGCGTTGCGGTGGCGCAGATGACGAGATCGATATCGACGGGATCGATGCCGGCGCGAATGAGCGCCTGGCGCGCGGCCGCGATGCCGAGATCGGACGTCAGCTCACCGTCCGCTGCGATGTGGCGGGCCCGGATCCCCGTGCGCTCGACGATCCATTCGTCGCTGGTGTCGACCATCTTCGCCAAGTCGGCGTTGGTCAGAACACGCTTGGGAAGATAGGAACCGACACCGCGAAACACTGAACGGATGACTGCCACTGAGCTGCCTTGCTTCTTATGGTTTGTCCCAGCTTCGACGGGCCATCGCATGGGGCCGGAGGGCGGGCCCGGGCGCTGGTCGCGTCAGCCCGCGGCGGTCGCCTCGAGCTTGTGGTGAAATGCCGTCAGATCGGCGGCAAGCCGTGGAATGAGACGGCTCTGCGCCATCTCGTACGCGAGATCGACAGCGCTGGCAAAGCCCAGCGCATCGGCGCCCCCGTGACTCTTGACCGCGATACCATTGAGGCCAAGGAACATGCCGCCGTTGACGCGGCGAGGGTCCATTTTTTCCTTGAGAACGCGGAAGCCGCCGGACGCCAGCAGCGCGCCGAGCTTGGAAAGCAGCGTGCGCTTCATGGCCGCGCGGAGGTATTCACCAATCTGCTTGGCGGTGCCCTCGGCGGTCTTGAGTGCGATGTTGCCCGCGAAGCCTTCGACGACGACGACATCGACGACGCCCTGCCCGATCTGGTCGCCTTCGATGAAGCCGCGGTAATCGAGCGGCAGGTCGGCGGTGCTCTTCAGCCAGGAGTGCGCCTGACGCACTTCCTCGACGCCCTTGATCTCCTCTACGCCGACATTCAGCAGGCCAACGGTCGGGCGCTCGATGTGGAACAGTGCCCGCGCCATGGCGGCGCCCATCAACGCGAAGTGGCAAAGCTCGCGTGCCGATGCGCCGATGTTGGCGCCAACGTCGAGCACGATGCACTCGGCCTTCACCGTGGGCCAGATGGCGGCGATGGCCGGCCTTTCGATGCCGGCCATGGGGCGCAGAATGAGCTTCGACATGGCCATGAAGGCGCCCGTGTTGCCCGCCGACACCGCCACATCGGCGTCGCCCGCGCGCACGGCGTCGATCGCCAGCCACAGGCTCGAGCCTTTGCCCCGGCGCAGCGCCTGGCTCGGCTTGTCGCTCATGCCGACGGCGAGATCGGTGTGCACGATGCGCGACTTCGCGGCGAGCGCGGGCAGCTTATCCAGCTCCGCCCTGATCTGCGCTTCATTGCCATAGAAGATGTAGTTGAGCGCAGGATAGCGCTCCAACGACAGCGCTGCGCCCGGAACCACGACCGCGGGACCGTGGTCGCCGCCCATGGCGTCAAGCGCAATTGTCCGCGGCTGAGACATGCGCGGCTCGCCTCACAAATTATTCCCTGGTAGGACGCCGCGGAGAATATCGCGCCGGGCCACCCCTGAACTCGCGGAACATACTCTTTTGCAGATGCGAGACAACCGGATTCTCGCCCTATTCTGCCGCAGTCCCGCGGGCTGTGAACCGTTGCTCACCGCCCGTCCTTGAGTTTTTTCAGGGCATCGAAAGCGCTTGCGCCGCCGCCCGATGGCGGCGCGGGATCGCGTTCCTCGAACTCGGCACCGGGCTTGCGCGGATAAGGGTTAAGGCTGGCGGCGAGGGTTTCGAACACGATCCGCCCGGCGTCGATGCGCCCGTGCTCGATGGGCTCGATCTCGGCGGCCGAAAGCGCCTCCATCTCCTCCTCGCCCGTCTCCGGCATGCTGGCGGGTGGCCAATATTCGACGTCGAAATCTCCCTCGACGGCCTCCGAAACGGGCTCGAGCGTGACGACGCAGGGCTGGGTCACGCGGCCCTTCAGCCCGCCGGTGAGGCGATAGTGGCCCTTTCCGGTGGCGCGGATGGTGAACGTGGCCCTCAGGCTCTCGCAGGAGAGGATCTCGAGCTCGGCGGCGAGGGCTGCGCTCTCGCCGGGTGTAGCGGCGCGGGTTTCGCGCAGGCCCGTTTCGGGGATTTCCGTCGTGCGGTAGGACCAGTCGAGTGCGGGCGTCGTCATCGCGAAATCCCGGCGGAATTGGGCGGATCGGGAAAGCGTACGCTTTCGCCGGCGGGGCTTATCTCAGCCAGGGCGCGCGCGCCTTCGCGCACATAGGACGCAAGCGCGATGAGGCGCGCGTCCGGCTCAGCATCATCGGGGACATCGTGGATGTGGCGGGCGAGCACTGCGGCGAGCGGCGCATCGGCCGTCTCCGCCAGCCCGGCGCGATAATCCATCGAGCGATCGTAAAGACCTGCGGCGGCGCGGCGCACCTTCTTCGGAACGGAAAGATCGCCGGTCGCGAGCTCGCGCAGGGAATCGTCCATGTCCTCTATGAAGGCCTCGACCAGCATCCGGTCCAGAGGGGCACCCCGGTCGGGGGCACTCCGCAGGCGCTCCAAAACCAGAAAAAGGTGAAGCACCACCATTTCATAGCGGCCCACGGGCGTATCAGGCACACCCAGTGTTGCGTAGAATTCCGGACGGCGCGCCTGCGCCACGACGGCGCCATAAAGCTCGCCTGCCTTACGGCGGGTCTCGGCGCGCGTTCTGAGGGATTCCAGCATGGTGCCGGGCCTTTACGTGGATAAGAAAACCAATCGGGGGAACACGGCGCCGCTTTAGGCTCATGCCGTTGCAATCGTCCGGACCACAGGCTAAGCGCACTTTGCGCCACCATTCAATCCAGTCTCGGGAAGACATACCATAATGCGCCGAGAGATGAACGACCGCCAGCGCCGCACGGGCCTGTCGAGACTAGCGCAGCGCCCGCGTGGCAGGAGCGTGAAGGGGCTGAGTGCGAAGAGGCTGAGCGCGAAGAGTGTTGCCCTCGCCGCTCTCCTCGCCGGCGCGCTGGCGCTCGGCGCGTGCGATTCCAACATCATCAAGCACGGCGTGCAATTCCATGAAGGCGACCTGCAGCAGATCCAGCCGGGGATGAGCCAGGAGCAGGTGCGCATGAATCTCGGCACGCCGTCGACGACGGCGGTCGTCGGCACGAACCAGGCCTACTACTACATTTCCAGCACGGCGACGCAGACCTCGTTCATGCTGCCGACGGAGCAGGATCGCCAGGTCGTCGCCGTCTACTTCTCGGAAGCGGGAACGGTGGAGCGCGTCGCCAACTACGGCATGAAGGACGGCCGAGTCTTCGATTACGTCTCGCGCACGACACCGGCGCCTGGCGGCAAGGACGACGGCATCATCAAGCAGCTCTTCCGCAACCTCGGCACGAAGCAGATCTTCGGCGATTAAGGGCCTGCGCTGGATGAGCGCTGTGCATTCGCCTCGTCGTAGTGGATGTCGTCGCGATAGCCGTCGTAGGCCTTGGCGTATTCCATCACGCGCGCCACATCGGTGATGAACGCCTCGTCGTAGCCGGCGCGGCGGAGCAGGTGGAAGCCGACCTCCATGCCCGAGGCAATGCCGCCGCCGGTGATGATGCGGCCGCTGTCGACGACACGGACGCGCGAGATGCGGCACGCGGGGGCGATTTCGGCGAGGCGGTCGATCGGCACCTTGCCCATGTTCGACGCTTCGAGACGGTCGGGCTCTTTGCGGTTGGTGGCGGCTCGGCCGTCCAGCAGCCCCATGCGCGCGTAGATCCACGAGCCGGTGCACACCGAAACGAGCAGCGTCTTCTCAGGCAGTGCGCGGATGAACTCGTGCAGACGGGCGTTGTTCACCTCCTGGCGGGTGCCGAATCCTCCGGGAATGAGGAAGGCGTCCATATCTGGGCGATCCGCAAAGCTGTAGTTCGGCAGCACCGTGAAGCCCGCCTGGGCCTGGGTGGGGCGCATGCTTTCGGCGATGAAGAATGCATCGAGCTCCGGGTCGAAGCGGCGCGCCACCGAGAAGATGCCATAGGGCGCCGCGAAGTCGACGATCTCCAGATCTTTGCAGATGTAAATGCCTAAGCGAAAACCCGACTTGACCGCCATGACGAACCCCATATAGACAGACCTGTCTATATTGATAGACAGAGCTGTCTATCTTGGCAAGTCAATCGCACCGCAAGGATCGATATGCCGAAGACGAAAGCCAGCGCCCAAGCCGAAAGGCCCGCATCCGCGCGGGAGCGGATATTGGAGACCGCGCTGCGCCTTTTCTACGCCCACGGCACGCGCGGCGTTGGCATCGATCGCATCATCGCCGAATCCGGCGTCGCCAAGATGAGCTTCTACAATCACTTCCCCTCGAAGGCCGATCTCGTCGCCGCGTTTCTGGACGAACGGCACAGGCGCTGGATGGCGTGGTTCGAGACATCGCTGAAGGCGCACGCTGCGAAGCCGGGAGCCAATCTCGCGGGCGTCGCCGACGTGCTGCGCACCTGGTTTGCGGCGCCCGATTTTCACGGCTGCGCGTTCATCAACATCCTGGCGGAGACGGAGCGCACCTCGACGCGCGAGCGCACCATCGCGCGCGGCCATAAGGACGAGCTGCTGGCGTTGCTGGTCGAGCAGGCGCGCAAGGACGGCATCGCGCGCCCGGCGGAGGCGGGACGGCTGGCGCTGATCGTGGTCGACGGGGCGATCGTGCGCGCCGAGATGACGGGCGAGGGCGACAGGGTCGCGGCGGATGCGAAGGCGCTGCTGAAGGCGATCGCGAACCGGTGACTGCCGGCGCGGAAGGGCGCGGTTCCGCGCGGCGGCGCGCCGAAAGAAAAGGGCCCGGCGTGATGCCGGGCCCTTTCTCGTTCGTTCGTGAATTTAGCGGCCCGATCAGCCGGTCGCCGCCAGCACCGCGAGAAGCAGCAGCGCGACGATGTTGGTGATCTTGATCGCCGGGTTCACGGCGGGACCCGCCGTATCCTTATAGGGATCGCCGACAGTATCGCCGGTCACGGCGGCCTTGTGGGCTTCCGAGCCCTTGTTGTGCTTCACGCCGTCCTTGTCGACGAAGCCGTCCTCGATCGCCTTCTTGGCGTTGTCCCAGGCGCCGCCGCCCGAGGTCATCGAGATGGCGACGAAGAGGCCATTGACGATGACGCCCAGCAGCATCGCGCCGACCGCAGAGAACGCCGCGCTCTTGCCTGCAGCACCGCCGCCAGCGATGGCGTAGATGGCGAAGTAGAGCGCGATCGGCGACAGCACCGGCAGCAGCGAGGGGATGATCATCTCCTTGATCGCTGCGCGGGTCAGCAGGTCGACGGCCGCCGCATAGTCGGGGCGGTCCTTACCCTGCATGATGCCGGGCTTGGCTTTGAACTGGCGACGAACCTCCTGCACGATGGCGCTGCCGGCACGGCCGACGGCCGTCATGGCGATGCCACCGAAGAGGTAGGGGATGAGGCCGCCGAGCAGCAGTCCGACGACGACATAGGGGTTCGAGAGGGAGAAGTCGGGCTTCACGTCCTTGAAGTAGGCATAGCCCGTCGCACCCGCGCGGTTGGCCTCGTCGATGAAGTGCTGCAGGTCGTAGCTGTAGGCCGCGAACAGTACCAGCGCGCCGAGACCGGCCGAGCCGATGGCATAGCCCTTGGTGACGGCCTTCGTCGTATTGCCGACGGCATCGAGCGCGTCGGTGGAGCGGCGCACCTCTTTCGGCAGGCCGGACATCTCGGCAATGCCGCCGGCGTTGTCCGTCACCGGGCCGAAGGCGTCGAGCGCAACGACCATGCCGGCGAGGCCGAGCATCGTCGTCGTCGCGATCGCCGTGCCAAAGAGGCCGGCGATCGAATAGGTCGAGAGAATGCCGCCGACGATGACGATGGCGGGCAGCGCGGTCGACTCGAGCGAAACGGCGAGCCCCTGGATGACGTTCGTGCCGTGGCCGGTGACGGAGGCCTGGGCGATCGAACGGACCGGCTTGTAGCCGATACCGGTGTAGTACTCGGTGATCCAGATGATGAGGCCCGTCACCGCGAGACCGATGAGACCGCAGATGAAGAGGTTGTAGCCGGTGATCGTCATGCCGGCAGCCGTGCCGACCTCGCCGAAGCCGCCGAGGACGTAATGCGTCGCCGCCCAAAGGCCGGCGACCGATAGCACAGCGCTGGCGAGGAAGCCGCGGTAGAGGGCGCCCATGATCGAGTTGTTGGTGCCGAGCTTCACGAAGAACGTACCGATGATCGAGGTGACGATGCACGCCGCGCAGATGGCGAGCGGGTAGACCATCAGGAGCTCGAGGTTCGGCTGACCGGCGAAGAAGATCGAGCCGAGCACCATCGTCGCGACGACGGTCACGGCATAGGTCTCGAACAGGTCGGCCGCCATACCGGCGCAGTCGCCGACGTTGTCGCCCACGTTGTCGGCGATGGTTGCGGGGTTGCGCGGATCGTCTTCAGGAATACCCGCTTCAACCTTGCCGACGAGATCGCCGCCGACGTCCGCACCCTTGGTGAAGATGCCGCCGCCGAGACGGGCAAAGATGGAGATGAGCGAAGCGCCGAAGCCCAGCGCGACGAGCGCGTCCGTGACAGTGCGCGAATCCGGGGAGTGGCCGAGGCCAGCGGTGAGGAAGAAGTAGTAGCCAGCGACGCCCAGCAGCGCCATGCCGGCGACCAGCATGCCGGTGACGGCGCCGGACTTGAAGGCGATGTCGAGGCCGCGGCCCAGGGAGTGCGTGGCGGCCTGCGCCGTGCGGACGTTCGCGCGCACCGACACGTTCATGCCCACGTAACCGGCGAGCCCCGAAAGCACCGCACCGATCAGGAAGCCGACGGCGACGAGGTAGCCGAGCAATACCCAGGCGAGCACGAAGATGACGGCGCCAACCATGGCGATCGTCGTATACTGGCGATTGAGATAAGCCTGTGCGCCCTCACGGATGGCACCGGCAATTTCCTGCATCCTCGCCGTACCGGCGTCAGCGCTCATCACCGATCGAATGGTGTACGCCGAGTACGCGAGCGCCAACACGCCGCAAGCGACGATCCCCCACAA
>Ga0180223_1000200_pt1 | contig 103419 bp, 99 predicted proteins | sample eDN5th30CKraftOP_FD_151337 | JGI IMG/M metagenome (GOLD analysis project Ga0180223, IMG submission 151337) | Enriched Organic Plus compost microbial communities from Emeryville, California, USA - eDNA 5th pass 30_C Kraft OP (version 2) (version 2) ...
TGCCTTCACGGGTTTTGAATAACGCCGCAGCCTTCACGCTGCGGCGTTTTCATTTTGCCGGCACCAATCCCAAACGCGCGCGCCGCATCCAGCGCCCGATCATCGCGCAGGCGACCACCGCAAGGCCTGATGCCAGTCCGATCCAGATGCCGGTGCCGCCGAAGCCAAGTTTGAAGGCAAACAGCAGGCTGAGCGACATGCCGGTACCCCAATAACCGATAGCCGCATAAATCATCGGCACCCGTGTATCCTGCAGGCCGCGCAGCATGCCCGCGCCCACCACCTGTGCACCGTCGAAGATCTGGAAAATCGCGGCACACATCAGGAACGACCCGGCAAGCCCGATCACCGTGGCATTGGCCGGATCGTTGATGTCGATGAAGGCGGCGATCAGCAGGCGCGGCTCGGCGAGCATCAGCGCGCTCATCGCCGCCATGAACGCGATGGCGAGCGTGAATGCACTCCAGCCCGCGCGGGTGATGCCATCCGGGTCACGCGCGCCATAAGCCAAGCCGACGCGCACCGTCGCAGCCTGCCCAATCCCCATCGGCACCATGAAGGTGGTCGAGGCGATCTGGATCGCGATGGCATGGGCGGCGATGGCATCGGTGCCGAACTGCCCCATCAGGAACACGGCCGCGTTGAACACCGTGATCTCGAACATCACCGTCGCGCCGATCGGCAGCCCGACCCGCCACAGCGCCCGCAGCCGCGGCCAGTCCGGGCGCCACCAGTGACCGAACAGGCGATAGCGGCGGAAACGTTCCGCGCGCAGCACGACCGCGACCATACCCATGAACAGAAACAGGTTGGACAATGCGGTTGCCGTGCCCGCACCGGCGAGCCCCATCGCCGGAAAGCCGAAATGGCCGAACACCAGCGCGTAGTTCGCGGCGATATTGAAGAAGAAGGCCACGCCGGTGACGACCAGCGCCCACACCGGGCGCTCCAGCGCAGCCACGAACGAGCGCAGCACGATATAACCCAGCGAGGGCAACAGCCCCCATTGCAGATGATGCATGAAGACGGCGGCTTCCGCGGCCAACGCGGGATCGAGCCGGAACGCGATCAGGATTGCTTCCGCCTGCCACAGCACGATCCAGCTCGGCACCGCAATGAGCAGCGCGCTCCACAGCCCCTGCCGGAACGTGCGGCGCACGTCGCGCACCATATGCTGCTTGCGGCCAATCGCGCTCGCCATCATCGGCGATGTCGCGGTCAGGAGGCCGATGCCGAACAGCAGCACCGCCAGATAAAGATTGACCCCGAGGGTTGCCGCGGCGAGCGGCTCCGGCCCCAAGCGCCCCACCACGATCACATCGGTCGTGGTCAGCGCGATCTGCACGAGATTGGTCAGCACCAGCGGCCAGCCAAGCGCGAGCATCGCGCGAAATTCATCGCGCCAGGCCTCTCGCGTGGAGACGCTATGGGGAGTTACGAAAAGCATGATCGCTGACAGATAGGGAGTGGCGGCGCAGACCGACAGCCATGCGCACGAAATATCGCGCCATCATGGCGATTGAGCCGCCGGAGTCCGCTTTCGCCTATGTCGCCGAGCGCGCTTTCCACATCTCGTAAGGGTCTTCGCCCTCGATACGGACGGGAATGTGGGTGGCCTTCACGGATTGTTCGGCCAGCGGCTTCGCCATTTCGGCGTAGATCTTCGCCGTGGACAGGTTGTAGAGCTCGCCTTCGTCATTGGAATAAGCGTAGGCGAATTCCCGGATACCGGTGAGATGCATGGCCGAGAGGCACATCGGGCAAGGATGGCCGCTCGCATAAATCGTGCAGCCATCGAGGCGCGGACTGCCGAGCACCTGGCTCGCGACGCGAATGGCCTGCAACTCGGCGTGCGTGGTCGGATCGCCCGTCGCGAAGATTTCATTGACGCCGGTCGCGATCACTTGGCCGTCCTTGACCAGCACCGCGCCGAACGGACGCCCACCCTTGCGGACATTCTCACGCGCCAGTTCGATCGCCTCGCACAGAAAGCGTTTTGCGTCCGACATGTTGGCCTCCTTGAATCAGATCAGGCCAGATCCTGCGCCCCGACCCAGAACACTTCGCCTTCCGACTCCTCGGTATCGAGCCAGAGCAGCGGCAGGGTCGGGAAAGCATCTTCCACCGCCTCGCGGCAGCGGCCGACTTCGCAAAGCAATCCACCATTCGGCGTCAGATGCCGGGCGGCTTCCTTGACGATCCGCCGCACGATGTCGATGCCGTCCGCGCCGCCGTCGAAGGCGAGCTTGGGTTCATGCCGGCATTCGGCCGGCAGCGATGCCATGCCCTCCGCATCGACATAGGGCGGATTGGAGATGATGAGGTCGTAGCGTTCATCCCCCAGCGGGGCGAACAGATCGCCTTTGTGCAATGAAATACGATCCTCGAGGCCGTAATCGGCGACGTTCTTGGCCGCCACCGCGAGCGCATCCTTCGAGATGTCCACGGCGTCCAGCGTCGCGTTGAAAAAAGTCTGCGCCGCCAGAATGGCAAGACACCCCGAGCCGGTGCACAGATCGAGCACGCGCCCGACGCTGCCGGGATCGTCGATCAGCGGCATCTCGCTTTCTCCGCTGAAATGCGAATCCAGCAATTCACCGATGAAGGAACGCGGCACGATCACGCGCTCATCGACATAGAACGGCAGCCCGCGCATGTAGATTTTATTGACGAGATAGGCCACGGGCTTGCGCGTGCGCACGCGCTGTCCGATCAGACCGAGCAACTTTGCACCTTCCGCCTTCGTCACACGCGCCTGCGCGAACGTCTCGAACTGCTCGGGCGCAAGATGCAACGCCTCGGTGATGAGGAAGGCCGCCTCCACCACCGGATCGGTGGTGCCGTGCGCGAACACGAGTTCAGCCTCGTTGAAGCGGCTCACCGCATAGCGCAGAAAATCCAGCAGCGTCAGCAATTCGCCGGGCTTCGCGACCAGAGCGGTTTTGCGACGCGACGCGGCGCGCGCGGTCTTTTTCGTCTTGCGGGCCATTACTCGCGCTCCCAGCGCGAGGCTGCCGCGTCGTCATCGCTGTGAGCCTCGACCCAGACATCCTTCGCCCCAGACAGGCGCTTCTCCGTTTTCCAGAACGGCGCGTTGGTCTTGAGATAGTCCATCAAAAACTCCGCGGCCTGAAACGCCGCCTCGCGATGCGGCGACGCCGTCAGCACCAGCACGATATTGTCGCCCGGCGTGACCGTGCCGAAGCGATGGATGACGGTGACGCCTGACAAGGGCCAGCGTTTGCGCGCCTCTTCGGCATGACGGCGAATTTCGGTTTCCGCCATGCCCGGATAATGCTCCAGCGTCATTTCCGAAATCGCCAGATCGTCGTCGCCGCTGCGGCAGATGCCGATGAAGCTCACCACCGCGCCGATCTCCGGACGGTTTGCGGTCAGCATTTTCGTTTCGAGCGCCGCATCGAAATCGTCATGCTGCACGCGAACGGTGATCGGGATGGTCATGATGGCGCCTCAGCCGCCGGTCATCGGCGGGAAGAACGCGATCTCGCGCGCACCGGCAATCGCCGCATCCGGCTTAACGTGGGCATGGTCGATGGCGGCGCGGATGATCGTGGGCCTGTCGAAAGCGCGGGCATATTCCTCGCCACGCTGCGTCAGCCAGCCGATCAGGTCGCCGACAGTGCGCACGGCGGCCGGCGGATCGATGGTCTCTTCCGCCTTGCCGATGCGCTCGCGCACCCATGCGAAATAGAGAACCTTCATCCCTCGTCCTCCACCAGATGATGGATTCCGGAGCGGAAATAATCCCAGCCCGTATAGAGCGTGACCAGGGCCGACACCCACAGCAGCGTGATTCCGATCGGAATCGTCGGCGGCAGGATCACTTCACCTGCCTCACCCGCGATCAGGAAACCGATCGCCACCAGCTGCACGGCGGTTTTCCATTTCGCGAGCTGCGTCACCGGCACCCGGACATGGAGCGCGGCGAGATATTCGCGCAGGCCCGAGACGAGAATTTCGCGGCACAGGATCACAATTGCCGCCCACAGCGACCAGCCCTTGATGGTCCCGTCCGCCGCCAGCATCAACAGGCAGGAGGCCACCAGCAGCTTGTCGGCAATGGGATCGAGCATCCGCCCGAACGCGGATTGCTGATTCCACATCCGTGCGTAATAGCCATCGAAGAAATCGGTGACCGCGGCGATGACAAAGACCGCGAGCGCGACCCAGCGCAGCCAGAGCGGCCCATCATAGATCGACTGGGCATACATGCAGGCGACCACGATCGGCACGGCCGCGATCCGCGAGTAGGTCAGAATATTAGGCAGCGCAAACGAGTGTTTGAGCGGCTTGCGGGTGGTCACACTGGACATGGGCACGATACCAATACTGTGCGGCTCCCTAGGTCAACACCGAAGGCGGTCATGGCGGACATGTCCCCCATCTGACTCTCCTTCAAGACCTGGCGGGATGGAAGAAATCGTGAATTCGACGCGCGCTTTCGGCGCTCACGCCCGGAACCTTGCCGAGGTCCGCCAGGGAGGCGCGCTCGATTTCCTTCAGCGTCCCGAAATGATGCAGCAGCGCGCGTTTGCGGGCCGGGCCGATGCCGGGGATTTCCTGCAATCCCGCCTCGCGGATGTCCTTATTGCGCAGCTTGCGGTGCGAACCGATCACGAAACGGTGCGCCTCGTCGCGCAGCCGCTGGATGAAATACAGCACCGGGTCGCGCGGCTCCAATTTGATCGCCGGACGGTCCGGCTGGAACAGAGTCTCGCGACCGGCATCGCGGTCCGGCCCCTTGGCCACCGACATCAGCGAGACGCCGGTGACGCCGAGTTCGGCGAAAATCTCACGCACCGCGTTCAACTGGCCAAGGCCGCCGTCGATGATGACAAGGTCCGGCCATAGCGGAACGTCGTCGTCCTTGGCCTGCGCGCTCGTATCCGCAGACAGCAACCGCTTGAAGCGGCGCTGCAACACCTCGCGCATCATGCCGTAATCGTCGCCCGGCGTGAGATTCTCCGAGCGGATGTTGAACTTGCGATACTGGTTCTTCATGAAGCCTTCCGGCCCCGCAACCACCATCGCTCCAACCGCATTGGTGCCCTGAATGTGGCTGTTGTCGTAAATCTCGATCCGGCGCGGCGGCTTCGGCAGTTGCAGCGCACTTACGAGGCTGTCGAGCAGCCGCGTCTGCGTCGCGGTGTCGGCGAGCTTGCGGCCGAGCGCCTCGCGCGCGTTGGTCAGCGCATGATTGACCAGATCCTTTTTCTCACCGCGCTGCGGCGTCGACACTTCGACTTTGAATCCCGCCTTAATGCTGAGCGCGTTCGCCAGCAATTCGTCTTCCTCGATCTTGTGGGAGAGCAGCACGAGCTTCGGCGGCGGTTTGCCGTCATAGAACTGCGACAGGAACGAGCCCAGCACTTCTTCCGCCGTCAGCGACTTGTCGGCGCGCGGGAAATAGGCGCGGTTGCCCCAGTTCTGGCCGGTGCGGAAGAAGAACACCTCGACACAGCTATAGCCGCCCTCCTGATGGATGGCGAACACGTCGGCCTCCTCCACCGTGCGCGGATTGATGCCCTGCTGCGCCTGCACCGCCGACAACGCCGCCAGGCGGTCGCGGTACAATGCTGCACGCTCGAATTCCAGTTCGGCGGATGCGGCTTCCATCTCCCCCGCCAGTTGCCGCTTCACCGCGCGGCTGCGGCCGGACAGGAAATCGGTCGCCTCCCGCACCAGTTCAGTATAGGCGGGAAAATCGATTTCGCCGGTGCACGGCCCCGCGCACCGCTTGATCTGGAACAGCAAGCACGGCCGGGTGCGGCCTTCGAAAAACGAATCCGTGCAGGAGCGGATCAGGAATGCGCGCTGCAGCGCCGTCAGCGTCCGGTTGACCGCGCTGACGGAGGCGAACGGCCCGAAATAGCGGCCGGGCCGCGTCTGCGCGCCGCGATGCTTGACGAGCTGCGGCGCCCAGTGATCGCCGGTGATGAGAATGTAGGGAAACGACTTGTCGTCGCGCAGCAACACGTTGAAGCGCGGACGCAACTGCTTGATGAGGTTCGCTTCAAGCAGCAGCGCCTCGGTTTCGGTCGCGGTCGAGACGATCTCGACATTCACCGTCATCGCGATCATGCGCGCGATCCGCACCACATGGCCGGTCGGGCGGGCGTAGGACGAAAGCCGCTTTTTGACGTTCTTGGCCTTGCCGACATAGAGCACGTCGCCGCTCTCGTTGAGCATGCGATAGACGCCGGGCGAGGTCGGCGCGAGCTTCACCGCCTGCTCGATCACGGCACGGCCGACGCCGAGACGGCTCTCGCCGCCCCACTCGGCCTCATCCTCCAGTGGCTCGGGGAGCGCGGACTCGTCCTCCTCCGGGCTGGTGACGGCAAGATCGATGTCCTGGGGCGGAACATCGGTGGAACCCGGCACCGACGCGGCGCCCGGGGCCGATGCACCTGCCACCGGATCATCAACGCTCCGCCTCGGTGCGGCCATCGATCTTTCATGATCGTCGTTATTCATGGCCCCAAATTAGTGATCGCGAAGGCTCCCGGCCAGCGGTCGGTAAGATTCTCTTAACAACGATCCACCCCGGAAACCCCGCGTTAAGAAGTGTTTAACGTAAAACTCTCGATAAATTTTACGCAGAAAAGACGAGCTTTCGTAACCACGAGGGTCCGTGACCGCCGTGCCCGAGGCGCGGCCGGGAAATTGAGTGGCGTATGCGTCGGGAGTATTTGAAATGTTGAAGAAAGCCCTCGGAATAGCGATTCTGGCCGTGAGCAGCGCCGCGAGCGCGCAGGCCGCAGATCTCAGCTATCGCCGTCAGGCGCAGCCCTACACCGTCAACCAGCCGCTGAACGGCTATAGCTGGGCCGGCCCCTATCTCGGCGTCAACCTCGGCTACAGCTTTGGCGACGTTTCCAACAGCGGCACCAGCCCTTCGGGCGTCAGCGGCGGCATCCAGGGCGGCTACAACTGGCAGTTCGGCAGCCCCTGGGTGGTCGGCCTCGAGGCCGACCTGCAGGCCAGCGGCGCCGACGATACCTTCGCGGCGTGGAAGTTCTCCAACCCCTGGTACGGCACCATTCGCGGCCGTGTCGGCTACGCCATCAACCCGAACTTCCTGCTTTACGGCACCGGCGGCTTTGCCTTCGGCCAGCTGAAGGGCTCCATGCCGGGCCTGAGCGAAAGCCACACCACCGCAGGCTGGACCGTTGGCGCGGGTGCCGAATTCGCACTCACCAACAACTGGTCGCTCAAGGCCGAGTACATGTATGTCGATCTCGACAGCAGCAACTTCCTCGTCACCGGCCTGCCGAACGGCTACCAGTTCTCGACCGTGCGCGTCGGCGTGAACTATCACTTCTAAGCGCGCACAACGCGCCGCTTTGCAGAGACTTCCAAATCCCGGGCCTTGCGCCCGGGATTTTTCCATGAAGCAGCCAATCTCAGGGCGAAACCACGAGATCGACCGCCTTCGGTCCCTTGCCCTTCTTGTCGGGCTCGACCTCGAACGTGATGCGCTGGCCCTCGATCAGGTTCTTCAGTCCCGCTCTCTCGACTGCGGTGATGTGCACGAAGACATCCCGCCCGCCGTCATCAGGCTTGATGAAGCCGTAGCCCCGCTCCGCATTGAAGAACTTCACGACCCCCGTCATTGCCATGGGATCCCCTCCCCGAACGTCACTTCGACCGGCGTCCCCACGCCAGCCCCCCGCAATCAGCTAATCACTGCGGCGCAGGCTTGACTATTGCCTATGTGACAAGTTCGAAAAAATACCAGATGGCGGAGGGGGAGGCCTCAGGGGCGGACTGCCTCGATGCGGTAGCGACCGGCCCCGCCGAGGCCGAGCGGCTTTTCCAGCTCGGGCAGGATCGTCTTCAGCTCGGAAGCGAGCGTCCAGGGCGGGTTGACGATCAAAAGCCCGGTCGAAACGAGCCCGCTCTCGGCCGTCTGCGGCGCGACGCTGAATTCGACGCGCAGGCAGTTCTCGCTGCCGCCATCGCGCGCCGCAGCAACCGAGGCGATCTCCCGCGCGAGCCGCTCGGGCCCGCGCCGGTCCTTGGCGGGATACCAGAGCATGTAAATCCCGGTCGGCCATTTGGCATGGGCCGCAGCGAATTTCTCCGCAAGGCGCGAGAACTCGTCCTTGTCCTCAAACGGCGGATCGATCAGCACCAGCCCACGCCGCTCGTTCGGCGGCACGTAAGCAGTCAGCGCGGTCCAGCCGTCGAGATCGACCACGCGGGCCTGCGGATCGCGGGACAGATTGCTGATCAGTTCCTTGCGGGCGGCGTCCTGAATCTCGCAGGCCACCATGCGGTCCTGCGGCCGCAGCAGCGTCCGCGCGATCAAGGGCGAGCCGGGATAGGCGACAAGCTCGCGCGGCGGGTTGAAAGCACGGACGATGTCGAGATAGGGCGCGACCAGCGCCTGCGCCTCGTCCGAGAACCGCGCCTGCAGGATGCGGGCGACACCGAACCGCCACTCGCCGCTGCGCTCCGCCTCGTCGCCAGTCAAATCATAGCGGCCCGCGCCCGCATGGGTGTCGATGACACGAAACGCCGACTGCTTCTGGTGCAGATAGGTCAAAATCCGCGTCAGCACGATATGCTTGATGACGTCCGCGAAATTGCCGGCGTGGAAGGCGTGGCGATAATTCATCGACGCGGCTTACGACATGGCGGCGGATTGCGCAAAGCCTTCGCTTGCCGTGTCTAGCCGCCGCGCATCGGCGGCATCACGATCTGGCTGCGGCGGCAGGCGCTGCGGTCGACCTGCTCGCAGGCGCGGAACTGCAGATCCTTGTTCATGCAGATCCGCACCTCGCCGAGCCTGCGGCTGTCGCAGCGCACGGCGATGGCAGACGCGCTCAGGCCCGGATTGGCCTTGATGAAGGCGTCCTCCACCTCCTTCGGCGACACCGTCTTGGGCACGGCGAGATCGAGATATTCCTCGGGAATCTTCACAATAGCGCGCGCCTTGCGGATGGTCTCGAAATAAGCGCGCGCGCCAAGCCCCGCGCAGGTGCCGTGCTTGTCCCACTCGTTGTAGATCAAGCCCGGCGCGGGCATCAGGTCGAGCATCGAGCGCATCACGTTGCGGTCGAGACGCGGCGCAGGACGCTGGCAGTATTCGGGATAGCCGCGCTCGTATTGCGGCCACAGCCCATGCACCACGAACGAATAGGGACGTCCGCCGCATTGCGCCTGCGTGCTGCGTCCGTTGCTGCCGCGCTCGCGCGCCGCCTCGCAGAAGGACGGCGACCATGACAGCGACAGCACGTAGAAGTCGAAAGCACCCGGTGCGTTCTGGCGGTGATCCTGCGCGGAGGCGTTCGCGCCTGCCAGCAGCAGCACACCCGAGACGAGTGCGAGCGAATCCAGCCCCCGGCGCAAACCTCTCCAACATCCGATCATGGAAGCGCCCTCACCCTCACGCTGTCGAAAAGCGTAACGAGCCATCTAGAACATTACAAGAACAAATTGCAGCGCGCCGAATCGGCGGGCGTTACGGGCGAGCCGCGCGGCAGTTGCGCCCATAGGCCCAGTTGCGGTCGAGCCCGACCACGCACCATTCGACGCCGGAGCTGAAGCCGGTGCCGGCGAAGCCGCCATCCTCGATGATCGAGTAATGCACCTGGCGCGGACGGCCGTCGCTGATCATTGCACTCGCCGTGCAGAAACGGCGGGGAATCGCGTTGTAGGCGCTGTTCGGGCTTTCCCACGGACGGAAGGCCACCTCGCGCACGTCGGCAAAGCCGGTGATGCGCAGGTTCGAATTCCAGTAGGTCGATTCCTTGTCCGCAAACTGGGCGGAGACCGCATGAAGCGCCTGCCAGCACTCGCCCATTTGTCCATCGTAGCGGGGGCCGGAGAGCCAGAAGTTCAATTCCAGCGGGTTGGCGGCGCGGGCGCTGTTCACAGTGGAGATCGCGCCGAGCGCAGCGACCAGCATGGCGAAAACCGCGATCCGCGGCGACGAGAAAGCAATGCGCATGTGACGAAAGCCCATGATGAGTTGCCGGACGGTGCCGCGAAGCCTGACTCGGGTCAAGTGCAGCGCGGCAACACCTTCGGACAACGCCCCATCAATAGCCCGCGAGTGCTTTCAAAGCCAATCCGGCAAGGCTAGACTCGGCTTCAAATCGAAGGAGTTTTCCATGGGCATGAACGGACGTTGGATGATGGCGGCAGCGGCGATCGCCTGCGGTATCGCGGTGAGCACGCCGGCGAAGGCCGACTGGGTTCCGCCGTTCAAGGGCAACGACACCGGCGGCATCATTGCCTATTCGCTCTACCAGCAGGGCTCCGACATCAAGGCCATGGCGACCGACCATTGCGCCCGCTACGGCAAGGTCGTGAAGCTGACCGGCGTCGATGCGCAATACGGCGGCTACATCTCCTTCGCCTGCGTCTGGGTGCCGCCCGGCAGTTATCAGCAGCCGCTACGCACGGCCTACTGATTTTCAGATCAAAAGAGGGATCGGTCATGAAACAGCGTCTGATCCTTCAAACCACCGTCATCTTGATCGGCGCATGCGCCGGCATGACGGCAGCCTTTGCCGCGACGCTCGACGATATTCCGAACCGCAAGCCGGGCCTTTGGGAAATCAGGATCATGATGGCGGGCAGGCAGATGCCCGTGCAGACCATCCGGCAGTGTACCGACGCCACCACCGACCCGGAGATGCGCTCCTCCTTCAGCCCGATGGCCAAGGAGATGTGTTCGCAACAGAACATGCAGAAAACCGCGACCGGCATGGTGATCGATTCGACCTGCAATATCGGTGGCGTCGCCTCCACCTCGCACGTTGAAATCAACGGCGATTTCAATTCCGCCTACACCATGAAGGTGTCATCCAGCCACCCCGGCGCTCCGGGAGGCGCGCCGAAGACCGCCGACACCACGATGGAAGCGAAATGGCTGGGCGCCTGCGAGGCGAACCAAAAGGCCGGCGACATCATCATGCCGGGCGGCATCAAGATGAACATCAAGGACATGCAGGCGATGCGCGCGATGATGCCGAAGCACCTGCCGTCACCGCCGCCGCACTAGAGCGTTTTCAAGCGAAGTGGAAACGGTTCGCGTGAAGAAAACGAGACAAAACAAAAACTAGAGCTTCGGAACGTCTCAGGTCCAGTTGATGTTATGGCGTGCCAGCACCTTGCGCACGGCATCCACGAGTTCGCTTTCCGACACCGCGACCTGCGCCTCGCTTTGCTGCTTCTGCAGGAAAGCCTCACGGTCCGCACCCTCGCCGCCGACCTGCGCGCCGAGAATGAGGTCCTTGATCTGCACAATGCCTTGCGCCTTCTCGTTGCCACCCTGAATGATGGCGCATGGCGAGTTGCGGCGGTCGGCATATTTGAACTGCACGCCGAGATTGTTCTTCGGGTTGCCGAGATACATTTCGGCGCGGATTCCTGCGTTACGCAGGGTCGTGACGAATTTCTGGTATTGCGCGATCTCGTTGCGATCCATCACCAACACGACGACGGGACCGGCTTCCGGCTTGGTGTCGATCTTGCCGAGCAGCGTCAGCGCCGCCTGCAACCGCGACACGCCGATGGAGAAGCCCGTCGCGGGCACCGGCTCGCCGCGGAAGCGCGAGACAAGACCATCGTAGCGCCCGCCGCCGCCGACCGAGCCGAACCGCACCGGGCGGCCCTTCTCGTCCTTGGTGTCGAGCAGCAGTTCAACCTCGTAGACGGGGCCGGTGTAGTATTCGAGGCCGCGCACGACGGAGGGATCGATTTTGATGCGGTCTCGCGCATATCCAGAAGATTCCGCGAGCATCGCAATTTGTCGCAACTCTTCAATCCCGTCTTTAGCCGTTTGAGTAGAGCCAAAGTGAAGCATCATTCCATCGAGGACGCCCTTATTACTTTCTACGAAGTACGACTTGTCACCATCATCACTCGAAAACGTTAGGACGCTTCCAACGGCAGATCGCTTTTCCGGTGACAGGTCGGTTACGTCCTGAAGCTCAGTCACATTGCCAGACTGAAGCAAAGCAAACACAACGATCTTTTCAGTCTGATCCGTAGTAAGGCCAGCGCCTTTAGTGAAGTCGCCCTTACCTTCTTCACCGCCATCCCATCGTCCCGGCCCGAGTAATTTTCGAATTTCATCGATCGGAAATTTATCCAGCTTATCAATCGCGCGCAGCACTGTGAGGCGCTTGCCAGCATTCTCATCGCCGCCAAGGCCGATGCTCTCCATCACGCCATCGAGCACCTTGCGGTTGTTGACCTTCACCACATAGGAACCGCGCGGAATGCCCAGCTTTTCCATCGTGTCGGCGGCCATCATGCACATCTCGGCGTCGGCGGCGGGCGAGGCGGAGCCCACCGTGTCGGCGTCGAACTGCATGAACTGGCGGAAGCGGCCGGGGCCGGGCTTCTCGTTGCGATAGACGTAGCCGTTGCGATAGCTGCGATAGGGTTTCGGCAGCGTGTCGAAATTCTCCGCGACGTAACGCGCCAGTGGCGCGGTCAGATCGTAGCGCAGCGAAATCCACTGCTCGTCGTCGTCCTGGAACGAGAACACGCCCTCGTTCGGCCGGTCCTGATCGGGCAGGAATTTTCCGAGCGCGTCGGTGTATTCCATCGCAGGCGTCTCGACCGGCTCGAAGCCGTAACGCTCGTAGACGGCGCGGATTTTCTCGACCATCGCGCGCGTGGCGGCGATCTCGGCGGGCGTGCAGTCGATGAGCCCGCGCGGCAGGCGGGCACGAAGTTTTTGCGGCTTTTTGGGTTTTTTGTCGGACATGGCCGGTTGGTACCAGCCGCCAAAACGTCCGGCAAGCACCGTCTAACCTCTCCCCGCTTGCGGGGAGAGGTCGGATCGTGAAACGATCCGGGTGAGGGGCAAGCCGATGCGGGGACCAGATCGCAAGGCAACATCACGCGCACGGCAACTCCGCGTCGATCAAACCGATGCGGAAACCAAACTCTGGCATCGCCTGCGCAACCGCCAGATCGCAGGCTGCAAATTCGTCAGGCAGGAACCGATCGGCCGCTTCGTCTGCGATTTCGTGTGTCGTGAACGGAAATTAGTTATCGAAGTCGATGGAGGGCAGCACTCGGAGGCAAAGGCAGACATCGCTCGCGACGATATGCTCGTACACGAAGGCTACCGCATTTTGCGCTTCTGGAATAACGATATCCTTAGAAACATCGAAGGCGTGTTGCAGACGATTGAAAGCAAGCTGCTCGACCAAGAGCCCCTCTCCCCGTAAAAACGGGGAGAGGGAGAAACTTCTCCACCTCGCCCCGCTTACGGGGAGAGGTCGGATCGCGAAGCGATCCGGGTGAGGGGCATCGATCAACTTCAATTCACCAGCACGGCGCCGTCGCAGCGGATGCCCGCGACCCAGACATCCGCCTGCCCAAGCCCGACCCCGAGCGTCTGCAACACCGTGTTGAGCAACGTATCGATCGAGCCGGTCGCGCCCGAGATGATCGACACCACCTGCGGCCCCAGCCCCGGAAGCGGCAGCGCCAGCGGCCCGAGCTGAACGGACAACGACAGGTCACCCAGCAGGCTTCCCATCAGCGATGAGGTGAACGAGGTGGTGTTCACGGTCTTGCGGGTCTGCGCCTGAATGTCGGCATAGCTGAAATCCACGTTGGTCGGCGACGTGTTCGCCATCGTGGCATGAGCACGGCCCGTGACCTTGATCGCGCCGAGATCGACGATGGTCGCGGCCGGCGGATGCGGCTTGGTGGTGAAATTCGTCATGTCGGCGCTGGTCACGCCGCCGATCCACGCATCGACGATGCCGGGCGAGACGCCGAGCTGCGCGGTGGACGACGCGATGTCGGGATAGCCGCAACTCACGCTGTTGAGCGTCGCGGTCCCCGCCGCGACTTCCACATAGATCGGCAGGTTCACCGCCGCGACCGAACCGCTGCCGATCAACTGAACCGTGGCGAGAACGCGGGTCTGCGCGGTGTGCACGCTCGCCCCGGCCTGCCCGATGGTGATCCAGCTCGATCCCACCGGCCGCTCGCCGACCGTGACCTGGAGCGAGACGGCGGCGATGCCAGGCAGGCCGAGATTGAGGCTGGTGGCGATCTGGTGAGTGCCGTTGGCCAACTGCGCCGTCGCCGACAGCAGATCGAGCGCGGCGAGATCGACGCCGACTTTCGGCTGCTCGCCCACCGTCATGTCACCGTAGGGGCCCGCGTCGATCAGGTTGCCGAGCGCGATCTTTGTGGTGACGCCCCCCAGTGCCGAGCCGACATTCGACAACGCACTGCCCGCAGCACCAGTGACGCCGCTCGCCTGCAGCGCGGCAATGATGTCCGTCACCTTCAAATTGGATTGCAGCAATGAATCGTAGCTCACGCCGGTGAGGCTTGCGCGCGTCGCCAGCGCCGACATGAAGTCGAACAGGTTGACCTTGGCATCCGCCAGCGCCTGATAGTCCATTGCCGAAAGCGACAAAGAGGTGCCGAGCATCTGCCCGAGCAACTGATTGAGCAGCCCGCCGTTCAATGAAGCAAGCCGCGAGCCGATCGCGAAGGTCGCAAGCTGCGTGGTGCTTGCGACAGATGTAACGCGCAGGTTCACCGTCGAGTCGCCGGTCAGCACCTTGCCGAAGAACAGCGGCGTTTTGGTCTGCATGGTGACGCGCACGGCGTTGGCGGGCGTGGCTCCGGCGGTGAAACGCTGCTGCGGCACAAGCGACGTGTCCGCTTTGTAGACGCCGGTCTCGACAGCCACGAGCGAGTCCGGCGGAAAGTTATTCTTGGCCACGGTGGCCGCAGCAGCGCGAGGGGCACGGGTGAGATCGCTCGCCGCCACAATGGCCGCGAGATCGGCAGCACTTTGCGCGCGGCGCTTGTCGGTGAAGACCGAGCCGATGTCGACGCCGAGCGCGGCACAGCCGGTCACCAGCAGCATGCAGGCCGCCGCGATGAAGGCGATGTTGCCGCGTTCATCGGAGATGAACCTGCGGCCAAGATGCCGCGCGGACTTTCCAAGGCGCTTCATCAATAGCCTCCGCGCGGAATGGCGGCCGAGCGCACGATGACCGGCGGTGGTGCGGGCACGAAGGACGGCAGCGAATAGATGAACGTGTTCGAGGCATCGTAATTGACGGTGACGATGAACACGTTCGGATCGCTGCCCGAGGTCGCGGCATTCACGGAGAGATGCGCAGGCACGATCAGCGGATAGCTCGCCGCATTCTGGGTGACATAGCTCGTGGCCAGCGACTTGCGCTCGGTCTCATTGAGACCCGCTACGGAAGTGCGCGCGGCTTCGGCGGCCAGTTGCTGGACGTCGTGGACCATCGCGAGATAGGCGCCGAACATCACGATGCCGAACACCAGCATCAGGAACACCGGCAGCACCAAGGCGAATTCGACGGCGGACGCACCCGTATGCGCGCGGCAGAAATCCCGGAAGCGGTGGCGGCCCATTGTCATGGCCGCAGCATGCGCACACAACTTTTAACAGGTGACAAAAGATATATACTATCTTGGGTAGTAACTATATGCCGTCACGGATGCGCAGGACGACGAAGGCGAGCGATGCGCGCACCGTCGTTCCGCTCACAGTCCCGGCCTGATAGGGTCCCGGCCATCCGCCTGCCCCATGAAGGAAATCCGCCTTGAATATCCAACAGCCACGTTCCGTTTTGTCGCCGAACGACCTTGCCGCCTACTGGATGCCGTTTACCGCCAACCGTGCCTTCAAGCAGGCGCCGCGCATGCTCGCGGGCGCAAAGGACATGCACTATTTCACGACGGACGGACGGCAGATCATCGACGCCGCCTCGGGCATGTGGTGCTCGAACGCTGGCCATTGCCGTGAGCCGATCACCCAGGCGATCGCCAAGCAGGCGGCGACGATGGACTACGCGCCGCCGTTTCAGTTCGGCCACCCGCAGGCGTTCGAGTTGGCCAACCGGATCGCGGCGCTCGGCCCCGAGGGACTCGACCATGTGTTCTTCTGCAATTCGGGATCGGAAGCGGTCGATACCGCGCTGAAGATCGCGCTGGCCTACCATGCGACGCGCGGCGAGGCGGCGCGCACGCGGCTGATTGGGCGCGAACGCGGCTATCACGGCGTCGGCTTCGGCGGCATCTCGGTCGGCGGCATGGTCAACAACCGCCGGCTGTTCGGCGCGCTGCTGAACGGCACCGATCATCTGCCCACGACCTACGACCGCGAGCACCAGGCTTTCTCAAAGGGCGAGCCGGAATGGGGCGCCCACTTGGCCGACGAGCTTGAGCGCATCGTCGGAATCCACGGCAAGGACACCGTCGCCGCCGTGATCGTCGAGCCGATGGCGGGTTCGACCGGCGTACTGGTGACGCCGAAGGATTACCTCAAGCGGTTGCGCGCGATCTGCGACAAGTACGGCATTCTGCTGATCTTCGACGAGGTCATCACCGGCTTCGGCCGCCTCGGCTACGCCTTCGCCGCCGAGCGTTACGGCGTGGTGCCGGACATGATCACCTTCGCCAAGGGCATCACCAACGGCGCGGTGCCGATGGGCGGCGTCCTGATCCGCAACGACATCCACGACGCCTTCATGAAGGGCCCGGAGCACATCGTCGAGCTGTTCCACGGCTACACTTACTCGGCACATCCGCTCGCCTGCGCCGCGGGCCTCGCCACCCTCGACATCTACCGCGACGAGGATCTGTTCGCCCGCGCTCGCAAGCTGGAACCGCTGTTCGCCGATGCCGTGATGGCGCTGCGCAAGGAGCCGAATGTCATCGACATCCGCACCGTCGGCATCACTGCCGGTATCGACCTCGCCCCCAAGGACGGCCAGGGCGGCCTGCGCGGCCTCACCGCGCTCGCCAACGCCTTCAACGACCACGACCTGATGCTGCGCGTGGCGGGCGATACGCTCGCGCTGACGCCCCCTCTGATCATGAGCGAGGCCCAGATCGGCGAGATCATGGACAAGGTGGCCGCCGTCATCCGCTCTGTTGCCTGAGCCGTCCCGGTTCTCCCCAGCACCTTGCCCAGATATGAGGATGAGCAAGGTGCTGGGCGGCCTCGGCTTTCATGCTGTTCCAGCAGTCATCAGCGGTGGAGAAACACCGGACAGCGCCCCGCAGAACTTCCCGCCGAATCAATCTTGATGCTAGAATCGCGGCTGCCGGGGGGATGGCTGCTGCATGGTCCGCGTATCGACGATTTTCATCGCCATCTGCATGGTGCTGATCGCGGCCTCGTTCGGCCTGATCCTGTACGCGATGACCGGCCTGAGCATGCGGGAATCCGCCCTCTTTGCGCTGGTCACCCTCGCCTGCCTCATCTTCTACAACGCGATCTCGGTCCGCATTCGCGGGCGTGGCAATGTCAGCGGCCAGATCGCCGACCTGTCGCGCGGCACCGCCGATCTCGCCCGGCAGGTCGCCGAATACAGCCGCCGCATGGCGCTGATCGAAACCAAGCTCGCCAGTGCCGATCATATTGCGCAGGACCGCGCCCGCGCGGTGATGGGCGAGATCGGCGAACTCGGCGTCATGATCAAGCACCTCGCAGGGTCGGTCGCCACCCACGATGAACTGCTGACGTCCGCCGCAAGCCTGACCACCGCGCATTATCCTTCGCAACCCCCGTACCAGCCTCACCCGGCGCCTGCCGAGCCGCTCCGCGCAGCCGAGCAGCCCGCACCAGTGACGCCGCCGGGCATTCAAAGCGCACCCGCAAGCACGGCTGCAGGCCGCCCGGACATTCTGGCCGCCGTCAAAGGCGCGGCGGAAGCCAACCGCATCGACCTCTATCTGCAGCCGATCGTCTCGCTGCCCCAGCGCAAGGTACGCTTCTACGAAGCCGTCTCCCGCTTGCGCGACGAGCAGGACCATGTGTTCACCGCCGGCCAGTTCATCGACGTCGCCGAAGCGAGCGGCACGATCAGCCAGATCGACTACACCGTGCTGTTCCGCTGCGTTCAGGTGCTGCGCCGCCTGCATGTCCGCACCAAGGACGTCGGCATGTTCTGCAACATCTCCGGCGTCACGCTCGCGAGCCCGGATATTTTCAGCGAATGCATCGCTTTCCTCGAGGCCAACCGCGCGCTCGCGCCCTCGCTGGTGCTGGAATTCAAGCAGAGCACGTTCCGCAGCCTCGGCCCCGTCGAGATCGAGCATCTCGCGACGCTGAAGCGTCTCGGATACCAGTTCTCGATCGACAATATCGCCGACCTCAAAATCGACGGGCGTGAACTCGCCGACCGCGGCGTGCGCTACATCAAGGTGCCGGCCCCGCTGCTGCTCGGCCAGCAGGAATCCGCAACCTCCGACATCCATGCCGCCGATCTGACCAGCCTGCTCACGCGGTTCGGCATCGACCTGATCGCGGAGAAAATCGAGGGCGAGCGTTCCGTGGTGGACCTGCTCGACTACGACGTGCGCTTCGGACAGGGCTTCCTGTTCTCCGCGCCACGGCCGCTGCGCCCCGAGACAGCTGTGCCGACGCCGGTGGCCGCGAGCCACCAGCCGAAAGCGCCGCCGCCCGCCGAACATGCGGCGATGGCCGCGCGTGCCGCCTCCGAAACGCGCCTGTCCGGTACTGCGGCACTGGCGCGGCGGATCGCGCAAAGCTAGCGTCCCGAATTCGAAGTTCGCCCACACTGGTAAGGCTTTCCTTCTCCACCGCATCGTGGCAGGGGTTGGTCATGCGCATATGGCTGCGCGTGATGCTTTCCCCGGACTACAACGATGAGCCTGCCCCGCTTCGCCCCGCATCTGCGCGACCTCGTTCACGACACCGATGTTCTCATCAGCGACATCTGGGGTGTGGTCCATAATGGCGTGGTGGCGTTTCCCGAAGCCTGCGAGGCGTTGCAGACATTCCGCACGAATGGCGGCACCGTTGTGATGCTGACGAATTCGCCGCGCCCGACGCCGGCGGTGCAGGAGCAGTTGCGCGGCCTGCGCGTGCCGGACGATTGCTACGACGACATCGTGACTTCCGGCGACCTGTCCCGCGATTATATCGCCGCTCGCCCCGGCGAACCGCTCTACCAGATCGGACCGGATCGCGACGGCCCCACCTTTCATGGCCTCGACGTCAATTTCGCGCCGCTGGAGCGCGCGAACTATATCGTCTGCACTGGATTGTTCGACGACGAGACCGAGACGGCGGAAGACTATCGCGAGATCCTGCTCAAGGCCCTGGGCCGCAAGCTGCCGATGATCTGCGCCAATCCCGACATCATCGTTGAGCGCGGCGACAAGATGATCTATTGCGCGGGCGCGGTCGCCGAATTGTATCGCGAACTCGGCGGCGACGTGACCTTCTACGGCAAGCCGCACCTCCCCGCCTATCAGCGCGCGTTCGAACTGGCCAGCCAGCGGCGCGGCGCGCCGACGCCTCGCAACCGGATGCTCGCGATCGGGGATTCGGTGCGCACCGACCTTTCTGGCGCCAACAATTTCGGCATGGCCTGCGTGTTCGTCACGCGCGGCATCCATTCGGCTGAATTCACGAATATGGACGAGATCGATGCCGCAGCCTCAAAGCAACTGTTCGGCGACACCAAGCCGCCTTTCGTGCTGATGCAGGATCTGCGCTGGTAAGGTTAGCGCGTTTTCCAAAAGCAAAATGCCCGGCGCGAGCCGGGCATTTCAGAAACGAATTCGTTCGATCGATGCTTTAAGCGTTGTTGTCGGGGAACACCGCGTCGATCTTGGTCTTGAGCGTCGCCGCGTTGAACGGCTTGACGATATAATTGTTCACGCCGGCCTTCTTCGCTGCGATCACGTTCTCGGTCTTGGATTCGGCGGTGATCATGATGAAAGGCGTGGTCGCGAGATTGGGATCGCTGCGCACTTCCTTGAGCAGGTCGTAGCCCGTCATCGGCTCCATGTTCCAGTCGGAGATCACGAGCCCGTATTTCTTGCCACGCATCTTGGCGAGCGCGGCGGAGCCGTCGCTGGCGTCGTCGATGTTCTCGAACCCGAGTTGTTTCAAAAGGTTTCTGATAATACGGATCATGGTGTTGTAGTCATCCACCACCAACACCGGCATCGATAAGTCCATAGCCATCGCTCAGATTCTCCCGAACGCCCAGCCCAGGGCGCGCTTCGTCTATATTCTATAGTGGCGCGATCCGGACCTTACGGCCCTCATCTCAGCCTCAAGGAAATTGCTAGCATCCCGGCTTAAACAGCCAGTTAATCTGTTCCCTCGCCTTGACTTCATCCTCTTGTCCCGGTCACTTCCAGCATCCCATTCTCTCTTGGCGTTATGATAAAAAATCCGTTTCAGATCATCCGCGACACTTCCCTGCCGGCCGATGTGCAGCGCGGGGCAGTCATTGCGCTTGGCAATTTCGACGGCGTTCATCTGGGGCATCGCACCGTGATCGCCGCAGCCCAGAAAATCGCGAAAAGCGCGGGACAGAAGGCTTTTGCGCTGACCTTCGAGCCGCATCCGCGCAGCTTCTTCAATCCGGCCGCGGCGCATTTCCGCCTCACCAACGAACAGGCCAAGCTGCGCCTGCTTGCAGGCACCGGGCTCGACGGCGCGGTGGTGCTGGACTTCAACGCCGCGCGCGCCGCTACCAGCGCACAGGATTTCATTAACCAAGAACTCGTCCAGCGGCTCGGCGTGTCCGGAATCTCCGTCGGCGACGACTTTCATTTCGGCAAAGGACGCAGCGGATCGCCTGCGACTTTAGCCGAACAGGGCGCGCGCCTTGGCATCAAGGTCCATATTCAATCGCATGTCGATCTATCGGGACTGCCGATTTCATCCAGCGCCATCCGCGCGGCGCTGGCCGAAGGCCGCATTCGCGACGCCACCGCCATGCTGGGCGGGCCATGGTTCGTCAGCGGCACCGTGATCCCCGGCGAGAAGCGCGGGCGCGAGCTTGGCTATCCTACCGCCAACATCCGGCTCGATCCGCATGTCGATCTCAGGCACGGCATTTACGCGGTGCGTGTCGGGCTCGGTGGCGGCAGCGACCCGCAACGCCATGACGGTGTCGCGAGCTACGGCCGCCGGCCGACCTTCGACAACGGTCTGCCGCTGCTCGAAGTCTTCCTGTTCGATTTCAACGCCGACCTCTACGGCCAGACGCTCGACGTCGCCTTCATCGAATATCTGCGTGACGAGCTGAAATTCGACAGCGTCCCAGCCCTGATCCGGCAGATGGACGACGACAGCTTGCGCGCACGCGCCATGCTGGAGGCCGCCCCCGGGGCGTTTCCGAAACTCGGCGAGATCGGCTGAGCTTTACCCTTTCCCCTCTCCCCTTGTGGGAGAGGGTGGCGAAATCGAGCGAAGCGAGATTGAGCCGGGTGAGGGGTTTAGGCGCAGGTACCCCTCACCCGCTTCGCGGCTATGCCGCTCAGCACCCTCTCCCACCGAAAGGGCGTTTACGCCCGTCTTCGACGGGCTATGGGGAGAGGGAAGAAAGAGGCGGTAAACGGCTTTCCCCTTCTCCCCAAAACGCGCTATTCACCCCGCCATGACCGAGAAGCCCAAATCCGACGCCCCCGATTATTCCAAGACCCTCTACCTGCCGCAGACGGATTTCCCGATGCGCGCAGGCCTGCCGCAGCGCGAGCCGGACTTCCTGGCGCGCTGGAACGAGATCGGCCTGTACGACCGGCTGCGCGAGCAGTCCAAGGGCCGGCCGAAATTCGTGCTGCATGACGGCCCGCCCTATGCCAACGGCAACATTCATATCGGCCACGCGCTCAACAAGATCCTCAAGGATCTCGTGACCAAGAGCCAGCAGATGCTCGGCCACGATTCCAACTACGTGCCCGGCTGGGACTGCCACGGCCTGCCGATCGAATGGAAGATCGAGGAAGGCTACCGCGCCAAGGGCAAGAACAAGGACGCGGTGCCGATCAACGAATTCCGCAAGGAGTGCCGGGCGTTCGCGCAGAAATGGGTCGACATCCAGCGCGAGGAATTCAAGCGCCTCGGCGTGATCGGCGACTGGGCACATCCCTACACCACCATGAACTTCGCCGCCGAAGCGCAGATCGCGCGCGAGATCATGAAGTTCGCCGCCACTGGTCTGTTGTATCGTGGCTCCAAGCCCGTGATGTGGAGCGTGGTCGAGAAGACCGCGCTCGCGGAAGCGGAAGTCGAATACGAGGACCACATCTCCGATACGGTGTGGGTGAAATTTCCGGTGAAGGCCGCGTTCGGCCGTCTCGCCAACGCCTCGGTGGTGATCTGGACCACGACGCCGTGGACGCTGCCCGGCAACCGCGCCATCTCCTTCTCTTCGAAGATCGGCTACGGCCTCTACAAGGTCACCGATGCGCCCGCCGACAACTGGGCGAAGACCGGCGACCTTCTGATCCTCGCCGACAAACTTGCGGAAGATGTGTTCAAGCAGGCGCGCGTCATTTCCTTCGAGCGCGTGTCCGACATCGATAGCGGCATTCTCGACGCGCTCGAATGCAGCCATCCGCTGAAAGGATTGGACGGCGGTTACGAATTCACCGTGCCGCTGCTCGACGGCGATCACGTCACCGACGATACCGGTACCGGCTTCGTCCACACCGCGCCGGGCCACGGCCGCGAGGACTTCGATATCTGGATGGCGAATGCGCGCGAGCTGGAAGCGCGCGGCATTTCCTCGACGATCCCCTACACCGTCGATGCCGACGGCGCGCTGACCGCGCAAGCGCCGGGCTTCACCGGCAAGCGCGTGCTGACTGACAAGGGCGAGAGGGGCGACGCCAATGACGCCGTCATCAAGGCGCTGATCGAACGCGGTGCATTGCTCGCGCGCGGCCGCCTCAAACATCAATATCCGCATTCCTGGCGCTCGAAGAAGCCCGTGATCTATCGCAACACACCGCAATGGTTCATCGCGATGGATAAGGACATTCTCAATAGCAACACGGCAAAGCCCGGCGACACGCTGCGTCACCGCGCCTTGCAGGCCATCTCCGTCACCCAATGGGTGCCCGAGCAGGGCCAGAACCGCATCACCGGCATGATCGCAGGCCGCCCCGACTGGGTGGTATCGCGCCAGCGCGCGTGGGGCGTACCGATCACCGTGTTCGTGCGTGAAAAGGGCGACGGCTCGGTGGAGATTCTCCGCGATGAAACCGTCGATCTGCGGATCGCGGAAGCCTTCATGAACGAGGGCGCCGATGCCTGGTACGCCGACGGCGCGCGCGAGCGTTTCCTCGGCGATCACGCCAAGGACGGCTGGACAAAGGTCGACGACATTCTCGACGTCTGGTTCGATTCCGGCTCGACGCACGCTTTTGTATTGGAAGATGCGCAGCAGTTTCCGGGCCTCGCCGGCATCAAGCGTAAGGTCGACGGCGGCAACGATACCGTGATGTATCTCGAGGGCAGCGACCAGCATCGCGGCTGGTTTCATTCCTCGCTGCTGGAAAGCTGCGGCACACGCGGCCGCGCGCCTTACGACATCGTCCTCACCCACGGCTTCACGCTCGACGAGCACGGCCGCAAGATGTCGAAGTCGCTCGGCAACACCACCGCGCCGCAGGACGTCATCAAGCAATCCGGCGCCGACATCCTGCGCTTGTGGGTCGCGCAGTCGGATTACTCCGACGATCTGCGGATCGGGCCGGAAATCCTCAAGGGTACGATCGAGACCTATCGCAAGCTGCGCAACACCATCCGCTGGATGCTGGGTAGCCTCGCACATTTCCATGACGAGGATCGCGTCAAGGCCGACAACATGCCCGAACTTGAACGGCTGATGCTGCATCGGCTGAGCGAGATCGACGCCATCGTATGCGCGGCCTATGCCGAGTTCGACTACAAGACGGTCATCGCGGCATTGTCGCATTTCATGAACACCGAACTGTCGGCGTTCTATTTCGACATTCGCAAGGACACGCTGTATTGCGACCCGCCGTCGTCGGTGGCGCGCAAGGCATCGCTGACCGTGATCGATTACCTGTTCCGCAGCATCGTGACCTGGCTCGCGCCGATCCTGTCCTTCACTGCGGAAGAGGCGTGGCTCTCGCGCTACCCCGATGCGCAGTCCGTTCACCTGGAGCCGTTCCAGAAGGTGCTGGCTGCATGGCGCGACGAAACACTGGCCGAGAGGTGGGACGCGATCCGCGACGTGCGCCGCGTCGTCACCGGCGCGCTGGAAGTCGAGCGTGCCGCCAAGCGCATCGGCTCTTCGCTGGAAGCCTCGCCGCTGGTCTATGTTGCGGACATGCCGCTCTTGGGCACTCTCGCCGGCATCGACCTTGCCGAAATCTGCATCACCTCCAACGCGATGGTGACCAACGAGACGCCGCCCGCCGGTGCGTTCACGCTCAATGACGTGCCAGGCGTTGCGGTCGTGGTCGAGAAGGCCGCTGGCAAAAAATGCGCGCGCTCGTGGAAGATTCTCCCGACCGTCGGCGACGATCCCGAATACCCGGATGTCACCCCGCGCGACGCGCTGGCACTGCGGGAATGGAAGGCGCTGGGAAGGACGGCTTAACCGATGTCGCCCTTGCTGCGTTCCGGTGTCATCGCGGCTGCCATCACGCTGCTTGCCGATCAGTCATCCAAGCTGTGGCTGCTGCATGTGTTCGACATCGGCCACCGTGGCATGGTGCGGGTTACGCCGTTTTTTGACCTCGTTCTCGCCTGGAACACCGGCATCAGCTACGGCTGGCTGCAGAACATGGGCACCACGGGCCAAACCCTTCTGATGGCCGGCAAAGCGGTTGCCATCGTCCTGCTGGCCATCTGGATGGCGCGCTCGCAGACCCGGCTTGCGGTGATCGGGCTCGGCCTCATCATCGGCGGCGCGATCGGCAATGCCATCGACCGCATCGCCTACGGAGCGGTGGTGGATTTTGCTTTGTTCCACATCGAGATCGCGGGAAAAACCTATAGCTGGTATGTGTTTAACCTTGCCGACGCGGCGATTGTTGCCGGTGTCGCCGCCCTGCTATATGACTCTCTCTTCGCACCGGCCGCCGCAAAAACGCCCCGATAAATGGCGATATACGCATCGGCCGATAGCGATTAAGTGACTGTGCTATCGCCACATTTCCTGTCGAAAGCTGGACGGATCACGATGATTTCCCTGCGCTCCGATGACACTGTTTCCGCCAAGGCCGCGTTGACGCAGCTGTTCAAGGCCACCGGAATCGCCTGCGCCCTGACGTTCGTTGTCGCCGCCAGTGCGGCCCGCGCTCAGGATGCCGACGACCAGCAGCCGGAAATGAGCTTCGAGCACAAGCTGATCGATGGCCTGCTGCGCGGCATCGGCGGCCAGAACGTGGAGAGCGACAAGGGGATCAAATACCGCGAGCGGTCGCCGCTGGTGATCCCCTCCAAGCTCGACTTGCCGCCGCCGGCTTCGGCGAAAACGCCGACTGCCGCGAACTGGCCCAAGGATCCCGACGTTCAGGCCCGCAAGGAGGCCATTGCAGCCAGCAGGCAGGCAGCCCCCGACTGGGATGAGGCCAAGCGTCCTTTGATGCCGAGCGAACTCTCCAGGCGCCCGAACGCGAGAGAGAAGGCCGCGGCCCTTACGGACGATCGCCCCGGCATGGACAACTCCAACTACCACCTGCTGACCCCCTCGCAGCTTGGCTTCAAGAACAGCATGCTGTCGGACCTGTTCGGCGCCGGCAAGGAAGAAACTGTGAAGTTCGTCAAGGAGCCCACGCGCAGCGAACTGAGCCAGCCACCGGCCGGCTATCAGACGCCGTCGCCGGCTTATGCCTATGGCGCAGGTCCGATGGAGAGCAAGACCAAGACTGAATACAATCCGGTCGAGCAGAAGTAACTCTGTGCAAGCTTCGCTACGGCCGTGCTTACATTGATTTATCGTAAGCTTGCGCCGCGCGCCATGATCCCGCCATCCGGAGCGCCCACTCAGGGCCGTACTTTGCATTATTTCGGAGTCGATCTCGGATCATGCGCGATCTCAAAAACATTTCCCGTCGGGAGGCGCTGCGCGGCATCGCACTCACCGCAACCGCTTTAACAACCCCTCTGACAATTTCCCGGCCTGCCTTCGCCGATACCGCGCCGGCCGCCAGCCAGCCTTCAACCTTCACCATCGCCAACGGCCTTCAGGTCGTGGTCATTCCCGACCACCGCACGCCGACCGTCACCCAGATGATCTGGTACAAAGTCGGCTCGGCCGACGAGACGCCGGGCAAATCGGGACTGGCGCATTTTCTCGAACATCTGATGTTCAAAGGCACCGCGCGGCATCCGGCTGGCGAATTCTCGCAAAGCGTGGTGCGTGTCGGCGGCAACGAGAACGCCTTCACCTCATACGATTACACCGGCTACTACCAGACCGTGCCGCGCGACAAGCTCGCGCTGATGATGGATTTCGAATCCGACCGCATGACCGGGCTGATCCTGAAGGACGAAAACGTTCTGCCCGAACGCGATGTCGTACTGGAAGAATACAACATGCGCGTCGCCAACAGCCCAGATGCGCGGCTGACCGAACAGGTGATGGCGGCGCTCTACCTCAATCATCCCTATGGCCGCCCGGTCATCGGCTGGCACGCGGAAATCGAGAAGCTCGACCGCGAGGAGGCGCTCGACTTCTATCGCCGCCATTATGCCCCCAACAATGCGACGCTGGTCGTCGCGGGCGACATCACCGCCGACGATTTGCGGCCCATGGTCGAAGCCACCTACGGCAAGGTCGCGCCGCAGTCATCCATTCCCGCAAAGCGCATCCGTCCACAGGAGCCGCCGCCGGCTGGTCCGCGCACCGTGACGCTGGCCGATCCGCGCGCGGAGCAGCCGAGCCTGCGCAGGCTTTATCTCGTGCCGTCGGCTGTCACGGCTGCCGCAGGCGAGAGCGAGGCGCTGGAAGTGCTCGCGCAACTGATGGGCGGCGGCATCAACGCCTATCTGTTCCGCACGCTCGCGGTGGAGCAGAAAATCGCGGTCAGCGCCAATGCCTGGTATCAGGGAACGGCGCTCGATCCATCGCAGTTCGGCATCGCCGTGTCGCCGAAGCCCGGCGTAACCTTTGAGAAAATCGAAGAATCGATCGGCAACGTGATTGCTAAAATCGCGCAAAGCCCGGTGCCGGCCGAAGACCTTGAGAGCGCCAAGACCCAGCTGATCGCGGAATCGGTTTACGCGCGCGACAGCCAGAGCACGATGGCGCGCTGGTATGGCGGCGCCATCACTGTCGGCCTGACGGTGGCCAGCATCCAAAGCTGGCCGGATCGCATCCGCGCGGTCACGGCGGCGCAGGTGAGCGACGCAGCGAAGAAGTGGCTCGACAAGAAACGCTCCGCGACCGGCTATCTCATTAAGGAAGCGCCGTCGCGCGAGGAGAAACGCTCGTGAGGACCGCTTTGCAAAACATCGCCCGGACGCTCGCGCTCGGCGCGGCGCTCGTCGTCATCGGCCATGCGCCCACCGCGCAGGCCGCCGCGAAAATCCAGCGCGTGATCTCGCCGGGCGGCATCGAAGCCTGGCTGGTGCAGGACGCAACCGTGCCGCTGGTCGCGATGCAGTTCGCCTTCAGGGGCGGCAGCGCACAGGACCCTGCCGACAAGCCCGGCGTCGCCCAGTTGATGGCCGATAACCTCGATGAAGGTGCGGGCGACCTCGATTCCCATGCCTATCACGAGCGGCTCGAGCGCCGCGCAATCCAGATGAACTTCACGGTGACGCGCGACCACATTCGCGGATCGCTGCGGATGCTGAAAGACAACCGCGACGAGGCGTTCGACCTGCTGCATCTCGCACTGACCGCGCCGCGCTTCGATGCCGAACCGCTGGAGCGGGTCCGCGCGCAGACCATGTCGATCCTGCGCCGGGAATCGGTCACCCCCGGCTCGATCGCCAGCAAGCGTTTCTTCGAGGCCGGCTTCCCGAACCATCCTTACGCGCATGCACCACGCGGCACGCTCGAAACCATCCCGACCATCAGCGCCGACGATCTTCGCGCCTATCGCAAGAAAGTGTTCGCCAAAGACGGACTGATCGTTGCCGTGGTCGGCGACATCAATGCCGCGACGCTCGGTCAACTGCTCGACAAGACCTTCGGCACCCTGCCTGCAAAGGGCGATCTTGCGCAAGTACCGCAAGTCGCGCTCGCAACCGGCGCGAACCGGATTTTCGTGCCGCTCGACGTGCCGCAGACCAACATTTTGTTCGGCGGACCTTCGATCAAGCGCGACGATCCGGATTTCATGGCCGCCTATATCGTCAATCACATCGTCGGCGGCGGCTCGCTGTCATCGCGGCTCTATCATGAGGTGCGCGAGAAGCGCGGCCTCGTCTATTCGGTTTCGACCTCACTGTGGTGGATGGACAAGACCTCGATCTTCCTTGGCAGCACCGCCACCCGTGCCGACAGAGCCAACGAAACCGTTGACCGGATCGCGGCCGAACTGCAGCGCATCGCCGACAAGGGACCTACCCAGCAGGAACTGGACGAAGCCAAGTCCTATCTCAAGGGATCGCAGATGGTGGCGCTGGACTCCTCGACCAAGTTCGCGGGCGCCCTGCTGCAATACCAGATCGACAAGCTCGGTATCGACTATCTCGACCGCCGCCCCGCCATCATCGATGCGGTGACGCTGGATGACGCCAAGCGCGTCGCCAAGAAGATATGGGGCCACCCGCTCCTGACCGTGAGCGTCGGCCGCCCGCCCGCGGAAGCATCAACGCCGAAGCCTATCAAGAACTAGGCCGTTTCCGTTTCGGCTGCTATCTGTGACCGATGATCCGGGTTACGCGCGACATCGTCATCGACGACAACGACATCGACATTTCTTTCGTCCGCGCCTCCGGGCCGGGCGGGCAGAACGTCAATAAGCTGTCCACTGCGGCGCAGTTGCGTCTTGATGTCGGCCGCCTCAACCTTGCCACCGACACGCTGGCGCGGCTGCAGACGCTCGCGGGCCAGCGCATGACCAAGGATGGCGTGCTGGTGCTGCATGCTCAGCGATTCCGCACCCAGGAGCGCAACCGCGCCGATGCCATCGAGCGCCTCGTCGTCCTGTTGCGCGAGGCCGCCGTGCGGCCGAAGCCGCGCCGCCCCACTCGACCCACGCTCGGCTCGAAGAAACGCCGCCTTGACGGCAAGAAGCGCCGCTCCGACATCAAGGCAGGCCGCAGCGGCCGGTTCGACTGAGCCGAATCGCCGGCGCAACCTTGTGCGCAATCGCAAAGGCGGCCTCCCTATTTGGCTGAAACATCCGTAAAATCCGCATCATGCCCGTCCGTCAGCTGCCCGAACAAATCGTCAACCGCATCGCCGCCGGCGAAGTGGTGGAGCGGCCCGCGAGCGCGGTGAAGGAGCTTGTGGAGAACGCCATCGACGCCGGCGGCACCCGCATCGACATCTTCACCGAAGGCGGCGGGCGGCGGCGTATCGCCATCACAGACGACGGCAGTGGGATGACCCACGGCGACCTTGCTCTCGCGGTGGAACGCCACGCGACCTCGAAGCTCGACGATGAGGACCTCTTACGCATCCGCACGCTGGGTTTTCGCGGCGAGGCGCTGCCCTCGATCGGCTCGGTGGCGAAACTGGCGATCACCACACGCCACGCCAGCGAACCACATGCCTGGGCGCTTGAGGTCAACGCCGGGACGAAATCTCCCATCGCGCCCGCAGCACTGGCTCATGGCACCCGCGTCGAGGTGAACGATCTGTTCTACGCGACGCCTGCGCGGCTGAAGTTTCTCAAGACCGACCGCACCGAAGCCGAAGCCATCCGCGAAGTCGTGCGGCGTCTCGCCATGGCGCGGCCCGACATCGCCTTTACGCTCGCGGGCGAGGAGCGCGCGCCAGTGACATGGGCCGCGGCCTTGCCCGGCGCTGCGGGACGGCTGACCCGGCTCGGCGACATTCTCGGCAGCGATTTCCGCACCCATGCCATCGAGGTGCGTGCGGAGCGCGAAGGCGTTTCCGTCGAGGGGTTCGCTGCGGCTCCCTCGCTGACCCGCGCCAACGCGCTCGGTCAATATCTGTTCGTCAACGGCCGCCCGGTGCGCGACAAGCTCATTCTCGGCGCGGTCCGCGCCGCCTATGCCGACTATCTGCCGCGCGACCGCCATCCGATCGTGGCGCTGTTCGTCACGCTCGATCCGCAGGAGGTCGACGCCAACGTGCATCCCGCCAAGACCGAGGTACGCTTTCGCAATGCCGGTCTCGTGCGCGCGCTGATCGTGCATGCGCTGAAAGAGGGACTTGCCCGCGAAGGCCGCCGCACCGCCGCCAACACCAATGGCGCGGCGATTACGACAGCCTTCCGCCGGGAGGATTTGCCGCGCGGCGGCTACGACTGGCGATCATCGCCTGCAGCACCCTTTGCGTCCCCCGCGCCCACGATGGCGTTCGCCGAAGCGCCGCAGGCGGCTTTCGACGCCTACATACCGAGCGCGGATGCACGCGGCCATGACGCGCCGCTCGCCGAGGCCGTCAACCAGCCGCTCGGCGCGGCGCGCACGCAGTTGCACGAGAATTACATCGTGGCGCAAACCAAGGACGGCCTCATCCTCGTCGATCAGCACGCGGCGCACGAGCGCATCGTCTACGAGCGGCTCAAGGCGTCGCTGGAGAAGAACGGCGTGCAGCGCCAGATGCTGCTGATCCCCGAGATCGTCGAGATGGACGAGGCGGTGGTGGAGAAGCTTCTCGCGCGCACCGACGAACTGGAAAAATACGGCCTCGCCATCGAATCCTTTGGCCCCGGCGCGGTCGCAGTGCGCGAAACACCGTCGCTGCTCGGTAAGACCAATGCCGCCTCATTGTTGCGCGACTTGGCCGAGCACATGGCGGAATGGGACGAGGCAGTTCCGCTCGAACGACGGCTGATGCATGTCGCCGCCACCATGGCTTGCCACGGCTCGGTACGGTCAGGCCGTATCCTCAAGGTCGAGGAGATGAACGCACTCTTGCGCGAGATGGAAGCGACACCGAATTCCGGCCAGTGCAACCACGGCCGCCCGACCTATGTGGAATTGAAGCTTGCGGACATCGAGAAGCTGTTCGGGCGGCGCTGAAGCTCAGCCCACAGCCCTCAAAAACACGAACTCCGTATCGTCATAAGCGCGACGCTCCAATTCTTCGAACCCTTCCGGCGCCTTGAGCGCGGCCGACAACGCTTCCTCGACAACAACAAGCGCCCCCGGCACCAGCCACTGACCATCGCGCAACGAAGCCAGCGCCTTCTCCGCAAGCCCCTTGCCGTAAGGCGGATCGAGGAAGGCGAGCGTGAACGGTTCCATCGGGTGCGCGGGCCCGAGTTGCGTGGCGTCGCGGCGATAAACCTTGGTGACGCCGCCGAGGCCCAGCGCCTCGACATTGTTGCGCAACAATGCCCGCGCCTCCGCGCCATTATCGACGAACAGCGCAAACGTAGCACCGCGCGACACCGCCTCGATGCCGAGCGCACCGGTGCCCGCGAACAGGTCGAGCACCCGCGCATCCACCGCGGGGTTGCTGTAGGCGTGCATCAGGATGTTGAACACTGATTCACGCAGGCGGTCCTGCGTCGGCCGGATCTCTTTTGAGGCCGGCGATGCGATGTTGCGGCCCCGCAGCCGCCCGCCCACGACGCGCATCTTTAGTCCTTCGGCGTCAGATCGCGCTTGCCGTGATAGGCGCGCTTCGGCCGGCGCGGCGGGCCATAGCCATTGGCCTCGGCCTCGTTGCGGGCGCGCTTCTCATCACTGCCGCTGCGCTGAACTACGACGGTGCGGCCCTTGCGGTCCTCGATTTTTGATCGCTTGATTTTCTTGTTGTCGGCCTTGCTGCGCAGCGGCGTGCCGTCGCGCCCAACCTTCGGACCTTCATCCTCATGCACAGGCTTGTCGAACTGCGCGCCGGACAACGCCACGATCTTGTCGCCAAGCTGCTCGCGCAGCACCCGGCTCTTGATCTCCTCAACCTGCCCTTCCGGAATCTCTCCGAGCTGGAACGGACCATAGGACACACGAATGAGCCGGTTCACCTCAAGTCCGAGATGCGCCATCACGTTGCGCACCTCGCGATTCTTGCCCTCGCGGATCGCGAACGTCACCCAGACGTTGGCGCCCTGGTCGCGCTCAAGCGTCGCATCGATCGAGCCATATTTGACGCCATCGACCTCGACGCCATTCTTCAACTCATCGAGCTGCGCCTGCGTCACCTCGCCATGGGCACGGACGCGGTAGCGCCGCAGCCAGCCGGTGTCGGGATGTTCGAGCGCGCGCGACAGGCCGCCATCATTGGTCAGCAACAGCAGGCCTTCGGTGTTGAAGTCGAGACGGCCGATCGAAATCAGGCGCGGCAGGCCTTCAGGCAGATGATCGAACACCGTCGGGCGGCCTTCCGGATCGTCATGCGTCGTCATTAGTCCGCGCGGCTTGTGATAGAGGAACAGCCGCGTGCGCTCACGCTCCGGCAACGGCTTGCCATCGATGGTGACGACGTCGCGCACGGTGACGTCGAGCGCAGGCGAAGTGATCACGCGGCCGTTGACGGCAACGCGACCCTGCGTGATCCACTCCTCCGCATCGCGCCGCGAGCACAAGCCCGCGCGCGCAACGACCTTGGCGATGCGCTCGCCGCTCTTGTCCTTCTTCAGCGCGGCGCGCGGCGCGCGTTTTTCAAAGCTCGCCGGCTTCTCGCGATAGGCACCGCGTCCGCCGAACGCCGGACGTTTGGCGAAAATCTTCGAATCGTCTTCGTTGTCGCGGCGCGGCCGCTCGTCGCGGTCTGAGCGCGAACGGCTCTCGCTGCGCGGATGCTCCTGCCAGGCGTTGCGGCGTGGCGCGCGCTCTTCCTGATCGCGCTCGAAACGCGGACGGCCGAAACCTTCGCGCTTGCGCTCGAACCGCTCGCCGCCTTCAGGACGATCTTCACGCGAACGCGAAAAACGCGGGCGGTCGGATGCCCCGCGATCGTCGCGGCGCGGCGCACGCGCCTCCCACGGCTTCTCGTTGCTGCGATCGTTGCGATCACCGAAATCCTTGCGCGGGCCGCGCGACGGCCCCCGGTCGTCCCGGTTGAAGCGCGGACGTTCCTCGCTCCTCGGCCTGTCGTCGCGATTGAATCTCGCCGGGCGCGATTCACCGCGCGGACCATCCTTGCGGAAGCCTTCGCCGCGCGGCGTATAAGGCCGCTTCTCGCCAAATTTCTTGTCACCGAACTTCTTGTCGCCGTATCCGCCCGAACGGCTGGGGCGCGCGTCGCTGCGCTCGCCACGCGGCGCACGGTCCTCACGCGGCTTGAACGAACGTCCCTCGCCACGATTGCCCGCGCCGAATTCCTTGCGCGGCCCAAATTCCTTGCGCGGGCCACGGCTTGGGCGGTCACCGCGATCCTCGCGCGGCTTGAACGCGCGACCCTCGCTACGGTCGTCGCGCGCAGGCCGGTCATCGCGGTTGAAGCGCGGACGCGGGCGGTCGCCATCCTTCCGGAAGCCTTCGCCACGCGGCGTATAGGGCCGCTTTTCACCAGAAGAACGTCCGTCTCCGAACTCGCGCTTCTCACCGAAGCTGCGTCCGCCGGGCTTCTTGTCGCCAAACTTGCGGTCGCCGCGTGGCGCAGAGGAACGCGCGGGGCGCTCATCGCCAAAACGGCCCCTGCCCTTGCTGTCCCCGTCGCGGCCACGCCCGGGCGGGCGGCTGCGCGAGCCGGAGCCGCTTCTGTTGTTTTTATCGTTGTCGCGGGGCATGTAAGGTCTCGCTTGAGGGGCGCGCAGGGCGCGGAAAGCCGGGTCCGAACGGCTGCGTTCCCCTCATGAGGGCCGCCCGTCGCCAAAACCGGTGGATTGAGGGCGCTCTCATAACAGACTTCGCCGCGGGAAACGAGGGATGACGGCACAAAGTTTCATGGATTTGGCCCTGAAACAGGCCGAAATCGCGGCCTCAAACGGCGAGGTGCCGATCGGCTGCGTCGTGGTCCATGACGGAGCCGTGGTCGCGCAGGCGGGTAACCGCACCCTGACCGACCGCGATCCGACCGCCCATGCCGAAATGGTCGCGCTGCGCGAGGCTGCGCAGAAGCTCGGCCGCGAACGGCTGACCGATTGCGATCTCTACGTGACGCTGGAGCCCTGCACGATGTGCGCGGGCGCGATCTCACACGCCCGCATCCGCAGGCTGTATTACGGCGCGGCCGACCCGAAGGGCGGCGCCATCGACAGCGGGGTGCGTTTTCTCAATTCGCCCACCTGCCATCATGTCCCGGATGTCTATCCGGCCGTCGGCGAGGATAGAGCAGCGGCGCTGCTGCGCGATTTCTTCAGAGCGCGGCGCTGACGGCACCCATTACAAATCGACCGTCATCGCCTCATGCGACATCCGCATCCCGATGCGCTCGTAGAAACGATGCGCGGCGGTGCGGCGCTTGTCGCTCTTGAGTTGCATCGAACGGCAACCGCGCTCACGCGCGATGCCCATGATCGCCTGCATCATCTTCTCGCCGATGCGCTGGCCGCGCAGCGCGCGATCGACCCGCACGCCCTCGGCCTGCGCCGTCCACGCGCCCTGATAGGACAGGCCCGGCAGGAAGGTCAGTTGCACGCAGCCAACCGCGAAACCGTTTTCGTCCCAAACGTAGAGCACGTTGTTGGGGTCCGCCGCGATGGCATCGAACGCCGCCTCGTAGGGTGCTAGTCCCTTCGACATGTCCTCGCGATTATGCGCCAGATCGTCATCCAGAAGGAGCTGAAGAATCCGCGGGACTTCATCGCGTCTCGCTTTACGTAACGGCATTACCCCTGCTCCCGCTTGATCGCCTGCCAGCCGATATCGCGGCGGCAAAACCCTTCCGGCCATTGTATCTTGTCGATTGCCTGATAGGCACGCCGTTGCGCCTGCCCGACAGTGTCACCCATCGCCGTCACGTTAAGCACGCGCCCGCCATTGGCAAGGATGCGGCCTCCATCGGACCTGGTTCCCGCGTGGAATATCTCCACGCCCTCGGTCTTTGCGGCCTCATCCAGCCCCGCAATAACCGAGCCTTTGACGTAGTCGCCCGGATAGCCCTTTGCCGCCATCACCACCGTGAGCGCGGATTGCGGGTACCAGCGCAAATCGAAATGCTTCAATTCGCCATCGACGGCCGCCATCAGCGCCGGCACGAGGTCCGACATCATCCGCAGCATCAGCACCTGCGTTTCGGGATCGCCGAAGCGGACGTTGTATTCGATCAGCTTCGGCCCCTCGGCCGTGATCATCAGGCCCGCGAACAGCACGCCCTTATAGGGCATGCCCTTGTCCTTCATCGCGCGCAATGTCGGACGGATGATCTCGTCCATGGTGCGCGCGACCATCGCATCCGTCATCACCGGCGCGGGCGAATAGGCGCCCATGCCGCCGGTGTTCGGCCCCTTGTCGCCATCAAAAGCGCGCTTGTGGTCCTGCGCGGTTGCGAGCGGCAGCGCATGCTCGCCGTCGCACAGCACGAAGAACGAGGCTTCCTCGCCTTCCATGAATTCCTCGACCACGCATTCCGCGCCCTGTGTGTGAAACAGCACATCGATCGCGGCGTCCGCTTCTTCAAGCGTCATCGCCACGACGACGCCCTTGCCCGCCGCAAGGCCGTCCGCCTTCACCACGATCGGCGCACCTTGGGCATGGACATAAGCCTTCGCCGCCGCCGCATCCCTGAAACGCTCGTAAGCAGCGGTCGGAATATTGTTTGCCTTGCACAGGTCCTTGGTGAAGCCCTTGGAACTCTCGAGCTGCGACGCGGCCCTGGAGGGGCCGAACGCCTTGATGCCGGCCGCAGCGAGATCATCGACGATCCCGGCCGCGAGCGGTGCCTCCGGCCCGACCACGACCAGGCCGACCTTGTTCGTCTTGCAAAACGCGACCACCGCCGCATGATCGGCGACATCCAGCGCGATGCACTCGGCCTCACGGGCGATCCCGGCATTGCCTGGGGCACACCACAATTTCGTCAGCTCCGTGGACGCCGCCATTTTCCAGGCCAGCGCATGCTCGCGCCCGCCGGAGCCAATCAAAAGGATATTCATGGGAGAAGGTCGAACCGCAGTTTATCGAGTGAGAAAACAGACTATCATGGGTGTTCCTCACAAGACCAGATTCGATTGCCGATGAATAAAGCCGCTGAGACGTTATCCAATGCCATGGAATTCACCGTTTCCGAGCTGTCCACGGCGCTGAAACGCACTGTCGAGGACACCTATGGCCATGTCCGGGTGCGCGGCGAGATTTCCGGGTTTCGCGGCCCCCATGCCTCCGGCCATTGCTATTTCGCACTCAAGGACGAGAGCGCCAAGATCGAGGCTGTGATCTGGAAGGGCGTCCATGGCCGGATGCGGGTCAAGCCGCAGGAGGGTCTCGAGGTTATCGCCACCGGCAAGCTCACCACCTACCCGGGCTCCTCGAAATATCAGATCGTGATCGAGGCCATCGAACCCGCTGGTGTTGGCGCGCTGATGGCCCTGATGGAAGAGCGCAAGAAGAAGCTTGCCGCCGAAGGACTATTCGACGAATCGCGCAAGCAGTTGCTGCCCTGGCTGCCAGAGGTCATCGGCGTCGTCACCTCGCCCACGGGAGCGGTGATCCGCGACATCCTGCATCGGCTTGAGGACAGGTTTCCGCGCCGTGTTTTGGTGTGGCCTGTGCGTGTGCAGGGCGAAGGTTCAGCCGAGCAGATCGCCGCCGCCATCGACGGGTTCAATGCGCTGGAGCACGGCGGCCCCATTCCCCGCCCCGATTTGCTGATCGTGGCGCGCGGCGGCGGCTCGCTGGAAGACTTATGGTCGTTCAACGAGGAAATCGTGGTACGCGCGGCGGCGAACAGCATGATCCCGCTGATCTCCGCCGTCGGCCATGAGACCGACATCACTTTGATCGACTTTGCATCCGACAAGCGCGCGCCGACGCCGACCGCCGCTGCCGAGATGGCAGTCCCCGTACGTGCCGATCTCGCGATCGAGATTTCATCGCTGTCGCGCCGCTCCTTCGCCTGCTGGCAGCGCGGCCAGGAAAATCGCCGTGCCGAGCTGCGGGGCGCAGCGCGCGGCCTGCCCAAGCTCACCGATTTGCTCGCGATCCCGCGCCAGCGTTTCGACCGCGCCTCCGCGCATCTCCCACGCGCGCTACGCGCCAACACCCATGTCTATGACCGGCGGCTGTCGATGGTCGCAGGCCGCCTCACCGTCACCACGCTCCGCACTCAGATTGAGCGCAGCAAAGAGAAAGTCACGCGGCTGTCTGCGAGTGCGCTGCGCTGCATGGATTTACATATCAAACAGCGCGAGACTCGTTTGGGTTATGTCGCACAGCTTCTCAACGCTTTTTCTTACAAGGGCGTGCTGTCGCGCGGCTTCGCGCTGGTGCGCGATGAGGCAGGATTGCCGCTGCACCATGCCGCGCAGGTCGGCGCAGGTGAGCACATCAGCATCGAATTCTCCGACGGCCGCATCGCCGCCACCGCCCACGATACAGCCCATGGCACGTCTCCATCCCCGAAGAAGATAACGAAGCCCGCCAAGGCCACCGCCGCGCCTGAAACAAAAAAGGTTCAAGGCGATCTTTTTTGATCGTGCTCAAAGCGTTGACGCCACTCTGACAATATTATGCAAATCCGACATCGCGGACGATGTATCGGATGGCTTGCGGCAACGCGAAAACACGATGTTTGTTTTCACGAGCCCAATCTGCCGATAGTCTGAGCCGCGATCCCGATTTCGCTCGACCAGAAGAAAGGCAGTCTCCATGACCTTCTTCCCGCGCTCGAACCTGAAGAATTGGCTTCCCGGCACACTTGGCGTCATCGGTGTTTTTGCACTGCTCGCCGTCGCCGGTCTCTCCCACAACGCAAGCTCCAATTCCGCGCAGACAACGGCCAGCACTTCGGCTCCGGCAGCCAATGAGAGCGCGCCGGCCAAACCCGCCGCGGCGCCTCAGACCGCTCCTGCGAAAACAGCGGAAGCTCCCGCAACAAAACCGGCCGCTGCACCCAAGGCAGCGCCTGCTGCACAGGCTCCCGCTGCCACCACCGCGACGGCCAATCCGCCCGCCGCTCATGACCACGCCATGGCCATGGCTCCAGCCAAAACAGCTCCGGCCAAAACAGCATCAGTGCAGACTCCTCCCGCCAAGATGGCTCAGGCCAATCCTGCGCCTCCTGCCGCATCGCCCGCGAGCGCAGGCAATGTCGTGGGCGACGCGGCGCGCGGCCAGCAGGTCTACAAGAAGTGTCAGGCCTGCCATTCGCTCGAGCCCGGCAAGAACGGGCTCGGCCCCTCGCTTGCGGGCATCGTCGGCGAGAAGGCAGGGGACGTCCCGAACTATAATTTCTCTCCCGCGATGAAATCGAGCGGCCTGACATGGGATGTCGCGACGCTGGATCGCTACCTCACTGATCCGCAGAAGGTGGTGCCGGGTAACAAGATGCCCTTCCCGGGCCTGAAGACCGAGGCCGAGCGGAGCGCCGTCATCGCCTATCTTGTCAAAACCTCGGGTGGTGGCGCTGCGGCGGCAAACCCTGCGGCGGCGCCGAAGCAGGTGCAAGCGCCCGCATCCACGCCTGCGAAAACACCCGCGCAGCAACACCAGGCGACGGCGGCACCAGCCGCGTCGATGGAAGCCTATGTACCGGGCATCCGCTACACGCTGCGGTCCGGCATCGCCGATGGCCGCATGGTGTTCATCGGGGTCGGCGGCACCATCGACGGGCAAGTGAATCCCCTGCTCTCTGCTGCCGAAGGACAGGTGGTCCAGGTGACACTGATCAACGGCGAAGGCGCCGAGCATGACGTCGTGTTCGACGGACAGGGGGCGGCCGGCAGTTCGCCGCATATCGTCGGGCGCGGCGCCAGCACCAATATCGCTTTCGTCGCCGGGAAGGCCGGTGATTACGCCTATTTCTGCAGCGTTCCAGGACACCGGCTCGCCGGCATGGAAGGGCAATTCCTGGTGACGCCGCAGCCGCCGGCAGAGACCGTCGTCCAAGCTGACATTTCGCGGCAATCCACCGAGGTGCCACCGCCGATCGGCAAGCGCGGGCCGCAGACGGTGCGTGTCGATCTCGTCACGGTCGAACTGGAAGGCCGTCTCGCGGAAGGCACCACCTTCGGTTACTGGACCTTCAACGGCAAGGTGCCGGGCCCGATGCTGCGCGTGCGAGTCGGCGACACCGTCGAGGTGCACCTGAAGAATGCCGAGAACAGCGGCATGGTGCATTCGGTCGATTTCCATGCCGCCACCGGTCCGGGCGGCGGCGCGGCCTCCACTCAGGCCAATCCGGGCGAAACCAAAACCGTCAGGTTCAAGGCGTTGATACCCGGCCTCTACGTCTATCACTGCGCTACGCCGATGGTGGCGCATCACATCGCCAACGGCATGTACGGCATGATCCTGGTCGAACCGGAGGGCGGCCTGCCGCCGGTCGATCACGAGTTCTATGTGATGCAGGGTGAGATCTATACGGCCCAACCGTTCGGCCAGCGCGGCAGCCTGGATTTCGACGTCGAGAAGTTGCTGGCCGAACGCCCCGAATACTTCGTCTTCAACGGTTCGGTCGGCGCGCTGTCGAAACTGCATCCATTGCACGCGAAAGTCGGCGAGACGGTCCGCTTCTACTTCGGTGTCGGCGGCCCGAACTTCACCTCATCGTTCCACCTGATCGGCGAGATCTTCGACAAGGTCTATAATCTCGGCGGCGTGATGAGCGAACCGCTTCATGGCATCCAGACGGTCACGGTGCCGGCCGGCGGCGCGGTCATCACCGAAGTCAAACTCGACGTGCCGGGCAATTACACGCTGGTCGATCATGCGCTGTCACGGATGGAGCGCGGGCTTGTCGGTATCCTGCATGTCGAGGGCGCGGCCAACCCCGACATCTACGACGGGGTGATCGAGCCCGGCCACTGAACGGATGGGAGCATAATAGGCGCTGGGATTAGCGGTTGACCGCCGCTTCCCAGCGATTATTTGTTACAAGATCGCAGCCTGAGGAAAGGCCCGCGTGGTTCGGGAGACTTCCATCTTGTTGAATAAATTCGGGCCGTCCGGCCGTGGCGAAGCCAAGGTCGAATATCTGGACGGCGATTTCCGCATCCTGTCCCCGGGCGCCTATGTGGTGTGCGCGGTGACCGGCGAGCACATTCCGCTTGAGGAACTCTCGCTGTGGAGCGTGGACCGGCAGGAAGCCTACGCGACCCCGCAGGCCGCGATGGAACGGACCTTTCCGGGTTCCGTGAAGAAAAAAGCCTGAAAACTTACTGGCGGGCCTGCCGCGCCCGCCGCAGCCGCTCTTTCAGAAAATCCTCGAGCGCGCCTTCATCCTCGATCCGCAGCGTCACCGGAAACGGCACTATCAGCGCGGCACGGGCTGCGAGCGTGGGATTGCCTTCGATCCGCGCGAAATCCTTCTCCGTCGTCACCAGCATCAACCCACCTGCCTGCGCCTCGCGCGCCAACGCATCAATGTCCTCGTCCGTGAACGGATGATGGTCGGCGAACGCACGCTGTGGTGCCACCTCGATGCCATGCGCGCGCAGCGTCGCGAAAAACCGCGCCGGATCGCCGATCCCGGCAAAGGCCAGCACGCGCCGTCCCTGCAATCGCGCGACAGCCGATTCATCCGGCACGAACGCGGCGCGCAGCACAAGGCCTCCGCGCTGCACCACACCCTGCGCGACATCGTTCGCGGCATTGCCCTCGCCGATCACGACCAGCGCGTTGGTGCGCGCGATCTGCGCCGCCAGCGGCGCGCGCAATGGCCCCGCCGGAAACACGCAGCCGTTGCCGAGCCCGCGCACGGCGTCGATCACGATCACCGAGGCATCCTTCTCCAGCGCCGGGTTCTGGAAACCGTCATCGAGCAGGATCACGCTCGCACCCTCGCCGCGTGCCAGCTCCGCCCCCGCAACGCGATCGCGCGAGACGATCACCGGCACATGGCGCGCCATCATCGCGGGCTCATCGCCGACCTCTGCGGCGGAATGATCCGCGACACGCACCGGCCCCGTGAAGCTGCCGCCATAACCGCGGCTAACGACGAACGGCGTCTCGCCGAGACCGCGCAGCATCTGCACCAGCCGTAACGTCGTCGGCGTCTTGCCTGCACCGCCGAGATGATAATTGCCGACACAGATCACCGGAACGGTGGCGCGCTCGCCTTGGCGCGCCATGCGCGCGCCCGCCACCGCGCCATAGATTGCCCCAATGGGCGCGAGCAGCAGCGAATAAAGCGAAGGGGATGCGTACCAGAAATCCGGCTCACGCATCGGCGGCCCCCTGCTCGATCCGCATTTGCAACAGATAAGGCTCCAGCGCCGCCATCGTCTTGTCGACCGCGCCGCCGAGCCGCGTCACGACGTTTTGCGCGGACGCGGCAAGGCGGTTACGCGCGATCGGATTGCCGAGCAGATGGCGCAGCAGCGTCACGAACTCATCGGGATCGCGAGCAAGCAGCGCACCCTCCTCACGGTCAAGCGAGCTGTAAAGATCGCTGAAGTTGAACACGTGAGGTCCGTGCAGGATCGCGGCATCGAGCTTGGCCGGCTCGATCGGATTCTGTCCGCCATGCGGCACCAGCGACCCACCCATGAACACCACCGGCGCGATGCGATAGAACAGTCCCAACTCGCCCATCGTATCGGCAACATAGATGTCAGTGTCCGCCGAAGGCAGATGGCCGCGCGAGCGCAACTGCGTCTGCAGGCCGGACGCCGCCACCAGCTGCGCGACCGCGAGCCCTCGTTGCGGATGGCGCGGCACAATCACCGTCATCAGCGATGGAATCTCCGCCGCTAGCCGCCGATGCGCCTCGATGATGATCTCTTCCTCTCCGGGATGAGTCGAGGCCGCGACGAAAACCGTCCGCCGTCCCGTCGCCGCCTTCAACCGTTCGAACCTCTGCGGATCGGCCGGCAGCGGCTTGATGTCGAGCTTGAGATTGCCGGAGGTCGCGACATTGGGGCTGCCGAGCGCCGCAAAACGCTCGTGATCGATGTTGGATTGCGTCAGGCACAGATCGAAGCACGACAGCAGCGCCGAGATGGTGCCGCGCGCCTTGCGCCAGCGCGGAAACGAGCGCGGCGACATCCGGCCATTGATCAGGACGAGAGGCACGCGCCGCTCGGCGGCGGACAGCAGCAGGTTCGGCCACAGGTCGGATTCGATGAACAACCCAAGGCCCGGCTTCCAGTGATCGAGAAAGCGTTCGACGAAAGCCGGCACATCGAAGGGGATGAACTGATGAATGACATCCGGCGGGAAACGCCTTGCCACGATTTCTGCTGACGTGCGCGTGCCCGAGGTGAGAAGAACGCGCAAATTGAGCGCGCGCAGCCGCTCGACCAATTCCGCTGCCGCCAGAACCTCGCCGACGCTGGCACCGTGAATCCACACCAGTGGTCCCGGCGGCCGCGCCACGCTCGCAACACCACGACGCTCATTGATGCGCGCGGGATCTTCCTTGCCCTGTTTCAGTCTGCGTCCGATGACGAGACCCGTCAGAGGCGCCGCCAGAGCCGAGGCCCGCCGGTAAACACCAAGCGTTACCGGCAGGGCTTCAGCCATTGAGGCCCTCATCAGGATGACCGACCCGCGTATAGGCGTGACGGTTCACGGCGTTGAGCGCGGCTTCGAGCTGCTGCCGCAGATTTTCCATCGCGACTTCGTCGGCATCCGGCGGCACATGGATCAATTCGTTCGCCGCCATGATCCCGCGCCCGAACGGCAGGTTGATGACGGAGCGATCCCAGTTGTTCAGCCGCTTGAAACGGCTGGTCGCAATCGCAACCGGCAGAATCGGCCGCCCGGATTCGCGCGCCAGCATGATGACGCCAAGTCCAGCCTTGCGCGAAATCTTCGGCACGTCCGCCGTCAGCGCCATGTTGATGTTACTCTCCAGCGTGCGCAGCATCGCCTTGAAAGCACCCACGCCGCCCTTGCGGTGAAACTCGGAACCGTGATCGCCTGAACCGCGCACGGTGCCGACATCGAGCCGCTCGGCGGCAATCGCATTGATCTCGCCGTCGCGGTGGCGCGAGATCAGGACCTTGGCGGGATATTTCTTCCGCTTCAAGAACGGCATCATGAAATGCTGCCCGTGCCAGAACGCGACGATCACCGGCATATGATGCTCGGCCTGCTCATAGATGTCCGGCGGATCGTATTCGAATCTGTTGGTCCACCACACCAGGCGCAAATACTCGGCCGCGAGGAAACCCACGGTCTGCTGCACCCAGCCGGTTCGGCCCAGTTTGCGAAGCGACAAGTTCAATGTCCGGTTTTCGAATCGTGTCCGGGGTCGAGCAGGCGATGAATATGCACGATGAAATAACGCATGTGCGCATTATCGACGGTTTGCTGCGCCTTCGCCTTCCATGCCTGATAGGCGGTGGCGTAATTCGGGAACAAGCCCACCGTCTCGACCTTCGACAAATCCTTGAAGGTCGTGTCATCGAGGGCGGAAACCTCTCCGCCGATGACGAGATGAAGCAGTTGAGGCGATGCGGGGTCCGTCATGATGGCCCCTAGAAACACGGACCAGCGCGGTAATTCAAGCCTCAAATAGGCGCATTGCCACTAAAAAACGGCGCTACGGGCAAGGGTTTCCAGCAGGTGACGGTGCCGGGGCCGGCCCGCCGCCACCAGCGTGCCATGCGTCACTTCGGGGCAGTTATAGCGAAGGTTTTCGCCGCTCAGTTCGGTCATCGCGCCCCCTGCCTCGCGGATCACCAGGTCGGCGGCGGCAACATCCCAATCGCGGCTGTGGCCGCCCGCGAAGGCAACATCGAGCGCGCCGTTGGCGACCCGGCACATCCGCAAGGCGAGAGAGCCGATCCGCGGGTACCCGGCGGTGCCGCCGGCGATCTTCGCCACGCGGTCGAGGATCGACTGGGGTGCCGCGATCCGCGTCAGGTCGAGCCCGGTGCCGCGCGCGGTTTCGATCGCGCTCGCGTTGAGGGTCGCGCCCTTGCCGCGTTCGGCGAGATAGAATTCGTCGCTCATCGGCGCATAGACGCAGCCCAGCACGGGCAAGCCGTGCTCGATCAGCGCGACGCTGATCGACCAGTCCTTGCGCTTGTTCAAAAAGGCACGCGTGCCGTCGATCGGATCGACCACCCAGACACGGGATTTGCCGAGCCGCTCCGGATCGTCCGCGCTCTCCTCCGACAACCAGCCATAATCCGGATTGAACGAACGCAGCCGTTCTTCGAGAAACTCATTCACCGCGATGTCGGCGTCGGAAACCGGCGAAGAGGCATCCTTGATCCAGCTTTTCACCCCGGCGCCGAACATGCCGGTCGCAAGCTGCCCGGCCTCACGCAGGGTGCCTGCCAGCAGCGCGGCCTCGGCCGCAAAATCGTCGTCAGCGCCCGGCAATCGTCAGCCCCTCGATCCGCACGGTCGGCGAGTTGACGCCATACTTGAACACGAGATCGTTCGCGGGCCGCATCGACTTGAAGATGTCGAACAGATGACCGGCAATCGTGACCTCGCTCACCGCATAGGCCGGCTTGCCGTTCTCGATCCAGAATCCCGACGCACCGCGGCTGTAATCGCCGGTGACGCCGTTGACGCCCGAGCCGATCAGGTCGGTGATGTAAAAACCATCCTTGATGTCGGACATCAGTTCGTCCGGAGTCACGTCGCCGGGCTCAAGATGCAGATTGTACGCTCCGGGCGACGGCGACGACGACACGCCGCGATGAGCGTGGCCGGTCGTGGTCATGCCCAGTTCGCGTGCGGTCGCGCAATCCAATAACCACGTGGTCAGCACGCCGCCATCCACGATCGCGTGCCGCTTCACCGCCACGCCTTCGGCGTCGAAGCTCTGCGAGCGCAGGCCCCGCACCCGCAGCGGATCGTCGATGATGCGAATGCTGCTGTCGAATAATTGCTGTCCGAGCTTGTCCTTGAGGAAGCTGGTCTTGCGCGCGACAGATGCGCCGTTCGCAGCACCGACGAGATGCCCGATCAACGAACCCGCCACGCGCGGGTCGAACACGACCGGTGCCTTGCAGGTCTTAACCTTGCGCGGATTGACGCGCGCGACCGCCCGTTCGCCCGCGCTGCGGCCGATGTCGCGCGGCGACGCCAGATCAGAGCCGTGGATGGCCGAGGTGAAATCGTAATCGCGCTCCATGCCGGTGCCCTCACCGGCAATCGCGGTCATCGAGATGCCCTGGCTGGAGCGCAAGTATGCACCGTGAAAGCCGGTGCTGGTGACAAGCACCATGCCGCCGATGCCGGACGAGGCCGATGCACCGCTGGATTTGGTGACGCCTTGCACAGCGAGCCCGGCTTCCTCGGCCTCACGGGCGCGGCGTTCGAGCTCGCCGAGCGACGGCACATTCGGATCGAGCAACTGCAGATCGGGGAACTGATTCGCGAGCAACGCCGGATCGGCAAGACCCACAAATGCATCTTCCGGCGCGACTTTCGCCATTGCCACCGCGCGCGCGGCGAGCGTTGCGACATTGTCGCCGCCGATGTCGTTGGTCGAGACAACCGCCTGCCGCTTCCCGACCAGAACGCGCAGGCCGACATCGTCGCCCTCGGAGCGTTCCGATTCCTCAACACGGCCGTCGCGGATTTCGACTCCTTGCGACACGCCGCGCACCGCCACAGCATCGGCGGCATCCGCGCCCGCCTTCTTCGCGGCCTCGACAAGCCGCTGCGCCAGATCGGTGAGCGCGCTCTGATCGAGCAGGTCGGCGACGGATGCGGGGGATGAGGCTTTGTTCGAGGAAGGAGAAACCGAAGATGCTGCGTTTGGTGAAGAGTTCACGAACGGAATCCTGCCGCTTGGGTTGAAATGCGTTAAGGATGGAGATGTGCTTGTTTTACGCGGACTGCAAGCACTCCCTTCGCAGGTAGCTACAATATTTCCTGAAGGCGCAAGGTCTCGTCAATCATGTCGGCCAACCTCTTATCAAGCATGCGAATCGAAGCGATGCCCGCAACATCCGATTAACCAGCCTTCTTAAGCGAATTCCGAGCCGCGCCTGACATTCTCCTCGCATCGACCGGGAACATAATCCCGGCGGGGAGATAAAAACGTGAGGCGTCAATACGGACTAAGCGGGGTTCAACCCGCCGGGTCGAGCCGCGAACTGCGGCTCGACCCCCTTTCCTTGCCAGCCCGTTTTGAAGCGCGCGACGGCCGCGCCGACGGCGGATCGCGGCAGATCGAAATCAATCGCGAACGTGTCGTGGTGCGCCGCATGGTGCGCGGCATGCGCATGACGCTGCAACTGCGGATGCCGGAATTCCTCGGTATCGCGCGGCGGCAAACCGAGAACGCGGAAGCACTGGTGCTGATCCATCGCGATCCGTCTTTGTCCGTACCGCTGTTTCTGAGCACGGACATCGACGAGGTCGAACGGCAATGGTCGGCCTGGAGCGAAACGCTGGCGCTGCCGCAAGTCGAGGAAGAAGGCGAAGCCGCGGGCGAACCGGCACCGCGCAGGCGGCGTCACAACATCATCCGCATTCGCAGGCCGCGTTTCCTGACGCGCCGCAAGGCGGGGCGTCCGGCATCGGAGCCGACCCTGCATCGCGGCGAGCGCGAGATCATCGCCCGGAATTAAAAAAGAAAGCGGGCCTAACTCCAGGCCCGCACCAGCGCATCGATCACAAGGCCCGCGAACAGCAGCAAGCCTGCATCGCGGTTGCCGAGAAACAGCCGCAGGCACAGCGGCGAATTCGTAATCCGCAGGCGAACGATCTGCGAGACGAGATGCGCGGCGAACGCCGCCAGCCCGAGCCAGGCGAACAATTCGGCATTCGCACTCCACAGCGCGACACCGATCAGTACCACGGCCAGCCCATAGAACAGCGTGAGCCAGGCTTGCGTCTTGTCTCCGAACAAAAGTGCTGTCGATTTCACGCCGATCAGCGCATCGTCCTCGCTGTCCTGATGGGCATAGATCGTGTCGTAGCCGATCACCCAAGCGATAGACCCCGCATAAAGCCAGAGAGCTGCGGCGTCGATCCGCGCCAGGATCACGGCGAAGCCCATCAGCGCGCCCCACGAAAAGGCAAGGCCGAGCACCGCCTGCGGCCAGTAGGTGATGCGCTTCATGAAAGGATAGATCGCAACCACGATCAGCGAAGCGATGCCGGTCGCCACGGCGAACCAGTTGAACTGCAACAGCACGATGAGCCCTGTCAGCAGTTGCAGCACAAGAAAAGCCGCCGCCTGCTTCGTTGTCACCTGTCCCGCGGGAATGGGACGCGAGCGCGTGCGCTCGACCTTGCCATCGAGATCGCGGTCGGTGATGTCGTTCCAGGTGCAGCCCGCGCCGCGCATCGCCAGCGCGCCGATGGCGAACAGGATAAGCGTGGACAGAAGATGAGACAGATCGCCGCCAACGCCGGCCGCGAGTGCTGCCGACCACAGGCATGGCAGCAACAGTAGCCATGTCCCGATCGGCCGGTCCATCCGCGCCAGCCGCAGATAAGGCCGTGCCCATAACGGCGCGTGGGTATCGACCCAGTTCGCCGTCGCATCAGCCACGGGCGCGCTGAAATCAGTCATGGGGAAAAAGCCGTCTGGCCCGTTCGGCCGCGTCAGCGCGCCAGCACATTGCCGCTCAGGGTATCGAAGGTGGAGCCGCCGTTGCGCTTGGTCGGCTTCGCCTCGGGCAACTCAACGGACGCGCCGAGCGCCTCGCTGAGGCTCATCCCTCCTCCGCCGCGCGGGGCGTGCGCCTGCTGCTCGGCAACGTTACAGACTTTCGCGCGCATCTGCTCGGTGCCCTTGTGACCCTGAGCCATCTGCTCGGCGACCTGCGCAGGAATCCCGCAACGCTGCGAATTGGCCTTGATGTAATTGATCATCTTGACTTCGGACTGCGCGAAGGCACCGATCGCCTTGCAAGCCTCGCTGGCAGGCGCCTTGCGCTTGCCGAGCGCCTTAATGACCTCGGCGCGCTTCTCGGCTTCCTGCTTCAGCGGCGTGAAGCCCTTCATGCACTCCGCCTGATTGCCTCCACCCTGTCCTGCCCTCGGCGAAGATTCGGCGGGTGCGGAAAAGCCCTGCCCCATCGGCGCCACGCCCTGAGAGGGAAAAGCGAGCGGTGTGTTCATTGGTTTCATCGGCGTGCTGCCGCTGATCGGCGGAAAGCCCGAAGGCGTATTGGTCTTCTGCGGCGGAGGCGGGGTCATCTGCCCCGGCAACGGCGCGGGAAACGCCACCTGTGCGGACGCAACCGCTGATCCAGCTGAGGCAAGCGCGCAGGCCGAGACGACGGCCAATGTCCAACGCGGCAAGCAAGATGAGATCACGGCATTCCTCCAGCGGCGGCTTTAGCCTCTTTAAGCCTTGGGGCTGTTAAACCTTGGGCCTGCTTTTACGATTGCGGATTGCCCTTAACAACCCGCCGAATCAGGCAATAGCGCGGCGCTTGGGCGCATTTGGGCCCGTTTAGGCCGTTCCAGCGGGTTTTCTCGCCCAGTTCCATGTTCTAAAACACCGGCGTTCCGATGATGCAGCGCGATTTCAAAAGCCCCCGTCTGTTCGTAGATGCGCCGCTCGATGCGGGCGGCAGCGTCGCGCTTGCGCGCGAGCAGGGCCATTACCTCGGCAACGTGCTGCGGCTCGCAGCGGGCGACGGCATTCTCGTGTTCAACGGCCGCGACGGCGAGTGGCGAGCCGCCATCGAGGGCCGCAAGCGCCCCGAACATCTCACCCTCACAGAGCAGACCCGGCCGCAGGAAACACCCTGCGACCTGCATCTCCTGTTCGCGCCGCTCAAGCACGCCCGACTCGACTACATGGTGCAGAAAGCCGTGGAGATGGGGGCGAGCTTACTCGCGCCGACGCTGACGCAGTTCACGCAGGTCTCCCGCGTCAATCTTGAGCGGATGCGCGCCAACGCCATCGAAGCCAGTGAGCAATGCGGCATCCTCAACCTGCCCGCGATTGAGGAGCCCCTGCCGCTCGCGCGCCGCCTCACTGAGCGCGACGGCCAGCGCCTGCTGATTTTCTGCGACGAGGCCGCGCCGCAAGCCGATCCACTCAAGGCCCTCAGCGCGGACAAACCCGGCGGCCTCGATGTTCTGATCGGCCCCGAAGGCGGCTTCTCGGAGGAGGAGCGCGCTCTGCTGCTGCGTCAGCCCCGCCTCCTTCGCCTTTCGCTCGGCCCGCGCATCCTGCGGGCGGATACCGCCGCCGTGGCGGCGCTGGTGCTGGTCCAGGCGGCGCTCGGCGACTGGGGGCGGCCCGGAGGGGCGGATTCCCGTTAAGGGACTTTGAGTTTCCCCATCGAAACCCGGGCCTTGCCGTGTTAAACGGCTGCAAAATTGATCGTTTACGGACTTTCCGATGAATACCGCTTCCACCTCGCCCGTGACCGGGTCCGCCGCCCGGGCGGATGCCCTGCTGTCGGCGTTCGCAGGCGCCGGCTATCAGCAGGCCACGCCCGCGATCCTGCAGCCGGCCGAACCGTTTCTCGACCTCTCCGGCGAGGACATCCGCAAGAACCTGTACCTGACCACCGACCCGAATGGCGAGGACCTGTGCCTGCGGCCCGACCTGACCATTCCGGTCGCGCGCGATTATCTCGCCTTGGCCCGCCCCGGGCAGGCGGGGAGCTTCTATTACCTCGGCCCGGTGTTCCGTTTTCGCGGCGGCAAGCCCAGCGAGTTCATGCAGGCCGGCGTCGAATCGTTTGGCCGCAACGACCGCGCCGCGGCCGATGCCGAGATGATGGCGCTGGCGCTGGAAGCCACCTCCGCCTTCGGCGTGCGCGACCTCGATATTCGCAGCGGCGACGCGGCGCTGTTCATGGCACTGATCGATGCCCTGAAGCTTGCGCCGGTGTGGCGGCGGCGGCTGGTGAAATGTTTCAACCGCAAGACCAGCATCACCGCCGAGGTCGAAAACCTGACGCAGGGCGCGGGCCAGAGCGACTATGAAGGCGTGCTGGCCGCACTCGCGGGCTCCGACCGGAAGGCCGCACTCGCACTCGTCACCGACCTGATGTCGATCGCCGGCACCGAGAATGTCGGCGGCCGCACGACTGCGGAGATCGCCGATCGCTTCCTCGAACAATCCACCCTGAAGGGCGGCACGCTGGCGCGCGACACGCTGGCGCTGATCGAACGCTTCCTCGCCATTGCGGGCGAGCCGGACGACGCGCTCGCGCAACTGCGCAGCCTCACCGCCGAAGCCAACATCAATATCAACGCAGCCCTCGACGAATTCGAAAGCCGCATCGGCTTCATGGCGGCGCGTGGCCTCGATACCGGCAAGATCGCGTTCTCCACCTCGTTCGGCCGCGGCCTCGATTATTACACCGGCTTCGAGTTCGAGATCAGGCGCAGCAACAACGGCAATGAACCGCTGGTCGGCGGCGGCCGCTACGACGACCTGCTGACGCGATTAGGCGCAGCCTCTCCCATTCCCGCCGTCGGATTCTCGATCTGGATCGACGCGCTGACCAAGGCGGGAGACGCCGCATGAACAGCCCGTTCGTTCTCGCCGTGCCCTCCAAGGGGCGGCTGCAGGAAAACGCTGACGCCTTCTTCGCCCGCGCAGGATTGGCGCTCGCCAAGCCGCGCGGCGCGCGCGACTATCGCGGCACCCTCGCGGGCCTCGATCAGGTCGAGGTCGCCTACCTCTCCGCCAGCGAGATCGCGGCGCAACTCGCGCGCGGCCAGGTTCACTTCGGCATCACCGGCGAAGATCTGGTGCGCGAAAGCATCGTGGATGCCGACAAGCGCGTGATGCTGATCGAATCTCTCGGCTTCGGCAGCGCCAATGTGGTGGTCGCCGTGCCGCAGGCCTGGATCGACGTGCGCACCATGGCCGACCTCGACGACGTCGCGACCTCGTTCCGCGTCAAGCATAACCGCCGGATGCGCGTCGCCACCAAATACATCAATCTGACACGCCACTTCTTCGCGCTGCACGGCATCGTCGATTATCGCATCGTCGAGAGTGCCGGCGCGACCGAAGGCGCGCCCGCGAGCGGTGCTGCCGAACTGATCGTCGACATCACCACGACCGGCGCGACGCTTGTCGCCAATGGCCTGAAGGTTCTCGACGACGGCACGATGCTGCGCAGCCAGGCCAACCTTGTCGCCTCTCGTGCCGCGGACTGGAGCCCGGAGGCGCGTGAGACCGCGCGCGTCATGCTCGATCACATCGCCGCGCGCGCCCGTGCCGCCAAATACAAGGAAGTCCGCACCCGCCTGCCCGGCTGCGACGATGCGCTGCTGACCGAAATCCACGACCGCTTCGGCGCGGTCGCGCCGTTCGGCTGCCCGGTGTCGTCCGGCATCCTGACATTGCACTGTCCGCCCGCACAGCTTTATGCGCTCGGCACCCTGCTGCGCGCCCGCGGCGCGGACACGGTCAGCATCGGCTCGCTCGATTACGTGATGGCGCGCGACAATCCGCTGTTCTCGCGGCTCGAAGCCTTTCTGGGGACATGAGACGCGACATGATCGCATCCCGGTTGCCTCTTGGCGAAAGCCGCCTGCCGTCGCCATATCAAGAACAGGCTTTGTCGAGGGATTGATGGTCATGGCCGGGTCCGAGGTTCCAGCCTCCATTCGCGAAAGACTTCCCGTCACCACGCGCGGGCTTTCGATCGTGGTGCCTCTCCTCAACGAGGCACCCGGCCTTGCGCGGCTGCATGATCGCCTTTCCGCGTTCGCGACCCGGCTGAAGCAACGCTACGGCCTGCCCTGCGAAGCGATCTATGTCGACGACGGCTCGACCGACGCCACGCTGACGGTCGCGCGCGACCTGCCCGCCGACAGTCTCGACGTGCAGATCGTGTCGCTGTCGCGCAATTTCGGCAAGGAAGCCGCCCTGATGGCGGGCCTCGACCACGCCCGCCTCGGCGCGGTGCTGTTCATGGATGGCGACGGCCAGCACTCGCCGGACCTGGCCGAACAACTGGTGCGCCACTGGATCGAGGGCGGCTACGATGTCGTCTATACCGCCAAGGCCCACCGCCAGAACGAATCCGTGCTGCGCCGCTTCGCGGTTCACAATTTCTATTCGCTGGTGAACTGGGGCGCGCGGCAGAAAATCCCGGAGGACGCCGGCGACTTCCGCCTGCTGTCGCCGCGCGCAGCGCGCGCGCTGAAGATGATGCCCGAGCGCAACCGCTTCTTCAAAGGCCTCACGAGTTGGATCGGCTTCCGCCAGATGCGGGTCGATTACGAGCCGGAGCCGCGCGTCCACGGCGTCACCACCTTCAACACGCGGCGCCTGCTCGGCCTGTCGATCGAAGGCCTGACCTCGTTCTCGGTCGCGCCTCTGCGGGTGGCGAGCATGCTCGGCGTGGTGATCGCGTTCGTCGCGCTGTTGTTCGGCATGTCGATCATGTGGGAAACGCTGACGACCGGCAAATCGGTGCCGGGCTATCCGTCCCTCGTCGTCGGCATGATGACGCTCGGCGGCGTGCAGCTGATCGTCATCGGCGTGCTCGGCGAATATATCGGCAAGATCCTGTCCGAACTGAAAGCCCGGCCGATCTATTTCGTCGCCGAGCAATCGCTGCGCACCGCCAGCGAGCACGCGGACGCCGCTGAGACGCCCTCGCACACGGCGGACCCGGTGTGAGCGGCGCGCGGCGCATCACACTCTGCGCCGACGATTACGGCATCAGCGAAGGCGTCAACCGCGCCATCCGCGATCTGATCGAACGCCGCCGCCTCAACGCCACCTCGGTGATGGTGGTCGGCCCCGCAGCCGATCATGGGGAAGCCGGAGCCTTATCGCGCGTGGCGGCGAATGGTGATTGCGAAATCGGCCTGCATGTCACACTCACCGCTCCCTTCTCTCCGCTGACGATGCATTTCCGCCCGCTCGACGGCGGCATGTTCTGGCCGCTCGGCAAGCTCCTGCGCACGGCGTTGCTGCAGCAGATCGATGCCGAATTCGTCCATGGCGAGGTGTTGGCGCAGATCGCGCAGTTCCGCGAATTGTTCGGCGTGCCGCCTGCCTATCTCGACGGCCACCAGCACGTGCAGTTGTTCCCACGTATTCGCGACGGCTTCATCCGCGCCGCGCGCGACGCAGCCCCCGACGCATGGGCGCGGCAATGCGGGCGCACGCACACGTCCACGCGCCTCGGCAATCCCAAGGCGATGCTGCTCGACGCCCTGAGTGCGACCTTCCGCAAGCGCTGCGCCGCAAACGGCCTTCGCACCAATCCCGCTTTCGCCGGCGCGTACGATTTCCGCGCCCTGCCCGACTTCGGCGTCCTGATGCGCGGCTTCCTGACCGCCCTTCCCGACGGTGGGCTTGTGATGTGTCACCCCGGTTTCGTCGATGACACATTGCGGGCGCTCGACCCGCTCACCGACCAGCGCGAGCGCGAACATGCCTATCTCGCCAGCAACGATTTCCCCCGCCTGCTCGACGAACTCGGCATTTCTCTGACCAAGGTCTGAGGGCAGTTTGCCGCAGGGGCAAACCCGTACCTTGGCGAAATTTAATCTGCGTCCCGGCTATTTCCGAACCAAAACCTGCCTAGATCGTCAGGGCCCAATCATTCGCCCAACGAGGAGAGGACGAAGATGACCCCGCAAGAGCGCCAGTTGATCGACGATCTGTTCAGCCGGCTTGAAAAGCTCGAAGCCACCCCGCGCGACACGGAAGCAGAAGCCGCAATCATGGCCGGCTTGCGCCGTGCGCCGAACGCCGTCTACGCGCTGGTGCAGACCGCGCTGCTGCAGGACGAGGCGCTCAAGCATGCTGCCGCGCGGATCGAACAGCTTGAGGCGGGCGAGCGCCCGCAAAATCAGGGCAGTTTCCTGGATTCGCTGCGCGGCTCGCTGTTCGGCGGCAACGCACCCTCCTCGCAAGGCTCGGTGCCGAGCGTGCCGCCGTCCAACCCCAATGCCCGTCCGGTCTGGAACAGCGGTCAGGTGCTCGGTCAGGACGGTTATGCCGATCCGCGCGGCGCACCGGGCGGTTATGCCCAGCCTGGTTATGGCGCTCCGCAGGCGCAGGGCGGCGGTTCGTCGTTCCTCGGCACTGCGGCGGCGGCGGCAGCCGGCATGATCGGCGGCTCGATTCTAATGAACAGCTTCCGCGGCCTAGGCGGGGTCGGCGGCGGCCAGCAACAGAGCTTCGGCAATACCAATACAAATCCTTGGGGCGGCAGCAGCGGCAGCAGCAACGATGCGCTCGCTCGCGATGCCGGCATCAACGACGTTGGCAAAAACAACAGCAGCGGTATCGAGGATCGGCGCCAGAGCTTTGCCGATCAGGCGCAGGACGCCCAGCAGGATCGTGATGACGATCAGGACCAATATCAGGACGATGACGACGGCGATTTCGACGACGGCGGCTTCGACTCCGACGACAGCGATTACGCCTAAGCCGAAGATCGCATCGTTCAAACAAAAACGGCCGCTGTGATAGCGGCCGTTTTCATATCAAAAGCAGATTCGATCAGAGCACGACGACGCGGGTGCCAACCTTGACGCGGCCGTAGAGGTCGATCACGTCCTCGTTGCGCATGCGGATGCAGCCCGAGGAGACGTTGGTGCCGATCGTCCAGGGCTCGTTGGAGCCATGGATGCGGTACAGCGACGAGCCGAGATACATCGCGCGCGCGCCGAGCGGGTTTTCCGGTCCGCCTTCCATGTGGCGCGGCAGATCGGGGCGGCGTTGCAACATCTCCGGCGGCGGCGTCCATGCCGGCCATTCCTTCTTGGCGGAGATCGTTTTCACGCCCGACCACATGAAGCCCGGCCGCCCGACACCGACGCCGTAGCGCAGCGCATGGCCGTTGCCCTGCACCAGATAGAGAAACTTGTTCGGCGTATCGATCACCAGCGTGCCCGGTGCTTCCTTGCCGTTGTAGTCGACGACCTGCTTTTCGTAGCGCGGGTCGAAACCGGGGTGTGCCGCTTCCACAGCCCGCTCCTGCTGATAGCCGCGCCGCGGATCGTACTGCTCCTGCGGCATCTGCTGGTACACCGGCGCAGCCTGCTCGCCGCCGCCGAACAGAAACTGGATAAAGCCGCCGCCCATATTGTTGTTGGCGGACTGCTGATAAGCGACGCGCTGGGGCTGTGGCGGCGGAGCGCCGTCGGGCTGCGAAGCATAATAGACCTGGGGTCCGGCGCTTTGGGCGAATGCGGGATAGCTCGTGCCGATCAGGCATGCGCCGGCAACAAGCGCGAGGCGGATTTTTGCAGACATGGACGTACTCTGTACTGTTCGTCACGGGACAATGCGGGCGCAACGCCTCGCGTCCCGATGTAACGATGCGACCGCGGAAGTTTTGGTAAACGAAATTCGCGTTTCGATTCACCACATCGTGCGGCCAGCCGCCTTCCTTCCAACAGCGTTTATTTTTAATGAAGGGCACAGCTTCATGGTTAATTCCCGTTGAGCATGTTCGAAGTTTTCGGTTCCTCAAAAAGGCCCATGAACCGCGCGTTAAATAGCGGCCCGCTACAGGTGGCACATTGAGGTTGGGGAAGAATTCCATGACTGCTCAGCGCAAGCGTTTCCGCATTGAAGAATTACAGTTCGGCGCCATGCCGGAATTGAACGAGGCAGGCTCCGATCAGATGCATGAGCGCATCATGACCGAGCTGCGCGTCATCCGCGAACAAATGGGCCGGATCACCTTGGGCTCCCGCACCAAGGCCGAAGACACCAACACCCTCGCTCAGGAAGAAGCCAACGCCAAGGCGGCGCTCGAATCCTATCGGGCGCAGATCGCCCAGTGCGAGAAGCTCAAGGTCGAACTCGACCTGATCCACGAAGCGATCAACCGCACCAAGGAAGAAATCGCCGTGCTGCACGGCACGAGCTTCAGCGGCGACGAAATGTCGAAAGTCACCGGCGAACTTGGCGCCATCGTCGGCGGCACCGAAGAAGCCACCGACCAGATCCTCGCTGCTGCGGAAGCCATCGACCAGGCGGCCTCCGCGCTCGCCAAGGGCACCTCGGCCGACCAGCAGGAACGTATGGTCGCCGACATCTCCGAGCGCGTCATCAGCATCTTCGAGGCCTGCAACTTCCAGGACTTGACCGGCCAGCGCATCAGCAAGGTGATGAACACGATGAAGTTCATCGAGCATCACATCAACGTCATGATGGAGATCTGGGGCGGCGTCGATGCCATCAAGGCGCATGCACCGGCGATCATCGATACTCGCGAAGGCGACGCCAAGCTGCTCAACGGGCCGAAGCTCGACGGCGACGAAGGCCACGCCTCGCAGAATGACATCGACGCGATGTTCAACTGAAGTCCGCGTCAATCACCTTCAAAACGCCTCCGCTTGGCCGGGGGCGTTTTTTTGTTTAGCGTCACACCCGCCGCAGCATCGAGAAGCAAAGCAACGCCAGCGCAATCGTTGCGATCATGATCTCAAGCGCCGCCTGATCGGACCAATGCTCGATCACGAAGGCCAGAATGAACGGCGCGAGCGCCTGCGTGATCTGGCCCGGCCGCGAAATCCGCCCCACCACGCGGCCATATCCCATCGGACCGAATGTCGCGAGCGGCAGCGCCCCGCGCGCAATCGTCATCACGCCGTTGGCGGCACCGAACAAAATCGCGAAAATGATGGCATGCACCGTCTCGATGCCGGCAAACGACAGGATCGCGAACGCGACCGCCATCGTGCCCATCGAGATGCGCGCCACCCATACCGGATGCAATCGCCCCTTGCTGGCGAAATCCGCAAAGCGCGTCACAATCTGGGCAGGGCCGAACATCGCGCCGATGGTGACGGCAAGTCCGGGATCGATTCCACCACGCTGCAAAATCGGCAAAAGGTGCGTCGTTGTTCCCGACAACGCGAAGGCGTGGCCGGCGAAACCTGCCGCCATCAGAATGAACGGCCAGCCGTGCGGCGCGACGAAACGCTTCTTCACGACCGGCTCTTCGGCCGCCACAGACGGGGCCCTCACCTGCGCCTTACGCCTCGGCAGCACAAACCAGTGCAGCGGCGCGATCAGGAAGGCGAGCACGCCGGCCCAGGTGAAGAACACGCTCTCCCAGCCGAAATTCTCGATCAGGAAATGCATTAGCGGCCAGCCCACGGTGGAGGCCAGTCCGCCGGAAAAGGTCACGACCGTGATCGGCCCGCGAGAGGCCATGCCGTAGATGCGCGTGAGCGTGGTGAAGGCGGGATCGTAAAGACAGGACGCGATGGCGACCCCGATCAGGATCCAGGCCAGCAAATAGAGCGGGTAATTCGGCGACAGCGGCAAAAGCAGCAATCCGGCGGCGCCGATCAGCGCGCCAACGGACATCACCAGATTACCGCCACGCTTGTCGATCAGGCCGCAGGCATAGGGCGCGCACAAGCCCGATGTGCCGAGCGCGACGGAAAACCCGGACAGCGCCAGTGGCAGCGACCAGCCGTGGGCATCCGCGATATAGGTCATGGTGAGCGCGGGAGGGTAGAACAGCGCGCCCCAACCCAGAATCTGGGTCGTGCACAGCACCGCCACCGCGCGATGAGGCCCTGCGATCAGCGCGGCCGGTCCGGCAAAAATGGTCATGTTGCGAGTGTGGTGGTTCAGAAGTTCGCTACAGAAGGTGCTGCCGAGTGGAGCGAACTTCGAATTCGGGACACGCGCATGATGTCAGGATTCGCGGGTTCGAAGAAGGTCAGCCCGCGCAGCTTTTCTATGCGCGCGGCGCACAACGCACATAGACCATGGTGCCGTATCGCGTCGCAGCATCCGGGTCCATGAACTTCGTGGTCAGCACACGGCCGTCGAAGGAAACGATCTCGCGATCCTGCGGACCGCCGGGCGGGCCCGCGGGACCGATGTAATTCTTGCCGCTCCGGCTGCCCTTGACCCGCAATTCCTGCGGGGTGGCCTCGTCGGCCAGATGCATGATGACGCCCCCGGTCGGCCCCTTGCCGATCACGTAAGGCTGCCTGCACTGTCCGCGCGCCGCGTTCTCGGTCCGCACACGGTCTTCCGGCTTGTGATAGGCGGCAAGGCCCCAGCGGCCAACCAGTTCGTCGGCGCGGATGGTGGCGGGAATCTCCGGCTCCACTGCCGGTTCCTGGGCCACCGGCGTGTTGTTGTTGCCATTCAGGTTGAAAGTGCTGCAACCGCCGATACCAGCGGCAAGAAGCGAAACCATCGCCAATTTCGAAGCGGTGCGCAGACTGACCATAGATTCTCCTAGACAGACTTCATGAACCACGTTGGCCAGCCTGGCAAGCGGCGGCGTCTCTGAAGTCTGTTGTTCGAACGCGGATGATGGCCTTCGAGCATCATATAATGACCTCACCAAGGTCTTAAGCCAGCGGCGTTTGCTTGACAGGAAAAGCGCCAGCCCATATTTCCCCACGGCAACACCATTAGCACTCCCAAAATGGGACTGCCAATCTCGTTCAGGGGCGGCCTGCCCGCTCCGATCGATCCCCAATACTGAAACCAACGCGAAGGACATCACCATGGCCAAGACCACGTTCCGTCCGCTGCACGACCGTGTCGTCGTCAAGCGCATCGACGCCGAAGAAAAGACCAAGGGCGGCATCATCATTCCCGACAACGCCAAGGAAAAGCCCTCCGAAGGTCAGGTGGTCGCGGTCGGTCCGGGCGGACGCGACGAGACCGGCAAGCTGATCCCGATCGACATCAAGGTTGGCAACCGCGTGCTGTTCGGCAAGTGGTCGGGCACCGAGGTGAAGCTCGACGGCGAAGACCTCCTCATCATGAAGGAGTCCGACATCCTTGGCGTGCTGAGCTGAAGCAGCCTTTCCCGACCTCATTCAAGACATCTCAATTCGGAGTAATTTCTCATGGCTGCCAAGGACGTCAAATTTTCCGGCGACGCGCGTGACCGTATGCTGCGCGGCGTCGACATTCTCGCCAACGCGGTGAAGGTCACGCTCGGCCCGAAGGGCCGCAACGTCGTGATCGACAAGAGCTTCGGCGCTCCCCGCATCACCAAGGACGGCGTCACCGTCGCCAAGGAGATCGAACTCGAGGACAAGTTTGAGAACATGGGCGCGCAGATGGTGCGCGAAGTCGCCTCCAAGACCAACGATCTGGCCGGCGACGGCACCACCACCGCCACCGTGCTCGCCCAGGCGATCGTGCGTGAAGGCGCCAAGTCGGTTGCCGCCGGCATGAACCCGATGGACCTCAAGCGCGGCATCGACATCGCGGTTGCCGCCGTCATCAAGGACATCGAGAAGCGCGCCAAGCCGGTCGCAGCCTCCTCCGAAGTCGCGCAGGTCGGCACCATTTCGGCTAACGGCGATTCCACCATCGGCACGATGATCGCCAAGGCGATGCAGAAGGTCGGCAATGAGGGCGTCATCACCGTCGAGGAAGCAAAATCCCTCGATACCGAAGTCGATATCGTCGAAGGCATGAAGTTCGACCGCGGCTATCTCTCGCCCTACTTCGTCACCAATGCCGAGAAGATGACCGCCGAGCTTGAGGATGCCTACATCCTCCTGCACGAGAAGAAGCTCACCGGCCTGCAGGCGATGCTGCCTGTGCTGGAAGCTGTGGTGCAGTCCGGCAAGCCGCTCCTGATCGTCGCCGAGGACATCGAGGGCGAGGCGCTCGCCACCCTCGTCGTCAACCGCCTGCGCGGCGGCCTCAAGGTCGCGGCCGTCAAGGCGCCAGGCTTCGGCGATCGCCGCAAGGCGATGCTCGAGGACATCGCGATCCTCACCGGCGGCCAGCTCATCTCCGAAGATCTCGGCATGAAGCTTGAGAACGTCACGCTCAAGCAACTCGGCCGCGCCAAGAAGGCGGTGATCGACAAGGAGAACACCACCATCGTCGGCGGTGCCGGCAAGAAGGCGGACATCGAAGCCCGCGTCAACCAGATCAAGGCGCAGATCGAGGAAACCACCTCGGACTACGACCGCGAGAAGCTGCAGGAGCGTCTTGCCAAGCTCGCGGGCGGCGTCGCGGTGATCCGCGTCGGCGGTGCGACCGAAATCGAGGTCAAGGAAAAGAAGGACCGCGTCGAGGACGCGCTTAACGCAACCCGCGCGGCCGTTCAGGAAGGCATCGTGCCGGGCGGCGGCACCGCGCTGCTGCGCGCCAAGAAAGCGGTCGGCCGCATCAACAACGACAACTCCGATGTCCAGGCCGGCATCAACATCGTGCTGAAGGCGCTGGAAGCCCCGATCCGTCAGATCGCGGAAAACGCCGGTGTCGAAGGCTCGATCGTGGTCGGCAAGATTCTCGACAACAAGACCGAGACGTTCGGCTTCGACGCGCAGAACGAAGAGTATGTCGACATGGTCGCCAAGGGCATTATCGACCCGGCCAAGGTGGTGCGCACCGCACTTCAGGACGCAGCCTCCGTCGCGGGCCTGCTGGTGACGACCGAAGCCATGGTTGCCGAACTGCCGAAGGAAGCGGCCCCCGCAATGCCGGGCGGCGGCGGAATGGGTGGCATGGGAGGAATGGGCGGCATGGGCTTCTAAGCTCTCGCCCGCACTTCTCTCGAAGAAAACGAAAAGCCGCCTCCGGGCGGCTTTTTTGTTGCCCGATACTTTTCAAAGCCAGCAAAGCGCCGCTTTCGGCACATAATACCCGCGCCTCGGCCCGCAGCGAGGAAAACGCTATTCCGGCAATGAGATGGCGTTCAAATCACACCGATAAGAGTCTATGGTCGGCCCGCTGTTTCGACCGGCGCCGTTCTCCGTTCACGCAGGATGCTCCTGATGCGATTTTCGACCGTTGTCTGCTCGGCTCTCATCCTCGGTGCCGCCGGTTCACTCGGCAGCTCACTCGTCCTGGCGCAAACGCCCAAGGTGCCCGCGAAAAATCCGGTTGCCGGCGAAGAGGTCCGTTACTTCACAGGACTCGGCGACATTCTCGGCGACCTGCCGGTTGATGCCTACATCCGGGAAACCCATGACGGCAGCCAGATCACCTCGACCGTGCTCGATGTCTGCTACTCGCCCTCGATCAATTCCGACCGCAAGGATCGTTTCGCCATCGACTTGAAAGCCGATGGCCAGAAACTCAGCGGCACCGGCCAGACCACCGAAGGAAAACTCCCCGTTACCATCAGCCTGACTCGCAAGCCCGAGAACAAGGCCATTACCTTCGCGGGCAAGATCGTCATCGGCGACAAGACCTCCGAGGTCGTCTCGACCGATAACACCGATTCCGACCAGCGCGAGTTCGAAGCGGCGCAAGGCACCGACGACAACATCACCGCGAACCCGGCGGATTTCACCGAACTATCGCCGCAATCGCTCGCTCTCAAGGTCAAGCGCGAAAATTTCGCCGACCTCCTGAAGAGTCTGCGCAACGACAATGTCGAGTTGTCGCTCGACAGCCTCGTGACCGATTGCGCGGCCCTTCGCACCGACACGCAGATCGTGCGCTTCGATGTCGATCCGCAGCGCGCTGCGACCCTGCTTGCACGATTGAAGACCGCTCCGGGCGTCATCGCCGCTGGCTGGACCACCGGCAGCTACGACACCGAACGCGCCGTCCGCATTCCGGCGGCCGATTGGCGCAAGGACGGCAAGTTCGACCGTGACCGGCTGGCCGCAGCCCTCGCCGCCAGCGTCTCGAAAATCCTCAATGCGCAAACCACCGGCACCAAATGGAGCGACACCACCGGCGAACTGACGATCACCATGAAACGCCCCAACACGCTCGTGCCCTCGCTCAACCTCACCGACACGCTGGAAGTCTCGGTGCTGGCCGGCCCCGAAAAGCCGGGCAATGCCGAACGGTTGATGATCTGGCTGGGCGTTCCGGTGACGACCACCCGCGATGAAACCTCCGGCCCGCATCTGAGTTTCGCGGACGCCACGATCGATGATGAGGGCGAAAACGGCTACACCAGCGACGACGGACTCGTGCGCGGCGTTGCTGCGGCCCTCAAGGGCCAGCGATGGGACGCCGAGCAGGCGGCGTGGAAATAATGGCCGCCGCTTGTCGCCACATCACGGCTGAGCGATGACGCGCTACGACATCATCATCGTCGGCGCCGGCCTTGGCGGGCTGACCAGCGGCGCGTTGCTCGCGCGCGCAGGCCGCAAGGTGCTCATGATCGAGAAAAGCAATTCCGTCGGCGGCGCGGCATCGAGCTACAAGGTCGGCGACCTGTTCGTTGAAGGCTCGCTGCATGAAACCGGCGATCCGCACGATCCGCGCGACCCCAAGCATGGCCCGCTGTCGCGTGCGGGGGTGCTCGAACCATTGAAATGGTCGCCGGCCGGCGCACTTTATGAGGTGCGCGGCGGTCCGCTGCCGTCTCCGCTTCTGGTGCCGGACGATTTCGATGGCGCGCGCGAGGCGTTGAGCTCCCGCTTCCCCGAGGCACGCGAGCAAATCGCGCGTCTGTTGTGCGAGATGAAGCAGGTCGCATCCGCCGCCGGTATGCTGACGCAAGGCGGCTCCGCAACGCAACGTGACGGCGACATTTACAGTGCGCTGATGTCGCTCGCGCCCGCGATCCGCGACTGGAAGCTCTCGCTTGCGAAAAAGCTGCAACAGGCGTTCGGCGACAACGAGGCGCTGAAATGCGCCCTCGCGGCCAACCTCTGCTACTATCACGACGATCCCGCGACGCTGTGGTGGGTTTATTTCGCCATGGCGCAAGGCGGCCTGCTGCTCGGCGGCGGGCGTTACGTCCATGGCGGATCGCAGCGGCTCTCAAGCGCGCTCGCGCGTGAAATCAAGAAAGCCGGCGGCGAAACCATCCTGCGCCGCGTCGTCACCGCCATCGAAAAGGATGGCGAGGGTTTCCGCATCCACCATACCGCAAAGGATGGCAGCGACCCAAAGACCGTCGAGAGCGCGCGGGTCATCTGCAACGGTGCCCCCGCCTCGATCGCCGCGCTGCTGCCGCCGAAACAGGCAAAGCCCTTCCTCGCGCCTTATGAATCGCGCCCGTCCTCGATCTCGCTGTTCGCGCTGACTCTTGGCCTCTCGAAACCGCCGCGCGAATTCGGCGTCCGCGCCTATTCCACGCAACTGCTGCCGGATTGGATGACAATCCTGGCCGATTACGCTCAGTCCGCGACGCTGATGGCAGACGAACCGGGTGAGAAGATGCCGCCACTCGCCATCGCCGACTACGCCGCGATCGATTCAGGGGTGCCCGCGCCGCCTTACGTGCTGTCGGTGATCGCGCCCGATGCTCTGTCCAACTGGGAAGGCCTCGACCAGGACAGCTACCGTGCCAAGCGCGCGCGCTGGCAAGGCGCAATCGTCGCTCATCTCGACCGGCATTTTCCGGGCCTGGCCGAAGCCGTCGTGGCGTCGTCGTTCAACACGGCCTTTTCAGTGCGGCAGTATATCGGCTCGCCGGGCGGCGCGGTGTATGGCTTTGCGCCGACACCGCCGCGCTCGCTGTTCAGCGGGCCGAAACGCAGCCCGGCAACACCCATCGAAGGGCTCTACCTTGCCTCCGCCTATGCCGGATTCGGCGGCTACAGCGGCGCCATCCAGGCAGCCGGGGAATGCGCCGACATGATCCTGCGCGAAAAGTAAGGTCGTCCGAAAAGGAGCGTCAGTTCGAATTGACGCGGAAGCGCAGCGTCGTCGTGCCGATGAAGGACACCGCATCGCCCTGACGCTTCCAGTTCCCGGCAGCACCGAGGTCGGCGATCAAAGCATCATCGGCCTGCGCCAGCGCAGGCGTGCAGCCGCTGTCGGTCATCGCACCGGGCATGAAAATCACCGTATCGCCGGCCACCGAAAACTGACCGCGGCCGGACTTGCACCACAGGTCGAGTTGGGCCTCGCCGTTCTCACCGATTTCGAGCGTCGGCAGGCGGCGTGCGCCCGCCATCTGCGGCGTATCGAGGGTCATCTCAAGACCGAAGGGAAATTCCTGCGCCCGTGCGGGCATCGTCGTCAGCATCAACGCCGCAAGCGCGGCCAGCATCATGGGTTTGTAGTCCGGCATTCCGATTTCCGTCGTGATGGGCGGGAGACTTCTAGAGGGAAATTATGACATTGGCGAGGGACGAAGCACCGCACCAGTATGTCCGCCGCGCCGTCAACAAAAAATCCCCGCGGCACGCCGCGGGGATTCTTGTCATTTGCCTTTGAAAACAGGCCTTAATGGATGACCATCGCCGTGAACGGATGGACGTAGGCCTGCAGCATCACAAGGATGCCGACGAGACACGCCAGCGTGATCGAATGCTTGAACACGAAGCGCAGGATCGTGCCTTCGTGGCCGTACCAGTTGGTCGCGGTGGAGGCCACCACGATCGACTGGGCATCGATCATCTTGCCCATGACACCGCCGGATGAGTTCGCCGCACTCATCAAGATCGGCGACAGGCCGAGCTGTTCGGACGTGATCTTCTGCAGGTTGCCGAACAGCACGTTCGAGGCGGTGTCCGAACCTGTCAGTGCCACGCCCAACCAGCCGAGCAAGGTACCGAAGAACGGATACAGCACGCCGGTCGCTGCGAACGCCAAACCAAGTGTGGCGTCGATGCCGGACAGGCGGGTGAGCGTGCCGATCGCCAGCATCGCCGAAATCGTGATCAGCGAATACGAGCACAGCCTGATGGTCTTGCCATAGACCCGGAGCAGCCCGAGCGGGGAATAACCCATCAGGAAGCCCGAGATGATGGCGGCGATCAACATGCCCGTGCCGGTGTAGGACAGCCAGGTGAAGGCGAATACGGCACCTTCGGGGGTTGGCTTCGCCACGATCGGCGCGACCTTCATGATCATCTTGTCGAGATCCGGAACCGCGTATTTCCAAGTCGCCCAGGAATTGACGGCGCCCTTGAAGAAGTCGGTGCCCCAGATCAGCAGCACGATACAGACGATGATCCACGGCATCAGCGACTTCCAGACGTCCGCCGTGCTCGGACGCACGACCGGCTTCGGCGGGGCCATGTTGGCGGCCGATTCGTCATGAGTGCGGAGTGCTGCCGAGGTCCAGATCTTCTTGGGCTGCCAGACCTTGAGGAATGCAATGAGCGCGCCCATCGAGATCAGCGAGGCGCCGATGTCGACGATCCACGGGTTGATGTAGTTCGAGATCAGGAACTGCGGAACCGCGAAGGACACGCCCGTTACCAGAATAGCGGGCCAGACTTCCTTCATGCCCTTCCAGCCTGCGAATGCCCAGACCACCCAGAACGGCACAATCAGCGAGAACACTGGCAACTGGCGTCCGACCATCGCGCCGAGCAGAAACGGGTCGAGCCCGGTGACGCTGGACAGGCCGGCGATCGGCGTACCGAGTGCGCCGTAGGCGACCGGAGCGGTGTTGGCGATCAGCGACAGGCCCGAAGCGGCGAGCGGCGAGAAGCCGAGGCCGATCAGGATGGCGCCGGTCACGGCGACCGGGGTGCCGAAGCCGGACGCGCCCTCGAAGAAGGCGCCGAACGAGAAAGCGATCAACAGGATCTGGAGACGCCGGTCCTGGGTGACGCCACCGATGGTGTTCTGAAGCGTTTCGAACACACCCTTCTCCACCGTCAGACGGTAGAGGAAGATGACGTTCAGCACGATCCAGCCGATCGGGAAGAACCCGGTGACCACGCCGAGCAGCGAGGCGCGGATCGACATGCCGGCAGGCATGGTGAAGATGAAGATCGCCACAAGATTGGCGATGATCAGAGCGGTGATCGCAGCAATGTGAACTTTGACTTTGTTGGATGCGATCATGACCAGCAGCGCGACGACGGGAATCGCCGCCGCTATGGTCGATAAGGCCTGGCTGTTAAGCGGATTATAGACTTGATTCCACATTGGATTTTTTCTCCCCCACGCTTGTTGTGTCACTCCGGGAGAAGCGACCTGCCCGGAGTCTGAGGCAAGGCATCGTTGGAGAGGAACGTGGACAGACGGCGCATGAGGTAAACGGAAATATCGCGCCGGCTCGTAATGCTCCCGACCTTGCCGTTATATCGTATGTTAGGAGCGGCATGGGATTGCACACAAGATAACGCTGTCGGCCCGGGTCCCCATTTTAGTCTTATTCAGTGATTTATTTTGCGCAGGGGCTGCCCGGCCACGCCACCCGTTGTGGCGACCCTCCCCGGTCACCTTTCAGGAGATCATCCGTGAAACGTATCGTATCGGCGCTCGCCACGATCTGGCGGCTGGCGGTTCCCTATTTCCGCTCGGAGGACAAGTGGGCCGGAATTATCCTGCTCACAGCTGTCGTCGCCATCGAGCTTGGCACCGTGGCCATCGACGTCCTGATTAATCAGTGGCGCAATCGCTTTTATACTGCATTGCAGGAATACAACTGGAACACCTTCATCCACGAAGCCATCTATTTCTTCGTGGTCGGAGGCATCTTCGTCGTCATCGCGATCTACCAGCTTTACCTCAACCAATGGCTTCAGATTCGCTGGCGCAAATGGCTGACCGAGCGTTACCTCGGCGAATGGCTGACCGACGCCACTCATTACCGCATGCAGCTTGCGGGCGACCCGGCCGACAATCCCGATCAACGTATCGCCGACGACGTGCGGATCTTCATCGAGCAGTCTCTGACGCTCGGGCTTGGTCTGCTCAACTCCGTGGTGACGCTGATCTCCTTCGTCATCATCCTGTGGGGACTGTCGGAGGCCGCTCCGCTTCATCTGTTCGGCACGCCGCTCAACATCCCGGGCTATCTGGTCTGGGCGGCGCTGATCTACGCCATCGGCGGCACGATCGTGACTCACCTGATCGGCAAACCACTGATCGGGCTCGATTTCCATCAGCAACGTTTTGAGGCCGATTTCCGTTTCAACCTCGTGCGCACGCGGGAGAATTCCGAACAGATCGCGCTGCTCAAGGGCGGTGACGCCGAACACCTGCGGCTGTCGGAGCGGCTCGGCGCCATCATCCGCAACTGGCACGCGATCATGATCCGCACCAAGAAGATCACCGCCGTCACCCAAAGCTATGCGCAGGCAGTCCAGATCTTCCCCTACCTGCTGGTTGCGCCTGCCTATTTCGCGCACAAAACCCTGCTCGGCGGCATGATGCAGGCGGCCTCCGCCTTCCTCAGCGTTCAGGGTGCGCTGTCGTTTTTCATCGGCGCCTACCGGCAGCTGGCGGAGTGGCAGGCGGTAATCGATCGTCTCGAGGGCTTCGAGCATTCGATGGCAGCCGCTCGCGAGCGGCGGCGCGGCAATATCCGTCTCGATGTAGAAGAGGGCCCTGCGGAAGGCATCATCCTCAAGGAATTGCGGCTGGCCGCTCCTGACGGAACGCCTCTTCTCGCCGCGGATCATTTCACCTTGCCCCGGAGCCAAAGGACGTTGCTGACCGGCCCCTCCGGCTCCGGCAAGTCCACGCTGTTCCGGGCCATTGCGGGCATCTGGCCGTTCGGCGCGGGTACTGTCGCTATTCCTGCGGGAGCCACGCTGATGTCGCTGCCGCAACGCCCCTATTTTCCGATCGGGCCATTGTCGGACGCACTCGCCTATCCCGCCATGCCAGGCCATTTCAGCCGGGACAAGCTCACAGAGGCACTTACCGATGTCGGCTTACCTCTGCTCGCAAGCCAACTCGACGAGCGCGGGCACTGGAATCAATCGCTCTCGCCGGGTGAACAGCAGCGGCTCGGGATCGCACGCGCCCTCCTGCACAAGCCGCAATTTCTGCTGCTCGATGAGGCCACCGCCTCGCTCGACGAGGAAACCGAGGCCTTGCTGTATCGCCTGATCGCGCAGCGTTTGCCGGACAGCACCATCGTCTCGATCGGCCATCGCAGCACACTTCAGGCGTTCCACCAGCGCCATGTCGTCATGGCGGACCATGCCCTCGCCGCCCAGTCCGTCTCCGCCCCCGCGGACTGACAGCGCAAACAAGAAGGGCGGCGGATTGCTCCGTCGCCCTTTGCAGTCGCCGTCTTGGAGGAGAACTTACTTGATGTTGCTCATCAGCGTCAGGTCAGCCGAGAGCTTGGCGATGAACCTTGCGCCGCACCAGTTGGAGCCATAGCCGGGAGCCGCGTTGATCGGCGTGATGAAACCGGTCTGGCTTGCGGTGTAATCGCTGGTGAAAGCGTTGCAATCGCCCTTGCCGAGATCGGTGTCGGAGTAGCGCAGATCGAGCGTGAACACCTTGTAGGTGAAGCCGATGCCGACGTTCCAGGTGTTGTAGTCCTTGTAGTCGATGTTGCCGTAGAACGAGTCGGACGTGCCGAGCCACTGACGGCCGAACTCACCTGAGACATAGCTGCCGATGCCGTTCGGCAGGAACGAGCTCGGCGCGGTGATCTTGGCGGTCACCGATGCGTAGGTGCCGTCCGCGCCCGAGTTCAGGAAGCTCGGCGTGTAGAACACGGTGCCGCCTGCCGTGAAGATGTCGTTGAAGGTGTAGTTGGCCTTGCCGTAGACCTCGTAGAAAGACACGTCCTTTTTCAGGAAGTTGCCGTTGGCCAGCACGATCTGGTTGTCGAAGCCGCAGGAGCCCGCCGCACCGAACGAACCGGCGACGCCGTTACCGACGCAGGTCCCGCCCGGATACAGGTAGCCCCAGACGCCGAAATCGAGTGCAAGAGCACCGAAGGTCGGACGAACACCGCCGTAGATGTCGACCTCGGCCGCAGCCCGGTTCGGGAACGAGATGCTCTCGAACGAAGAACCCACATAGAACTGCAGGTCCTTGGTCACATTATAGCGCGGCTCGAAATAGGCCGTGACCGACGGCCGATGGTTGGACTGGGTGATGCCGCGGAACACGTAGTCGTTCATCACACCCGCGCCGAAGGCGATGTCCCATGGATCGAACGCCGCCACCGCCGGAGCCTTCAATGCCTTGACCGGAAGATCGGCCGCCACGGCCGCCTGTGCCCCGAGAAGACTGACTGCGACCGCCGCCGCTGCCGGAAAAACTGATTTCATAACTGCCCCCTTGTTGAAGCCCGCGACACCTTCGGTACTCCGAGGGCTGCGGGCCTAGACTCACGTCAATTTCGTGGGACCAATGTGCGAAGCAGCAAGAAAAGGGGAAAGCAAAAATGCCGGGCATTTGCTGCCTTATTAGGCGATTCGGCCATCGGGATCGCGCTCTCTACCCCAATGTTGCATTTTGACAACGCAAAACCTGCGGGGCCATGCTGCGACACGATATATTCTTCCCCACGAACCGGCGGCCATCCATCGCTTCAATGCTGGGCCCTACCCTCAAATCGTCCGGGACAGCCTGCAGCCCGTCCCTGAAAACGAAAAGGCCGCACCTTGCGGCGCGGCCTTCGTCGAAGGGAATCGTCTCTCCCTCAGGAGTTATGGCCGTCCTTGTCCTCGCTCGAGAACCAGGTCGAGGGCGACAGCAGCGACGGGGCCTCTGCCGGGCTCGCGATCGGCTCATCATAGGACGGTGTCGGAGCCGGAGCGGCTGCCTTCTTGCGCGGTGCGGCGCGCTTCTTCTTCGGAGCAGCCTTCTTGGCCGATTTCTTCGCCGGGCGCTTGGTCGCCTTGCGGGCGGACTTCCTGGCGGATTTTTTGGCCGACTTCTTCGCAGACCGCTTGGCCTTTTTCGCAGAGGACTTCTTGGCGGCTTTGCGGCCTGCCTTCTTCGCCGATTTCTTCGCGGCACGCCGTGCGGTCTTCGCCCGGCTCACCTTCTTCTGCTTTTTAGCCTTTTTGCTCTTCTTACCCTTAGCCATGCCGTCCTCCTGTTTCCCTTCGGCGGGATGATAGTTCGACGTTTCAAAGCACTCCCGTAAGGGAAGCCTCCTGCCATGATTGGCAGCCGATCACCTGTTCGCAGGCAGGGCATTGTGCGGGGAAGGACCGCCGGTCATCCAGTCGAGCAATTCGATGGTGTGAACCACCGGGATTGGTGCGCCTTCGGCATTCTTGAGTTCGCTGCCGATCTGCACCATGCACCCAATATTGCCTGCCGATACGATGTCCGGCCTGACGGATGCGATATTGGCGACCTTACGCTCGCGCAATCTCCTTGCAATCTCGGGCTGGAGAATGTTGTACGTCCCAGCCGATCCGCAACACAAATGACCTTCGGGTACATCTTTCACCACGAATCCGCTCTTGGAAAGCAATTCTTTCGGAGCCTCAGTGATTTTCTGTCCGTGCTGCAGCGAACATGCGGAGTGATAGGCGACGACGATTTCATTTTGAGGCCGCGGCCATTGCACATTTAGCGCAGAGACGTACTCGGTGATGTCCTTGGCGAGCTTCGACACCCGCGCGGCCTTCGTCGCATAGGCTTTGTCCTCGCGCAACAAATAGCCGTAATCCTTGATCGTGGTGCCGCAGCCCGAGGTCGTCACAAGAATCGCATCGAGCCCGTTTGCATCGGCCTCGCGAACCCAGACATCGATATTGGCCTTCGCCCGGTGCAGCGCATCGTCGTCTCGGCCCATGTGATGCGTCAGCGAGCCGCAGCATTGCTCATCCGCCACCAGCACGACCTCGATGCCGAGCCGGGTGAGCAGGCGAATCGCCGCCTGATTGATGTTCGGCCCCAGCACCTGCTGGGCGCAGCCCTGCAGCAACGCGACGCGCCCCTGCCGTGTTCCCTGCGCCGGAAACACAGTGCCGCCCGCCGGACCCGGCGCGGGAAGTGAGGCCGGCGCCAGCGCCAGCATCGCCCGCAACCGATCGAACAACGTCGGCGGATGACTCGGTTTTTCAGAGCCCGGCAGCAGACCGACGAAGGGTTTCGCCAGCCGCGCCGCCATCATGCCGGCGCGGAATATGCCCGGGCGCGGCAGCACATAGGCCAGCAGCGCCCGGATCATGCGGTCGGCAAGCGGGCGGGAATAACTCTCTTCCACCCGAACGCGGGCCTGATCGATCAGGTGCATGTAGTTCACGCCCGAAGGGCATGTCGTCATGCAGGCAAGGCAGGACAGGCAGCGGTCGACATGCTTGACCACCTCCGCCGTCGGCTTCTGGTCCTGCTCCAGCATCTCCTTGATGAGGTAGATGCGGCCGCGCGGGCTATCGAGTTCATCGCCGAGCAGCACATAGGTCGGGCACGTTGCGGTGCAGAACCCGCAATGCACGCATTTGCGCAGGATGGTGTTGGCTTCCGCGATGTCCGGATCGGCAAGCTGGGTGGGAGAGAATTCGGTCTTCATGGGTTATCGTCCCGGCGCATGCGGCCGCGATTGAGGATATGGCGCGGATCGAAACTGTGCTTGAGACGGCGGCTCAACGCGGCAACGCCCGGCGCCTGCGGGTGGAACACATCCATTGCGGCACGGATGTCCTTCGGCGCACGCAGCAGCATGGCATGGCCTCCGGCCGCCTCCGCGTGCGCCCGCACCGTGCCCGCATGGCCATCGGCGGCAGGCGGCAACGCCGCCCAGACCAATCCCCCGCCCCAGTCGTAAATCACCTCGCCACCGGTCGCGCGCTTGATCGCCGTGCCGAGCGCCGCACCCGCCGTCGGCGGACAGACGATCCGCCAGACCACATACCCGCCCAGCGGGGAGCTTGCCGCAAACGGCGTCACGTCGCGCAACGCCGCCCAGATCGCCGCCGATTCATCGTCCCCGATCGCCTCGACCGCGCCAAATGACGCCAGCAGCGCGGCCAGCGAGCGCGCCCGCTCCGCCACCGAAACGTCGATCCCCTCGACCCGGATCAGCGTCAGCGCCTGTTGCGGAGCGCCTGCCTTTGCCAGTGCGCCCTCAAGCGACTGCAGATCCGAGGCCGGCAGATGCGCCGCTCCCGAGATGTCGAAAGACGAGCCCAGCGCCTTGGTCATCGCCTTGTTGGCGGTGGCATCATCGAGCCCGCGCAGCACCAGCGTGGTCTGCGCCTCAGATTTCGGCACCAGCTTGATGGTCGCTTCGGTCAGCACCGCGAGCGTACCCCACGAACCCGCCAGCAGCTTGGAGATGTCGTAGCCGGTAACGTTCTTGACCACGCGGCTGCCGGCCACGAACGTATCGCCGAAACCCGACACGGCATGGCCGCCGAGCAGATGGTCGCGCACGCCGCCCGAGCGTATGCGGCGCGAGCCCGCAAGACCCGCCGCGATCATGCCGCCTATCGAGCCCTGCCCCAGTGTCGAGCCGAGCAGCACCGAGGTGTCCATCGGCTCGAACGCGAATTCCTGATTCTTGGCGTCCATCATGGCGATCACATCGGCAACCGGCGCGCCGGCCTGCACGGTGACGATCAACTCGTGCGGCTCGTAGGACGTCACCGCATTCAGCGCCGACAGATCGAGCACGGCGTTGGTCGCGACCGGCTGGCCGATCTCGCGCTTGCTGCCGTGACCAACGATCTCCAGCGGCTGTTCCGCCGCGATCGCCTCGCGAACCGCCGCCTCGACGTCCTTGGCGTCGCGAACCTTCAACGTCTCCACCACGTCAATCCTTCCTCAGAACCGCGGAATATCGGGGAACGGCAGCTTGCCGCCATGGACATGCAGCCGGCCCAGTTCCGCGCAACGGTGCAGCGTCGGGAACATCTTGCCGGGATTGAGCAGCCCGCCTGCATCGAATGCGCATTTAATGCGCTGGTGATGGGCGAGATCGATATCGCTGAGCATTTCCGGCATCAGGTCGCGCTTCTCGACGCCGATGCCATGCTCGCCGCTCAACACGCCGCCGAGTTTGACGCACAGCCGCAGAATGTCGGCGCCGAAATCCTCGGCGCGCTGCATCTCGTCGGCGATATTGGCATCGTACAGGATCAAGGGATGCAGGTTGCCGTCGCCCGCGTGGAACACGTTGGCGCAGCGCAGCCCGTATTTTTTGCCCAGTTCGCGAATGCCGGCGAGCGCCTCCGGCAGCTTGCCGCGCGGAATGGTGCCGTCCATGCACAGATAGTCCGGCGACAGCCGCCCGACCGCCGGGAACGCCGCCTTGCGCCCGGCCCAGAACAAGAGACGTTCCTGCTCGGAATTGGAAATCTGGCAAGTCGTCGAGCGGCAATCGAGCGCGATCTTCTCGACGCGGCGGATCAGTTCGTCCACTTCAACGCTCGGTCCGTCGAGTTCGATGATGAGCAACGCCTCGACATCGAGCGGATAACCCGCATGGACAAACGCCTCGGCGGCGTGGATCGCGTCCTTGTCCATCATCTCCATGCCGCCGGGGATGATGCCCGCGCCGATCACCCGCGCCACGCATTCGCCCGCAGCCTCCACCTCGGAGAAGCCGACCATCAGCGCCCGCGCGGTTTCCGGCTTCTTCAGGATGCGCACCGTGATCTCGGTGACGACGCCGAGCAGGCCTTCGGAACCGGTGATGATGCCCATCAGATCGTAGCCGTCGTTTTCCGGCGCGCGGCCACCGATCTTCAGGATTTCGCCGGTGATGAGCACGAACTCGCAGCCCAGCACATTGTTGGTAGTGAGGCCGTATTTCAGGCTGTGAACGCCGCCGGAATTCTCCGCGATGTTGCCGCCGATCGAGCAGGCGATCTGCGAAGACGGATCGGGCGCATAATAGAAGCCTTCGTGCGCCACCGCCTGGCTGACCGCGAGGTTGGTCATGCCCGGCTCGACCACCGCAACGCGGTTATCGAAATCGATCTCGCGCACACGCTTGAATTTGGACAAGCCGAGCAGCACGCCGTCCGCGAGCGGAAACGAGCCGCCGGAGAGCGAGGTGCCGTTGCCGCGCGGCACCACCTTGATGCCGTTGTCGTGGCAATATTTCAAAACCTTCGAAACCTGCTCGGTGGTGTCAGGCAGCACCACGACCATCGGCGGCTGACGATAGGCCGTCAGCGCATCCGACTCGTAGGGCTTCATTTCCCGTTCGCTCTCGATCACGCCCTCGCCGGGCACGATGGCCCGCAATGCTGCGATGATCTCGTCGCGGCGGCCGAGAATGTCCTGATCGGGCAAAGGCATCTTGATCGTCATGAAAGTCTCCCGCCTACGGGCGCCAAATATATCACCGACATATCTAGCGCCAGAAAAATCCGCCGCCTTTTGGGCCAGGGACATATTTAGTCTTAGTTTTAGTCGCCACGATGGTGTGAAACCATCCCCATAAGGACTAGGCGAAGGATCAGCCGCCGACCGCCATCCGGATCGGCAGCACAGCCTGGACGACGAGCCCGCGGGCGCGGGCGTCGAGCACGCCGGCGGCGCGCAGCGCGAACAACGATATATTCTGCACCGCCTCGCGCAGTTTGGCCGCATCGCCGGTCGCATCGAGCGCCAAAGGGCCGACAAGCGCCTCATGCAGCGCGCCGATCAGCGCGGTCGCGGTCAGGGCGGTGTCCTGTGCGGGCAGATGGCCGGCCTTGATCGCCGCCTCAAGGCGCTGCTCGAGTTCGGCGGCGATGGCGCGGCGGCTGGTCAGGCGCGATGCGCTGACATCGACATCCACCGGCTCCGCCAGGATGCCCCAGGCGAGCTTGCGGTGGGACACGACATGAACAGCGATGGTGGTGATGGCAGCTGCGAGCGCCGAGGACGGTCCCGGCGCGGCGTCGGCTGCACGGCGGATCGCAATCAGCTCCCTGTCGGAGACATCCGCAATCAATTCCGAAATCAGGTCCGCTTTGGAGGGAAAGTAGCGATAGACCGTGCCCGCCGCGACATTGGCGCGCGCAGCCACGGGCGCGATCTGCACAGCCGCCATGCCACCTTCCGCCGCGGTTTCGCGGGCTGCTGCCAGAATAGCGGCACGCCGCGCCTCCAGGCGCTTCACGACTTGATGTGTCCGGCGGTAAACCAATGAAATCTCACTCCTTTAAGGAGTGAACACCAGTTCAAAAGTAATGGCAAGCGCCCATTCAAAAAAATTGAACGGCGGTGGCCACAACAGAATCGGTCGTTGGACGCACGTCAGCGCGCACAAAAAATCCTGCGAACATAAAAATGCCCGCGGCTGGCGCGGGCATTCTCAGCTCATGGCATCAAGCACCTTATGCCTGCGGCTGCGGCTCCATCCCGGCATCGGGACGGGGACGCGGTTTGCCTGCCGGCGGCACCGCCGAGGTCCGCGGCGTGGATGGCTCAAGCACCGATTCACGGTTCGGCTTCTTGCCGTTCAGCAGGTCGGTGATCTCGTCACCGGACAGCGTTTCGAACTCAAGCAAGCCCTTGGCCAGCGTTTCGAGATCGTCCCGCTTCTCGGTCAGAATCCGCGTCGCTTCATTATAGCCTTCTTCGACGAGACGCTTCACTTCCGAGTCGATCTTCTGCGCCGTGGCCTCAGAGACGTTCTGCTGGCGGTTCACCTGCATGCCGAGGAACACCTCGTCATTGTTCTCGCCGTAAGCCACCGTGCCGAGTTCATCCGACAGACCCCAGCGCGTCACCATCATCTTGGCCAGGCGGGTCGCCTGCTCGATGTCGGACGATGCACCGGACGTGACCTTGTTGCGGCCGAAGATCATCTCCTCGGCGACACGACCGCCCATCATGATGGCGAGACGCGAAGTCATCTGCTCCAGCGACATCGACATCTTGTCGCGCTCCGGCAACTGCATGACCATGCCGAGCGCACGGCCGCGCGGGATGATCGTCGCCTTGTGGATCGGATCGGTCGCGGGCACGTTGAGGCCGACGATGGCGTGACCGCCTTCGTGATAGGCCGTCAGCATCTTCTCTTCTTCGGTCATGACGAGCGACTTGCGCTCGGCACCCATCATCACCTTGTCCTTGGCCTCCTCGAACTCAGCCTGCGTCACCATCCGCTTGTTGCGGCGGGCAGCCGTCAGTGCCGCCTCGTTGACGAGGTTCATCAGGTCGGCGCCGGAGAAGCCCGGTGTGCCGCGCGCGATGGTCTTGAGGTTGATGTCCGGCGCCAGCGGCACCTTGCGAACATGGACCTTGAGGATCTGTTCGCGGCCGACGACGTCGGGATTCGGCACCACAACCTGGCGGTCGAAGCGGCCCGGACGCAGCAGCGCGGGATCGAGCACGTCGGGACGGTTGGTCGCGGCGATCAGGATGACGCCCTCATTGGCCTCGAAGCCGTCCATCTCGACCAGCAACTGGTTCAGCGTCTGCTCGCGCTCGTCATTGCCGCCGCCGAGACCGGCGCCGCGATGACGGCCGACCGCATCGATTTCGTCGATGAAGATGATGCACGGCGCATTCTTCTTGGCCTGCTCGAACATGTCGCGCACGCGCGAAGCGCCGACGCCGACGAACATCTCGACGAAGTCAGAACCGGAAATCGTGAAGAACGGCACGTTGGCTTCGCCCGCGACCGCGCGCGCGATCAGCGTCTTGCCGGTGCCGGGAGGGCCGACCAGCAACACGCCGCGCGGAATCCGCCCGCCGAGGCGCTGGAACTTGCCGGGGTCGCGCAGGAATTCGACGATCTCCTGCAGATCCTGCTTGGCCTCATCGACACCCGCGACATCCTCGAATGTCACGCGGCCATGCGCCTCGGTCAACATCTTTGCCCGAGACTTGCCAAAACCCATCGCCTTGCCGGCGCCGCCCTGCATCTGGCGCGACAGAAAAATCCACACGCCGATCAGCGCGATGAACGGCAGCCATGAGACGAGCAGCGAGACGAACCACGGCACGTTGTCGCCCGGCGGCTTCGCGGTGATCGACACCTTGGCGTCGTACAGGCGCTTAATCAGCGTCGGGTCGCTTGGCGCATAGCTCTGAAAGGTCGTACCGTTGGTCAGCGTGCCGCGAATTTCGGGACCCTGGATGACGACATCGCGCACCCGGTTCTGATCGACCTCATTCAGCAGCTGCGAGAACGAAATGTCCTGCGACGCGGCACGTTGCGTCGGATTCTGGAACAGCGTGAACAGCGCCAGCAACAAGAGGACGATAATGACCCAGAGGCCAAAATTGCGCAGATTCGCGTTCATTCGTTATCCTTCACAGGCCCGTACCGCGGGGGCCCACCCCTTGGATTCATGTCGTCCGAGCGCCGGCGATACCGGCTCGCACCAATCTATGTGTCGCTGCCCCCAATGCCAAGGGAACTGGGTAAGACTATTTAACGCAATTCGGCTTTTACGAGGCTTTGGCGGCGCATTGCGGCGCCGGTACGCCGCATGGTTAAGAGCGCCTGCCCCTCGCTTTCGGCCGGATGCTCCGGCGCGGCGGCGCAGGCCGGATCACTAGCCGCTCTTTCTCGACGCTCACTGTCATCCCGGCGAGCGTTTGCTTGAACCGCCGTCCCTCGCTGCGTGCCTGCGCCATGGCCCGCAGCAGCGTCTCAAGCTGTCCCAGTTCCGGCGGATGCGCCGTGATCCCGCTCCCCAGCGCACGGCGCAGCAGCCGCACCTGGATTTCCTCCGCCATCGTGGAGAAAAGCGAAGCATCGAATCCACCATCTGCACCGCCGCGCAGGCGAAGGTAACGCTCCGCCCCGTCCGTCATCTGCTCGAGCGCCACCTCAGCCCGCGACAACCGCATTGCCAGACGGGCAAATGTTCTGGCATCCGCGCCCTCGGAGGCCAACGCCGGCATCAGCGTGCGCAGCCGCGAGCGCGTATAGGCCGGATCGTGATTGGTCGGGTCATTGGCGTAACCGATTTTGGCGCGATTGAGAGTCGCCACCAGCCGCACTTTCGGAATATCGAGGAACGGACGCAGCAGCGCGACGCCATGGCGTTCCGTCTGCACCGCCATGCCGGCCAGACCGGTGATGCCGCTGCCACGCGACAGCCGCATCAGAATGGTTTCCGCCTGATCATCCTGGGTATGGGCGGTGACGATCGCGGGAGCTGACGCCGAGCGCGCCGCGCGGGCCAGCAATTCATAGCGCGCGTCGCGGGCGGCCTGCGGTACGCCGGTTTTAGGTTTCACGCCCCGCCATGTCAGGGTGCGATGGGCAACGCCGAGCGCGGACGCCAGCCGCTTCACCTCGCGCGCCTCATGCGCAGCCGCCGCCCGCAGGCCGTGATCGACCGTCACCGCAAGCAGGTCGGGACCGGTTTTGAGCGATCTGCGCCAGCGCGCGGCCAGCCACAACAACGCCACGCTGTCCGGCCCGCCCGAGACGGCGAGCACCAGCGCCGGAATCCGCTTCCATCCGGCGAACAGATGCCGGGCTTCCTGTGCCGAGACGGGTTCAGCAGCCGGAGCGTTTTTGTCCACGCGCGACACTCTGTTTCACGCTCCTTGAAGCGTGCGGATATTTCCGCCCGACCTCACCGAACGCCGCACAGGCTGCATCCTTTTCCTTCAGCGCTGATAGCGATTCGCCGAGCCGCAACATCGCATCCGGCGCCTTGGCGGACTTGTCGTATTTCGAGGTCACGGCCAGAAACGCCTCCGCAGCCTCGCGATATTTCTTGCGCTGGTAAAGGCTCTCGCCGAGCCAGTACTGCGCATCACCCACGAGCCGGTCGTTCGGGTACTTCACCGTGAAATTGCGCATGGCCTCTTCGGCGAGGCCGTAGTCCTTGTGCTGCATGTAGCCGAGACCAAGATCGAACTCGTCCTTCGGCGATCTCGTCGGCGGTGCCGTGGTCAGGCTTGCTCCTGTACCGGGAGGCGGTGAGGCAGCGCCGTTGTTACCATAGTTGTTGTTCTCGAGATTCATCGGCGCGCCCGGCTGCGCAGCACCGGGCTCCTGCACATAATTGGACTGTCCCCGCATGCTGCCGAGCGCCCGCGGCGCGCCGGGCGCATTCGGGTTCTGGCTCGGATCGAACGCATCGCCACGGCGGCCTCCCGCCGGAGGCACTACCTGCCCGTCATTATAGGGCGTCGTGATCGGCGCGCCCTGCTGGCCCTGATAGGCCGGCTGTTGTTGCGGCTGATATTGCTGGTTCTGGTTCTGATATGGCGCAGGCCCGGCATTCGCCGGTCCGCGCGCGGCAGGTGCGCCAGCCGCCCCGGGTGCCGCCCCGCCCTGCAACTGCCGAAGCTGTTCTTCGAGAATCTGGTTGCGATGCTGCAATTCCTCGTTCTGCCCGGTCAGTTTGCGCAACTGGTCGGACAGCCGGTCGATCTCCATCTGGGGATCGCCTTGAGAATCACCGCCGTATTGAGAACCGCCCCCGAATTGCGCGTGCGCCTGCATCGGCAGCGCGAAAGGCGACAAGGTCACAAACGCGCAGGCCAAACCTGCTGCGGCAACAGCTTTCAATTTCGATGACATGGCGATTTCGTTCTTGGCAATTCGTTCCTGGCGATCCGGTTCTTCATTCCCGCCTGAAAACAAGGCTGCGAAGGATGAGGATTCTACTACGCCAAAAATGTGACTGCCGACAGGCCTCCCCTGGCCTGCCGCAACAAAAAACGGCGCCCGAAGGCACCGCTTTCATCCCCGGTGAGCCCCCGGAAACTTACGAACTGGCGTTGAGCACCGTCACCGCGCGGCGGTTTTGCGACCAGCAGGAGATGTTGTTACACACAGCCACCGGACGCTCCTTGCCGTAGGAGATCGTGCGCATGCGGCTGGCGCTGATGCCGCGCGACACCAGGAAGTTACGCACCGACTGGGCGCGCTTGGCGCCGAGCGCGATGTTGTACTCGCGCGTGCCGCGCTCGTCCGCATGGCCTTCGATGGTGAAGGTGTAGCGCGGATATTGCTGCAGCCACTGGGCCTGCTTTTCGAGAGTGTTGATCGCCTGCTGCGACAACTCGGTTTGGTCGCTGTCGAAGAACACGCGGTCGCCGACATTGACCACGAAATCCTGCTGGCTGCCTGGCGTTGCTGCGCCGGCCATGCCGCCGTTCAGATCGCCGTTCTTGTTGGCGCAGGCGCCCATCGACAGGGCAACGGCCAGCACGGCCGCAAATTTGAATCCTTGGAGGATACGCATTTGGGAGAACATTCCGGAGCCTCCACGCTCGGGTTTTTTGAACAGATTTCGGTCTACGCCCGCTTGGTTAAGCGAACGTTCCGTCAACCTTGATGAGGCGTTGCCAAAGTCGCTCAAATGCCCCTGAATCGCTTAAAGCGATGGCGATGGTTAATAGGGTGTAAATGTGGCGCGACATGGGAGCCCCATTGTTCCCATGCGATTTTCCGAAAGAGCGTGACCTGAAAGCTGCGCGGGTCGATCCATCCGCGCCTCGGATCAGGACAACAGCGGCGACCAGGCCGGATCGGACGCAAAGCCCGGCGTCGGAACCTGAAGTTCGTTGCGGCCCGAAATGTCGACGGTGAACAGGTGCGGCCCCTGGCCGAGGTCGCGGAAGAACATCACCACGCGGCCGTTCGGAGCGAAGGTCGGCCCTTCATTATGGAAGCCCGAGGTGAGGATGCGCTCGCCCGAGCCATCCGGCTTCATGATGCCGATGGCGAACTGGCCGCCGCCCTGTTTGGTGAAGGCGATGTAGTCGCCGCGCGGCGACCACACCGGCGTCGAATAGCTGCCGTCACCGAACGAGATGCGCTGCGCCGCACCGCCGCCCGCCGCCATCACGTAGATCTGCGGCTTGCCGCCGCGATCGCTCTCGAAGCAGATGCGCGAGCCATCCGGCGCATAGGACGGCGAGGTGTCGATCGCCATCGTATCGGTCAGGCGCGTGGTCGATTTCGAGCGCAGGTCCATCACATACAGGTTCGAATTGCCGCCCTGCTGCAGGCTCATGATGATGCGCTGGCCATCCGGCGAGAATCTTGGAGCAAACGACATGCCGGGGAAGTTGCCGACGATCTCGCGCTGCCCGGTTTCGACGTTGAACAGATAGACGCGCGGATCGCCGCCGCCGAATTCCATGTAGGTGATTTCCTGTGTCGACGGCGAGAAGCGCGGCGTCAGCACGAGGTCGGCGCCGCGCGTCAGATAGCGCACATTGGCGCCGTCCTGATCCATGATGGCGAGGCGCTTGACGCGCCGCGTCGCCGGACCGGATTCATCGACGAATACCACGCGGCTGTCGAAATAACCCTTCTCGCCGGTGAGGCGCTCATAGATCTGATCGGAGATGATGTGCGCGACGCGCCGCCATGATTCCGGCGAGGTGAAATATTGCTGGCCGGTCAGTTGCTGCGCGGCCGGCACGTCCCACAGCCGGAATTCCGCCTTGAGGCGTCCGTCGCCCTGCCGCGTGGCGCGGCCGGTGACGAGCGCCTGCGCATTGATCTGCCGCCAGCTCGGAAACTGCGGCGGCACGTCGATGTTGGAGATGCGCTCGATATAGGCAGCCTGATCGATCGGCGCGAACAGACCGCTGCGCTTGAGGTTGTTGGTGATGACGGACGCGATGCCCGCGCTGACTTCGCCATCGCCCTGGCCGCCGGCGACGAAATTCGGAATCGCGATCGGAATCGGTTGGAAGTTGCCCTGGTCGACCTGAACACGGACCTGCGCGAACGCCCTGGAGAACGGCGCGGCCGCAAGGCCCGCCGCTGCGCCGCCGACCAGGTGCCGGCGCGTCATTTTGAATGTCATAGGCGTATCATCGTCCTTGCTCATCGGATCATGTTCCTGCGCGCGCAACACGCGGCTTTTTTTTATGAAGTACGTTCGGTGAAAACGGGCTCAAAAAATTTCCATTCATTGAAGAACTGGGTCGGCAGCTTGTAAGGCTGGCATTCGATGATCGCGCGGCGCGCGCTTTCCTGATAGACGCGGAAATACGGCGTGTTGCTGCCGGGCAGCGGCACCGGCATCGCTTCGAGCGTGCCGTCCTGCTTCAGGCGGACATCGAAGCTCGCCTGAATCTGCTGCGCTTCGATGCCGCCATACGGCTTCTTCCAGCAACGCTCCACCTGCTGCTTGAACATCGCACCCCATGTTGCCGAATTATCGGCGGCGCGCCCGTGCGAGAGGCCGAGCGCGGCCTGCGAATTCAGCTCCGAACCCGTCATCGAATGCCGGGTCGGATCGCGCTTGTCGAGCAGTGCGGCGATCTTGGTCTGATCGAACACGCGCTCGTGCTTTTCCTTAGGCGGCGGCGTAGGCTTCGCCTGCGCCTGCTGCTTCTTCGGCTTGGGTTTCTTCGCTTGCTCTTTTTTCAGCGCCTCGGCGATGGGATCGACCTTCGCCGGATCGGGCTTCTTCTCCGCCGGCTTGGTTTCTTCCTTCGGCTTTTCTTCCGCGACAGGCTTCGGCGGCTCGGGCTTTTTCTCGACCGGCTTTTCGACGGGCTTCGGCGGCGGCTCGGGCGCGGTGTCGGTCACGACCGGAGGCTTCTTGTCCTCGATCTTGCCAACCGGATCATCCTGCGGCGGCGTCGGGTCGGCGACCTTCTCCACCAGCGGCTTCTTCACATCCTTCTGGCCGGTCTTGATACCCTGCGTGACCTTGGCGAACTGATCGGCGGAAATGATGTCGACGGGCAGCGAATCCTCGGGAGTCGTCTCGTACATCTTGGTGGAAAACGAGATCAGCCCCCAGGAAATGACCAGAGCGTGCAAAGCGACAGACGCGGCGAGTGTCCGGTCGATCTTCACGTCAGCTCCCCTGCTCGACCTCAGTGACAAGAGCAACGCGCTTGAACCCGGCAGCCGACAGGCGGCCCATCACCTTCATGATCGTGCCGTAATCGGCCTTGGTGTCGCCGCGCACGAAAATGCGTTCCTCGGTGCCGCCGCGCGCATCGGTGATGGCCTTCAGCTTCGGCACCAGTTCGTCGGCGGTGATTTCGGTGTTGTTGAGGAATATCTTGCCGGAGACCTGCACGGAAAGCGTCAGCGGCTCCTTGTCCTGATCGAGGCTCTTGGCCGCCGTTTGCGGCAGATCGAGCGGCACGCCGACCGTGAGCAGCGGCGCGGACACCATGAAGATGATGAGCAGCACCAGCATCACGTCGACCATCGGCGTGACGTTGATCTCGGCCATGACGCTGGCACGCTGATGACGGCGCCGGCCGCCACCGCCTGCTCCCCCGCCCATGCTCATGCCCATATCGTCTGCCCGTCGTCTTGATGCTTACGCCCGCTCGTCGATCTGACGAGACAGGATCGCTGAAAATTCGTCGGCGAAACCTTCAAGGCGCTGCGCCTGACGGCCCACTTCGGAGATGAACTTATTGTAGAAAATTGTCGCCGGAATGGCGGCGATCAGGCCCATGGCGGTCGCGAACAGCGCCTCGGCGATGCCCGGCGCCACCACCGCGAGCGAGGTGTTCTTCGAAGCCGCAATCGACTGGAAACTCGACATGATGCCCCAGACGGTGCCGAACAGGCCAACGAACGGGCCTGCGGAGCCCACGGTCGCCAGCACCAGAAGCCTGCGGTCGAGCCGCTCGATTTCGCGCGAGATCGACACGCTCATCACCTTGTCGATGCGGGTCTGCAGTCCCGCGAAAGAACGCGAGTGGCTCTCGAACGAGCGTTTCCACTCGCGCATCGCGGCGACGAACAAGGCCGCCATCGAATGCGTCGGCTTCGCCGACAGCGCGCGGTAGAGGTCGTCGATCGATTGCCCTGACCAGAACGCCTGTTCGAAGCGGTCCATCGCGCGGCGCGTGCGCGCGTACAGGAAGATCTTGTCGATCGCGATCGCCCAGACCCAGATCGAGCAGCTCAGCAGGCCGAGCATCACGAATTTGACGACGATATGCGCCTGCCAGAACAGCGCGATCAGCGATACGTCGGAGGAGGCCACCGGCAAGGCGGACTGTGCCACGTCGGCTGGGTTCATGATTGGAATCCTCTCAACGCAATGTTCTCCAAAATGATTGCGGGAGCGCGACAAAAGAGGCGCACCCTGCGGGATGCCGCAAAAAAGCGCCGGCATGGCCGAAGCGTCGGATCGGAACAAGAACCGTTGTCATGTTCGCGCGGAGCGGCCTCCCCAAGGCCGGCTCCTCCATCCTCCGCCAACATGTCAAAACAAGGGCTGTCGGCGCTGTTTTAGCCCATCAACCAGACGCCCCGCGTGGTTAAAAGGGGGTTAAGACCGTCACTTTTAACAGCCAAAACATCTGCCGGATCAAGGCTAAATCGGCCCCAAAAGCGAAACCGCCCGCCTAGCGAACCAGACGAGCGGTCAGAGAAGGGTGCCGGCCAGGGGCTGAGGCCGGAAGACCTTCCTAGCCCTGCGTGGACGGCGAGGCGGGACGCTGGCGGTGCTGCGCCATGAAGGCGTCGAACTCCTCCTTGTCCTTGGCCTGCCGCAGGCGGTCGAGGAAATCGCGGAATTCCTTCTGCTCCTCCTCGAGACGGCGCAGCGTCTCCATCCGGTAGTCGTCGAAAGCGCGATTGCCGCTCGACGGACCCCAGAAGCCGCGGCCGTAACCACGGCCATCCATGCGCTCGCGCATCCGCTCCATCTTCCACTGCATCCGTTCCATCTTGTCGGCAAAACGTCCGTCATGATTCCAGCAACCCATTTTTCTGCTCCAGAAAGTGTAAGCGAGCGCCGCCAGACCGAGCGGCCACCAGACGATGAAACCGGCAATCACGATCAGGATCGAGGCCGGATGGCAGGACCGCTGCCATTCGTGATTCTGCCAGCGCATGTCGTGGGGCGGCCCGCCCCAACCCGGCCGGCCCGAGCGGTCGAAGTCTGCGGTATTCGTCATGCGCGTCTCCTCACCGTAAATGTAAATAACATTTACATAGCTAAACCATCCAGATGGATTGTCAAGCGGCGGTGAAATTCACATCCGAGTTATTTTTCGCGTTATTTCGAAGGCTGCGGTTCCAGCCGCGCCGGAAAGCCGAGGCCTTTTAGATACACGAGCACCCCCGCTTCCAGCAGGTCTTCAGCCGACATCGGCAATTTGCGCGAGGCGGCGTCCCCTCGCCCGAACAGCGACGCGATGCCATGCGACAGCGACCAGATGTGCAGCGCCATCATCATCGCCGGTGGACGCGGCACGTTTGGCGGCGCGAGTGCCACCAGCCGCTCAGAAGCGGCGCGAATGATCGCGAAGGCGCGCTCGCTTGCGATCAAAAGCGCCGGATTGTCCTGTACCGGCACGCCGGATTCGAACATCGCCGAATAATAGGCCGGATGCTCGCGCGCAAAGGCGAGATAGGCTTTTCCGACGCGCGAGAACGCCGCGAACGTATCGGGCCGTCCGTCATCCCACGCCGCCGAGAGCTGCTTCTCGAACAACTCAAAACCTTGCTGTGCGATGCTCGCCAACAATTCATCGCGATCGCGGAAATGCCGATAGGGTGCGGCCGGGCTGACACCCGCCGAGCGCGCCGCCTCCGCGAAGGTGAAGCCCGCAGGCCCCTTCTGCGCGATGAGATCGAGCGCGGCCTCGATCAACGCCTCTTTCAGATTGCCATGATGATAGCCGCCTTCCCGGCGGCCGCGGTGCCAGCTCATGTGAAGGATTTTAACATGACATCGGGAGCGCGCGCCAGAGTGGCGCTCACGCTCCGGCCTCCTGATCGGCCTTCATCAATAGCCGCAGCGCCTTCGGGATCGGCCGGGCGCGGCCTTCCGAGATGAAGGCGACCTTCACCTTGGCCTCGATCAGAAGTTCATCGCCGCGCCGCACCTCCTGCGCCAGCATCATCGAGGCGCCCTTCACTTCGTGCGGCGTAGTGATGACGGTGAGAATGTCGTCCATCCGTGCGGGCCGCAAAAATTCAAGCTGCATCGAGCGCACCACAAAGGCAAAGCCGGGCGCTTCGGCCCCTGCTTCCGCGAACAATGCGCTTTGCTCCGCGCCGAGCAGTCGCAGATAGTTGGTCCGCCCGCGCTCCATGAAGCGCAGGAAATTGGCGTGATAGACGATGCCGGAGAAATCAGTGTCCTCGTAATAGACACGGATCGCCATGACATGGCGGCCGTTGGCAATTTCACCGTCGAGAGAGAATGCTTTTTCGGTATCGGTCATCGCATCAATCTTGAAAATCAGTCTTCATCGTCTTGCCCGAACATGCCGAACTGCGCGGCATCGCGCGACGGCGCAGCCAAACCCAGATGCCTGAAGGCATGGTCGGTGAGAAGTCGCCCGCGCGGCGTGCGTTGCAGGTAGCCGCACTGGATCAGATACGGCTCGATGATGTCCTCGATGGCGTCGCGCGGCTCCGACAACGCCGCTGCCATGGTCTCGACGCCCACCGGGCCGCCGCCGTAGTTCAGCGCAATGGTCGATAGATAGCGGCGATCCATCGCGTCCAACCCCGCTTTGTCCACCTCAAGCGCGCCGAGCGCGTGGTCGGCAATCTTGCGATCGATGACATCGGCATCGGCAGCAGAGGCGAAATCCCGCACGCGGCGCAACAGGCGGCCCGCGATACGCGGCGTGCCGCGCGCGCGGCGTGCGATCTCGTTGGCGCCGTCCTTGGTCATGCCGATACCAAGCACCCGCGCACCACGGGTGACGATCTTCTCAAGCTCGTCCTCGGTGTAGAAATTCAGCCGCAGCGGAATGCCGAAACGGTCGCGCAGCGGATTAGTTAGCAGCCCCGCGCGCGTCGTCGCTCCGACCAGCGTGAACTTCGCAAGGTCGATCTTCACCGAGCGCGCCGCAGGCCCCTCGCCGATGATGAGATCAAGCTGGAAATCCTCCATGGCGGGATAGAGCACTTCCTCCACCGCCGGATTGAGGCGATGGATCTCATCGATGAACAGCACGTCGCGTTCTTCGAGATTGGTCAGGAGCGCCGCGAGATCGCCCGCCTTCGCGATCACCGGGCCTGAGGTCGCGCGAAATCCGACGCCCAATTCGCGCGCGACGATCTGCGCCAGCGTGGTCTTGCCCAAACCCGGCGGGCCGACGAACAGCACGTGATCGAGCGCCTCGCCCCGCTTGCGCGCGGCATCGATGAACACCTGCAAATTCGCGCGCGCCTGCGCTTGGCCGACGAATTCGGACAGGTTCTGCGGGCGTAGCGAAGTGTCGCCGATGTCATCGGCGCGGCGCTCGGGCGTGACGAGACGGGGGCCGGTCATTTCGCCAATTCCTTCAGCCCGAGGCGGATGAGCCTGGTCGTCTCCGCGCCTTCACCTGCATCGCGCGATGCGCTTGCAACCGCCGCCGCCGCCTGCGGCTGGCCGTAGCCGAGATTGACCAGCGCGGAAATCGCATCCCGCACCGGACCGGGCCCGCGGTCATCGTCCACCGCGCCGGCAAGATGCACCACCGCCGGATCAACGCTGGCGAAAGCGGGCGCCTTGTCCTTCAATTCGGTGACGATGCGCTCGGCGACTTTCGGGCCGACACCGGGCGTGCGCGCGACCGCCGCCTTGTCGCGCAGCGCGATGGCGTTGGCGAGATCGGACGGCGGCAGCGTCGAAAGCACCGCGAGCGCGACCTTGGCGCCGACACCCTGCACGGTCTGCAGCAGGCGGAACCATTCGCGCTCGATGTCGCTGCGGAAACCGAACAGCCTGATCTGGTCTTCGCGCACGTGGGTCTCGATCGACAGCACCGCCGCTTCACCCGGAGACGGCAGCGCCTGCAACGTGCGCGCCGAACAATGCACGAGATAGCCGACACCCTGCACGTCGAGGACGACATAATCCTCGCCGTAGGAATCGATCAGGCCCTTGAGCTTGCCGATCATGCGCTGGCCACCTTCTTCATCAACAGCACACTCTGCCGGTGATGCGCATGGGTGATGGCGATGGCGAGGGCGTCGGCGGCGTCCGGCGTCGCGGGCTGCGCCTTCGGCAGCAGTACGCCGAGCATGACGCGGATCTGGTTCTTGTCGGCATGGCCCGCGCCGACCACAGTCTTCTTCACCTGGTTGGGCGCGTACTCCGAAACAGAGATGCCCGCCATCGCCGGCACCAGCATCGCGACCCCGCGCGCCTGCCCGAGCTTGAGCGTGCCCGCGCCGTCCTTGTTGACGAAGGTCTGTTCGACTGCCGCCTCCATCGGGCCATGCTCGCTCATCACCTTGAGAAGCCCTTCATGGATCGCGAGCAGGCGTTCCGACAGCGGCAGGCTGTCGCGCGATTCGACGGAACCACAGCCGACATAGATCAGCCGGTTGCCGTCAACGTCGATCACCCCCCAGCCGGTGCGGCGCAGGCCCGGATCGATCCCCAGAATACGAATCGCGCGCGAAGTCATGCCTTATGATAGCCGAAACCGCCGCAAAGGTCGTTACAGCAGGGTCCCGCGCAGGATCAGCAGCGCGACGCTGAAATAGATCATCAGCCCGGTGACATCGACCAAAGTGGCGACGAACGGCGCGGACGCGCTGGCGGGGTCGAAGCCCACCCGCTGCAGCAGGAACGGCAGCATCGAGCCGACCACCGAGCCGAACGTCACCACGCCGACCAGCGCGGCGGCGACCGTCACGCCGACCAGAAACCAGTGCTCGCCATAGTCGTAAATCCCGAGCTTCTGCCACATCACCACCCGGAACAGACCGATGATGCCGAGGCCCGCCCCGAGCAGAAGCCCGGTCGGCAATTCGCGCAGCATCACCTGCCACCAGTCGGACAGCTTCACGTCATGCAGCGCCAGCGCGCGGATCAACAGCGAGGTCGCCTGCGAGCCGGAATTGCCGCCCGAACTCATGATCAGCGGAATGAACAGCGTCAGCACCAGCGCCTTTTCCAGTTCGCCCTCGAAATGCTGCATCACGCTCGCGGTCAGCATTTCGCTGACGAACAGCACGGCCAGCCAGACGCCGCGCTTGCGGAGCATGTTGCCGAGCCCGATCTGCAGATAGGGCTCCTCGATGGCTTCCATGCCGCCGAACTTCTGCGCGTCCTCGGTGCCTTCCTCGATGATGGTATCGATGACGTCGTCGAAAGTGACGATGCCGAGCAGATGCGAGGCCTTGTCCACCACCGGCACTGCAAGAAGGTCGTGACGCGCGATCAGCCGCGCGACGTCTTCCCGGTCGGCGAGCGGCAGCGTTGTGATCGGCGTCACCGCGAGATCGCCGATGGTCTGATCCGGTTCGCCCGCGATCAGGCGGCGCAGCGACAGCGCGCCGACGAGACGGCGGGTCACCGGATCGAGCACATAGATCGCATAGACAGTTTCACGGGTGCGCTCGACCTGGCGGATATGCTGCAGCGTGCGCTCCACCGTCCAGTTGCTCGGCGCGCTGACGAATTCGATCGTCATCATCGCGCCGGCGGTGTTCGCCGGATAGGCCAAAAGGCTTCGGATGGCATTGCGCGAAGCCGGGTCGAGCCCGTCCATCAGGTCGCTGCGCGGCGGGTCTCGCAACTGCTGGATGAGGTCCGCCGCCATGTCCGCGGACATGCCCGCGAGCAGCGGGATCGCCACATCGCGCGGCAACGCCTCGACGATTTCGGCTCCGAAATCGAGTTCGGGCTTGTCGAGGACCTCGATCGCCGTCTCGCGCGGCAGGAGGCGCAAGACCTCGGCCGCCTCCTCAGGCTCAAGCCTGTTGAGGACGTCGACCCTGTCGGCCGCGTGCTCGTGAATCAGGCTCGCCGCGACCACAGCCGCGTTGAAGCCATCCTCGGAGATTGTGTGGATGTCCGTCATAACTCACCTTCGGATCTGCCGACACCGGCAGCGGGTGAGCCTTAAGAAACGCTCAGACCGCGCAGGCCGCTGCCGGCAAAGTACGTTGACTGTCGCTTGGCATAGTTGAGTGTTTCCAGTGACACGGCGCGCGATCCGAAGACCCCGCGCCGCCTTGATGTCCACATGGGCTTTCGCTTTCGCGGCGTCAAGAAAAAACCGCGTGCGTCACAACGAAAGAACGAGAGGGGCGCTTCAGCCCGCCATCTTGGCGGCGAGCGCGTCGGAGACTTCGAAATTGGCATAGACGTTCTGCACGTCGTCATGCTCGTTCAGCTGGTCCAGGAGCTTGAACAGCTTCTCGCCGACCTCGTCGCTGACGGCGATGTTGTTCTGGGGCTTCCAGATCAGCGCCGCCTTGCGCGGCTCGCCGAACTTGGCTTCCAGCGCCTTGGCCGCCTCGCTGAGCGAGGCCTGCGAGGTGTAGATTTCATGCCCGTCTTCGGACGAGACGACATCATCGGCACCCGCGTCGATGGCGGCTTCCAGCATGGCGTCGGCATCGGCCTTGGCCGCGTCGTACTCGATCACGCCGACATGGTCGAACATGAACGACACCGAGCCGGTTTCGCCGAGGTTGCCGCCGGACTTGGTGAAATAGGAGCGGATGTCGGAGGCGGCACGGTTGCGGTTGTCGGTCAGCGCCTCGACGATCACCGCGACGCCGCCGGGGCCGTAGCCCTCGTAGCGGATTTCATCGTAGTTCTCCGCGTCACCGCCAATGGCCTTCTTGATGGCGCGCTCGATATTGTCCTTCGGCATGTTCTCGGCGCGGGCAGCGATCACCGCGGCGCGCAGGCGCGGGTTCATCGCCGGATCGGGCGTGCCGAGCTTGGCCGCGACAGTGATTTCGCGGGCGAGCTTGCTGAATACCTTGGACCGCATGGCATCCTGCTTGCCCTTGCGGTGCATGATGTTCTTGAATTGGGAATGTCCGGCCATGCGAATGGTCTCTGTCAGAGGCGCGGGTGCGCCTTGCATTGAAGATTCAGGGTTGAGTGGCGCGTTATAAGGCCGCAGTCGCCAAAATCAAAGATGCCGTCGCGGATTTTCAAGGCGAGGCCAGCCCTTAACCCTGCTGCCAGAATTGCGGCAACACAGGCTCCAGCACCGGGCCGATCCGCACCGGCCCGACATATCGGGCCAGCCCCGTGGCATCGTCGGTTTCCACCGCAATGCCGCTCAGGGTGCCGGGGCCATCGCCCGCGGTGAAGCGGCCCGCCGAATAGCCGCGCAGGAAGCGGCCGAGCGGCTCCTCGCGGTCCATACCAATCACGGTCTCGTAGTCGCCGGTCATGCCGGCATCGGTCATGTAGGCAGTGCCGCGCGGCAGGATGCGATGGTCGGCGGTCGGCGCATGGGTGTGGGTGCCGACGACGAGGCTGGCGCGCCCGTCGCAATGATAGCCGAACGCCTGTTTCTCGCTGGTCGCCTCCCCGTGGAAATCGACCACGATGGCATCGACCGCCTCATGCAACGGACAGGCGGTGAGTTCGCGGTCGATGGCGATGAAGGGATCGTCGCAAGGCGCCATGAAGATGCGGCCGATGGCATTGACGATCAGCGCACGCTGGCCCTTTTTGGTCTCGATCATCGCCGTGCCGCGGCCAGGCGTGCCCGGCGTGAAGTTGAGCGGGCGGATCAGGCGCGGCGCGCGCTCGATGAACACCAGCGCCTCGCGCTGATCCCATGAGTGGTTGCCGAGCGTGATGGCATCGGCCCCGGCATCGACCAGCTCTTCATAGATCGCTTCGGTGATACCGAACCCACCGGCGGCGTTCTCGCCGTTGACGACGACCAGATCGAGCGCCCAATCGCGGATCAGGCCGGGAAGCGTTTCCGTCACCGCATGACGCCCGCTGCGCCCCACCACGTCGCCGACAAAGAGAATCCGCACCCCGCCTACTCCCGGAAATCGATCACATCACGTTCCGTTAGCACGAGATCGAGCGGCTCGTCGTGCGCATCGGCGGGTAGCTCATCGATTTCCTGCACGGAAAACGCAAGGCCCGCGGCGGTGACGCGCCTCGCCTTGCGCAGGCCCTGCAGCGTGCGATCGTAATAGCCGCCGCCATAGCCGAGGCGATGGCCACGGCGGTCGAACGCCGCGAGCGGCACCAGCACAATGTCCGGCTCGACCTCCTCCGCATCGGAGGACGGTTCGAGAATGCCGTAGAGGCCGCGCACCAATACTGTGTCCTTGGTCCATGCGCGAAAGACCAGCGGCTGGCCGCGCCCGACCGCGACCGGCAGCGCCAGCGCCGCGCCGCGTGCGTGCAATGTTTCCATCAATGCGGACGGATCGATCTCGGTGCGGATCGCGGAAAACCCCGCAACAACACAGCCGGGGCCGACTTCGAACTGTGTCGCATATTGCGCCAGCGTCCGTGCAGCCGCCGCGCGTTCATCGCCGCTCAACGCATCGCGGCGGGCGAAAGCTTGCTGACGGAGTTCGTTTTTGGATTGCTGAAGGGAATCCGACACAGGAGATCGCTTTCTTCACCTCTCCCCGCAAGCGGGGAGAGGTCGGAGGCAAGCGCAGCGAGCCTCCGGGTGAGGGGGAGTCCGCAACAATAACACGCAAGCCCCTCACCCGCTCGCCTGAACGGCTCGCGACCTCTCCCCGCTTGCGGGGAGAGGTGAGCACGCGCCAAATGTCGGAAGTGCGAAGCCACGGTCGCCGTTGAAGCACTCGATCCCGGAGTTCCCTACGAAAGTAGGTGGGCACCATATGTCCGGGTCCACGGACCCGGCCAGGGACAGTTCCCTAAAGGATCGATAAGGCCCCGGGGATATATGGCTCCTGACGCGCGCTGCAGCCTCGCCTGCCCAATGTAGCGACGATCACCCTGCGCCGCCAGCGGCGGCCGGACGATTTCAGCCGATCAAATTTTCACAGGACTTTCAGCCGAGCGCGACGTTGCCCGCCAGCGGCTTGTTCAACTCCTGCGTCATCCGCTCGATGCGGTCGGAGGCGGCATTAAGCGCATTGGCGATTACGCTCTGGGTGGCGCGGGCGCGGTCGGAGGCGGCCACGCGGCCCTCGCGCAGAACTTCGATCTCTTCCTCGAAGCCCCGGATGCGGCGCTCGGCATCCTGCAACTCATCGGCAATGGTGAGAGACGCCATCACCGTCAGCCGCTGGTCGCCGATCTCGCCGAACTTGCCGCGCAGATCGGTGACACGGCTTTCCAGCATTTCCGCCAACCGCAGCAGCCGCGTCTCCTGCCCTTCCTCGCAGGCCATACGGTACTGCCGGCCATTGATGGTGACGTTGACGTGGCTCACGAGGCATCCTCCTCGATCACCGAACGTATCGTATCGATCGCGACGTCGAGACGCTCGGCGATTTCGCGGTTAGTGCGCTCCAGTTCGCGCGACCGCACCAGGGTGCCGTCGAGTTCGTTGGCGAGACGCGAACGATCGACGCCGAGCGACTGGATACGGGCCGCGAGTTCGTCGCTGCCACGATCATATTCGCGCCGACGCTCCACCGCGCTTTCAAGCCCGTCGAGCGCCGCAGCCAACCGCCGCGTCGCCGCTTCGATCTCGCTCGCGGCGGAAGTAGCAGCCGGTGCCGCAGGTTCGCCGGCGGCGAAGGCGTTGGGCATGCGGTCGGTCATGTACGAGCCATTCGGTCTCGGATGTTGAACCATGGAAGGTTGAGCGGCCGATCTCATCGGAAAATCCCGGTCCAGCAAGCATTAGTTGTTGAATCTACGGTCCGATTCGCGCTCTTGCAACGCCGCGCTGACGCTATGCACCGTTAAGCGTGGCGGCGATGCGATATTCCTCTCTCGAAACCTCTCACGCCCGCTGATTTCCAGTTCAATTCTGGACTGATTCTTGGACTCACGGGTGCGTCGGTGCTATCCACCGCTCGCAGTCATCCGGCTGTAATATCCCGCCTTTTTGGAAAAATTTTTCAGGTCCCGATCCATGACGTTTCAAGCGAAGACCCCGCGTGTCGATCCGTCCCGCATGGCTAACGCGATCCGCGCTCTCGCGATGGACGCCGTGGAGAAAGCCAATTCGGGCCATCCCGGTCTGCCGATGGGAGCAGCCGACATCGCCACCGTGCTGTTCACGCAGTTCCTCAAGTTCGATGCGCGCGACCCGAAATGGGCGGACCGCGACCGCTTCGTGCTTTCCGCCGGTCACGGCTCGATGCTGCTCTATGCATTGCTGTATCTCACCGGCAACGAGGCGATGACGATCGAGGAGATCAAGAATTTCCGCCAGCTCGGTTCGCTGACGCCGGGACACCCTGAGAATTTCATCACGCCCGGCATCGAAATGACCACCGGCCCGCTCGGCCAGGGCATTTCCACCGCGGTCGGCATGGCGCTCGCCGAGCGTCACCTCGCCGCCGAGTTCGGCGACATCGTCGATCACTACACCTACGTGCTCGCCTCCGACGGCGACCTGATGGAAGGCATCAGCCAGGAAGCCATCGCGCTCGCGGGCCATCTCAAGCTCAACAAGATGATCGTGCTGTTCGACGACAACGGCATTTCCATCGATGGCGCGATCTCGCTGTCGGACTCAGTCGATCAGGTGAAGCGGTTCGAGGCCGCAGGCTGGGCCGCCGAACGTATCGACGGCCACAACCACGACGCCATCGCGGACGCGATCGCACGCGCACAGAAGTCGGATCGCCCGACGCTGATCGCCTGCAAGACCACCATCGCTTTCGGCGCGCCGACCAAGGCTGGCACCTCGAAGTCGCACGGCTCGCCGCTCGGCGCGGAGGAAATCGCGGGCGCACGCAAGCAGCTGAATTGGGATGCGCCGCCGTTCGAAATTCCGGCGGACGTTCTTGATGCGTGGCGCGCAGCCGGTTCGCGCGGTGCTGCGGCTGGCGCGGAGTGGGACAAGAGGTTCGCGGCCAAGGACGCAACCCAGCGCGCCGAATTCAAGCGCCGCATGGCAGGCGAACTGCCTGCGAAGGCGCTGGCCGACGCGGTCGCCAAGATGAAGGCGTCGCTCGCCGAGGCCCCGAAGGACATCGCGACCCGCACCGCCTCCGAGCGCGCGCTGGAAGTGTTGATCCCGGCGGTGCCGGAAATGGTCGGTGGCTCGGCCGACCTCACCGGCTCCAACAACACACGCATCAAGGACATGGTCGCAATGTCGCCCGGCAATTACGCCGGACGCTACGTGAACTACGGCATCCGCGAACACGGCATGGCCGCTGCGATGAACGGCATGGCGCTGCATGGCGGCATCATTCCGTATTCCGGCACGTTCCTGGTGTTCTCGGATTATCTGCGCCCCGCGTTGCGTCTCGCAGCATTGATGGGCGAGCGCGTGATCCATGTGCTGACCCACGATTCCATCGGCCTCGGTGAAGACGGCCCGACGCATCAGCCGATCGAGCACGTCGCGGCCTTGCGCGCGATCCCGAACCTCAACGTGTTCCGGCCGTGCGACACCGTCGAGACGCTGGAGTGCTGGCAGCTTGCGCTGGAAGCCAAAGATCGTCCAAGCGTGCTGGCGTTGACCCGCCAGAACCTGCCGCAGCTTCGCCGCACCAACGACACAGCGAATCGCTGTGCTGCGGGCGCCTACGAAATCTCCAAGGCCGATGGCGAGGCGAAAGTCTCGATCTTCGCCTCGGGCTCGGAAGTCTCATTGGCGGTGGAAGCGCAGAAGCTGCTCGGCGCGCGCGGAATCGCCGCACGGGTGGTGTCGGTGCCGTGCATGGACCTGTTCCTGGAGGCTCCGGAAGCTGTGCGTTCGGCGCTGATCGGCAATGCGCCGGTGAAGGTCGGCGTGGAAGCCGCGATCCGACAGGGCTGGGACGCCATCATCGGCTCGGACGGAATCTTCGTCGGCATGAGCGGATTCGGCGCCAGCGCCCCATATAAGGAACTGTACAGCCATTTCGGCATCACGGCGGAAGCCATCGCCACCGCTGCCGAGGGCAAACTCAAGCGGTAACCTTGCAAAGGATATTGCCGCTTCGGATAATTGCATCAGGGCGTCATTCGGGGCAAAACCGCCCCGAAAAACGTCAATTCAGGCTTTGAGGAGAATGGAATGACCATCCGCGTCGCGATCAATGGATTTGGCCGTATCGGCCGCACCGTGCTGCGTGCGATACATGAATCGAAGCGCACCGACATCCAGGTGGTTGCGATCAACGATCTGGCTCCGGTCGAGACCAACGCCCATCTGCTCCGCTACGACTCAGTTCACGGCCGCTTCCCCGGCGAAGTGAAGGTCGACGGCGACACCATCGACATCGGCAGCGGCAAGATCAAGGTCACCGCCGAACGCGACCCCACAAAGCTGCCGTGGAAAGAACTCGGTATCGACGTCGCGATGGAATGCACCGGCATCTTCACCGCACGCGACAAGGCGGCGATGCACCTCACCGCCGGTGCCAAGCGCGTGCTCGTATCCGCGCCGGCCGACGGCGCCGACGCCACCATCGTTTTCGGCGTCAACCACGACACCCTGACCAAGGATCACACCGTCGTCTCCAACGGCTCTTGTACGACCAACTGCCTCGCGCCGGTCGCCAAGGTGCTGAACGACACTGTCGGCATCGAGACCGGCTTCATGACCACGGTTCACGCCTACACCGGCGATCAGCCGACGCTCGACGCCGTGCACAAGGATCTCTATCGCGCCCGCGCCGCAGGCCTGTCGATGATCCCGACCTCGACCGGCGCCGCCAAGGCCATCGGCCTCGTGCTGCCTGAACTGAAGGGCAAGCTCGATGGCGTCTCGATCCGCGTGCCGACGCCGAACGTCTCGGTGATCGACCTCAAGATCGTCGCCAAGCGCGAGACCAACAAGGACGAGATCAACGACGCGATCCGCCGCGCTTCGCAGCAGCAGCTCAAGAACATTCTCGGCGTCACCGATCATCCGAACGTGTCGATCGACTTCAACGGCGACCAGCACTCTTCGATCTTCGCCACCGACCAGACCAAGGTGCAGGGCGGCACTCTGGTGCGCGTGCTGTCGTGGTACGACAACGAGTGGGGCTTCTCCAACCGCATGGCCGATACCGCCGTCGCGATGGGCAAGCTGATCTGACCTTAATTCTCCGGGCGGCGCGGTCGATTTAACGGCTCGCCGCCCGGAACCGTTTCACGAGGATGACGGTTCAGTTTCCGTCGTCCTCGCGTCGATGACGCATATTCACGCGCCGATGGCGATGCATCGGGTTCGGGGACAAGGAGACCCATGACCAGCCTCTTCCGCACCCTCGACGACGTCGACGTGCACAACAAGCGCGTCCTTTTGCGCGTCGATCTCAACGTGCCGATGGACAATGGCCGCGTCTCCGACGCCACGCGCCTCGAGCGCGTCACCAAGACCATCACCGAGCTTGCCGAAAAAGGCGCCAAGGTCATCCTGCTTTCGCATTTCGGACGCCCGAAAGGACCGAACCCGAAGGATTCGCTGAAGCCGGTCGCGATCACGCTCGCCTACATGCTGCGCCGTCACGTCGAGTTCGTCGACGACTGCATCGGCGAGAAGGCGCAGGCTGCGGTCTCCCACATGAAGGTGGGCGACATCGTCTGTCTGGAGAACACCCGCTTCCACAAGGGCGAGGAAAAGAACGATCCCGCTTTCGTCGCTGAACTCGCCAAGCTCGGCGACATCTGGGTGAATGATGCCTTCTCGACCGCGCACCGCGCCCACGCCTCGACCGAAGGCCTCGGCCATGTGCTGCCTGCCTATGCCGGGCGCTCGATGCAGGCCGAACTCGATGCGCTGACCAAGGCGCTGGAAGCGCCAACCCATCCGGTCGCCGCCGTGATCGGCGGCGCGAAGGTTTCGACCAAGCTCGACCTTCTCGAAAACCTCGTCACCAAGGTCGATGCGCTGGTGATCGGCGGCGGCATGGCCAACACCTTCCTGCACGCGCAGGGGATCGATGTCGGCAAGTCGCTCTGCGAAAAGGAGCTGGCGCCGACCGCGTTGCGGATTCTGGAAAAAGCGGAAGCGGCCAAATGCGCCGTGATCCTGCCGGTGGATGCCGTGATTGCGCGCGAGTTCGTGGCACATGCGCCCTCGCAGGCCTGCGGCCTCGACGCCATTCCGTCCGATGCGATGATCCTCGATGTCGGCCCCAAATCCGTGGACCGCGTCCGCGCGGCGTTCGACGATGCCAAGACCGTGGTCTGGAACGGCCCGCTCGGCGCGTTCGAGTTGTCGCCGTTCGACCGCGGTACCGTGCAGGCCGCGCGCCACGCCGCAGGCCGCACCCGCGACGGCAAGCTGATCTCGGTCGCAGGCGGAGGCGATACCGTCGCCGCCCTCAACCACGCCGGGGTCGCATCGGACTTCACCTATGTTTCGACCGCGGGCGGCGCCTTCCTCGAATGGATGGAAGGCAAGCCCCTGCCGGGCGTCGAGGTGCTGCGGACGAAATGACAATTCCGGCCCGTTTGGGTAGATTGGCCCGAATGGGGCGGAACCGGCCAGACCGTCCACGAATTACAAAAACCGAAACCCAATCCCTTAAATCAGTTGCTTGCAGGAGAGCTTGATGAACCTCGCTGACCTCAACAAGGTAGCCAACGCCATGGTCGCGCCCGGTCGTGGCATCCTGGCCGCCGACGAATCCTCCGGCACCATCAAGAAACGCTTCGACCCGATCGGCGTGGAATCGACCGAGGACAGCCGCCGCGATTATCGCGAACTGCTGTTCCGCTCGAAGGAAGCGATGACCAAGAACATCTCCGGCGTCATCCTGTACGACGAGACCTTCTGGCAGAAGGCCAAGGACGGCACGCCGCTCGTGAAGCTGATCGAGCAGGCCGGCTCCATCCCCGGCATCAAGGTCGATGAAGGCACACAGGCCCTGCCCGGCTGCCCCGGTGAACTGATCACCGTCGGCCTCGACAAGCTCGCCGAGCGGCTGAAGAAGTATTACGAGCACGGCGCGCGCTTCGCGAAATGGCGCGGCGTGATCGACATCGGCAAGGGCATTCCGAGCTACACTGCCGTGCGCACCAACGCACACGCGCTCGCGCGTTACGCAGCACTTTGCCAGGCGGCACAGATCGTGCCGATCGTCGAGCCGGAAGTGCTGATGGACGGCGATCACGACATCGACCGCTGCTATGAAGTCACCGAGTTCGTGCTCAAGGAAGTCTTCCAGGAGCTTTACTACCAGAAGGTCGCGCTGGAAGGCATGATCCTGAAGCCGAACATGGCGATCTCCGGCAAGAAGGCCGCCAAGCGCGCCTCGGTGCAGGAAGTCGCGGAAAAAACCATCCGCATGCTGAAGAACACCACGCCGTCAGCGGTGCCGGGCATCGCGTTCCTGTCGGGCGGCCAGTCCGATGAGGAAGCGACCGCGCATCTCGACGCCATGAATAAAATCGGCGGCCTGCCGTGGGGACTTACGTTCTCCTACGGCCGCGCGCTGCAGGCAGCACCGCAGAAGGCATGGTCGGGCAAGCCCGAGAACGTACCGGCCGCGCAAGCCGCGTTCGAACACCGCGCCCGCATGAACGGACTCGCCAGCAAGGGCGAATGGAAGGCCGATCTTGAAGGCAAAAAGGCGGCGTAAGCAGCTTTCCTGATCTGCTGAATTCTTAAAATGCGCCGCATCTGCGGCGCATTTTTGCTTCAAGGCTTGTGGCCTTCCTGATCGTCGGTTACCGATTTCACCATGGCGCCCTCCAAATCTTCTTCTCCTGCGCGCACCGCGCCCCGGCTGTACCTTGCGACGCCTGCGCTCGACGATACCGCGGCGCTCGCCGCATCGTTGCCGCCGCCGCTCGCCGAGTTCGACATCGCAGCCCTGCTGCTGCGGCTGAAGGACGCCGACGAGCGCACGCTGACCTCGCGCATCAAGACCCTCGCGGGGCCCGTGCAGGCGGCCGGCACGGCGCTGCTGGTGGACCGGCATGCCAACCTCGTGGCGCGCGCAGGCGCGGACGGCGCCCATGTCGATGGCTTGCAGGAGATGGAAGAAGCATCGTCGCTCAAGCCGCAGCGCATTCTCGGTGTCGGCCAGTTGCACACCCGCCACGATGCCATGCTCGCGGGCGAAAACGGCGCGGATTATCTCTTGTTCGGCGAACCCGACAGCCGTGGCGAGCGCCCCTCCCCTGACGCAATCTTCGAGCGCCTGCAATGGTGGGCCGAATTGTTCGAGCCGCCCTGCGTGGGTTATGCCGCGACGCTGGAGGAAGCCACGCTGTTCGCAGGCTCCGGCGCCGACTTCATCATGGTCGCCGATTTCATCTGGAACGATGCGCGCGGACCGAAGGCTGCGCTCACTGACGCACAGGCTGCGATCGCCGAACGTTTCAAGCAGGCGTTCGGTGCAACACAGGCGGCCCAAACATGAGCCGCGTCGCGCCCCGTATCATCCTGACCATAGCTGCCGCAACGTTCTGCCTTGCGGGCAGCAACGGCTTCGCGCAGATGGCGCTGCCATCGGCGCGACCAGCACCCGCGCAGCCGCCGCAAGCCGCTCCCAAACCAAAAGCGGCTCCGAAGGCTGCAAAACCCAAAGCCACGCCCAAGGCCACACCCAAAGCAGCGCCAAAGGCTCCTGCCAAACCCGACGCCGCCAAGACCGACACCCTGCCGCCGGAATCCAACGATCCGAATGTCGATCTCGCCTACGGCGCGTTTCAGGAAGGCCGCTACAAGACCGCGCTGGCCCTTGCCACACGGCGCGCGACCGAGAAGGGCGATCCGATCTCGATGACGCTGATCGGCGAGATCTATTCCAACGGCTTCGGCGTCAAGCGCGACGAGCCGCTCGCTGCAAGCTGGTACAAGAAAGCCGCCGACCGTGGCGACCGCGAGGCGATCTTCGCGCTCGGCATGATGTATATCTCCGGGCGCGGCGTGACCAAGGACAGATCGGAAGGCGCAAAGATGCTCGCCGCCGCCGCCAAGCTCGGCAAGCCGGAAGCGGCCTACAATCTCGGCCTGCTCTATCTCGAAGGCCAGGTGTTTCCGCAGGACTTCAAGCGCGCTGCCGAACTGTTCCGTCAGGCGGCGGACGAAGGCAATCCTGAAGCGCAATACGCGCTGGCGACCTTCTATAAGGATGGCCGCGGCGTCGAGAAGAACCCGGTGGAAGCCGCGAAGCTCTTGGGCGCAGCCGCGCTCGCCAATAACCTCGATGCCGAGGTCGAGTATGCCATCGCGCTGTTCAACGGCACCGGCATCAAACGCGACGAAGGCACCGCCGTGGCGCTGCTCAACCGCGCCGCGCGCCAGGGCAGTCCGATCGCGCAAAACCGGCTGGCTCACATCCTGATCGAGGGCAAAGCCGTGCCCCAGAACAAGGTCGAAGGCTTCAAATGGCACCTGATCGCCAAGACCGCCGGCGCCAGCGATCCCGATCTCGATGCCCAGATGGCGCAGTTACCGGCGGCAGACCGCGCCAAGGCGGAAGCGGGCGCGAAAAAATGGTTCGGCATCAAATAGGCCCGGCACCAGGCGCACTTGACCCGATGGGCCTTTGAGGCCAATACCCTCGCCTGAAGACGCTGGAATATTCCACTTTCTCCCTCACCAAGATCGCATCCCATGATCCATTCCGCCCTCATCAACGTCATGGTCAAGGCCGCGCGCCGCGCTGGCCGCAGCCTCAAGCGCGATCTGGGCGAAATCGAAAATCTTCAGGTGTCGCTGAAAGGCCCCGCCAATTTCGTCTCCGCCGCCGACCGCCGCGCTGAGCAGATGCTTTACGACGATCTCCTCAAGGCGCGCCCCGGTTACGGCTTCCTCGGCGAGGAAGGCGGCACCCGCGAGGGCACCGACAAGACCAACACCTGGATCGTCGATCCGCTCGACGGCACCACCAACTTCCTGCACGGCATTCCGCAGTTCGCGATTTCGATCGGCCTGCAGCGCGAAGGCACGATCATCGCCGGCGTGATCTACAATCCGGGCAATGAAGAACTCTACATCGCCGAGCGCGGCAAGGGCGCGTTTCTCAACGACACGCGGTTGCGCGTCGCCGGGCGCAAGCAGCTCCATGATTGCGTGATCGCCTGCGGTCTGCCGCATATCGGCCGCGGCGACCACGAATTGTCGCGCCGCGAGATGGCCGAACTGCAGCCGCGCGTCGCGGGCCTGCGCCGCTTCGGCGCGGCATCGCTCGACATGGCGTTCGTCGCCGCAGGCCGCCTCGACGGTTATTGGGAGCGCAACCTCAAGCCGTGGGATGTCGCAGCCGGTATCCTCATGGTGCGCGAGGCCGGCGGCACCGTCAGCGGCATCGAGGGCGGCGACACCGCGCTCGAGACCGGCAATGTCGTGTGCGGCAACGAGATCATCCAGCGCGAACTGGTGAAGATCCTCAAGCCGCTCGGCTGAAATCTTATCCATACGAATTGACGCGGGTTTCTTCCCATCGTCACCGTGCTGCAACATTCAGCACGGACACACACGCATCGACTTAAGTTCCACAGATAATGATCGGCGCTGGTTTCCTGCGCGCGCCATGGCATAGTAGGCTTCACGCATGGCGTTCAATGAGGAGCCGATCCCGCATGGCGAAGCAGCCTCCTGTCACCGCTGATGACATTGTCGTAACCAAATTGTCGTCACCGCGGATTTTCCTGGTCCGCATGCTGGTGTTTCTGGTGCTGTGCGCCCTCGTCTGCGTCATTCTCTACAAGCAGATATGGACGGCCTTTCTCGCCAACCCCGGCCTCAATGCGCTGATCGGCGGCGTGCTGCTGATCGGAACGCTGCTGGCGTTCCGGCAAGTGATCCGGCTTTATCCGGAAGTCGCGTGGGTCAACCATTTCCGCGTCTCCGATCCCGGCCTTGCGCTCGACCGGCGGCCGGTGCTGCTCGCGCCGATGGCGGCAATCCTGAGCAACCGTTCGGGGCGCATGAGCATCACCCAGCAGACCATGCGGCATATGCTGGATTCCATCGCCACGCGCCTCGATGAATCGCGCGACATCTCGCGCTACATGACCGGCCTTCTGGTGTTTCTCGGCCTGCTCGGCACCTTCTGGGGCCTCATTGAGACCGTCGGCTCCGTCGGCCATGTGATCGACGGGTTGAAAGTCGGCGGCGAAGCGGGCGCGATGTTCGAGACGCTCAAGGAAGGCCTCGCCGCACCGCTCGGCGGCATGGGGATTTCATTCTCGTCATCGCTGTTCGGCCTCGCGGGATCGCTGATCCTCGGCTTCCTCGACCTGCAATCGAGCCAGGCGCAGAACCGTTTCTACACCGACCTCGAAGACTGGCTCGCTAGCACCGTGCGCGAATATGCCGGCGATCCGGCGCTCGCAGGCACGCCGGCGGACATGGGACCCGCGATCGAGCGGCTTCGCGAGGTGATCGAGAGCATGAGCACCCGCACCGGCACCACAGCGATGGCCAACCTCGCCGAAGCGATCCAGGGGCTCGTCAATCATATGCGCGAGGAACAGGGCCTGATCCGCGAATGGGCGGATTCGCAAGGCGAGCAAAACGCCGAGATCAAGAAGCTGCTGGAACGCATCGCCCGCGCCCCCGGCGCGCTCGAACGGGAATCCTGATCCATGGCGCTGGCACGCTCACGCCGCAGGGGTGAGTCCGGCATGAATTACTGGCCGGGCTTCGTCGACGCGCTCTCCACGCTGGTGCTCGCCGTCGTGTTCCTGCTGTCGGTGTTTCTGGTGGTGCAGTTCTATCTGTCGCAGGAAGTCTCCGGCAAGGACAAGGCGCTGGAGCGGCTGAATGCGCAGATTGCCCAGCTCACGAGTCTTCTGTCGCTGGAGAAAGTCACAAGCGGCAACCTCAACGACCAGATCGCGCAACTGCGCGCGAGCCTCGCGACCACCGAAGCCGAGCGCGACCGGGCGAAGGGGCAGATTGAAAGCCTCAGCGGCGGCGCAGGCGGCAGCGGCGGCGACCTCAACAAGCAGCTCGCCACCGAGAAACAGATTTCCGAGCGCGCGCTGGCGCAGGTCGAGGTGCTGAACCAGCAGATCAGCGCGCTGCGCCGCCAGCTTGCCGCACTTGAGGACGCGCTGAATGCCTCCGAACAGAAGGGCAAGGAATCGCAGGAGAAGATCGCCGACCTCGGCCAGCGTCTGAACGTCGCGCTGGCGCAGCGGGTGCAGGAACTGTCGCGCTATCGCTCGGAATTCTTCGGGCGGCTGCGTACGATCCTCGGCGACCGCCCCGATATTCGCGTGGTCGGTGACCGCTTCGTGTTCCAGTCCGAGGTGTTCTTCGATTCCGGCAGCGCGGCGCTGTTGCCGGAAGGGCGCAACGAACTCGACCAACTCGCAACCGCACTGGGCGATCTTGAGAAGAAAATCCCGGCGGAAATTCCGTGGGTGCTGCGCGTCGACGGGCACACCGACGTGCGCCCGATCAACAGCCCACAGTTCAAGTCGAACTGGGACCTGTCGGCGGCGCGCGCGATCTCGGTGGTGCAATATCTGATCTCGCGCGGGGTGTCGCCGCAGCGGCTGGTGGCCGCCGGCTTCGG
>Ga0180223_1000201_pt1:2500-102685 | contig 102685 bp, 96 predicted proteins | sample eDN5th30CKraftOP_FD_151337 | JGI IMG/M metagenome (GOLD analysis project Ga0180223, IMG submission 151337) | Enriched Organic Plus compost microbial communities from Emeryville, California, USA - eDNA 5th pass 30_C Kraft OP (version 2) (version 2) ...
CGGGGAGGAGCCGATAGATGTTGTTGTAGTGGAACAAGCTGGAAAGCTTGGCGAGACAGGGTGATAGCCCCGTACACGAAACGGCGACATTTACATATTAAGTAGGTCGGGACACGAGATATCTTGACTGAAGATGGGGGGACCATCCTCCAAGGCTAAATACTCCTGGCTGACCGATAGTGAACCAGTACCGTGAGGGAAAGGCGAAAAGAACCCCGGAGAGGGGAGTGAAATAGAACCTGAAACCGCGTACGTACAAGCAGTAGGAGCCCGCAAGGGTGACTGCGTACCTTTTGTATAATGGGTCAGCGAGTTATTGTCGCTAGCAAGGTTAACCGTATAGGGGAGCCGTAGGGAAACCGAGTCTTAATAGGGCGTTTAGTTGGTGGCAATAGACCCGAAACCAGTCGATCTATCCATGACCAGGTTGAAGGTGCCGTAACAGGCACTGGAGGACCGAACCGGGATCTGTTGAAAAAGATTCGGATGAGTTGTGGATCGGAGTGAAAGGCTAATCAAGGCTGGAGATAGCTGGTTCTCCTCGAAAGCTATTTAGGTAGCGCCTCGTGAGTGTCCATCGGGGGTAGAGCACTGTCTGGGCTAGGGGGTCATCCCGACTTACCAAACCCATGCAAACTCCGAATACCGATGAGATGAATCACGGGAGACACACGGCGGGTGCTAACGTCCGTCGTGAAAAGGGCAACAACCCAGACCGTCAGCTAAGGTCCCCAATACCAGTTAAGTGGGAAACGATGTGGGAAGGCATAGACAGCTAGGAGGTTGGCTTAGAAGCAGCCATCCTTTAAAGAAAGCGTAATAGCTCACTAGTCGAGTCGGCCTGCGCGTAAGATATAACGGGGCTCAAACTGGTAACCGAAGCTACGGGTGCATCCTTTTGGATGCGCGGTAGAGGAGCGTTCTGTAAGCCTGTGAAGGTGTGTCGTAAGGCATGCTGGAGGTATCAGAAGTGCGAATGCTGACATGAGTAACGATAAAGGGGGTGAAAGACCCCCTCGCCGAAAGATCAAGGTTTCCTGTCCAACGTTAATCGGGACAGGGTGAGTCGGCCCCTAAGGCGAGGCTGAAAGGCGTAGTCGATGGAAAACAGGTTAATATTCCTGTACCGGCTTTTACTGCGATGGAGTGACGGAGAAGGCTAGGCCAGCACGGCGTTGGTTGTCCGTGTTTAAGCGAGTAGGAGGATTTCTTAGGTAAATCCGGGAGATCATAACTCTGAGACGTGATGACGAGTTGACCCTTGTGGTCGACGAAGTGGTTGATGCCAGACTTCCAGGAAAAGCTTCTAAGCTTCAGGTAAAAGACGACCGTACTGTAAACCGACACAGGTGATCTGGTAGAGAATACCGAGGCGCTTGAGAGAACTTGGGTGAAGGAACTAGGCAAAATGGTACCGTAACTTCGGGAGAAGGTACGCTCCCTCGCGTGAAGGACTTGCTCCGTAAGCGTAGGGGAGTCGAAGAAACCAGGTAGCTGCAACTGTTTATTAAAAACACAGCACTCTGCAAACACGAAAGTGGACGTATAGGGTGTGACGCCTGCCCGGTGCCGGAAGGTTAATTGATGGGGTTAGCGCAAGCGAAGCTCTTGATCGAAGCCCCGGTAAACGGCGGCCGTAACTATAACGGTCCTAAGGTAGCGAAATTCCTTGTCGGGTAAGTTCCGACCTGCACGAATGGCGTAATGATGGCTACACTGTCTCCACCCAAGACTCAGTGAAATTGAAATCGCTGTTAAGATGCAGTGTACCCGCGGCTAGACGGAAAGACCCCGTGAACCTTTACTATAGCTTCACATTGGACTTTGATATTGCTTGTGTAGGATAGCTGGGAGGCTTTGAAGCGCAGACGCCAGTTTGCGTGGAGCCGTCCTTGAAATACCAGCCTGGTGATGTCGGGGTTCTAACTTAGGTCCCTGATCGGGATTGAGGACAATGTGTGGTGGGTAGTTTGACTGGGGCGGTCTCCTCCCAAAGAGTAACGGAGGAGCACGAAGGTACCCTAATGACGGTCGGAAATCGTCAGGTTTGTGCATAGGCATAAGGGTGCTTGACTGCGAGACTGACAAGTCGAGCAGGTGCGAAAGCAGGTCTAAGTGATCCGGTGGTTCTGAATGGAAGGGCCATCGCTCAACGGATAAAAGGTACTCCGGGGATAACAGGCTGATACCGCCCAAGAGTTCACATCGACGGCGGTGTTTGGCACCTCGATGTCGGCTCATCACATCCTGGGGCTGAAGCCGGTCCCAAGGGTATGGCTGTTCGCCATTTAAAGTGGTACGCGAGCTGGGTTTAGAACGTCGTGAGACAGTTCGGTCCCTATCTGCCGTGGGCGTTGGAGATTTGAGAAGAGTTGCTCCTAGTACGAGAGGACCGGAGTGAACGAACCTCTGGTGTTCGGGTTGTGTCGCCAGACGCATTGCCCGGTAGCTATGTTCGGACGGGATAACCGCTGAAAGCATCTAAGCGGGAAGCCCCCTTCAAGACTAGATCTCCCTGGGACTTCAAGTCCCCTGAAGAGCCGTTGAAGACTACGACGTTGATAGGCTGGGTGTGTAAGTGGAGTGATCCATTGAGCTAACCAGTACTAATTGCTCGTGAGGCTTGACCATATAATCGCAGGCTTTTGAAGGGCCTGGCGTAATGAAGCCAATGACGTGGTCATGGCTTGGACAGAATACTTCGGCTTGAGTCTGAACAGACTGAAGCGCTGATTTCGATACGTGTTGTTAGCCAGTTTTGCCTGACGACGATAGCGAGCGTGAACCACCTGATCCCATCCCGAACTCAGAAGTGAAACCGCTCAGCGCCGATGGTAGTGTGGGGCTTCCCCATGTGAGAGTAGGTCATTGTCAGGCACCTATACCAAAACCCCGTTGAGATAACTCAACGGGGTTTTTTATTGCTCGGCAAACATCCGACTTGCCTCAAGGGCGAAGACTGCACGGGCAAGGATGACACCCACTTCGATACACGCTGGTAGCCACACACAACTTGCGACAGTAGAGCCAGCGCCCGGAACTACTAGAAGTGGCTTGTAGAGCTCAGACCGCACTCAGAAACTCAGACAAGAGGTTGGCTATAGCTGCCTGCCCTTCTTGAGTTTGGATTCGGATAGGAAGGCAGGCCACTGCTCGGAGACATATCCAGGAAAGTCATAAAGGCGGGCGGCCCATAACACCAGAATTATTCTTCCTGGAGAGAGCGGTTTAAAACGCCAACAGATCGTGCCGATTATTGGGAATGATGACCTGTCTCGCTGGCCCCGGAGCCCAAGAACAGCCGCCCGACAAGCTTGGCATCAACTATGCTAGAACCATGCAGATGACGGATGCGGGAACTGCAGGGATGAGCGAAAAAGAAAAGCGACCAAAGCGGGGTCTTTCAGTGAAGCGCTCGTAGGCTTCAAGCGCTCCAGCGCTTTGTTAAGATAATGCGCTAAGTCGTCAGAATTTCGCCAGAATTCCAGACCCGGCACATTGTGAACAAAACGAGGAATTTTGGCTAAACCCCTGCCAGTTTGCTTCTTGGAGCGTTTCAGAGCTGGTAGTGTTTCGCAATTCTCGAGAATGCCAGTTCCCAAACTTTCATCCGCGCAAGATCACAAGATACGGTAGACGGAAACCACCAATGACCCAATGTATGAAGTTCACAGGCAAGACCAGCATTGCAATCGCCTGCCTCACATTGCTTTTGTCCGCCTGTGGTGGGGATAGTTCATCTGGTGCTCCGGGCGGCTTCTTTCGTCAGAACGCTGCAGACTCTGCTCCCGCGGTCGAGGCCGTAAAAGCCATTCTGGGCACGCTTCCGCTGGAGGAGCGTGTAACGGGCCGCGTGATTGCCCGCAACCAGACCGAGATCTATCCGGAGGTTTCAGGAACGATCGTTGAAGTATTCGTGGAGAACGGCGACGAAGTGAAAGCCGGTGATCCACTCGTACGCCTGCGCGACAGCGAGTTCGCCGAGCGTTATCAGCAGGCACTCTCAGGCCTCGAGATTGCGCGGGCCCAAACGCAGCAGGCAAGGGCAAACCTTGAATTGATTCGCAGCCAGGTACAGCGCACTGAAAGCCTGGTCGCTCGCAACCTGGAGAATAACGTCAATCTGGAAACCGTCCGTTCGCAGTTGGCCATTGCACAGGCGGACTTGGATCTGCGTCTGGCGCAGGAGAAGCAGGCTCAGTCGCTGGCGGACGAGCGTCTGTTGCAGCTGCAGAATGCAACACTCCGTGCACCAATCAGCGGCACGGTCGGCCAGCGCAACGCAGAAGTGGGGCAGTTCGCGAGCGCCAATACCCGCCTGTTCGTGATCGGTGAATTGACCGAAATGCGCATCGAATTAATGCTGAGCGACCGCATGTTGGATCGCATTGGCATTGGCGTACCTGTCACGGTCTACTCCACCAGCTGGGCCGATAAGACGCTCAACTCCGTCATCTCCCGTATCTCTCCGTTCCTGGATTCTTCCACGATGAGAACTCAGGCCTTCGTCGAACTGGAGAACGACCAGAATCTTCTGCGTCCCGGTATGTTTGTCACCGTCGATATCCGCTACGGCGAAAGCGAAGAATCCGTACTGGTTCCCAACAGCGCTCTCTATCGCCATCCGCGCACTGGCATCGAAGGGGTATATGTCGTAGCTGAGGCCGAAGTAGAAGAGCCTGTCGCCGCGAGCGAGGCTGAGGGGGTAGGCATTCTGGGAGCACCGCGTCCGGTTACCTTCATCCCAGTGGACATCGTCGCCACGGGCCGTATGGCTTCCGCGGTCAAGGGTGTTAACGCCGGCGATACGATCGTTACCGTAGGGCAGAACTTGTTACAGAGTGGTGCAGAGATGGCTCGCCCTCGTCTTCTGCCCTGGGATAGCATGCTAGAGCTGCAGGAACTCCAGCCGGAAGACATGCTGGAGATCATCAGCCAGAATCGTGAAGAGGCCGCTCGCAAGAGCTGAAGCTAGCCCCAGAACTGCAACACCGGGAACTCGTTCATGTCCATAGTCGCTGGCTCCATTCACCGCCCCGTCGCCACCACGATGGCCTTCCTCATCATCATCGTGATGGGTTTGATGGGCTTCCGTTACCTCCCTGTCGATTTGTTGCCCGAGATCGAAGTCACCGAGCTTTCGGTGGAGGTTCGTTATCCGAACGTGGGCCCGGAAGAAATGGAGTTACTCGTTACGGAGCCGCTCGAGAATGCTCTGTCGGTAGTGGCGAACCTCGAGCGGATCACCTCGCGTTCGAGCGAAGGCATAAGTCAGGTCAGTCTGCGTTTCGCGAAGGGCACTGACCTCAACGAAGCCAGCAACGATATCCGCGAAGTGCTGGATCGCATGCGCAACTCGCTTCCCGACGATGCGGATCCGCCGCGAATCAACAAGTTCAACCCAGACAACCTGCCAGTGGTCATGGTGGGCGTTCAGTCCGAACGCGATCTCACCCAGCTGACCACGATTCTCGAGCGCGACATCCGCAAGCGTTTCGAGCAGATCCCCGGCATCGGTTCCATCGATGTATGGGGAGGGCTCAACCGCGAAATCCACATCGAAGTAATGCGTGACCGCCTGCTGGCCACTGGTCTGACGATGGATGACATCGTACAGGCTGTGCGCTCCGCCAGCACGACCGCCCCGGGTGGCAACGTGCAGCGCGGTATCAGTTCTCTCTACATCCGTTCGCTCGGCGAATTCACCGACCTCGACGAAATCAGCAACACCGTGATCCGTACTGTCAACGGCGTACCGTTGCGAGTGAGCGATGTGGCCACGGTGACCTTCGCGCAGTCGAACATCGACCGGTATGTCGAGATCGATGACATGCCGATGGTGCGCCTCGCTCTGCGTAAGCAGACTGGCGCAAATACGGTGGAAGTGGCGCGTGCTGCGGCTCGTGTGGTCGAGCAGCTGAACCGCGAGCGTCCTGATATGAACTTCATCCTGATGAATGACCAGAGTGTCTACATCCAGGAATCCATCGACAGCGTGGAAGAAGCGGCAATCCTCGGTGGCTTGCTGGCCATCGTCATCGTGTGGGCCTTCTTCCGCAACATCTCGGCGACGCTGATCATGAGCGTCACCATCCCGGTTTCGATCATCGCCACGTTCGCGTTGCTCTATCTTACGGGGCTTACTCTCAACCAGATGAGCTTCGGCGGTCTCGCCCTGGGCGTGGGCATGATCGTGGACGACGCCATCGTGGTAATAGAGAACATCGTACGGCATCGTCGCAGCGGTCAGTCCATGCAGGCATCCGCCATCATCGGTACCAAGCAGGTCACCGGCGCGGTGATCGCATCGACATTGACGACCTGCGTGATCTTTCTCCCCGTGGTGTTCATGCAGACCCTCACCGGTGCCATGTTCAAGCAGCTGGCGCTGGTAGTTGCCTTCTCGCTGATGTGCTCACTGCTGGCCGCCATGACCTTGGTGCCGATGCTTGCCAGCCGTTTCCTCACCGAACATCACGAACCCAAGCGTGAAGATGGCAAGAAAGGGGCCATGGAGCGTGCGTACGAGTACTACGGTCGCGTCGTCGGTTGGGCCCTCGACCACCGTGGGATCGTGATTGGCGGTACGGTCGTGCTGCTGGTGCTGTCGCTCATCGGCTCTCGCGGCATTTCCTACGAACTCGCACCGCAGACCCAACCCGACACTATCGTGATCAACATGCGTATGGCGGAAGGCACCAATATCACCGTGCTCTATAGCTATCTGATCGAGCTCAATCGCTTGATCAAGCGTGAGTTGCCGGAAAGCGATGTGCTTCATTACGCCAGTGAAGTGCGCAATGGTCAGGCCCAGATCGAAGTGAGCCTGGTAGAGCAGAGTGAACGCACTCAGGATGCCATGGCGCTAGCCGACCACATTCGCCGGCAGATCGAGGGCAAGATTCCAGGCGGTGAGATTCGCGTCAGAACCCAATCCGGTCTGCAGATCCTCAACCGAATTTTCGGTTCCAGTGGCGATGACCAGGTGCAGGTGGAACTCCGCGGCTTCGATCTCGAAGCTGCACGTAGCCTCGCGCAGCAGATGCGCCAGCGCATTCAGGCGTTGCCGGGCATCGTGGGAGTCAACGTGAGTCAGGCTGATGGCCGCCCCGAGCAGAGCCTGCGCTTCGATCGCCGTCGCATGGCTGAGCTCGGCATCACCGTTGCACAGGTCAGTGATGCGATTCAGACCAGTATCAGTGGGCGTGCCGCAGCAGTATTCAGGGAAGGCGGCGATGAGTACGACATCACCGTGCGTTTTCGTCCTGAAGACCGTTTGAATTCGCAGGACATCGAAAACGTTTCGGTGCGCAGTGCCGATGGCCAGGTGATTCCGGTGTCGTCGCTGATCGACGCAGCCTTCAGCCGTGGTCCGACGGAAATTCAGCGCATCAACGGGCAGCGTGTCACCTACATCACTGCGAGCCTCGAGCGTGGTGTGGCGCTTGGTGACGCCATGAAGATGATTCAGGATGACCTGGCCAACATGCCATTGCCCGAAGGCTTCACCATCGTGATGGGCGGTCAGTATGAAGAACAGCTGAAAGCGCAGCAGGATTTCATCATGGCGATCACCATGGCGATCATGCTGGTATACATGGTAATGGCAGCACAGTTCGAACGCTTCCTCGATCCGCTCGTGGTGATGTTCTCCGTACCGCTTGCCTTCATCGGTGTGGTGCCGACTCTGTTGCTCACCAATACCAGCATGAACATGCAGAGCATGATGGGCGTCATGATGTTGATCGGCCTCGTGACCAAGAACGCGATTCTGCTCGTGGACTTCGTCAACGTGTTGCGCCGCGAAGAAGGATTGAATATGCGTGAAGCGGTGATTCAGGCAGGTATGCTGCGTTTGACGCCGATCTTCATGACCACTGCCACTGCCGTGTTGGGTTTGTTGCCGCTGGCTCTGGGCATCGGTGCCGGGGCCGAGATGCAGGCCTCCTTGGCCCGCGTCGTAGTGGGAGGACTGACTTCTTCGACGTTGATCACTCTCGTCTTCATCCCCGTCGTGTACGTGGCCGCCTACAATATCAAGGATAAATGCTCGCTCATGGTCGAACGGTTCAAAGAGCGCCTGCAGAACCGCGCGCCCCAGAAGCTTGCTTGAACTTGAATTGCCCGTCAGCCAAACAAAACAAACCAAGATGAACAGATTCCGCTTTCCAGGGCTGCGCACAGCAGCCCTCGCGCTTTTCGTTGCCAGCAGTGCTCACGCTCAGGATGATCTGTTGTATGTCTTCGAGCTGGCTTCCAGCAACGACCCCGTCGTACGGCAGGCCCGTGCCCAGTACAACGCCAACCACACGGTCATCGCGGAGAATCGTGCGAACTTCCTGCCTACGATCACGTTGCAGGGCAGCACTGGCCGTAACACACAGGCACCGACCGTAGTGCATAGCTTCGCCGATGGCTTCAACACGCATAGCTATGGTGTGAACCTGAGCCAGAATCTTCTCAACTTCGAAGCCTGGTACAACTTCCGCTCGGCAACGGAAACCGATCAACAAGCGCTGGCGACGCTCGCAGCCGCGGAGCAGCAGTTGATCCTGCGTGTGGCTACGGCTTATTTCGATGTCCTGCGTAGCCAGGACAACATCACCTTGTTGCAGGCGCAGGAAGAGGCCGCACTACAGGTCATGGATCAGGCGCAACAGCGTTACGACCTCGGCTTCGCCGAGATCAGTGACGTCTATGACAGCCAAGCTGCTTACGCCCAGGCCCGCGTCAACCGCATGGATGCAGAAAATGTTCTGCGTCAGCGCCTTCAGGCCTTGGAAGTGATCACCGGTGGTGACCATGAATTGCTGCGAACGCTGTCCGATGATTTTCCCGTGCTCAGCGCACAGCCCAGCAATGTCGAAGATTGGTTGGCCCTGACACAGGAGAACAACCTCAACATCCGCGCCGCCGAACACAATTTGGCCTCGACGGAAAACGATGCGAAGGCGGCCAAGGCCGCGCTGATGCCTACCCTGACCATCACCGCCAACTACAACGACACCGCTGAACGAGCCAACCCTTACGCCTTCATCAGCGACGCATCGAACAGCACTGCTATCACGTTGAACCTGAACGTGCCGCTCTTCCGCGGTGGCGCCAACAAGGCGCGGATGGAACGCGCCTACTACACGGTGGATGCCAACCGCGAAGCCTTGGCTCGCGTGGAACGTGAAAGCCTGGCCTTGACGAGAAACAGCTTCAACAGCATCGAAACCGCGGTGAGAACAGTGGCGGCTCGTGCGGAGAACATCGAGATCGCCCGCAATGCGCTGGAAGCCACCGAGGTGGGTATCGAAGTGGGTACGCGCAATATCGTGGATCTCGTGCAGGCACAACGTACGCTCTACCAAGCACTGCGTGATTACGCAAACGCACGCTATGACTACGTGATCAACACGCTGACACTGAAACAGGCTGCCGGTACCCTCAGCCCCCAGGATGTAAGAGATTTGAACCAGTGGCTGGAATAAACTGGCCGCTTCTCATTCAGCCGGCATTTTTCCGATGAATCCTGCATACGAAGCATTGCGCCGTCTGCGCGATGGCAATCGTCAGTTCGTCGAAGGCAAGCTTCGCGTCCTGGAAAACCCGACCGCCTTCGATAAAGACGAACAAGCTCCGTTTGCCGTGATTCTGGGCTGCTCGGATTCGCGCGTTCCTGTCGAGATCGTGTTCAATCAAGGGTTCGGTGATCTCTTCGTCATTCGTGTCGCCGGCAACATCGTGGCACCTTCGCAAATCGGCAGCATCGAGTTTGCGGTAGAGAAATTCGGTACTCCTCTCGTGGTCGTACTGGGACACACACATTGTGGCGCGGTAAGTACCACCTTGGATGAGTTGCAGCGACCTGGTACGCCAAGCCGCAACCTGCGTTCCATCGTGGATCGCGTGCGTCCTTCGGTGCAGGGGCTGTTGTCGACTGAATTGCGTGAGTCTCCCGAACTCTTGCTGCGTGCGGCAGTGCGCACCAATGTCAGCATTGCTGCCAACATTCTGCGTCACAGTACCGAGGCGCTGGAGCGCTTGGTCGAGTCTGGCAGTCTCTTGATCGTCGGCGCCGAGTACTCTTTGGAAACCGGGCAAGTCGACTTCTTCGACGGTGTACCGCCAGACATGGACTGAGGTCATACATGACGGTGACCCATGAGCCACCATCATCGGTGCCGCACGTCTCTTCGCTAGGCATCGGTATCGACTTCGGTACCAGCAACACCGCGGCCGCGGTATACGACGGCAAACATGTCACGCTCATTCAGCTCGAGGACGATGGGCCATTGATGCCCTCGGCCCTGTATGTAGATAGAGAGTTTCTCGTCACCACGGGCAAGGCAGCGATCGCCACCTACATCTCGGCAAATCAAGGCCGCAAAGTTGAATTGAGTAGTGAACTCATCGGTGAACAGCGTCTGGGTACCGGTCACATCGATCCGGAAACTCGGCTTCCCACTGAATCTCCTACACATCTCGTCTATGGGCGTCCCATCAACGATCTTGGAATGCCAGGGCGTTTGTTTCGCGGCATCAAACGCCTGTTGGGCAATGTGTCTCTCGAGCGTCTAATGGTATTCGAGCGTCCCTTTCGTCTGGTTGCACTCGTCACTCCGTTGTTGCTGAGAGTACGCAAAGCCATCGAGAAACAAACACGGAGCTCCATTGCGCATGCCTGCATAGGTCATCCCGTGAATTTCGAAGGTGTGGCAGATGATCACAATCGCGTAGCATTGGAGCGCTTGCAGGAAGCATATCGTCACGCTGGGATTGCGCAGCAGCGTCCTTATCCTGAGCCCAATGCAGCGGCGCTGAGTTTTCTGCGCACTCAACCACATCGAAAACCACAGTTGATTCTCAGTGTGGACTTCGGTGGCGGCACGCTCGACTTCTGTCTCTTACAGCGGCAGCAAGATGACTATGTGGTCCGCAGCGTCCATGGTGTGGCGCTGGGTGGAGATCACATCGAGCAGCTGATGTTTCGTCATCTGCTTTTTCCTCTGCTCGGCAAAGGCGAGCGCTGGGTACGTGAGGTGGAAGGCAGGACGATCGACACGCTTTTTCCCTTCGAACCCTATGAGGAATATCTCCTCAACTGGACGATCAGCTACATGCTGAACCAGAACGAGTTCCTCACGCCCGTGATCGACATGAAACGGCAGGCTTCGCCAGCAGCAGCGAAATTCGAGCGTCTCTATGAATTGATCACGCAGAACTACAGCTATCGCGTCTTTCAGGCGTTACGTGACTGCAAGGAAACGTTGTCATCGGAAACCGAAGCAGTGCTAGACATCGCGGAGATCGATGTGAATCTACGTATCTCGCGCGATGAGTTCGAAGCCCTCATCACCGAGCCGCTGCATCAATTCGAAACGGCGGTGCGCGAGTCGTTGGCGCTGGCGGGTGTGGACGCTGCCGATGTGGAACTTGTGCTGAGGACGGGTGGCTCGTGCTTGATTCCTGCCGTCGGTCGGGTTCTCGAGCGCTTGTTCGCGGGGCGCGTCGTTCAACACGATCCGTTCACCAGCGTGGCCGCAGGTCTCGCCATCGCCGATTACGAGGCGCGTCAGCGCTGAATCATCTCAGCAAAGCAGATTGCGCAGGCGAGGAATGGCCGCAATGGATGCGCCATCCTCGGGCATTGCTTCGCAGCTCAATCCTTGCAAGCTAGGACTCTGCTGCCAGGCATCAGGAGCAATGGATGCCGTCCTGAGTTTCAAGTGGGCAAATATGTACCGATTGGTTGGCAATGGGGCCAGATATGGTCTTTCCTGAACTGCGGCTGGGAAGATCTTCATGCGCACCGACGCGCGCACATTGCCCCCGATCGTCAGGATACGCGACTTCTCCACATCGACGGCGATGACGATGTCACAGTGGGTGCGTGCGCCTTCACCGAGTTGAGCGCGGCGCTGAGCCAGCGAACGATATACCGGACGCAAACCACTGCAGATCAGATCTCCAGGTTCGATTTCCGTTTCACCTGGATCATAGGCGACGAACAGTGACTCGGGGGCACGACCGTCGCGCGCTCGAATGGCTTGGTCGATGTAGCTGTGATGCGCGATGGCGCGCTGGAACTGTACTTGCTCGCTGATGCCACTCTCGCACATTACCCATGAAATGAAGGCTGCGGACCAGGGATCGCGCCAACGCGAAGCAAGTCCACTGGGTTGTTTCCAGGCCTCGTTCTGACGCTCCAGAATCCATTGGCTATTGGGGATGGCTGCCCAATAGCCGCTCACCGTTGCCGCCACACGAGCCACTTCGTCAGGATTGAGAGGGAGGAAGAAGCGGCGGATTGCGGTGTTGCCCGGAGTGGGCGGCGAGGTGCCATGGAGGTCGTCGACGAGGAAGCCGAACCAAGCCCATTCCTGTACGGCGATGTCGACGATGCGCCGACGCAGTTGTTCCGGGGGGGAGGCGTGGCAACTGCTATTTACGATGGTGAAGCTGCCAGGCGCGCCACTGACGCGGGTGGAAGGATCTCCGATGGCAAGCACACTGGGGTCGAGTCGCGGCAAGCCATCGGGTTCGAGGATGGATTGCCATGAAGCTCCCGGCACCTGCGCTTGGGTGCAGACACTGAAACTCAGGTACACACCAACTAGGGCCGAGAGCCTCGATGCTTTCATCACGGTGCCGGTTTGAACGCCAGGAGAATGTTGCCAGGAACACCCATCAAGCCGTAACCGGACTGAACGAACAAGGTGCCATTGGCTGCCCAGATCGAGAAGTTGTCGATGGCGCCGCCTTTACCTTCGACACCGTTGATGGTTTCGAACTTACGTGCAGTGTCGAAGCTGAAGATCGGCTCGCCACGGAGCGCATCGAACACTTTCACGAAACCGTCGTTGGTACCCTGTACCACAGCACCGTCGATCAAGAGCGTTGCCGCACTCATGCCGTAGCTGGCTTCGCAGCTCGGCAGATTTTCGCGGCGATCACCGGAGCAATCAGGTTTGTGCAGGTAGGACCAAAGAATGTTGCCGGTGTCCACGTCGAGTGCGTGCAGGCCGGGAGCAACACCATCCGCCGTCGGGCCAGTCGACATGTTGTTGGCAGCAAAGATGCGGCTGCCGTCAAAGGCCATTCCCCAGTGGATGCCACCCATCGCTCCGCCCGGACCGATCTTGGTGTTCCACACGAGAGCACCGGTGTCGGGATCAAGTGCCCAGACCACACCGTTTTTCTGACCGCCCAACACCAGATCGGAGCCATCGCTACGCTGCGCGAGCATGATCGCAGCACCGAAGTCCCAGTCCTTGTTGATGCTGTAGGGAGGAGGGCAGTTCGGCCCGCTCGGGTCGTTCATGCAACCGGTGAGGAAGATGTCGTTCGGAGTGGCCTGGAATTTCCAGGCGAGTGAACCATCTTCCATACGGATGGCGAGAATCGCGTCGCTGGTATCGGTCGGTGGAGCGGAAGTGTTTTCACCCGTGCCGACATAGATCAGGCCGCGGCGTTCATCGATGGCGGGCGCGGTCCAGATCGGTGCACCAGAGGGGCCCCACAACTGGGTGCCGACACGGCTGACACCCGTGGGCTTGGCGTCTTCCATGGTGTGGTAGACCCAGATTCTTTCGCCTGTCTTGGCATCGAGCGCAACGACTGCGCCGTGGCTCGTGCAGCATTCATAGTCGGGCGTCGCGCCCATGTTCAGTTCACCCGAAGAGATCGGCACGAACACGCGGTCGCCGTAGAACACAGGCATCGCGGTGACGTTCGATACGCTCGTGACCTTGACGTTGGCATCCCACAGGATTTCCGCGGTGATGGCATTCATCATGAATACGTGTGCGGCGTTGTCTGCGAATACCAGTACGGGCGTACCGTCTTCCAGTGTGTGGTAACCGATCGTCGTACGTAGGGGAATGTCGTGCGAGTACACCCATTTCACACAAGGGGCGTCGCCGCCGATGTCGAGTGCGAAGAGCTGGCCGGCATCGACGATGGGGTAGTACATGGTGTTGCCGACGATCGCGGGCTGCGAGCGCATGTTGGCGGTGGCCGGGAAAGCCATCACCCAAGCGAGTTCCAGCTTGCCCATCTGCGCGGTGGTCAGTCCTGCCTGCTCGGCAGTCAGACGACGGTGGTTGCGGCGATCGAAGCCTTGGGTCCAGATGGTCGGCTCGCCGGTGTCGACTGCGCTACGTTCGGCTGGACAGGTGTGCGCTTCGATCCAGCTGTTATCAATGTCGGTGGTGGCAGCGAGGTAACTCACGACATTGTCGATGTCTTCCTCACTGAGGTTGGCGGCCTGCACTTTCATCTTGCCGTGCGTCAGCGCATAGGACACTGCACGTGGACCCATGCGGCGCAGGGTTTCGATCGGCGGTGATTTGGTGGCTTCCGGCATTTCGTGGCAGGTGGCGCAGACCGTTTCATAGATCTGCTGGCCGGCCGCGTTAACAGGCGTTTCGATTACTTGTGCGCTGGCTTGTTGGCTCAGGCCGGCTGCTGCCAACAGCAAAAGAGCAGGGAAGGAACGAGAAGAAGTGAAGCAGGGCATGGGGCTCTCGGTTTTCACTAACGATTGTTTCAAATGACCGTAAACCCCACAGCAAATGTCGAACATCGGCTGCGGGGCTCAGCCTTAGGCGAGTGCTGATTCGAATAGAGCCAGCAGCCTGCTCCAGGCTTTCTCCGCACTGGGCTCGTTATAAACGGCGGAGTCAATTACACACCAGCCATGGAGTGAATCTGCATACATCTCGATTTCTGCCTTCAGACCGTTGGCGGCGAAGGCGTCTCGCAGAGTGTCCTTGACCTCTGGTTCACGCTCGTCGTCGTTGGAGGCGATGGCGATGAGGAAGCTGGCCTTCATCTGAGGAATGAGGAGGTGGGGGCTGTCCTTTTCGGTGGTGGCCAAGCCGCCACCGTGGAAGCTGCCACCGGCTCCTACGCGGTCTGGAACGGCTGCTGCGGTGCGCATCACCATTGGGCCGCCCATGCAGTAACCGATCGTGCCAATTTTGCGAGTGGTATCGACGGCGTCCTGCTGGTCCAGCCAGCTAATAAAAGCACGAGCATCGGTGAAATGGGTTTCGGCGTTCAGTTGCTGAGCCAGGGGCATCACGATGTTGCGGGTGGCTTCGTCCTGGAAGCTGGCACCCTCGGAAACCACGGGGGCTTTGGCACTACGGTAGAACGGGTTCACCACCAACACTGCATAACCGGACTCAGCCAGGCGTTTGCCCATGGCGCGGAATGCGGGACGCAATCCAAGGATGTCGGGCCACACGAGTACCGCTGGCGCCTTACCGTTGGCCGGGTGGACGAAGTAACAATCCGCGACACCGTCAGGAGTATTGATCTGCACCTCGCTTTCGGTGACAGCCTGCGCGTTGGCAACGGGAGGGAGCGCCATGGCTAGTCCGGCCCCGGCCGATAATGCACCGAATTGACGGCGGCTGAGTTTGGACTGATGCAGGTAGGCGGTCGAATCCTGCAGGGTGTCTAGATCACACATATTTCATCCCTCTGGACATTGGCTGAAATTTAAAGCGGCAGGCAGGATGAACGTTCCTCCAGACCTTTGCAAGAGCGCTCGGCTGGGTCTTGGCATCGCAAAATTGGGGTGGGGGAAGCCTTGAACGTTTTGAGAAAGGGAGGGTCCAATGAGGGAAGTTGAAGGCTGAGCAGCTGTCGTTACTGCGCCTACGGCGGCGGTTTTGAGCAGTGCCAAGGCCTTCAACCGTTGATATTGTCGGCGTAGCAGGGTAAAAGGACTGCCCTGATGGCTTTATGCCAGCGTTGAGAGGGGTTTCACGCAGGGGCTTGGGCTTAATCACCAAGCCCGGAACGGCCGAGAGGGGATGCGATTTCGGAGTATTTGCCGAAGTCAAGCCCTCTATCTTTTGTACCGTTTCAGTAGAGTCGCTGCGTGACGTCAAAGTGAGGCCTGTTATCCATGGGCCGTGCACAAAGTATGGGAAAGTTTGCCCGCATCCCGGCACTCATTTCCCTACGTTCAAAACGGTACGAAACTTGTATCTTCCCTCCGCGCGTTAAGCCGGCCGCGCGATCGTTCGCTGAACAAATCCCTGTAATATCAACAGGTTGTTTTAGGCTGGAAGCTGCTGGAATCCGTATTGCGGCGCAGCGATGCACCACTTTATGGCGACCTTGTCTGTGCTTGGTGCGTGCACAATCAGGAACTAAAGCAGATGTCTATGCAGAAAATGCGCGACGATAGTGAATTTACGCTTTTGTTATGAAAAAATTACACACATTTGACGGCCGGCCCGTAAGTAGAAAAGTTAATCTTGCGAACGAGTTTTCATACTTGCGGTTCAATTATCCCCGCCCGTCGAGTAGTCGGGCTCCGATAGCATCAATATCAATCCATCGAAAGTTAATGTAACCAGGAGGCTAATCGTCCATGGCGCGTTCGTCCTGCAGCTTTGTTCATAGCAAAGCGCAAACCTTGTTCATGCCAGCCGTGTTGTGGCTGGCAATGCATGGCCTGTCAGCACAGGCCCAGGCTCCATTGAATGACGCCACGGTTGAGGCCCAGAATGGGGTCGACGCCGCGGCTGCGGCTTCGCAGCAGGCAGTCACCCAGTTGGTTGATGAAGCACAGCAGATCGGCGGTGAGTACGCCCGTACGCTGGCCGAGATCGACAGTCTCAATCAGTACAATGAACGCCTGCAGCAGCAGGTAAATGCTCAGCTCGAAGAAATCGCTTCTATTCAGAAGCAGCTGAGCGAAATCGAAAACACCAACCGCGAAATTCTTCCGCTTATGGACCGTATGGTTCAGACGCTGGATCAGTTCGTGAAAGCAGACATCCCCTTCCTGCCGGAAGAGCGTAGCACCCGCGTACGCAACCTGGTTGAACTGATGGGCCGTGCCGACGTGGCGATTTCCGAGAAATACCGCCGCATCCTCGAGGCCTACCAGATCGAGCTCGACTACGGCCGTACTCTGGAAGCTTATCAGGGCACCTTGGGTGAGGGCGCAGACGCCAAGGTAGTTCAGTTTGTGCGTCTTGGCCGTATCTCCCTGATGTATCAGGCTCTCGACGGCATTGAAACCGGCTACTGGGATAAGAACAGCAAGTCTTGGGTTCAGGATGCCAGCTACCGTGACGCCATTGCTGACGCTCTCTCCGTAGCTCGTCAGGAAGGTGCTCCGGATCTGCTTCGTGTACCGGTGCCTGCTCCGGAGGCCGTACGATGAAAACGCTGTTCCGTAGTGTAGTTCTTGCGCTGGGCGTCATCGGCAGCTCCGCTGTCGTTGCTCAGGACATCGACTCCATCATCGCCGAAGCTCGCAGTGCGCGTGCTGCTTCCGAGCAGCTCTTCAATCAACGCGCTTCGCAGTTCGAAGCCGCAGACGCTGCCACTCGTCAGCGTCTGATGAATGAAGCTACTGCGCAGCGTGATGCTTTGGCAGCTCAGGTGGCCGAGAAGACCGAGATCTATTCGGAAAACGATCTCGAGATCAACCGACTGAACGGTGAGCTGCGTAGCAAGGCCAACAGCATGGGGCTGAGCGAAGTATTCGGTCTGGCCCGTCAGGTTGCCAACGACAGCACCACCAACTTCCAGCAGTCCATGATCGGCGCTCAGTTCCCTGGCGACGATCGAGTAGCCTTCCTGCAGACCGTCGCTGCCTCCAACAACCGCATGCTGTCCATCGATGAACTCGAGCGTCTGTGGTTCGAGCTGAGCCGTGAGATGGCTGCCACTGGTCAGGTTGCCAAGTTCACTGGTTCCGTAGTTCTGCCGGGTGGTACCAGCGAAACCACCGACATCATCCGCATTGGTCCTTTCATTGCCACTGCTGGTGATCGTTACCTGACCTACCTGCCGGAGCTGAACCGTCTTACCGTTCTGCCCCGTCAGCTCAACAACCCGTTCCGTAGTGACGCCGCCAACCTGGCTGCCGCTACCAGCGGCTACGTTCAGGCTACCGTCGACAGCACCCGTGGCGTACTGCTGAACATGTATGTTGAGCGTCCCACCCTGAAAGAGCGTATCGAACTGGGTGAGGCCGTAGGCTACGTGATCATCGTCGTAGGTGTAGTTGGTGCAGTGTTCTTCGTACTGCAGCTGCTCTACCTCCTCAAGCAGCGTCTGGCTGTTGCCGCTCAGGTTCGCAATCCGGAATCTCCGCGTCCGAACAACCCGCTTGGCCGTGTATTGCTGGCCTTCAAAGGTGACGGTTCCACCATCGAAGAAGATGCGGACATCCTGGAACTGCGTCTGACCGAAGCGATCATGAAGGAAGCTCCGAAGCTCGAACGTGCTCAGGCCTTCCTCCGACTGGCCGTAGCCGCAGGTCCTCTGCTGGGTCTGGTGGGTACCGTAGTAGGTATGATCATTACCTTCCAGAGCATCACGGAAACCGGCTCCTCCGACCCGAAAATCATGGCTACCGGTATCGGTCAGGCAATGATTGCAACCGTACTGGGTCTGGGTGTAGCTGTACCGCTGCTGTTCGGCAACGCATTGCTGACCTCGCTGTCTAAGAGCATCATGCAGATCCTGGACGAGCAGAGTGCCGGTATCCTGGCAGAAACGCTCGAAAAGCGGAGAAAGACTAATGCCTGAGAGCCTAAGCCTAGTATCAGGTGCATTCGCCCTGGTTAAGGAAGGAGGCCTGTTCGTATACGGCATCTTCGCCACAGGCGTGCTCATGTGGGCGATGATCGCTGAACGCTACGTCTACTTCCTTGCGATTCTGCCGAAGCGCATTCGTAGCACCCTGGCCGCGTGGGAAGCGCGGCCAGAACGGGAATCCTGGTGCTCCCGGCAGATTCGTACGCTGTACATTTCGCGGCTGAACGCTGAAATGACCGCTGGTTTCCCCATCATGCAGGTGCTGGTGCCTCTGTCACCGCTCCTTGGTCTGGTGGGTACGGTAAGCGGTATGTTGGAAGTGTTCGACTCCATGGCGCTGCGCGGCTCTGCCGACGCACGCACCATGGCCAGCGGCGTATCGCATGCCATGATCTGTACGATGACCGGTCTTGCTGTAAGTATCTCCGGTCTGTATCCAATGCACTATTTCCGTACCCGCGCGAAGCGCGAGACGGAGCTGGTGTCCGATAAGCTCGTTTACTGAGGAACTGAGTATGCGCATGCGTAGACATGTCAGTCAGGAGCACGAAAGTTCGCACGGCATCGACTTGGCGCCGATGTTGGACTTCGTTCTCAACCTGCTCATCTTCTTCATTATCACGGCGATTTTCGTGAAGGAGTTCGGGATCTCGGTAAACCGTCCGCAGGAATTGGCTCAGTCCAACTCTGAAGGCAGCAGCATCCAGATCCAGGTTCTCAGCTCCGGCGAGGTCTTCGTGGATAACCGCTTGGTGGATATCCGCGCTGTGCGAGCCAACGTCGAACGCCTTAAAGCCTTGAAACCAGAAGCTGGTGTGCTGGTGTTGGCGGATTCCGCCGCGCAGACAGGTGTGTTGATGTCCGTTGTTGACCAAGTGCGTCTTGGCGGCATTTACGACATCACCTTCAGCACAGCCAACTGATCAACCCGGGAAGGAACTGAACGCAATGCGTGCACATCGTCATAACCCCGAGAGCGAAGATCACGGCATCGACCTTGCGCCGATGTTGGACTTCGTGCTGAACCTACTGATCTTCTTCATCATCACCACGTCGTTCATCAAAGAGGCGGGGGTGACGGTCGTACGACCTGATGCATCTACCGCAGAGCACCGCGAGAGCGGCAACATCCTGATTGCCATTCGTGAGAACGGCGACATCTGGATGGATCGCAAACGTGTTGACCTGCGTCAGGTGCGTCCGATGATCGAACGCCTGCATATCGAACGCCCTGACGACACCGTAGTTGTCGTGGCAGACCGTATGTCTCGTGCCGATATCTTGGCTTCGGTCATGGACGAGGTGCGCGCGGGCGGTATCCGTGAAATTTCCATCGCCGCTAATACCGGAGGGAATTGACCATGGTCGTGAGTTTATTGCGCTATCCCATCGCCATCGGAGTTGGCCTGGGACTCAATATCGTAATGTTCTGGACGATGAACAGCCTCACCAACGTCAAGTTCGATATTCAGGCGGTGGAAGCTACCCGTATCGAATTTACGCGTATGGTGCGTGATACCCAGACCGAAACCCGTCGTGAGGAGAAAGTCGAGCGTGAACCGCCTCCGGCTACTCCTGACCTGCCGCAGATCTCCGTCAACACGAGCTCGGTCGAAAGCAGCCTCGTAACGATGGCTCCCGTGGTTGACACTTCCAGTGCCATCCAGGGCATGAACATCAACGCTACGAGTGACCGCGACGTAGTTCCGCTGGTGCGTATCAACCCGGACTACCCGCAGCGTGCTCTTAGCCGCGGTATCGAGGGCTGGGTACAGGTGCAGTTCACCATCACCGAAACCGGTTCGGTCACCGACGCCGTCGTAGTGGCTTCGGATCCGCCGAACATCTTCGATGATGCTGCCATCAAGGCGATTCTGCGCTGGCGCTACAACCCGAAAGTCGAGGACGGCGTTCCCGTTTCCCGTGTAGGTATGCAGACCATCCTGCGCTTCAACCTGGAGAACTGAGGAACGAACGATGAAACGATTCTTTGCTACACCTAAACGCATCGTTTTGGCCTTGGCACTTTGCTCCAGTGCCGTCTACGTACCTGCTGTATTTGCCGCCGCCGAAGGTCAGTCGCGTGCCACTGCACCGACCATCGACGAGCGCACCGGTCGCATCCTGACCGAAGCCATCGAGAAGCTGAACAACGATGACTTCGCAGGTGCCCGCGCCGCTCTGGACGGTCTGAACAAGGATCGTCTGAGCCCGTATGAAAAGAGCCGCGTGGAGCAGATCTACTTCTCCCTCGCAGTTCAGGCCGAAGACTACGCAGCTGCTCGTCAGCACATGGAAGCGGCCATCGCGTCCGGCGGCTTCAACGAAGTCGAGGTTCAGCAGGGCCGCTATCAGCTGGCCCAGCTCTACATGCAGGAAGAGAACTGGCGAGAAGGTGCTCGCGCACTGGAAGAGTGGATGGCCACTGCACCCAACCCGAGTGCTTCTGCCTACTATCTCCTCGCCATCGCCTATTACCAGATGGAGCAGGTCGATCAGGCTCTGCCCCATGCACGTAAGGCGGTAGAGATGTCCGAGAACCCGCAGGAGCCCTGGCTCCAGCTGCTCGGCGCTCTGTTGCTGCAGAAGGAAGACTACGAAGCGGCCTTGCCGGTCATTCAACGTTCGTTGAACCTCTATCCTGGCCGTAAGACCTATTGGACTCAGCTGTCGTCGATCTACGCTGCGAGAGAAGACTACAAGAACGCGTTGGTAGTGCTTGAACTGGCCTATCACGCAGGTCTTCTCACCGACGCGGCGGATCTGCGCCGTCTGGCTGACCTGTACATGGTGCGTGACATGCCGTACCGCGCCGCACTGTTGTTGCAGGAAAACATCGATAAAGGTGTGATGCAGCCCGACTTCCGCCTGTACGAGTCCCTGGCAAACGCCTACATCGCCGCGCGCGAATTCGAGAAATCGCTGCCGATCCTCGAAAAAGCAGGTGGTCTGGCTGACGATGGCTCCATGTTCGTACGTCTCGGTGAAGTGAACCTTCAGCTCGAGAATTGGGAAGCTGCGGCCAATGCCTTCCAGCAAGGTCTGAATAAAGGCGGTCTGCGTGATACGGCGACTCCTCAGATGCTCATGGGTATCGCCTATTACAACCTGGGTCGTTACAACGACGCTCGCACCTGGTTCCAGCGTTCGCGGTCGTCGGAAAACACCAGGACCACGTCCGATGCCTACTTGCAGTTGATCGAAAGCAAGCAGAACTAATCGAGACCGTCGTATAACCAATTCAGAAGGGCATTCCATGAAACGTTCTGCATTACTTCTTGTTGCCTCTGTGCTGGTGAGCACGGGCCTCTTCGCTGCCGATCAAGAGGCGGCGGAGCAGTCACAAGCTCAGCAGCAAGCGGCACAGCAGCCTGCTGCTCCTTCCATCACGGCTGATATGCTGCTTCGTGCCATCAACGCACAGCGGGCAGCGGAAGCAGAAATCAACCGCGAAAGGGAGCAGCGCTTTCGTCAGGCGCGTGATGCCAAACGCGCGCAGCTGACGCAGGCACTGCGTGACCGTGATGCGGCCGAAGCTCGCAGTAATGCGCTCGATGCGCAGTACGAGGCGAACGAAGCTCGCATTGCTGAAATCTCGAACCAGTTGGAGGTCAACCAGGGCAACCTGGGTGAGTTGTTCGGTGTAACCCGTCAGGTCGCTGGTGACGTGTCCGGTATGCTGAGCAGCTCTTTGACCAACACTCAAATCGTCCTTCAGACTGGTCAGGAAAGCCGCATCGACCTGATGCGTCGTCTGGCAGCAGCAACCGAGCTGCCGGATATCAATGACCTCGAAGGTCTGTGGTACGCCATTCTCGACGAACTCAAGATGAGCGGCGAAGTGGTGCGTTACGAAGTACCGGTGCTTGCAGCAGACGGTGTCACTTCCGAAGTTCGTGAAGTGGTCCGTGTGGGCAGCTTCCAGGCCTTCTCAAACGGCACTTACCTCGGCTATCAGCCGTCTGAGAACCAGTTCTTCGAACTGGAGCGTCAGCCGGCATCCGAGCTGGTTCGCATTGCGCGTAACCTGCAGGCAGCCGATCCTTCCGCGGGTTATCAGACCTCCATCGTCGACCCCTCCAGTGGCGCTCTGATGGGCTTGTACGTTCAGCGTCCGAGCTTCATCGAACGTATCGAAGAAGGCGAGGTCGTGGGTTACCTGATCGTGTTCGTGGGTATCCTCGGGGTGGTCCTGGCGGTGTTCCAGTACCTGTACCTCTTCGTTACCCGCATGATGGTCAGCAGCCAGCTGCGCAACCTGGCCAATCCGAAGCCCAACAACCCGCTGGGTCGTCTGATCCTGAGTGCCAATGCCACTGGCAAGGCCAACGAATCGCCGGAAGTGGTAGAGCTGCGCATTTCGGACTCGGTATTGCGTGAAATGCCTCGTCTGGAGCGCTTCCAGTCCTTCCTGCGCCTCGCTGTGGCCGCCGGTCCGCTGCTGGGTCTGATTGGTACCGTTATCGGTATGATCATCACCTTCGAAAGTATCACCGCAGCTGGTGCCAGCGATCCGAAGCTGATGGCACAGGGTATCGGTCAGGCGATGATCGCAACCGTACTTGGTCTGGGTGTGGCTATCCCGCTCCTCTTCCTCAACAGTGGTCTCACTGCGATGTCGCGTGGTGTGCTCAACATTCTGGAAGAAGCAGGCACCAACCTGTTGGCTCGTAAGCTGGCGGAGAATGAGCACGTTCCGGCTCACAAAGCCTGATCCTCAGCTGAAGCGAAAACAAAAGAGCGGCCGAAAGGCCGCTCTTTTTTTTTGTGCCCGCTTTTTGTCGGGGCTGGGTCATGGGGTGCTTTCGGGTGAATCAATCGTCCTCGTCTTCATCCTCTTCATCATCGGTCAGCACATCCACGACTGCTCCGGTGGCCTTGATGGGAACAGTTACAGCGGTCGTAACCACCGCTACGGTGGTTCCCACTACTGCTCCTGCCACGGTGGCAGCGACGCAACCGCTCAACATGGGTAGGCCGAGCACGAGACAAAACATTCGAACGAAAGCAAGTTGAGACATGAGAGGTCGCTTGATGACTAGGAATTGCCGGACTCTATAACGCACCACCGCTGAGTCAAGCAGAATGCGCTTCCAATCGTTCTGACGCCTTTAGGGGGCTAACCGAACCACGCGGTCATCTTATTGCGCAAAGAGCTGTGGTAAGGTGCCCCGCTTGGAGGGGGGATCATGACAAAACAAATACCAAGATCTGTGATTCCGGCACTGTGCCTTGCGCTCGCGCTCCCCATATCGGCCTATGCTGCCGAGTCGACTCTGCCTGATTGGAGTGGCGTCTGGGCGATGGAAGGGGGAACGGTTTTCGATCAGGCCACCAAGACCGGCGAGGGCGGAACCACGACCCCAGGTGTGCGTGAACATCCCCCCTACAACGCCGAGTATGAAGCCCGCTATCAGAGGAATCTCGCGCTACGCGATCAGGGCATTCTGCCCGACCCCAATTCACTGTGCGGCATTCCGACGGGATTCCCTCGCATCTTCAATCTGCCTGACGTTTACGAATTCGCGGTGACACCCAAGCAGGTCTGGGTGATCGCTGAGAACGGCCCCAACGTGATGCGCATCTATACCGATGGTCGGGATCATCCACCACCGGAAGATCGTTGGCCGACGCATACGGGGGATTCGGTTGGGCACTGGGAGGGAGAAACGTTGGTCTTCACCACGGTGAGTCTGCATAGTTCCGAGAGCGGTCGTACCTTGGTGGATCGCACTGGGCTCATTCTCAGTGAGGCGGCACATGCCACCACGCGCATGGGTATCAATGCGCAGGGTCAGATGGAAGTGGAGATGACCATCGAGGATCCGCTTGCGCTAACCGCACCGTGGGTGGTCGTGAAACGCTTCAATCGTCTCGAGCCTGGTACGCGTGCCTACGATTACGCCTGTAACGAAAACAACCGCAATCCCATCGATGAAGAAACCGGTTGGACCTACACCATCGGTCCGGATGGACGGATCATGGACAAGCTGGAGGGGCAATGACATGCGTCATGAAAAATTCCTCACTGTTCTCGCTGCGGGCGCCATGGTGCTTTGGGCAGGTCTGGGCACTGCTCATCACTCCGACGCCATGTTCGACAGAGATACGACGCTCGAGTTGAGCGGCACCGTCAAGGAGTTTCAGTTCACCAATCCTCACACCTGGCTACAGGTGATGGTTCCCAATGAGCAAGGCGAAGAGGTTGAATGGAGCCTGGAATGGGGCAGCCCCAACCAGTTGGGCCGTCAAGGCATTCGGCCTTCCACCTTCCCGGCAGGAAGCAAAGTAGTCGTGCGCACGAATCCGATGCGAGATGGCACTCCGGGTGGTGCCTTCATCGGCGCGATGTTGGCCGACGGTAAAACGGTGGGTCGCTGGGACTGAGTGGAGTTCTCCAAATCAATCAAAATAAGTTAAAAATAACCGTTCGTTCATTATCAACTGCAGAAGGGGATCGACATGAAATCCGTACTTCAATCTGGCAAGGTGAAGAAGTTGCGCCAGCTGGTGATGCTGGCCATCGTAGCGCCTTGCCTCACTGCTGGTATCGCCACCGCGGCAGAGGAGAACGCTCCGCGTACGCCAACGCCGCGTCTGCCTGACGGTACGGTGGATCTCGGTGGCAATGGTGTGTGGAACTTGCCATACATCACCAACTTCGCTGCCACGATGGATGGCTATGAAGACGGTGTGCGTCCGCCGTTCTTGCCCTGGACTCAAGCCATGTGGGAGTACAACCGCGCCAACCAGGTGAAGTACGACCCGGAAGGTTTCTGTCTGCCGCCTGGTGGACCGCGTTCGATGGGTACCCCATATCCCGCAGAAATCATCCAGGACCGTGACCGCATCATCATCATCTTCGAGGGTGGTGGTCACGTCTGGCGTGAAATCCATATGGACGGCCGCTCGCATCCGGAGAATGTGAACCCGACCTATTTCGGTCACTCCATCGGCCGCTGGGAAGGCGACACCCTAGTGGTCGACACCATCGGCTACAACGAGAAAACCTGGCTGGATTTCGGTGGCCACATGCATACGGAGCAGCTGCACACCATCGAATACTTCTCTCGTCCCTACAAGGAAGTGCTGCACTATGAAGCAGTGATCGATGATCCGGGGGCGTACAGCGAGCCCTGGCGCGTGAAATGGGACATCAACTGGATCGAAGGACAGGAACTGCAGGACTACATCTGTCAGGAGAACAACAAGTTCCTCATCGACCTGCATGATGACTTGGGGCAGCCGTTCTTCGAAAAGACTGCGGGCCTCTAATCTATTGCGCTCAAAAGAAAAACCCGGCCTAGGCCGGGTTTTTTGTTTTCCGTCCAGATAATCGGCTCAGGGCGACAGCACGGCACGTGCGGAAAGATTCACGGTGATTTGCGTCTTGCCCGGCTCGGCCACGGGAGCCGCCATGTCGGAAGCCCTGGCAGCCATCGCGAGTTCCCCGTAGTAGGGCCTGAAGTTCGGACTGTCGTTCAACGTCACTTCCACGAGTTCGGCGCGACCCTTGCCCAAGGTGCGAGCCGCAGCTTCTGCGCGCTGCTGCAAGTTGCTCAAAGCCTGCGCTGTCAGCTCGGCCGTGACCTCTTCATAGCGTTCATTGGAAAGGGAGTAATAAAGCCCAGACATGGTGAGTCCCAAGGCCTGCAATTGACCAGCCAGGTCCAGCAGAGCCTCACTATCGGTGCTGCTGAGCTGCACGCTTTGTTGCACGCGCCAAATCGGGTTGTTGACGTCGGTTCGGCTTGGATTTTCGGTTTCGACGATGTAGGCCTGATAGCGCGAAGTATTGCTCTCGATGTTGCTAGCACTCCTGACGAGTTCGAGCGCTTTCGTCATGGTGGTATTGAGTTCGTCCTGCAGTTTGGTGCGATCGCGTCCCTGCGTCACGAAACTCAAGGTTGCATTCAGGGTGTCCTGGTTGACCTCGGTTTGATCGGTGGTGTTGAGATTGAGCACCAACTGGCCGCTTTGCAGATTGTCGAGATTGAATTGGTTCTGAGCCGCGAGCGGCAGCGCGAACAGGGCAGGGAGTAGAAAGGTGCACAAAGAACGCAGAGGCTTCATAAGCGATCTCCGATGATGAAGTGGCTCGAGTGTAGTGGCGGGAGGCAGAAAAATCTGCCGTGGTGTTCAGGCAATTGGTTGTGTTTATGTAACTCTGCAAACGAAAACGCCGGCAAAAGCCGGCGTTTCGTCGAGATGAGCAGGACCTCACTTCATGCGCAATACCAGGATGTCGTCGTTCCTGGTCGGATCGGTGGCAGCACGGATCTCGGCGACCTGCGACGCGCTGACCGTGGACGCCTTGTTGCCCCAGCTGCTGCGGATGAAGGTCAGGACATCGGCGATTTCCTGGTCGCTCAGAAGCTGGCGGAAGTAGGGCATGTCGTTCACGTCAGGCCCTTGCTCCGGCGCTACGACGCGCAGAGAGCCGTTGAGGGTGAGGTTGATCAGCGAGCTCGGATCGGGGTCCATCACCACCGGGTTGCCGGCCAAGGGCGGTTGATAGGGGTAGTAGCCCGAGCCGCTGGTGACGTGACAGCTGGAGCAGTATTCGTAGTAGACGCGTGCGCCCGGCGTACTGAAGTCCATGTTCACCAACTGCTGCGTGGCCGTATCGTCGTAGGCGTAAGGCGTGGCGTTGCGCTCATTCACCGCCGGCAGCGATTTCAGGTACACGGCCATGCCCTGCAGGTCATCGGCGCTGAAGTGGGCGGTGGAGTTGTTGACCACCTCCACCATGGTGCCGAAGGCGGTACCAAAGCGGTTGTGGCCGGTTTTCAGGAATTCCACTACGTCCGCTTCGCTCCAACGGCCGAGGCCGGAGTTGATGTCGCCGACGAGGCTGGAAGCGTACCAATGATCCAGCTCGGCGCCGGACAGGAAGGCGCTGCCGCTTTCATCCAAGGCCTTTTCCTGCATCAGGAGACCGCGCGGCGTATGGCAGGCGCCACAGTGGCCGAGACCCTGAATCAGGTAGGCGCCACGGTTCCAGAGATCGCTCTGTTCCGGGTTGGGGGTATAGGGATCGGTGTCGAGTGTGAGCAGGTTCCAAATGGCGAGCGGCCAGCGCGCGCTCTTGATGCCAGTGATCTCCGAGGGCTGGTTGGGCACGGCGGCCGGCTCTACTTCGTTCATCAGAAAGTCGTACAGCGCCCGCATGTCCTGTTCCGACATCTTGGCATAGGACGGATAGGGCATGGCGGGGTAGAGACGATGACCGTCGCGTGCCACGCCCGTGCGCATCACACGGTCGAATTCCTCGAAGGTGTACTGGCCGATGCCGTGGGTCGGATCGGGCGTTATGTTGGTGGTGTAGATGGCGCCCAGCATGGGGACGGCCATTTTCAGACCGCCCGACAGCGGCGGGGCATCCGGGATGCTGTGACAAGCCACACAGTTGCCGAGGCGCGCCACGTACTCACCGTGGGACATGCCGGCCGCCTGCGCCTGTGCTGCGCTGTCGGTGGCAAAGGTGCTTGGCGTGCTGACGGTCTCGGCTCCGCAGCCGGCGAGGAGTCCGGTCACAAGCAGAGCAAGGATTGTTTTGTTCGCAGGCATGTAACCCCCTTTTCTTGTTATGTGAGACTGCTCGGCACGGCAGAGTCGGCAGTTAGGCGCGCAGGGTAGCAAAGGGAAAAACGCTTGCCTATCGCAGCAGAGCTCGTGCCGCTGTTTCGAATCAGTGCAGGTATTCCTGTGGCACCGGGACCTCTTCCAGCCCCCACCCGGTTTGCGGCAGGTTCTGCTCCAGCAGGTTGTAGAGCAGATACAGCATCTGTTTGCCGAGTGTGAGATACAGACCCTCGCCCTCGCGCGGCAGGAACTGCAGCTTGGTGAGGTTGTCCGCGGCGAAACTGTAGTTGAGGCGGTAGGCCAGGATGCCGTCCGCGCCCAGGGGCAGGGCGGATGCCGGTTGTTCCCGATACGGGTTGTCGAAGGCTCCTCCCTTTAGCTGGGCCACCGTTGCCGGGTTGGAGGCCAGTTGGCCCTGACCGCCCAACATCGTCATCCGCTCGCGCAGGACTTTCAGCAGCAAAACGGTGAAACGGCGCGTGAGCCAGACCCGGTACTCGGTATCATCGTCTTCCCGCGCCTTGAGCAGTAGACGATCTTGCTCTGCGCTGTAGGAAAGGTTGATTTGTTGCAGCATGGTCGACGTCACGAAAGCAGGGCGCGAAGTGTGCAGCGCTTTGCGGTGAGGCGCAAGAAAACCCTACGAGAACGATGGTTTATTGATCTGCCGTTTGCCCTCATCGTTTCCTGAAAGACGTCGCAACTTGGACCTCATTGGCTGAGGATGGGCTGCAATTCGTGGAGCTTGATAGCATAATGCCCGGCTCGAATTCGGTGCGGACGCCCCATGGCGGCACCATGCGGTGAAAAAAGTGCTTTCCTTGTGTTCCAGTGTTGGGCTTCAGGTAGCGGCTTGAAGTAACAGCCGAGGTGTTATGAAACTTTTCAATCAGAAGCAGTTGGCCATGACCTTGACGGGTTTGGGAGCGATTCCCCTCATCGTGGGAGGGCTCCTGGTCGTTGCCGACGCAAAGCTCGAAGTGCTGCCTGCCGAGCCGGCATTGGTATTGCATATCTATGCAGCGATCATCGCGGCGTTCGTCGCCGGCATGCACTGGGGCATCCATTTCTGCAAACGCACCAACGACAGTGTCTATCTGCTGAGCAGCATCTGCGCCTTGCTACTGTGGCTCAGCTTTCTATGGGCGGGCGAGGCCTTGGGCTTTGGCCTGGTGCTGATCGGTTTCGTCATGCTCTGGCTCGAGGAATATCGACTCAGTCAACAGCGTGTCACCACGGTGTGGTTCTGGCAGATCCGCAACATGGTGAGTGCCGTCGCGGTGTTGAGTTTGCTGCTGGCCATCGTCGGCAGCTGACGATCCTTCTCAATCCCATTGAATCGAATCGAAGAGGGACATTCGATGGCTGCTGCGCGCATCCTGATTACTCGACGTTGGCCACAAGAGGTCGAAGCCGCATTGCTGCGCGACTACGACACCACCATCCACGACGCACCACTGAGCCTCGATGAATGGAAGCAGGCGCTGCAGGAATACGACGCCATCTGCCCCTGTGTCGCGGATCGCTTCTTTCCCGAGCTTGGCGAGCTCGGTACCGTCAAAACCCGTCTCCTCGCCAACTATGGTGTGGGCTACAACCACATCGACCTCGATGCAGCACGTAAGCTTGGCCTGACCGTCACCAACACGCCCGGTGTCCTCACCGATGCCACCGCCGACCTTGCCATGACCTTGATGTTGATGGTGGCGCGTCGTGCGGGCGAAGGGGAGCGGCAAGTGCGAGCTGGTCAGTGGAACGGTTGGTATCCAACCCATCTGATGGGCGCCCAGGTGAGCGGGGCGACGCTCGGCATCATCGGCATGGGTCGCATCGGTCTCGCCATGGCGCGTAAGGCGCACTATGGCTTCGGCATGAAGATCCTCTATCACAATCGTCGGGAAGTGGTCGATGAAGAAGTCACCCGGATGGGCGCACGCTTTTTCGCGGACATCGACGATCTGCTGCGCGAAGCGGACTTCGTGGCGATTCACACGCCTGGTGGCAAGGATACCTATCACCTGTTCGACGCGGCGCGCTTTGCCAACATGCAGCCGCACGCCTACCTGATCAACACCTCGCGCGGGGACGTAGTCGATGAGGCAGCACTGATTGCCGCGCTCGACGAAGGTCGCATCGCCGGCGCCGCATTGGATGTATACGAACGTGAGCCGAAGGTGCCCGAAGCACTACTGGGCCGGGAAAACGTGGTCTTGTTGCCTCATCTTGGCAGTGCGACGGTACAAACGCGCACTGCCATGGGCATGAAGGTCAAGGCCAATCTCGATGCCTTCTTCGCCGGCCAGCCCGTGCCCGACAAGGTGCTCTGAGCCGGCCGGACGTGAGGCTTAAACCAAGACCTCGCCGAGGAAGTTCTGCATGCTCTGCCAGGCGCGCTTGGCGGCGGTTTCCTGATATTGCAAACCGTGTTGCGGCGCCTGCGCCTGCGGGTTGGTGAAGGCGTGTGAAGTGTTGCCGTAGACATGGATCTGCCAATCCACGCCAGCCTGCGTGAGCTCCTGCTGCAGACCCAGAACCTGGTCCGGTGGAGCGAGGGGATCGTCGTGACCGTGCAGTGCCAATACCTTGGCCTTGATCTTTTCGTTGGGAATGTCCTTGGCCGGAATGAATAGGCCATGGAAGCTCACCACGCCACGTAGATCGGCGCCGCTGCGCGCCAGGTCGAGCACACACAGTCCACCGAAGCAGAAACCGATGGCGGCGATGCGGGAGCTGTCCACCATTTGAATGCCGCGGGCGGCTTCGAGTCCGGCCAAGAGACGTCGACGCAGTAGCGCTCGGTCGGCCACCAGCGGCTGCATGAGCGCCGAGTTTTCGTCGTTGTTCTTACCGAGCACACCCTTGCCATAGACGTCGAGCGCGATGCCAACGTAGCCGAGCGCTGCGAGCTTGTCCGCCTTCTCGCATTCGAAAGCGGAACGTCCGGCCCAGGCATGGCAGACGAGAACGGCAGGCCGTTTTTGCTGCTCCGTGGCGGGCAATGCCACGTAGGCTTCGAGCGTTGTTGAACCTTCGCGATATTCCAAGAACTGACTTGGCATGGGTCACCTCTATAAACGAAGAAGGCCCGGATTATACACAGCACCCCAGAGTGCAAAAGCGCGTGGCGACAGTGCTTGCAACGCATGCCTCGCGCACCCACCTTAGGCAGGTCATGAGCAAGAAAATGAAGAGAGATCAGCTGATCGCATTGGTGGAGGAAATCCAATCCTGCCGCCTCTGCGAGGCACATTTGCCGTTGGGGCCGCGCCCCGTATTGCGTGTGGGACGCACCGCGAAACTCCTCATCATCGGCCAGGCGCCCGGCACCAAGGTCCACGCCAGCGGCATTCCCTGGGATGATGCATCGGGCGAGCGATTGCGCGAATGGCTGGGACTCGATCGAGAACGCTTCTACGACACTCGCCACATTGCCATCATGCCTATGGGGCTTTGTTATCCCGGGCGCGGCAAGGGCGGCGATCTACCACCACGTCCCGAATGTGCGCCGCGCTGGCACGAGCGCGTTTTGGCGGAACTCCCCAGTCTGGAATTGATCCTGCTGGTGGGCTCCTATGCCCAGCAATACTACCTACGCGATGGCTATACGTCGCTGACGGAGCGCGTGCGCAATTGGCGTGAGTTCGGGCCGCGCTTCATTCCTCTCGTGCATCCTTCACCCCGCAATCGTCTTTGGCTGGCGCGCAATCCCTGGTTCGAGGCCGAACTGGTGCCGGCGATGCGGGAACGGGTGCATCAGATCCTCGGTAAAGCGTAAACCGCTGGCGTCCCACTGCGTTCTTGTTGCCTGTCCTGGCAGCTCACGAAGGGCCAGGAGCGGAACAATTTCATCCGGGCGAAGGAACTATGACGAGCGCAATTCTGACCCTGGCAGTGGCGCGCGATGACGCGCAGGCAATGCATGGCTATGATGGTGACCACGCCGCGGAAAGACGGGAGAGCAAGGTTCTGCAACGACAACTCGGACTCGGAAACTTTCTGGCGGGCGTGGAGCGCAGGGCCTACCGAATGGCGCGCATCGCCACGGGTAATCAAGAAGAAGCCCTCGACATCGTGCAGGATGCGATGCTCAAACTCGTAGAAAAATACGGCGACAAGCCCGAATCGGAGCTTGGTCCCTTGTTTTTCCGCATCCTGCAGAGCCGCATCCGCGACTGGTATCGGCGTAGCACGGTGCGCAACCGCTTCCGCAGCTGGCTGGGCATGGCTGATGAAGAGGATGATGAGGACGCCCTGCAGTTGGTGGCGGATCCGGCGGGCAAGACGCCGGAAGAGCTTCTGGCCTTGCAAGGCAGCATGGGAGCGCTGGAAGATGCGCTAGCCAAGTTGCCGCTGAGGCAGCAGCAGGTATTCCTGTTGCGCGCCTGGGAAGGCCTGGACGTCAAACAGACGGCGCAAGTCATGGGATGTGCGGAGGGCAGTGTGAAGACGCACTACTCCCGGGCGCTGGCCACTCTTCGGGAAAGACTGGGAGATCATTACCTATGAGCGAACTCTCGATTCCTGATACCAAGGTTCCTGCTTCCTCCGAAGCAGAATTCCTGCGTCGGGTCCGCGCGGATCTCGATCGCAGCTGTTCCGCTCTGGACGGTCAAACGCTGTCCCGTCTCAATCGCATTCGCCATGCGGCACTCGAGCGTAAGGCGCAGCCGCGCCGCGCGCCCGTGCTGTTGCCCTTCGGAGGTTTGGTGACGGCAGTGGTGCTGGTGTTCGCCGTGATGCTCAACGAGCCCACGCAGGTGCCGGACGCATTGCCTTCGGGGGCCGAGCAGCTCGAGTATCTCGATCTGCTGAGCTCCACCGAGGACCTGGATTTTTATGAGGAACTGGAGTTCTACCAGTGGCTGGCCGACAGCTCGATCTGATTGAGCGGGCCATAGAGGGGGAGAGGGACGCAACGTGAATCTTTGGTTGGCCATCTGTTTCGGTGCCTGTGTTTCGGCAGACACTCGTGCCCTGGAACAACACAGCGCCACGGAATTCCTGGCCATCCTGGAGTTCCTGGGTGGAATCGAAAGTGAGAGTGAATGGAAGGCGCTGGTAGGTACTTTGGGTGAAGCCAAAGTCCCCGTGGTGGAAATTCCGGTATTGGGTGAAGAGGACGAGGAAGAGGACAGCGAGCCTGCCTTGGAGAAAAACGACGCTCCAGTCTTCGAACTCGTGGAAGTCAAAGCGCTGGACCGGGAATGAATCGCACTGGATCGAAGGTCCTTCGTGTCGAACCGCTGCCCTGAGCATTCGTTGAGAACATTGAATTGAACGCTGTTTTTTTGAAGGTGCGCATGACTGCGATGCAGGCCATGAATGTGAAACTGGTACCGATGCTGCTTTTGCTGCCGGCTCTGGCACTCGGTCAGCCGGCGATTACCTGGGAACGTCTTTCGCAGGAACAGCAGATGCTCCTGGAGCCGCTCGAGAATCGCTGGGATTCGCTGCCGCCGCAGCGGCAGCAGAACATCCTGCGCGGGGTGGAGCGCTGGCGCAGTCTGACCCCGGAACAGCAGGATCAGGTGCGATTGCGCTTCCAGGATTGGCGTCAACGCACTCCCGAAGAGCGTGACCGGATCCGCGACCGTTTCGAGCGTTTCCGTGAGTTCGATCCGGAACGTCAGCGCCGCATGCGTGAGCGCTTCTATGATTTCCAGAACATGGACGAAGCCGGCCGTCAGCGCTTGCGCGAGCGTTTCCGCAGCCTCGCCCCCGGTGAAGCCCCCAACTTTGCGCCGCCGAGCCCGGAAGGCGACTGAGCGGCGCTCGCCGCAATTCCTTGCTTCTCCATGACTCTCTCCGGGCTTTTGCTTGATTTGCCCGGAAGCGCTCTTTATTCTGCCGCCAGTTTTTCGAAGTCTCCCGGGCCCAACACTGGTGCGCATCGCCAAATCAACGACACTGCCGCTCCTGATCCTGTGTCTTGCCGGACTCGTGGCCCTCGCTCCCCCGGCCTTTCCCCAAGCCGGTTCGCAGCCTCCCATTCGTTTCGATGCCGTTTCGGCGCGGCTCGCCTATCTGAACTCCGGTGCCATTGCGACGGCGATCGACGAGACTGCGCTGGTGCAGGAACCGATGTATCCAGCCGGTGTGTTGCAGCTGCCGACCGAGACGCGCTATTTGCTCTGGGCCGAACTCGAAGCCGGGCGCCTGAGCGTGCTGGAGAATCATGGTGAACAGGGGCTCACGCTGCTGCGCCACATCCCGATTTCGATCGGCAAGAACGGCATCGGCAAAGAAGTGGAAGGCGACAAGAAGACGCCAGTCGGCGTCTATCGCATCACGAGTTTCCTGGAGGATGAGGCCCTCGACGACTATTACGGTCTCGGTGCCTATCCCATCAACTATCCCAACGTGCGTGATCAACTGGCCGGTCGCACCGGTCACGGCATCTGGTTGCACGGCTTGCCGAAGTCGGTAACGGAACGACCGTTCCTGGATAGCGATGGCTGCGTCGTCGTCGATAACCAAAGCCTGCTCGATCTCGCGCGTGAGATCACACCAGGGCAGACGCATCTCGTGATCAGCCGTCAGTCGATTCAATGGGTGTCGGCGGAAGTGCGTGCCGAACTCCGAGCCTCGCTCGGCACTGCCTTCGAAGATTGGCGCAAGGCCTGGGAAAACCGCGACAACCCCACCTATCTGTCCTACTACGCCGACGACTTCTATGACTTCAAGCTCAACAAAAAGGGGTGGGCCGAATACAAGACGCGCGTGAACAACAGCAAGAAGTTCATCGGTGTCGAGGTGAGTCAGTTGGCGATGTTGGTCGATCCCGAAAATCCCGAACTCGTCGACGTACGTTTCTATCAGCGCTACAGCAGCGACAACTACAACTGGAAAGGCTGGAAGCACCAACTGTGGCGGCAGGATGAAAGCGGTTGGAAGATCGTCTATGAAGGCAATGGTTGATTCCAGCCTGAAGGTCTTGCGTCCCGCCTGGCGTCGTGCGCGTCCCTATCTTCCTGCGGCCGCCGCGCTTTGCTTCGTCGCCTGCGCGCAATTTCCCTTGCAGATGCCGACTGCCGACCTCTCGGGGTCGGCGCAGAGCGTAGTGTCCAGCGACCTCGATGCAACGACCGCAGGCGAACCACAAACAGAGCTCTCGGCTGTCGAACCGACTCTTCAGGCTGCTACTGAGACAGAAGTCATCGAGGTAGTGGACTCGGACATTGCAAGCGATGCCGTGGAGCCTGCAACGGCGGAGTCAGCGGTTTCGCCGACAGCAGAAGGCGAGACCAAGTCCATGCTCGCTTTGATGCAGACGCCGGAGCAGCGCGCGCTCGTCGACGCCTTGTGTGTCGAAGTCGGCAACAAGTTGGGCAGTGTGTCGGTGGAAGATTGCCACCGACATGAATTCCAAGCGGGTGAAATGTTCAGCGTCAAAGGACGTCCGCTTCTGGTGAAGGATCTGCTGCCGCGCCCCGGTTATCCCGACTTCCGCGTGCTCATCATGGGCGGTATCCATGGTGATGAGTATTCGTCGATCTCCATCCTCTTCAAATGGCTCGATCTCTATTCGCGCGACGGGCTCGAAGGTGAATTCCTCTGGCGGTTCGCGCCACTCGTGAATCCCGATGGTTTGCTCGAAGGTACGAAGGCTTCGCGTCAGAACGCCAACGGCGTGGATCTGAATCGCAACTTTCCGTCGCAGGATTGGAACGACAGTGCCGTGTCTTACTGGCGCAAGAGCACGGGCAGCAATCCGCGTCGCTACCCGGGTGAACAGCCGGCGAGCGAGCCGGAAGTGCAGTGGCTGGTGCAGCAGATCGACGAGTTTCAGCCACACGTGATCGTATCACTGCATGCGCCTTACCATCTCTTGGACTTCGATGGTCCGGCCGCGGCGCCGGAAAGAATCGGGGAATTGCAGCTACGGCAGCTCGGCGTGTATCCGGGCTCGCTCGGTAACTACGCAGGACTCAACAAATTGATTCCAGTAGTGACGCTGGAACTGCCTTCCGCCGGCAGCCTGCCGGCACGTGAGCAGATCACTCTGATGTGGCGCGATCTCGTGGCCTGGCTCGATCGCGAGGGAAGAAAGGGCCTGATCGATTGAGCGCCGCGAAGGGCGCTCAATACGACTCGGTGATCAACCCTTGGTGCGCGCGAATTCGCGCATGAATTCCGCCAGCTTCTGACAGCCTGCGAGCGGCATGGCGTTGTAGATCGAAGCGCGCACGCCTCCCACCACGCGATGTCCTTTCAAGGCATAGAGGCCATTGGCCTGCGCTTCCTTGAGGAAAAGACTCGTCAGCTCATCCGTCGGTAGCGTGAAGGTCACGTTCATGCGCGAACGGAATTCCTTCTGCGCCGTGCCGTGATAGAAATCGACGGTGTCGATCACGTCGTAGAGCGTCTGCGCCTTTTGCTCGTTGAGCTGCGCCATGGCTTCCACCCCGCCCTGATCCTTCAACCACTCGAGCACCAGCTTCATCACGTAGATCGCGAAGGTGTTGGTGGTATTGGCCAAGGAGTGCGAATCCGCATAGGTCTTGTAATCCAGCAGCGACGGCGTGCGGGGCAGGGCGTGACCGATCAGGTCTTCACGTACCAATACCACCGCCAAGCCGGAAGGGCCGAGGTTCTTCTGCAGACCGGCAAACATCAATCCCACGCGGCTGAAATCGATGGGGCGCGAGAAGATGTCGGAGGTGGCATCGATGGCGAGCGGAATGTCGCCCATGTCGGGATATTCCGTGTACTGCGTGCCATAGATGGTGTTGTTGCTGGTGATGAAGGCATAGGAGGCGTCGTCGTCCACCATGCTGCGCTCGAAGGGAGGTAGGCGATCGTAGTTCGTCTCCTTGCTCGAGCTGGCGATGACGATGTTGCCGTAGCGCTGTGCTTCCACGTTGGCGAGGCGCGAGAAGTTGCCGGTTTCCGTGTACACGGCCTTGTGTGCGGGCTTCAACCCAAGCAGGTTCAAGGGCACTGCCGCAAACTGCATCTGCGCGCCGCCGTGCGTGTACAAAATCTTGAAGTTGTCGGGGATGTGGCCGACTTCGCGCATGAGTTCATCGCAGCGATTCAACAGCGCTTCGAACTCCTTCGAACGATGACTGATTTCGATCAGGGACACACCCATGCCCTGGAAGTCGAGGAATTCGCGTTGGACTTGCTGCATCACTGGCACCGGCAACATGGCAGGGCCGGCGCCGAAGTTATATACGGGATCAGTCATGGTCGTAGGAGAAGAGAGAAGAGGTGGATGATAGGGACGATGCCTTGCCGGTGGCGTGCCCCCGGCAAGGCAAGACACGCGAAGTTCTTAGACGGTCCACACCTTGATGACGTGCTCGATGGAGCGGATGTCATTCAGGGTTTCCAGAGTAGGGCTGGTTTCAATGTCGATCAAGTTATAGGCGATGTCACCACGGCTCTTGTTGAGCATGTCGATGACGTTGATGTCGCGATCAGCCAGGATCGACAGAATCTGGCCGAGCATGCCCGGGACGTTCTGGTTGACCACTGCGATACGGATGCCTTCGCTGCGCTCGAGCGTGAGCGTGGGGAAGTTCACCGAGTTGCGGATGTTGCCGTGCTCGAGGAAGTCGCGCAGCTGATCCACGGCCATGATGGCGCAGTTGTCTTCGGCTTCGTCGGTGCTGGCGCCGATGTGCGGCATCAGGATCACTTTCGGATGACGCAGCAGCGGCGGGGTAGGGAAGTCCGTTACATAGCAGGACAGACGGCCGTTGTTCAGACCTTCGAGCAGAGCACCGTTGTCGACGATCGCGTCACGCGAGTAGTTGAGCAGTACTGCGCCAGTTTTGAAGTAGTTGATGATCTTCCGGTCGATCAAGTTCTTGGTGGCTTCGGTGACGGGCAGATGCAGCGTCACGAAGTCTGAACGCGAAATCAGCGAGGTGAGGTTTTCCTGTTTCTCGACCTGATTCGCCAGACGCCATGCCGCATCGACCGAAATCGCAGGATCGTAGCCAAGCACTTTCATGCCGAGCTGAATCGCGACTTCGGCGACGAGCGCGCCGATGGCACCGAGGCCGACGACGCCGATGGTCTTGCCGGCAAGCTCACTGCCTTTGAACGCAGATTTCTGCGCTTCCATCAGCTTGTTGAGACTGGCCTGATCGAGATTGGCATCCTGCTGGTTGACCCAGTTGATGCCCTGCAGCACACCACGCGAAGCGAGCAACAGGCCGCACACGACCAACTCTTTCACGGCGTTGGCGTTCGCGCCGGGTGTGTTGAAGACCACCACACCTTGCTTCGTGTACTCTTCGACGGGAATGTTGTTGACGCCGGCACCCGCACGGGCCACGGCTTTGAGGTTCGGGTTGAGGTTGCCAGCAGTCAGCGTGTGGCTTCGCACCAAGATTGCATCGGCATCCCGTTGATCGGGTCCTACCAGATACTCCTGTCGCGGAAAGCGTCGCAGCCCTTTCTCGGAAATTTGATTGAAGGTTTGGATTTTGTACATCTGGCTTGCAGATCCTGATCGAACGAAGCGGAAATACCCACGGTGGGGGGCTCTATCGGGCCGGCTAGTTATACCGATTCCGCAGGGAAATTGCCAGTTGAGCGCGGTTGCATCACGGCGGTGCAAGATTGCCGTATGACGCACGAAATCGCGCAGGAAAGCCCTTGGTTCGTCTATGTGCTGAGAACGGCACGGGGTGTGCTCTATACCGGTATTTCCACCGATCCGGAGCGTCGTCTGAAAGAACACGAAACGGGTGCCAGAGGAGCGCGCAGTCTGCGCGGCAAGGGCCCCCTGGCTTTGGTGTGGCAATGTGGTGTGCCGGACCGTTCCACTGCCAGCAAACTGGAGGCACGCATCAAACGTTTGTCACGCGCGCAAAAGTTGGAGTTGGTTAGAACTGGTGCGCTGCCCGGGCTATAATCGCCGCCTCTTTAGCCGGACCTCTTCCATGTCAGAAATCAAGAACTACATGCGCCAGCTGGGCTCGCAGGCTCGGCAGGCTTCGCGGCATCTTGCTGCTGCGGAAACCGATCTGAAAAACCGCGCCCTGCTCGCGATGGTGGACGCCATCGATGCTGCGCGCGACAAACTCGAAGCTGCCAATGCGCAGGACTTGGCCAATGGCCGCGAGAAGGGCCTGGATCCTGCCATGCTCGATCGTTTGGAGCTCACGCCCAAGCGCGTCGACGGCATGCTCGAAGGCTTGCGTCAGGTTGCAGCTCTGCCTGATCCGATCGGCGAGCTGAGCGACATGCGCTACCTGCCGAGCGGCATCCAGGTCGGTCGCATGCGTGTGCCGCTTGGTGTGATCGGCATCATCTATGAATCGCGGCCGAACGTGACGGTGGAAGCGGCAAGCCTGTGCCTGAAGTCCGGCAATGCCACCATCCTGCGCGGCGGCTCGGAAGCCATCAATTCCAACCGTGCCATCGCCGACTGCATACAGCAGGCGCTGCGCGAAACCGGTTTACCGGAAGCAGCAGTACAGGTGGTGGAACACACCGACCGTGCTGCGGTGGGCGAACTCATCACCATGCCGGAGTTCGTGGACGTCATCGTGCCACGTGGTGGCAAGGGTTTGATCGAGCGCATCAGCCAGGACGCCAAGGTACCCGTGATCAAGCACCTCGACGGAGTTTGTCACGTCTACATCGACGAAAGCGCCGACTTCGAAAAGGCGCAGCGCATCGCCATCAACGCCAAGACGCATCGCTATGGCGTGTGCAACGCCATGGAAACTCTGCTCGTGCATTTCAACGTGGCGGAGAAGATGTTGCTGCCTCTGATCGAGCGCTATCGCGAGATCGGAGTCGAGCTGCGTGGTTGCGATCGTACCCGTGCCCTCATGTCCGGCATCGTGCCTGCCACCGAGGACGACTGGCGTGCTGAATACCTCGGCCCGATCCTCGCCATCAGGATCGTCGACAGCCTGGAGCAGGCGATCGAGCACATCAACACCTATGGCTCGCAGCATACGGATGCCATCGTCACCGAGAATTTCACCCGTGCCCGTAAGTTCCTGCGCGAAGTGGATTCCAGCTCGGTGATGGTCAATGCCTCCACCCGTTTTGCCGATGGCTTCGAATATGGTCTCGGTGCCGAGATCGGCATTTCCACGGACAAGTTCCATGCCCGTGGCCCGGTAGGGTTGGAAGGACTGACCTCTCAGAAGTACATCGTGCTGGGCGATGGCCACGTCCGCCGCTGAGGCGCAGCCGTCCGCCGTGCGCACCAAGATCGGTGTGCTCGGCGGGACCTTCGATCCGGTTCATCTGGGACACCTGCAGCTTGCGCGGCAGTTGCGCGAGCATCTGCAGTTGGATCAGGTCCACCTCATCCCTTGTGGAGTGCCCGTGCATCGCCCCCCGCCGCAGGCGTCCAACGCGCAGCGGGTGGCCATGCTGGAGCTGGCGGTGCAGGATTTTCCTTGGATGAAGGTGGATCGGCGCGAGATCGAAAGCAGTGAACCATCGTGGACCCACACGACGCTCGGTTCCCTGCGAGCAGAGCTGCCGGACGCGGCGCTGTACTTCAGTATGGGAGCGGACGCCTTCTTGGGGCTGAGCACCTGGCGCCGCTGGCAAGAGTTGCCGGAGCTCGCCCATCTGATCGTTTCAACCAGGCCTGGCTATGAGTTGGATGTGAGCGTGCTCGATCAGCCGTTGCGTGCTTTTTATGAGCGTCACCTCGCAACACGGCCGGAGGAGCTGGAAGGCCGCTTGGCCGGAAAGCTTTACTTTGCAACGCTACAGACGCCGAACCTGTCCTCGTCAGAGGTGAGGGAGCGGATCCAGCGTGGTGAAAGTCTCGCAGATGCCTTACCACCGGCCGTGGCCGACTACATTGCAGAACAACAACTTTATGTATGAGGCCGAGCGCCTCGCTTCCTAGGAGTGAACTTTTGACTTCGGTACAACTCAATGCCCTCGTGATCGCCGCGCTGGAGGATCTGAAGGGACAGGACATCGTCAGCCTCGACATTTCACCGCTCACCACCATTGCCGATTACATGGTGGTGGTCACCGGTACCTCGAACCGTCACGTCAAATCGCTGGCGGACGAAGTGCTCAAGCGCGGCAAGGAGGCTGGCCTCGAAGTGCGCATCGAAGGACAGGAGCAGGGCGAGTGGGTACTGCTCGACCTCGGTGACGTGATCGTGCATGTGATGCAGGCCGCGACACGTAAGCTCTACGACCTCGAATCGCTGTGGAAGCTGGCTCCGGGAGAAGCCGGGGCGTGAAGATCCGCCTGCTCTGCGTCGGCACCCGCATGCCCGGCTGGGTGGAAGCGGGGGTAGAGGAATACCGCAAGCGTTTGCCGCGCGACTTCGAGCTGCAGGTGCAGGAGGTGCCGCTGGCGCAGCGCGGCAAGTCCGGGGACGGCGCCCAGGCGCGGCTGAAGGAAGGCGAGGCCCTGCTCAAACTGATCGGCAAGGGTGAGCACGTGGTGGCGCTCGACGTCCTCGGCAAGAGCTTCAGCACCGAAGCCCTGGCGGAGGAGGTGCGGAGCATCCGCGATGGGGGACGGAACCTGTGTCTTCTGGTCGGCGGACCGGATGGATTGTCGGAGGCCTGTCTGAGCCGGGCGGATGGGCGGTGGTCCCTGTCGGCCCTGACCTTCCCCCACCCGATCGTCCGCATCATCCTGGCGGAACAGTTGTACCGGGTCTGGACCCTCCTTCAGGGGCATCCGTACCACCGGGCGTGAGCGGAACGGCTACCACTAGCGCTTGTGGAAAACAGAGCTTTTTTCATGAAAATTAGCTAGATACTGTTATTTTTTAAAACTTGTTTGTAGAATCGCCGCCAAGTCGGAGTCCGTCCGGCCTTCCTTGTACCAGAAGGGAAGTCGGGCAGAGCAGAAGGGCGTTCAAACACAGGGACGCACCGGAAGTGATCACAGCTTGTCCATAACGGCAATGTCGATATTTCGGTTACCGGCTGCGAGGTGCACACACAATGGCCCCATTCAAAAAAGAAAACGATGACAGATCGTTACACCTTTAAGGACCTTCAGCAGGAGAGAAAACTATTTCTCTCTCGCCTGATCATAGGCGCTTGTGTCGTCCTTGTTCTCATCGCCTGCCTCATCGCACGTCTCGCCTACCTGCAGATCACTCAACACGAGTACTACTCCACCAAGTCCGATCAATATCGAATTCATATTCAACCGGTCGTTCCCAATCGCGGTTTGATCTACGACCGTAATGGTGTACTGCTGGCGGAAAACAAAGCCAGCTACACCTTGATGCTGGTGAAGGAGGAAGCGGGCGACATCGAAAAAAGCCTGGATGTGCTGCGTTCGTTGATCGAGCTCTCTCCGGAAGACGAAGAAAAGTTCTACACCCGTCTCAAGCGCCGTGCCGTACCGTTCTCCGAAGTGCCGGTGCGTTTCAATCTGTCCGAAGAAGAAATCGCTGCCATTGCAGTGAATCAATTTCGTCTGCCCGGCATCAGCGTGCAGGCACAGCTCGTACGTCACTACCCGCAGGGTGAATTGATGGCTCATGCCATCGGTTATGTGGCGAGCATTTCCGAAGAAGAATTGAAAACTCTCGATCGCGTGAATTACGCCGGCACCGATCAGATCGGCAAGATGGGTGTCGAGAAGGTCTACGAAGAACTGTTGCATGGCACGGTCGGCTACGAGACGGTCGAGAAGAACGCTCGCGGCCAGATCATGAAGGTGCTCGATCGCACCGACCCCATCCCTGGTCAGGACATCGTGCTGAGTCTGGACAGCAACCTGCAGAAGGCAGCGGTGGAAGCACTGGGGGATTTCCGCGGTGGCATCGTCGCGCTCGACCCCGCTACCGGCGGTGTGTTGGCGATGGTGAGCAAGCCGTCCTTCGATCCCAACCTCTTCGTCGAAGGCATCAGCAAGGCCGACTACGAGAAGCTGAACGACCGCGTGCAGACCCCGCTCTTCAACCGCGCGCTGGCACGCTATTCACCCGGCTCCACCATCAAACCCTTCATCGGTCTGGCGGCGCTCGACACCGGTCTGCGTACCCGGGAACACACCGTGCGCGATCCTGGCCACTTCAAGCTCGACGGCTCGAGCCACGTCTATCACGACTGGACCTGGTGGACGAACCGCAGCGGTCACGACATCGTCAACCTGGAGAAGGCGATCTACCAGAGCTGCGATATCTACTTCTTCGATCTCGCGACCGACATGGGCATCGATACGATGCACGACTTCCTCTACAAGTTCGGTTTCGGTCGCAACACCAGTATCGACATCCCGCAGGCCAGCATCGGCATCCTGCCGAACCGGGAGTGGAAGATGCGTACGATGGGTGAGCCCTGGTATCCGGGTGAGACGGTCAACTCCTCGATCGGGCAGGGCTATACCGAAGCCACGCCGCTGCAGTTGGCCACCGCCACCATGCTCATCGCCAACAAGGGCAAGTGGCGTCAGCCGGCCCTGCTCAAGCGCATCGGTCTGGATGGGCCGGACATCGAGCACAAGAGCACGATCCCCGACATCGAGCTGAAGAATCCCGACGACTGGAACTTCATGACGGAAGCCATGGCGGCCGTCATCCACAAGGGTAATGGTGGCTACCGCAACAACGGTACGGCTTGGCCGTACGTGGTGAATGTCGGCCCCATGCCGTATCGCATGGCGGGCAAGTCGGGCACTGCGCAGGTCGTCGGGATGCCGGCGGACTATCGCAAGAGCAGCAAGAGCGCCATCCCTGAAAAATTCCGCGATCACGCGCTCTTCATCGCCTTTGCGCCAGTGGAAGATCCGAAGATCGCGGTGGCCGTGTTCGTCGAACACGGCGAAGGTGGTAGTGGCGTGGCTGGACCGATCGCTCGCAAGGTCATTGATGCCTATCTGTTGGAGAATGGGCAGCTGAAGCCGGAATTCATGCCGGCACCGGCACCCTCCCTCATTTCCTCGCTGACCCCCTGACGAAGGGTAAGGTGGCCTCGATTCTGGACTTTGCTCGACAAGGCAGCAGCGTAGGTGTTGAGCTTGAACGCAAGCCCAGCATCTGGGAACGCCTGCACATCGATCTTCCCTTGTTGTGTGGCTTGGTGATGGTGCTGAGCTTCGGTCTGATGGTGCTCTACAGCGCCACCGACAGTAACGAAGCCGAAGTCCGTCGTCAGTTCTTCTACATCCTGCTTGGTTTCTGCGTGATGTTCGGCGTGGCGCAGATCGATCTGCGTTATTTCCGACAAGTGGCGCCATGGTTATACATCGGAGGCGTTGGCTTGTTGATCGCCGTGCTCCTCTTCGGCGACAGCGCCAAGGGGGCACAACGCTGGCTGGACTTCCCCGGACTCCCGCGTTTCCAACCATCCGAAATGATGAAGACCATCGTTCCTCTTACGGTGGCCGCCTTTCTGGCGCGTGGTTCCTTGCCGCCGCGGCTCTGGCAGATCGGCGTGGCTCTGATGATCCTGGGCATTCCCGCTGCGCTCACCGCCATTCAGCCCGACCTCGGCACCGCGCTTCTGATCGGCGTGGCCGGCACCTTCGTGATCCTGTTGTCGGGCATTCGTTGGAAGTTGGTCTTTTCCGCGCTCATGCTCGGCATCATGGCGATTCCGGCGCTGTGGATGTTCTACCTCGCGGACTATCAGAAACAGCGCATCCACACCTTCCTCGATCCCGAGCGGGAACCGCTGGGGGCAGGGTGGAACATCATCCAGTCGAAGACGGCGATCGGTTCTGGCGGCCTTTACGGAAAAGGCTGGTTGAACGGCGTGCAGTCGCGCCTCGACTTCCTGCCGGAAGGTCATACCGACTTCATCGTCGCCGTGCTCGCCGAAGAATTCGGTCTCGTGGGCATGTTGTTCTTGCTCTCGCTGTACCTCTTCGTCATCGGCCGCTGCCTCTACATCGGCGCGATGGCACAGTGCAATTTCGGCCGGTTGCTCGCTGGTAGTCTGGCGCTCACCTTCTTCGTGTACGTGTTCGTGAACATCGGCATGGTGTCCGGCCTCGTACCCGTCGTGGGCGTGCCTTTGCCGCTGGTCAGTCTCGGTGGTACCTCCATCGTCAGTCTGATGGTGGGCTTCGGCATTCTCATGTCCATCCACACACACAAAAGTCCGGCTTATTGATGTCCCTATCGTTTGCCAAGATGGCTCTGCAGACTTTTCGCTCGACTCGCAAGCTCGGCTTTGCACTCAACCTCGTCCTGGTTCTTTTGCTCGTTTCCTGTGCCTCGGCGCCGACACGTACTACTACGGGCAGCGCCAACGCGGGCCGCTATGAAATGCAGAACGATTCCGGTGTGCTGGAGCCGATCGATCTGTCGAAGGTGCGCCCGGTGATCCCGCGCCGCGAAGTGCGCACGGCGGCTGGGAACAAGAGTCCCTACACCGTCAACGGCCGCACCTACCACGTGCTCCAGAGCGAGGCTGGTTACACGGAAACGGGCGTGGCCTCGTGGTACGGCCGCAAGTTCCACGGCCACCTCACCTCCAATGGCGAGATCTACGACATGTTTCAAATCTCGGCCGCGCATCCGATACTGCCGATCCCCAGCTACGTGCGCGTGACCAACCTCGACAACGGCAAGAGCATCATCGCGCGCGTCAATGACCGCGGCCCCTTCCATCCGGGGCGTGTGATCGATCTCTCCTACGCGGGAGCCGTGATGCTGGGCTATGCGGGCAGAGGCACCGCGCGCGTGCGGGTGGAGGCGATCCTGCCGGAAGACAACGGCGTGCCGGCGCAACAGGTGGCCGTGGCGCCGGCTATCGCGGAGAATACCGTCGAAGCCGTTGCGGAAGAGCGACTCAAGATCGATCAGGGGCAGGGCCAGGAATACCTGCAGGTGGGCGCCTTCTCCAACTTGGAAAGCGCTCGCACCATCGTCGCACGTCTGAGCGAAATGACCTCGATGCGGGTCTTCATTCAGAGCGACACCGCCGCCAACGGCGCGGTACTGCACAAGGTGCGAGTAGGTCCCCTGGTGGACGAGGCACAAGCGCGTGCCCTGATCGAGAATGTCGAATCTGCCCGTCTGGGCACTCCGTTCCGCGTACGAATCTGAACCCTGTCGGCGTGGCCGACACGATAGAGAAGAGATAGAAGATGAACCAGACCATGACCTCCCTGTTCCGCACCGCAGCCAGACTGCGCTGGCTGGTACTCGCGGCGCACTGCACGCTGGTGGCAGGTACCGCCATGGCGCAGGATGAGCCCGCACGTCCGCAGCTTCCCGTGGCGAACGCCGCGCCGGCGGTTCCCACCGATCAGCCGCAAGTGGTGCCGCGTCCGCCGCAGATCAATGCCACCAGCTACATCCTGATGGACGCGCTCACCGGCGAAGTGTTGATCGAACACAATGCCGATACGCCGCTGCCGCCCGCCAGTCTCACCAAGATCATGACGACCTACATCGCGGACCACGAGATTGCGGCCGGTAATCTGTCACTCGACGACGAAGTGTTCGTGAGCGTGAAGGCCTGGCAGGCCGAAGGCTCCAAGATGTTCATCCAGGAAGGCACGCGCGTGCGTCTGGAAGACATCATGCGCGGCATCATCATCCAGTCGGGTAACGACGCCAGCATCGCACTCGCCGAACATATCGCAGGCAGCGAAGATGCCTTTGCCGATCTGATGAACCAGCACGCGCAGTTGCTCGGCATGACCAACACGCATTTCACCAATGCTTCCGGTCTGCCCGATCCGAACCACAAGGCTTCCGCGCGCGATCTCGCGATCCTGGCGCGTGCCGTCATCACGCGTTTCCCCGAGCCCTACAAGATGTACGGTGAGCGTGAGTTCACCTACAACAACATCCGTCAGCCCAACCGCAACACGTTGCTCTTCAGCGATCGCAGTGTCGACGGCATGAAGACCGGCTTCACCGACGATGCCGGCTACTGTCTGGTGGCGTCGGCCGTGCGCGATGGCATGCGCCTGATCACCGTGGTGATGGGCACCGAATCCGCCGACGCGCGCGCCGTCGAAACGCAGAAGCTGCTCACCTACGGTTTCCGCTTCTTCGAAACGCATCAGCTCTTCACCGGCAACGAAGTGCTCGGCATGGCCAAGGTCTGGTCCGGCGCTGCCGACGAAGTGCCGGTGGGCGTGCAGGAATCGCTGGTGCGCACGATTCAGCGCGGCCAGGCTGCCAACCTCACCACCGAACTCACGCTCGAGGAAACGATCAAGGCGCCGATCAGCGCCGGTCAGGAACTGGGCCGCGTGAAGGTGGCCGCCGGTGATCAGGTGTACTACGAAGGTCCGGTGGTGGCACTGCAGGACGTCGCCCGCGGCAGCCTGTGGAAGCGTCTGATGGACTGGCTGTACCTGTTTTTCCTCTCGTTGCTCAGCTAAGGCAGTAGAGCATGACGCAGCAAGAACCGCCCAAACTCGAATATCCCTGTGACTATCCGATCAAGGTGATGGGCATGAACGATCACGACTTCGCGCACGTCGTGATCGCCATCATCCGTCGCCACGATGAAAGTTTCGACGCGTCCTCGGTGACTCTGCGCGCCAGCCGCAACGATAAATACCTTTCGGTCACTGCCACCATCACCGCCACGGGGCCAGAACAGATCGCAGCGATCTTCGCCGATCTGAAGGCCACCGGGCGCGTGCAGATGGTGTTGTAAGTTTCACCATCCGTTCAGCGTTCGCTTCCACTTATGAGCGTAGGGTCGCCTCCACGTTGTGAGATCCGCTACCTGGGACTGCGGCCCTATCAGGAAGTGTGGGATGCGATGCAGCGTTTCACGGCGGAACGTACTCCGGACACCGTCGACGAACTCTGGGTGCTCGAGCACGAGCCGGTCTACACGCAGGGACAGACCGGCAAACCCGAACATGTGCTAGATCCGCACGGCATTCCCATCGTGCAGAGCGATAGAGGGGGGCAGGTCACCTATCACGGCCCAGGCCAACTCATCGTTTACTTTCTACTCGACGTGCGTCGCCGTGGTTACGGCGTGCGCAGCCTCGTCGATCTCATCGAACGCTCGATCCTGCGCTTGTTGCACGACTTCGGCATCGAAGGCCAGCTGCGTCCCGGTGCGCCCGGTGTCTATGTGGGCGATGCGAAGATTTCCGCATTGGGCCTGCGAATTCGCCGCGGTTGTTCACTCCACGGACTCAGTCTCAACGTCAACATGGATTTGACGCCGTTTTCATGGATCAATCCCTGCGGCTATCCCGGCCTGCGTGCCACTTCGATACGTGAATTGTTGCCCCAGTCGGGTGCAGAGCTGTTCACGCAAGTGCAACAACGACTTGTCGCGATTTTGCTGCAAGAACTCGGCACAGAGCCCTGATTTCCTGCGCTATAATCCGGACCGCTTTCTTCTCTCTGCAGTGAGATCCCGCCGATGTCAGAAGTGCAGTCCGTCGATCCCAGCCAGGTAAAGGTGGTTCAAGGTGAAAAATTGCGTGGTGCCGACAAGGTGGCGCGCATTCCCGTCAAGGTGATTCCCACGGTGGAACTGCCGCGCAAGCCGGAGTGGATCCGCGCTCGCATCGGCGACAACGAGCGCGTGCGCAGCATCAAGGAAACGCTGCGTCGCCACAAACTCGCCTCCGTCTGCGAAGAAGCCTCCTGTCCCAACCTCGGTGAATGTTTCAGTGGTGGTACCGCCACCTTCATGATCATGGGTGATATCTGCACCCGCCGCTGTCCGTTCTGCGACGTGGCGCATGGTCGCCCCAATCCGCTGAACGAAAACGAACCGATCGAACTCGCCGAAGCGATTCAGGAGATGAAACTGCGCTACGTGGTCGTCACTTCGGTGGATCGCGACGACCTGCTCGATGGTGGTGCCGATCACTTCGCACGCTGCATCAGTGAGACGCGCCGTCTCAATCCCGGCATCAAGGTGGAAGTGCTCGTGCCCGACTTCCGTGGTCGTGGTGACATCGCACTGAAGATTCTCACGGCCACCAAACCCGACGTGTTCAACCACAACCTCGAAACCGTGCCCGAGCTTTACAAGAAAGTACGCCCGGGTTCCGATTATCAGTGGTCACTGAACCTGCTCAAGCAGTACAAGGCGATGGCGCCCGACGTCATCACGAAGTCCGGCATCATGGTGGGCTTGGGTGAAACGCGGGAGCAGGTGTTGCGTGTGCTCGAAGACATGCGTGCGCACGACATCGATATGGTGACGATCGGTCAATATCTGCAGCCGAGCCGCAACCATCTGCCGGTCGATCGCTTCGTCCATCCCGATGAATTCGCAGAGTATGCGCGTATCGGTGAGGAGATGGGCTTCAGGCACGTCGCCAGCGGCCCGATGGTGCGCTCCTCATACCATGCCGACAAGCAGTCGGGGATCTGAGAAGCGTAGTACCAGCGCGCCGAGTTCGTCCCACTCGTTCAACTTGTGCAAACCCTTCACGCTCTGATCGATGCGCCGTGCGCGTTCGAGCAGGGCGAGCAGGCTGCTTTGACGATGCGTCTGCAGTGCGCGCGTCACCTGCGCCTGCTTGTTTCCCCACACGCGATGCGCCTGCAGCACCGCATTCATCGGTTGTCCCTGCGCCAGGTCGGCCTGCATTGCCGCCAGCGCGCGAATTTCCCGGCACAGCATGGTGAGGATGTAGAGCAGTTCTTCGCCCTCGCCACGCAGGTGCGAAAGGATGCGCAGCGCACGTGAGCCATTGCCGGCCAAGCAAGCGTCGATCAAAGCGAACACGCTGAAGCGGGCATTGTCGGCAACGAGTTCCTGCACCTGCGTGGCGTCGAGACGATCGCCTTCGATCAAAAGTCGCAGCTTGTCCGCTTCCTGCGCTGCCGCGAGCAGGTTGCCTTCCACCCGATCCGCCAAAAGCTGCAACGCTTCCGGTTCGGCGCGGATGCCCTGTGCCGCGAGACGTTGTCCGATCCAACCCGGCAATTGCTGTTCGTTGATGGGCCAGAGCTGGCAGAAGAGTCCCGCGGCTTCGAGTTGCTTGAACCACTTCGTGCTCTGGCTCTGCTTGTCGATACGGCCGGAAGTCAGGAGCAAGAGATTGTCCGGGTTGGGTTGTTCGAGATAGGTGAGGAGCGCGGTGCGCGCAGCCTCGTCGACCTTGTTACTGCCCATGCGCAAGTCGATCAGCTTGCGTTCGGCGAAGAGCGACATTTCCTGATTCGTCGCAAGCAGTTGATTCCAATCGAAGCCGGGACCGACCTCCATCACCAGGCGCTCACTGAAACCCTGTTCCTTCGCGAAGGCGCGCACGGCATCGCAGGCTTCCTGCATCAACAGGACCTCATCGCCGCTGATCCACACCAACGGAGGTAATTGTTTGCGTAATGTGGAAAGAAGTTGTTCCGCTTTGACTTGCATTGTGGGCCTACCAAACGAGGCGCCAATGCTAACACGCCAGCACGCTGGCGCTTCAGCCGGCACCATAGGGGCATAAAGTGTGCGTAATCCTTGTGTTGTGGAGGGATTGCTCTATACTGCGCGCCCCCCAGGGAGACTAAGGACAGTTTCCTCCGGGGACCACTCATAGTTTCCTAGATACCCCTCCATGACCAACCCCGCCCCTTCCTTCAGCGCCTTGGCGCTGAGCACCCCTGTACTCCAAGCTTTGGAGAAAGTCGGTTACGAAAAACCTTCGCCCATCCAGGAGAAGACCATTCCCTTCCTGCTCGACGGCCGCGATGTCATCGGTCAGGCCCAGACCGGCACCGGTAAGACCGCTGCCTTTGCCTTGCCGATCCTGAGCAAATTGGATCTCAAGCAGACCCTGCCGCAGGCGCTGGTCCTGGCGCCGACGCGTGAGCTTGCCATCCAGGTGGCCGAAGCCTTCCAGACCTACGCTACCTTCATTCCCGGCTTTCACGTACTGCCGATCTACGGTGGTTCGGATTTTCGCGGTCAGCTGCAGGGTCTGCGTCGTGGTTGTCACGTCGTGGTGGGGACGCCGGGTCGCGTCATGGATCACATGCGTCGCGGCACGCTCGACCTGTCGGGGCTGAAGACCATCGTGCTCGACGAAGCCGATGAAATGCTGCGCATGGGCTTCATCGAAGACGTCGAATGGGTTTTGGAACAAGCGCCACAGGAAAGACAGATCGCGCTGTTTTCCGCCACCATGCCGCCGCCGATCCGCAAGATCGCCACGCAGCATCTGCGCGAACCCGAACATGTCACCATCGAACTCAAGACGGTGTCCGCCGAAACCATCCGCCAGCGCTACTGGCCCGTGCGCGGCACCAACAAGCTCGATGCCTTGACCCGCATTCTCGAGGCCGAACCCTTCAACGGCATGATCATCTTCGTGCGTACGAAAACGCTCACCGTCGATCTGGCCGACAAACTCTCCGCCCGTGGTTTCGCCTGTTCGCCGCTCAATGGCGACATGTCGCAGCAACTGCGTGAAGCGACGGTCGAAAAACTGCGCAAGGGGCGTCTCGACATCCTGATCGCCACCGACGTCGCTGCGCGTGGTCTCGATGTCGAACGCATCAGTCACGTCGTCAACTACGACATTCCCTACGACGTCGAAACCTATATCCACCGCATCGGCCGTACCGGTCGCGCTGGCCGGGAAGGCGACGCCATCCTGTTCGTCGCACCGCGCGAACAGCGCATGCTCGGCGCGATCGAAAAGGCGACGCGCAAGAAGATCGAGTTGATGGAACTGCCGTCGACCGAGCTCATCAACGACCGTCGCACCGCGCGCTTCATGCAGGACATCACCGACACCCTGCAAGCCGGCGGACTCGAGCCCTATCTGGATCTCGTGCGTCGCTACGAGCAGGAACACAACGTGCCCGCGATGGAAATCGCTGCGGCACTGGCCAAACGTCTGCGCGGTGATCAACCGCTGCTGCTTGCTCCGACCAAGAGCGAAGAAGGCGGCAAGGGTTTCGAGCGCAGCGACAAACCGCGCCGCAAACGTGAGGATGCTCGCGAGGAGTGGGGCCGTGCGAACGACGACCAAGCCTTCGACAGACCACGCGCCCCGCGCCGCGAATTCAGTCGTGATCCGAGCAACATGGGCCCGGTGGAACCCGGCATGGAACGCTTCCGCATCGAAGTCGGTCATGCCCATGAAGTGAAACCTGCCAACATCGTCGGTGCCATCGCCAACGAGGCCGGCATCGAAAGTCGCTACATCGGCCGCATCCAGATCTTCGACGAGTTCTCGTACATCGATCTGCCCGAAGGCATGCCGAAGGAAACCTTCCAGCACCTGCAACGCGTGTGGGTGCAGAAACGTCAGTTGCGCATCACCAAGATCGCATCGGGTGCGGCGGGAAAGGCAGGGAAGAGCGAAAGGGCAGCGCCGCGTCGCGACCAACACGACAAGCCCGAAAGGCGCGCCAAGAAACACAGCCGTTCCTGATGCGTCGTTTGGGACCGGCGGCACTCGGCGATCCCAAGCTCTCGAAGTACCTGCGCGAGCGTCGCTCACGCAGGTACTTCATTCGATGATCTGCGTGAGAACGTGGGAGCTGTCGGGGGAGAGGATGAAGGGCTGCGTCAACGCCGTTTCCACACACAGCATGTGACGATAGTCATCCGGCGTCAGGTCCGGGAAGCGCGTGTGAGCTTCGTTCCACGGGTTCCACACCACGATGCTGTCGTGCCCCTTCGAGCAGATGTGGGTTTCACCTTGTGGGTCCTTCAGTACGACTCGTTCTGCCGGGTCGAGATGGATGCGATCCGTTTCCGCCTCGATCACGTAAGGAGAGGGCGTTTCGAAACGCTCCCAGTCCTTGGTCTTGTCTGAATATTGACCTTTGAGTCCATCGAGCTGCACCGCCGCAATGTCGGAGACGGCGAAATAGCTGTGCAAGGCGCAATTGAGCGGCACGTCCTTGTTGCTGCGGTTGATGGAATGCAGACGGATTTCCAACTGTTCACCGATCATGATCTCGAGTTCCACGCCCACTTGCGCAGGCACCGCCGGATGGCTGATGTCTTCGGGAAGGAGCAGAAGACGGCTGCCCTGCAGCGAGTTGTCGACGGCGGCCAGATACCAGCGTTTCGTGCGCGCCACACCGTGTGCCGGCAGCTTGGCCTCGGTGGGATGTGCACCAAACCAGGGCCAGCAGATCGGGACCCCGCCGCGAATCGACTTGGTACCATCGAACAGCGCGGCGTCGCTCAGGAAAAGGCGTTCACGTCCGTCGCGCTTGGGCTTGTAGCGCAGCACCTGGCCACCGAACAATGAGATGGTGGCGGTGGCCATTGCGTTGGAGATTTCCAACAGTGAAACAGCGGGGTTGAGGTGTTTCTGGAACAGACTGAAGACTGCCATAGGAACTCCACCAGATGAGACCGCGCAGCTTACTGGACTTGGCGAATCGTTCCAACTCCGTCACCGCACTCCTTGGCCTTTGAGCGGGCTGTGCTAGGATCACCACCACGCCGGCCCCGTCCGCCACGAGAACAACAACATTGAAGAGGGGAAAACATGAAACGCGTACTTCGCAGTGCCTGGCTCATCCTGCTGCTGTGCGGTCTGTTCAGCCCGCTGAGAGCACACCACAACACGCAGGCCGAATACGGCCCCTTCGATTCCAGTTTCATCACCGTCGATGGTGTGATCACCAACATCAAATGGGGCAACCCGCACATCGCCTTCACCATCGAGGTCACCGGTGGTGATCTGCCGCCCGAAGAAGTCGGGCAGCGCTGGCAGGTGAACAGTCATCCGGTCAACGTGAAGGTGGCCTATGGATTCAGTCAGGATGAGTTCAAGGTGGGCGACAAGGTGCATCTGCTGGCCTGGCGCCACGTGCGCGGCATCAAGCATCTCTGGCCGCGCGCGATTCAGGTGAACGACGGTCCGCTCAAGTCCAACGTGCGCTATTCCGACATGATCGACATCGCCAACGGCACCTTCGAATCTCTCGGCATCGAGCCGGCAGCCAATCTCAATGGTTCCGATCCGATTCGCGCCGGTACCGCCACGGTGGAAAAACTCAAGACCATGGGGCTGCTCGACGAGCAGGGCAACATGATCTGGCCGCCGCCGGGCCGTTAAGTCTTCGGCGGAAACGCCGAACCATCCTTACGCGTGAAAACGGTCACGCCGTCGACGAATTCGAACTTCATGTCGACGTCCGGATATTCGCCGCTGTCGCCAGGTAGACGATCGCCGATTTCCAGATAGGCCGCATCGCTGTCGCTGCGGTTGATGAGGTGATGACCGTTTTCCTCGCCGGCGGGAAAGGCCGCACACATGCCGGGCGTCAGCACGGTTTCGCCTTCATCCGTCACCAACACCAACTCGCCACTGAGGACCATCACGAACTCGTCCTGCACGCGGTGCCAATGCCGTTGCGCCGACATCGTACCGGGCGGCAACACCGTGTAGTTCACACCGAAGTTCTTCAGTCCCGCGGCATCACCCAGGCGATGACGCCGACGCGCCAGGCACGGCGCATCGTACGGGGCGGGATAGCCGGTGCCGATGCGAGGTGGGATGTCCAGAGGATCACGGATGATGGTGGGCATATTGCCTCCGTAAGCGGTTCAACGTGATGAAGAAGACTCAGAGTGGCGTATTGCGGCGCCGGCGATATTCGAGATGCTCGTGCACGCCGCGGCGCAGCGCGGAGGTGGTGCGTTCGAGCGCATTCACCGTCAAGAGAATGATCAGTACCAGCACCGACATTTTCACTGCCGTCAGCCTGCTGCCAACGGCGATGCAGACACCGAGCGCAGCCAGTACCCAGATCGCGGCAGCGGAGGTGACGCCCATCACCGTGCCGTCGCGCGTCATCATCACACCGGCACCGAGAAAACCTACGCCGGTCACGACCTGACCGATCACGCGCGTCGGATCGACGTTGTCGGCGTTCAGATGCAACGACAAGGCCACGAAGATGTAGGTGGCCAACACGATCAGCGCGGAGGTGCGGATGCCCATCGGTTTACCGCGCAGCTGACGTTCCACCCCGATGATCGCACCGCAGAAAAGGCAGGTACCGATGGAGCGCCAGTCGAAGGGCTCGATGGCGAGCAGGCTGATCAATTCGTTCATCAGGTGGGCTCTGAGGAGGGACACTGGCGGCGGATTTTGGCATAGGTCGAGGCTATTGCAACGCGGGGAGGTATGAGCGGCGGAGGACCTGCCTTGCGGTTGCCGTCGAAGGGGCTCAAACTGCGACCTCACGCGTGCAAGGGGCACGGCAAGGAGGAGAAGCGATGAGCTGGTCATTCTCGTTGGGGCAGGGCTTGCGCAGGACTCTCGGGCGCAGACTGTGGCTGGTTCCGCTCGTGCTCTGCGTGGGCGCTGCGGCGCTGGCTCAGGAGCACAAGTCCTCCAACAAGCCGCCACTGCACGGCACGCATTGGGTGGCCATCACCGGCAAGCCCTTGGCCGCATCCGCCGGCGCGATGATCTTCAATCAGGGTGGTAACGCGGTCGATGCCGCCGCTGCCATGCTCGCCGCTGCCGCCACGATGTGGGACACCCTCGGCTGGGGCGGTGAAACCCAGGCCCTCATCCACAATCCGCGCACCGGCAAGGTCATTGCCATCAACGCTCTCGGTGTCGCTCCCACCGGCGCCACTCCCGAATACTTCCGCAATCAGTTGGGCATGCCCTATCCGCCGGAATACGGTCCGCTCGCTGCGATCACGCCCGGCACTCCCGGTGGTCTGATGGTGATGCTGGCGCAGTTCGGCACGATGAGCCTCGAGCAGGTGCTCGCCCCCGCGATGGAAATGGCGCGCGGCTATCCGATCGAGTCGGTGCAGGTCGATGCCATCGCCGGTGTGGAGGCCTTGCTGCGCATCTGGCCGGATTCGCGGCGGGTGTTCCTGCCGCATCTCGATCCGAAAGTGCCGCGGCAAAGCGGTGTGCCGCGCCCGGGTGAGTTGTTCCGTCAGCCTGACCTGCTCGCGACATTAGAAAAATTGGTCGAAGCCGAGCGTGATGCGCTGCAGCGTGGCGCGAGTCGCGAAGATGCCATCATGGCAGCCTACGAGCGCTTCTACCGCGGCGACATCGCACGCGATCTGACGCGCGCCGTACAGGAAGCAGGTGGGCTCATCACCATGGAAGATCTCGATCGCTGGCAGGTGTACGTCGAGGAACCGGTGAGCACCACGTACAAGGGCATAGAGGTCTACAAGCTCAATTCGTGGGTGCAGGGACCGGTGATGCTGCAGATGCTCAACGTGCTGGAGAACTTCGACCTGCGCAACATGGGCTACAACTCGCCGCGCTACATCCACACGCTGTATCAGGCGATGAACCTCGCCTACGCCGACCGCGATTTCTATTACGGCGATCCCTATTTCCCGCCCGAAGAACCGATCGAGGGCTTGCTCAGCAAGGACTATGCGAAGGCTCGCGCCGCAACGATTCGGCAGGATCGCAACGACCCCGCGGTGAAGCCGGGCGATCCCTACGTTTATCAGGGCGAGACCAACCCCTTCGCCGATCTGCTCGAGAAGTGGGAAATCAAGCGCGCCGCTTCGCCCTTCGCGCAGGTGGACGATCCCTTTGCTTCCGATCGCGAGCAGGCCCTGCGTGCCGGCACCACGTCGATCCAGGCCGCCGATGCCGAAGGCTGGATGGTGTCGATCACCCCCAGTGGTGGCTGGATTCCTGCGTTCATCGCCGGCAATACGGGCATCGGTCTGTCGCAGCGCATGCAGAGCTTCGACATGGATCGTGAGCGCAATCCCTTCAACGTAATGGAACCAGGCAAGCGGCCACGCGCAACGCTCTCGCCCGCATTGGCGTTGAAGGATGGCAAACCCTTCCTGTCCTTCGCCGTGCAGGGCGGGGATTTCCAGGATCAGAATCTTCTGCAGTTCTTCCTCAATATCGTCGAATTTGGGATGGATCCTCAGCAGGCAAGCGAGGCCGCCAACATGGGCAGTTATCAGCTGCACAGCTCCTTCGGCGATCGTGCCAGCGAACCCGGCAAGTTGTTGCTGCGTGCCGATACGCCACTCGACGTACAGGTACAGCTGATGCGCATGGGTTACGACATCGTGCTCGAGGGTAAGACCTCCGGGCCGATCAACGGCATCCTCTTCGATCAGGTGCAGGGCACCATGATCGGTGGCTCCAGCGACTATGGGGACGACTACGGCATCGCCTGGTAGCACGTCTTTTCCCGTCTGACGGAGCTTTGACGGCCCCGCCACTCCACAATTGATTGATTAGGCACAACTGAATTCCGGCGGGATTAGCTGTATAATGCCGGCCTCTTTTTCAGCGCAAAGGTAAGATGCGATGGTGTGGAAAAAGCACGACTACGACGACATTCCGGGCACGTATGTGTTCGACGGCAAACATGCCCATGGCGCTTACGCGCTGAACAAGCTGTTGTTTTCCTTCAATACCGAGGAGAACCGCTCCGAGTTCGATGCTGATCCCGCCGCCTACTGTGACAAGTTCGGTGTAACGGGCAAGTACAAGGAAGCCGTCCTGAACAAGGACTTCCTCGGCATGCTGCGCATGGGCGCGAACATCTACTTCATGGCCAAGATGGCCATCCCGCGCGGTACTTCCGTGCAGGATGCAGGTGCCCAGTTCCAGGGCATCACCACCAAAGAATTCCAGGAAAAGCTGTTGCAGAAGGGCGTAGGGCTCGTCGAGAAACTCGAGAAGGTTGGAGGTTATTGGAATGGCTAAGATCATCGGTGGAGTGACGAGCTCCCACATCCCGGCAGTAGGTAATGCCATTGCCAATGGTTTGACGCAGGAACCGTACTGGAAACGTTTCTTCGACGGCTACGAGCCGGCCAAGGCCTGGCTGCGTGACGTTGCCAAGCCCGACATCGTGATCGTCGTCTACAACGACCACGGTCTGAACTTCTTCCTGGACAAGATGCCGACCTTCGCCCTCGGTTGCGCCGACATCTACCACAACGCCGACGAAGGCTGGGGTCTGAAGCCCGTGGCTCCGTTCGAAGGTGATGCCCAGTTCTCCTGGCACATCGCCGAGTCGCTGGTAGAGCAGGAATTCGACATCTGCATGTGTCAGGAAATGCTGGTCGACCACGGCTTCGTGAACCCGATCCGTGCTCTGTTCGGCACGCACGAGAAGTGGCCGGTCAAGGCGATCCCGCTCGCCGTCAACACCGTACAGCACCCGGTACCCACCGCAGCCCGCTGCCTGAAACTCGGCCGCGCCCTGCGCAAGGCGATCGAATCCTATCCGGAAGATCTGCGCGTAGTGGTACTCGGCACCGGCGGCATGTCGCACCAGCTGCAGGGTGAGCGCGCTGGCCTCATCAACGTCGAATTCGACATCGAGTGCATGGAACAGATCGCCAAGGATCCGGAGTGGATGACCAAGTTCTCCAACGCCGAGATCATGGAAAAAGCCGGCACCGAAGGCATCGAAACCATCATGTGGCTGGTGATGCGCGGCGCCGTTCAGCCGAACGCCCGTCTGATCCACAAGCACTACCACGCGCCGATTTCCAACACGGGTTCGGGTGTGATGGTTCTGGAAAACGTGCTCTGAGCAGGTTTTCAAACCGATCGAAACAAAAAGGCGCCAGAGATGGCGCCTTTTTTGTGTCCCGGTTTCTGCTCCGCGTGATTCCTACAACCAGCCTTTGCTCTTGAAGTAGAGATAGGGCGCAACGCCCGAGAGCAGCATCAGTCCCAAGGCCATCGGATAGCCCGCCACCCACTCGAGTTCAGGGATGTGGACGAAGTTCATGCCGTAGATGCTGGCGATCATCGTGGGCGGCAGGAACACCACTGCGGCGATCGAGAAGGTTTTGATGATCTGGTTCTGTTCGATGTTGATGAAGCCCTGGGTGGAATCCATCAGGAAGTTGATCTTGTCGAACAGGAAGGTGGTGTGGGACATCAGGGTCTCGATGTCGCGCATCACGTCGCGCATGGTCGAGGAACGCTCCGACTGCGCCGGCAGATGGCGTAGCAGGAAGGAGATGTTGCGCTGCGTATCCATCAGGCAGAGGCGCATCTTGCCGTTGCTGTCTTCCAGGTGCGAGAGCTTGCTGATCGCGTCTTCCAGTTCCGCTTCCTCATCCTCCAACACCATGAAGCTGACGCTTTCGAGTTGGACGTGCAGGTCTTCCAGAGCGTCGGCATGGTTTTCGACCTTCTGTTCCAGCATCGTGACGAGCAGATCCTGCGGTGAATTACATTCCACCTGGCCGCGACGTGCACGCATGCGCAGGAGACGGAAGTCGGCGAGCTCGTCCTCGCGAATGGTGATCAGGCGTTCCTTCTGCAGGATGCAGGCAACCGACACGGTCTGATGGCGGCCTTCGGCCTGTGCCAGGAATAGAGAGTGCACATGGATGCCGGCCTGATCCACGAAGCAACGGGCCGAGGCCTCGATCTCCTCGACCTCGTCGAACTCGGGCAGGTCCGTGTGCATCAGACCCTGCAATAAGCTGCGCTCTTCTTCATCCGGCTCCTGCGCATCGATCCAATCGGCTTCCTCGAGCAGGGCTCGACGGTGCTCGGGTGCGGTGTCGCTCGGGTAGGGAATTTCCTGGATCAAACCACCCTGGATGCGAAAGAGTCGCAGCATGTATTACTCCTTGACGTACTTCTCCACGCGGCGATTCACCACGTCCGCAATGTAGATGTTGCCCACCGCATCCAGCGTCAGGTAGTGAGCTTCACCGAACTGACCCACGCCGGTGCCGGGACTGCCGAGCGTGCCGACCAAGCTGCCGTCTTCGATGTTGATCTTGCCGAACTCACCATCGAAGCCGGAGGTCATGTAGAGAAAGCCATCGTCGTGCAGATAGAGGCCACACACCATGGCGTCGTAGGTCCATTCACCGAGGTAGTTGCCGTCGGTGTCGAAGCGTTGAATGCGGAAGTTCTCGCGGTCGGCAACGTAGAGCACGTCGTTGGCGTCGATCTCGATCGAATGCGCCGCGAAAAATTCGCCGGCACCGGTGCCACGGCCGCCCCATTGTTTGATGAAGGTGCCATCACTCGAAAACTTCAGCACCTTCGGTTCGCCCACACCGTGTCCCTGCACGACATAGAGATTGCCCTGGCTGTCGAGCGCGGTTTCGTTGGGCTGATCGAAGAGATGTTGACCAGCAGCTTCGTCCCAGGCGCCGTTCTGACCCGAGGTGCCGAGCGTCATCAACACGTTGCCGTTAGGATCGAGCTTCTGCACGATGTGCAGCCCCACGTCCGTCACCCACAGATTGCCGTCCTTGTCGAGCCGCATGCCATGCGTACGGCTGTAGTTGGAGCCATCGCCGAAGGTGCGTACCAGATTGCCGTCGGGTGCGAACTCGAGGAAGGGGTGCGGGCCACGCTGCAACACGAGCAGGTTGCCCGCCGCATTCATCGCCACCGAAGCCACCGAATCGAATTCCACGCCATCCGTGAACTTGAAGAAGCTGTCGCTCGGTACGGCGTGATAACCGGGCAGGGACCAGGCCTTGAGCGGCAGCAGCGGGCGCTGTGGCGGTTGCGCCGCGGCAGGCATCACGCTGCACAGGGCGAGCACGGAGCTCAGGAGTACCGCAGTCTTCTTCAGGTGGTTCGGCATGACGGATTTTCTCTCTTGTAATTGTTGGTGGACTTACCGGTTCAGAACTGCTCGGTATCGATTTCCTTCTGCGTAGCTTCGTTGTAACGCGCACCGTGCACTGTGTTCTGGTTGATGAGCTGATCCAGTCGGCTCACCTGCGAATCGGTGAGTTTCACGTCGATGGCACCGAAGTTTTCTTCGGCATAGGCCACGTGACGTGTGCCCGGAATCGGGATGATGTGCGGCGCCTTGTGCAGCAGCCAGGCCAGAGCCAGCTGTGCCATGGTGCAACCCACTTCGTTGGCGATGGCGCGATAACCTTCGAGAAGCTCGAGGTTCTTCGGATAGTTCTCGGGATAGAAGCGCGGCATGCCGTGGCGGATGTCGGCCGGTTCCAGCTGTGCTTTCGGATCGGTGAGACGGCCGGTGAGGAAGCCACGCGCGAGCGGGCTGAAGGCCACGAAGGCGGTGCCGAGTTCACGGCAGGTGTCGAGCACGGCGATCTCGGCGTTGCGGCTCCACAGCGAGTATTCGGTTTGCAGTGCCGTGATCGGATGTACGGCGTGCGCCTTGCGCAGGGTTTCGGCGGACACTTCGGAGATGCCGAGCGTACGTACCTTGCCTTCTTCGACCAGACGCGACATTTCGCCGATGCTGTCTTCGACCGGCACCTTGAAGTCGCGACGGTGCAGATAGTAGAGGTCGATGACGTCGGTCTGCAGACGCTTGAGCGCGTCTTCACAAGTCTGACGGATCACTTCCGGACGCCCGTCGATGGCGCGCTTGCCATCGGGGCCCTTGAACATGCCGCACTTGCTGGCCAGCACGAATTCGTTGCGACGGCCCTTCAGCACGCGTCCCAGAAGTTCTTCGTTCTTGCCGAAGCCATAGAGCGCAGCCGTGTCGAAAAAGTTGTAGCCGATTTCGAGTGCACGCAGCAGGGTCTTTTCGGCTTCGACGGGATCGGGCGTGCCGTAGGCATGGGACATGCTCATGCAGCCGAGACCGATGGCGTTGACGGTGAAGGGACCGAGCGGACGAGTTTGCATGGGAACTCCTGGGCTTACTGATTCATGACGGCGGCAGATTGTACCCCAGGGGGGCGGGAGCTCCACCCAAGATTGCTGCAAGCGGCATCATGAGCCGTGCGCATCGAGGCAATTTCGCGCACCGGCGCGATTATGCAGAGTGGATCGCGCTGACTGCGTCAAAAGCGCGCAAATCCGCTGCCGTGGCCACGGCAGCGGAAGGTGGGAGTGCGTGGAGATCAGCGCTCCGGGGCGCCGGAGGAATTGGGCGGAGCCGATCCGCCGAAGAAGAGCGGCGTGCCGTCGATGAAGTGAATGGTGCGGCCCACGGCGCGAGTGGCACCGTCGCGTGCCTGATAGCCGAAGACCTTCAATTCCGAGCCGATGGGAATCGAGTTCTTGGTCACTCCCTGCCGGAACAGCGAATTCGGACTGCCGCCTTCGATCATCCAGTTTTCCGTGGTGCCGTCCTCCTTGGTGACGGCGAGATGGATCCACGAATGCGGGTTGATCAATTCCACCTTCGTGACCTTGCCGGTGAATTCGACGGGACTCTCGACGTCGAACTCAGCCGAAAAGGCGTGGTGCGCATGGGCGGTTGTGGAGAGTGCGAGGCCGAGAGCTGCACAGCTGATGAGACGCAGGATCATGGTTTGCCTCCTTTGGCTTCGATGGCGCGGGCACCGCTGAGATTGTTGGGCAGGCCGTAGTTGCCCTCGTGGCAGGCGTACTCGAAGACGGGGCCTTCGACCGCCTGCATCACGTAGTCACCCGACCAGGGTGCCTCCCACAGCGTGGGATCGTTCACGGTGAATTCGTACTTGAGCGTCTCGGCGTCGATGCGCGAGATGCGTTCCACCACCTTGGCATCGACCGCCATGGGCGCGGCGGCGCCCGTGGGTGTGACGCGGCCGGAGAAGCCCGTGGTTTCGATCACGAGCGTATCGCCTTCCCAGCGTCCCCATGAGGAGCCTTGCCACTGTGGCGGCAGCACCGCCGTCGGGGCCGAGTCACGGATGGGAATCACGCGCGCGTCGTGAATCATCTCGGACATGATCACGATGTGGTTCTTGCTCTCCATGATCTGCACATGGTTGTTGTAACCCGTCGGCAACAGCGGCGGACCTTCGTGGGCCCAGATGATGCAGCGCTCGCTGAGCGAGCGTTCCTTGGCGCTGTCGAAGCCATGCTCGGCACGCCAGGCGCGAATTTCCTGGCCACGCGCCAATGCCTCGGGCGTGGCAGGCGGCAGACGACCATTCTTGGGCGAGGTGATGATGGAACTGCGGTGGCTGAACACGGTCTGGTTCTGCGCGCGAGCCATGCCGTAGTCGTCGAACTGGTAGTGCACGTCCGCCTCCGTGCCGGGCTGGGTTTCGGTCACGGTCATGGCGCGCTCGAGGCGTGCCTGCGCCTCTTCCTCGGTGAGGAATTCGCGTTCGCCCAGATCGACCGGGCGCTCGAGCGGCACGATGGTGGCGTTGGTGTAATAGCCCTGCAGTGAAGGCGTGCCCCAGGACGTGCGCGGGAGCTCATCCGCGGCTGCGGCAAGGGCACTCGACAACAGGGCGATGGTAGAGAGCGTGCGATAAGGGAATGACGCGTTCATGGTTGTTCTCCGGCAGCGTTGGAGCGGGCTGCGGCATCCTTGCTCAAGTGGCCGTACAGCAGTTCTTCGGCGAATTCCGCGCACTTGAAGTCGAGCAGCCTGGCTTCCTCTTCGACATGTTTGTACAGCGGCATGCTGAGCGTCCACGGCTCAGAGAAGACCGTGGGATCCTCGATCGTTGCTTCATACGAAATCACATAAGGATTGAGCATGGTGTAGCGCTCGATCACGCGACGCTGCTCGGAAGCGAAGTTGCCGCTGCGGTCGAGCCAGTTGGCGTTGAGTCCGGTCACTTCGATCACCAGCGTGTCCCCTTCCCAATGCCCATTCGACCACCCCATCCAGCTATCGACCGGGGCGGGCTGATGGTTGCTCATGTTGATCGTGCGCACGGCACCGGCGAACTGGTAGACCATCATGAGGTCGCCGTCCGATTGCACGATCTGGAAGGGATAGGGCATGTAGGTGGCACGCGGCAGGCCGGGCATGTAGCACTTCGCCTCGGGATCCTCGGTGCGGCGATTCTGGAAGTTTTGTTCCTTTTGCGCCTTGGCTTCGGGCAGGTAGGGAATGTGTCCACCCTTCACGACACTGGGGCCTGGTGGTACCGCACCGATGGCACCCAGGATTTCGGTTGCTCCCTGCGTCGCGGAGTGGGCCTCGAGGTTCCAGTTGGCGGTGTTCATCACCTGCCAGATGCCGTTGAGATCGGGCTTGCCATCGGCCGTACGTGGTAGTTCCTGCGCCGCCACGTTCGCGCTGACCAGTAGCAAGGCCACCCCGAGTGGACGCAGTAAACCTGGGGTTGGATGGGCCGAACTTCGTTGCAGCATGCGGATACCTCTTGTCTGTTACTGGCTTGCTAAGGGTGTCATCGCGCCTTGCGTTGCTCTGGCAAGGTGAAGACATACAAGGCGTTGCCGGAGTCGGGATGGTGGATGTCCGGCGTCAAACGCGAGGGCACGATGCGCGGACTGCCGCCACCGAGCCCGGTCGAGATGGCCACGTACTGTTTGCCCCCGACACTGAAGGAAATGGGGAAACCCTGCACCGAAGTACCCAGACGCGTCTCCCACAGGACTTCACCATTCTCCACATTCAAGGCGCGGAAGCGGCGGTCCATGTCGCCGACGAAGGCGACGTTGCCTGCGGTGGTGAGTATGCCCGTCATGAACGAAGCTTCCTGTTCGAAGGACCAACGTTCCTCCAGCGTACGCACGTCGTAGGCAGCAACCTTGCCCAAACGTCCGTCGGTGCCGGGCATCGGATACCAGTCGCGTTCCACACCAGCGCCACCACCGCCTTCGACGAATTCGATTTCCACTGCGCGTTGGCGCAAACAGGTCTGGCTGAGCGGAATGACGATGCTGCCCGTGCCGGGGTGATAACTCATCGGATGCCAGTTCTTGCCACCGGCAGAGGAGGGGCACACTTCGAGCCAGTCGCCGAAACCCGACTCGATCACGTCGGCGCGATATTGCGGACGTCCGGTTTGCGGATCGAAATAGGAGAAGGCGGTCTGCAGGATGGTTTCCTTGTGGCCGCGATAACGGCCGTTCTCGCGATTCAGTTTCCAGAGGATGCCGTGCTTGCCGGCGGAATAGACGAGCTTTTCGCCATCGACGTCGACCAGCATGCGTTCGAACACTTCGTCGAGGTCGAATACTTCGCCGGGCACGTGCTGGTAATACCAGCGTAACTCGCCGGTATCGGCATCGAGCGCGAGCGTGGCGTTGGAATAGAGTGCGTCGTCGAACACCGTCATGCCGCGGCTCACCGGCATCCAGGGTTTCGCCTGGGATACGCCGATGTAGACGAGATTGAGTTCGGGATCGTAGCTGGGCGTGATCCAGGTATCGGTGCCGGCGCGGAAGAGATCGTCGATGCCGCCCCAGGTATCACCGCCGGGTGTGCCGGCGCGCGCCACGGTTTCGAATTTCCACAATAGTGAACCGTCTTCCACGCTCCAGGCGCTGACGAAACATTTCTCTGGACGGAAACGCAGGCAGTTGCTCATGCCGGTAAAGATTTTTCCGTCGGCCACCAGCGGGCCGCTGGTATTGCCGAAGCCTTCGCCGAGCGACGCGGTCCAGAGCAGTTCTCCATTCTTCGCCGACAGCGCCACGATGCGCCCATCGGGCGTGTTGCTGATGAGTTTGTCTTCGTAGAGCGCCATGCCGCGCATGGTGCCGCGACGACCGCCGAGCGCGTGTTCCCAAATGAGTTCACCACTTGCCGCATCGAGTGCCTGAATGCGGTTCTGCGTGTTGTACAGATACATCACACCGTCGTGCACGACGGGAGACACCTGCGAGGTGGCACCTTCACCCAAGGCCCACACCCAGGCGAGCTGCAGCGTGTGAACGTTGTCGGTGTCGATCTGATCGAGAGCACTGTAGCTCCACGCATGTTGGTTGCCGCGAATCATCAGCCAGTCGGCGGGATCGGGATTGCGCAGCATGGCATCGCTCACGGCGCGATAGTTGAAGATCTCGCCTTCGACGGTAATGCCGACCACTTCTTCGGTCTGTGCGGCAGCGACGGGGAAGGGACTGGGCGGACCGCTGCGTGTGAGCAGCGCCGCGATCTGCGCAGTGGCATTGGCCTGCAGGGGATTCTCGCCCGGCTCGGCGCCATTGGCGGAAAGGATGAAGGCCGCGAGATCGACATAGGTCTGATCCGGCAAACCTCCGGCGTTCGTCGGAGGCATCGAAGTCTTCATCGTGTTGATGAGATCCGCCACCGTGCGCTGGCCCCACACACTCGTGAACGCAGTACCGCGTAATGCCGCGATGGGCCCGTTGCCGCTCATGTCATTCTGATGGCAGGCCTGCGCGCAGTTGGCTTGATAGGCGGCAAGACCGGCAGCCACCTGCTCTTCGGTGATGCCGACGGCGGTTTCGCTGTCTTGTGCCAGTGCGGGTGAGAGATAGCCGAACACTGCCAGTCCACATAGACCGGCAAGACGTGACAACGGCAGGGCAGTCTGCGCTGCTTTCATGTGGAGCCCATCCCCTCGTGTAGTTTTCGTTGCTCTGGGTACTGCGCTTAAGCACCGCCCCCACTGGCTCTTGACCGCAGAGGATATGCCAGAACTTTTTCTCAAGTCCATTCGCTCCAGTATCGCGGCGTCCTGTGCCACTGCCCTTGCTATACAAGAATGAACGGGGAGTTTATTCTCGGGCCCCCTGACAGTCGTCGCCGTCTCCTTCGTGGGGCAGTGTCAACAACGCCGAGGCTGCGATTCGCCTCGAATACAACAAGAACATAGCGAGGGATTGTCATGCGTTCGTCGTGCCCGTCCTGCCGTTTTCTGTCGATATTCCTTCTCACTCATGCACTCGGCGCTGCCGCACAAACCGGCGCCAGCGGTGACTGGCCGGTCTACGGCGGTGACCATGGCAGCACGCGTTATTCCTCTCTCGATCAGATCGATGCCAGCAACGTGTCGCAGTTGGAAGTGGCGTGGATCTGGAAGGCCGATTCGCTGTTGCCGAATGCACAGCCCTCGAGCCAGACCACACCCTTGATGGTCAACGGCGTGCTCTACTTCACGATGGATGCGCGCCGCTACGTGATCGCCATCGATGCGGGCACCGGTGAAACCTTGTGGATGTATCGCCCCGATGAAGGTGAACGTTTCGCCGCGGCGCCGCGCAAGATTCATCGCGGTGTGACCTGGTGGAGCGATGGGCAGGGCGATGACCGCATTCTCTTCGCCACGCCCGGTTATCAGTTGGTGGCACTCGATGCGCACACGGGACGCCCGATTCCCACCTTCGGCAAGGATGGCATCGTCGACATGCTGCAGGAGCTCGATGTCGATTTCGAAGGAGATCTGTTGGGACGCCTCGGCAATTCTTCGCCGGTGGTGGTGGCACGTGACACGGTCGTCGTTGGCGCAGCGATGGGACGACTCAACAAGGTGAACGTCAAAGGCGACGTGTTGGCCTTCGACGTGCGCACGGGCAAACGCAAATGGGTGTTCCACACCATGCCGCGCCGCGGCGAATTCGGTTACGAGTCCTGGCTCAATGGTTCCGCGGAATACACGGGCAATACCGGCGTGTGGGGACCGATGTCGGTGGATGTCGATCTCGGGCTGGTCTATCTCGCCGTCGAAGCGCCGACCAATGACGTCTACGGCGGTGCACGTCCCGGCGACAACCTGTTCTCCAGCAGTCTCGTGGCAGTGAACATCGAGACCGGTGAACGTGTGTGGCATCAGCAATTGGTGCATCACGACATCTGGGACTATGACAATCCCGCCCATCCGATCCTGCTCGACATCGAAGTCGAGGGCCGCAAGATTCCCGCCGTGGTGCAACTGACCAAGCAGGCCTTCGCCTATGTCTTCGATCGCGCCACCGGTGAGCCCGTATGGCCGCTGGTGGAAACACCGGTGCCGCAGACGAGCGTGCCGGGTGAGTGGACTTCCGCCACGCAGCCGATTCCCAGCAAGCCGCCGGGCTTCGACGTGCAGGGACTCACCGAAGACGATCTGATCGACTTCACGCCGGAACTGCGCGCCGCCGCGTTGGAAGCGATCGCCAATTACACCTGGGGCCCGGTGTACACACCGCCCTCGCTCGTCAGTGCAACCAATGGCGGCACCATCCAGGTGCCAGGCTTCGGCGGTGGTGCCAACTGGACTTCCGGTGCGGCCGATCCGGAGACGGGCTTCGTCTATGTGGGGTCTTCCACGAGCCCCACGGTATTGGGCCTCGTTCCCAATCTGCCGCCACGTCCCGATGATCCCGATTACTCGGATTACAGACTGAGCGGTTCACTACCGACGCTGCCACATGGTTTGGCGTTACTGAAACCACCCTATGGGCGCATCACCGCCTATGACATGAACAAGGGCGAGATCGTCTGGCAGATTCCCAATGGCGGGACACCGCCGGATGTGCAGGAGCAACTCGATGCCGCAGGACTTACGAACGTTCCTCCCACCGGCAGTCGGGCCCAGGCGGGACTCTTGGTGACACGTACGCTGCTCTTTGCTGGAGAAGGGGCACGCGGACAGCCGATCCTGCACGCCTATGACAAGGCCACCGGTGAGAGCGTGTGGGAAACGCGCATGCCTTCGGGGCCGCAGACCGGCTTGCCGATGACCTACATGCACGAGGGCAGGCAGTACATCGTGATGGCGGTCAACGGCAATGCGCCTGGTGAAAGCGGCAAGGCCGCGCAGCTCGTCGCCTGGGCCTTGCCACGTGAATGAAGATTGTTATTGGCAGCTGAAATTGGCGGCATCGTCGGTGCTGCCACTGCCGCTGTAGACCGCACGCTGCGGGTAGGGACAGAGCGGTCGCGTGCGCGTAACCGTGCCGTTCTCCGAATGTGCGGCGTCGATCCGTGCCGGCACTTCACCACGTTCCACCCAAGCTTCCAGCACGGGCAGCATGTCGAAATCCGCAGTGCCCGGACCACCACCGCAGTGGTTCATGCCCGGCACCATGAAGAGCCGATAATGCTTCTGGAGTTCGTCGACACTGCCGACGGTGTCGATCACCTGCTCGTAGTACTGCACCGTGCTACCCGGCGAAATCTGCGGATCGCTCCAGCCGTGATACGAGAGCAGCTTGCCCCCACGCGCGAAGAATTCGCTGAGATCGGTTTGCAGTGCATCGAGCTCTGCGGACTTCTCGCGAGTCAAGGCCACATCGCGTTCGAAATCGAAGTCGGTGAAGGCCCAATCGGGATCCTCGAACACGACGTACTTGAAAAGATCGATGCCGGGCGCGAAGGGACGCTCACCCGCCATCGTGCCCCAACCCAATTCGCTTCCCGGTGAGAGGCCCGGCACGATGACGGCGCCGGTATCGCGGTCGCTTACATCCGCATAGATGTGACGCGCGGTGGCAATCTGAGCAGAGGTGAGGCAGGACATGTTGTCTTCACCCTGACATTGCAGCACCGCAGGATCGAAGGTACAGCGCTGAGGATCGCCGATCACACCATCCTCGACACCATCGTTGGCATCACAGGCAGCGAGCGCCGCCGCATGCAGCGTGCGGAATTTTTCCGCCGGTATCGCGTTCTCCGCCGTCAGATGCACTGCCTGCGCCACCCACACGGTCTGCATCGCGCGGCCACTCCAGTTGAGTCCCGGTGAGCCGGCGATGACGCCGTCGTAATCCTCCGGGTAACGCTGCGCTTCCTGCATGCCCTGACGTCCGCCGGCAGAGCAGCCGTTGAAGTAGGAATATTGCGGCGCGCTGTCATAGAAGCGTTCGATCAATTCCTTCGCACGTACCGTCATCAGATGCGTGGCGCGATGACCGAAGTCGCGCAATTTCTCGGGATGTCCGAGCGCGAAGGAGGCGCTGCCTCCGGTATGACCAGTATCCGTGCTCACCGTTGCATAGCCGCGGCGCAGACCATCGGCCAAAGCCGAGGTTGCAATCGAACCCGTCCAGCCACCATTGCCGACACCGAGCAGTTTGCGATTCCAGTTTTCGAGCGGCAGCCACACTTCGATCTCGATTTCGGAATCGCTGGTGGGCGTGAGCGTGGCGGTCACGCGGCAGAAAGAAGGCAGATCGGCGTAAGCGGCCGCTGCCGTAGGTTGGGCATTGGGAGGACTGAAGGTGCCGGCCGCCACGGATTGTGCCGTGGTGATACGGCCATCGGGCAATGCAACCGCAGCGAGGTCCTCGCAGGAAGCGGCGTAGGCGGGCAGGGCGGCAATGCTGGAAACGAGTAGCAAGGTGGCACTGAGGGCCTTGCGGGAAAAGGCGGGCGTGACGAAATTCATGGACTGTCCCCTCGCGATCAAAGTGCGGGGAGTAAAGCAGCAGTGCCCGCGCAATTCAATAATGGAACGGCGCCTGCGGAACGTGTGTGGAACTCACTCGCCGCGTGCTTTGTGTTTCAACTCGAAGGCGCGCACGATCACGTAGGCGATCAGCGCGAAGACGAAGAACACGAGCAAGAGCCAAGCGATGCCCTGCAGTGTGCCGATCACGGTGCGATAGAGTTCCAGTACCCAGCGCTCGTTGGTCAGGCTCAGGATCTGCTCACCCTCGGGATAGAACATGGGGGTGATGTAGCGCTCGAGTTCCCAGATGCGCACTCCGCGCGAGATGCCCACCACGTAGACTGCGAACTTCATGTACTTGACCCATGCCGCACTGATGTCGTCGGGCACGATGCGGCGCAGGATGCCGTTGATCGGCGTATCGAAGAAGCGCGCCACCAGGAAGGACACACCCAAGGCGGTGAGAAAGGTGACGAGCAATAGCGTGAAGAACATGTGTGCTCCTGTTCATCGGCTTCGGCAGGTGTGCGGCGCAGTGTACCGGCTGATTCTGCCGCAGGGAAATGGGCAAGATGTTACTTAGTGTTGTCGGCGTGACGGCGGAAAAGTCCAGTGCTGCAGCAAGGCCTGCTACACTCAAGCACCTTTCGTTTCAGTGAGTCGATGCCGATGCAAGCGTATTCATTGCTCGATCTTTCTCCCATCGCCGAAGGCAGCACACCAGCGCAGGCGCTGCGCAATTCACGTGAACTCGCCATTCACGCCGAACGCTTGGGTTACAAGCGTTTCTGGATGGCCGAGCATCACAATTCGACGGGAATCGCCAGCGCGGCAACGGCAGTGGCCCTGTGCTACGTCGCCGAAGCCACGACGACGATACGCATCGGCGCCGCAGGCATCATGTTGCCGAATCATTCGCCGCTCGTGATCGCGGAACAATTCGGTACCCTCGAGAGCCTGTATCCGGGCCGCATCGATCTCGGCCTGGGGCGCGCACCCGGCACCGATGGCAAGACCGCGTACGCACTGCGGCGCGAGAATTTCCGAGCCGACGAAAGTTTTCCGCAGGACGTGCGCGAACTGCAGGATTATTTCCATCTCGGCCACAATGGCATCAAGGCCGTGCCGGGGCATGGCTTGCATGTGCCGCTTTGGCTACTGGGTTCCAGTTTGTTCGGCGCGCAACTCGCCGCGACGATGGGCTTGCCCTATCTGTTCGCTTCACACTTTGCGCCCGATGCGCTCGATCAAGCGCTCGCCGTTTATCGTCACACCTATCAACCCAGTGCCGAACATCCCAAGCCTTATGCCGGTGCTGCCATCAACGTGTTCGCGGCGGATACACAAGAGGAAGGCGAGCGTCTCAAACGCGGCATGTTGCAGGGCTTCATCTTCTTGCGTCGCGGTCAGGCGGGTCCCTTGCGTCCGCCGGTGGATGATCTCAGCGAGATCGCCTTGCCGCACGAGATCACCATGGCTGAGCAAGTGTTGCGTGAATCAGCCGTCGGCACGCGCGAGAACGTGAAGGCTTTCATCGAACGTTTCCTCGAACGCACGCAGGTCGACGAATTGATCGTGACCTGTCATTCCTACGATCACGCGGCGCGACTGAAGAGCTTCGAGATTGCTGCTGAGGTTCTGCAAGAGCTCATGAGCAAGAGCTGAGCACCCGGAAAATTTTTCCGGTCGTTTGCAGAGAGTTCCGATCGCTCTTACCGAAAGTTCCCCAATTGCTGAGGAAAAGCGGCTGGCATGCTTGCTGCATTCCACTTGCTGAGCCCGGTTGGGCGAACCAAGAGGAGTGTGGACATGAAGAAACAGCTTAAGGAGCTCTTGCTGCAGGGGCTGGAAACCGAGTTGGGTGGCGTCGAGGTGTACACCACCGCGCTCGAATGCGCAGTTAATCCCGACTTGAAGGAAGAGTGGCAGAAGTATCTGGAACAAACGACTCGTCACGTGCAGATCATGGAAGAGCTCTGCACCACCGTCGGTATCAACCCAGAAGAACAAACGCCCGGTCGTCAGGTCGTGCATCACCTGGGACAGTCACTCGTGCAAGCCATGGAACTGGCATTGAGCGCCGGCGATCCGGAAGCCGCCGAGCTCGTCGCTTGCGAATGCGTCGTGCTCGCGGAGACGAAGGATCATCAGAACTGGGAACTGATGGAGCAGTGTGCCAAGAAGGCCTCGAACAAGGACAAGGTGGCGAGCGCCATTCAACAGGCAGTGGAAGAGGTGGAGGATCAGGAAGACGAACATCTCTATCACACCAAGGGCTGGGCCCGGGAACTGTGGATCAAGTCGCTCGGCATGCCCGCAGTGATTCCGCCGCCGGAAGAAGAAAAACACGTCAAGACCGCCATCGGTGCCTCGCGCGCAGAACAAGCGCGTGAATCCATGCTGCCGAAACACTGAGACAGGTCGCGGCGTTGCACCTGGGGTGCAGCGCCGCTTCCTCGGTACCTTCTCATGCAGGCATGGCTCATGCAGGCATGGCCAAGGGTCGAGCCAAGTCCAGTTCACGCCAGGGGCGCGTGTCCGCTTTCAGAATCTTCGCCAGTTGCTCGAGCGCAATTGCGTTGCGTTCCTTGGTGTGCGCCGCGACGCAATCGCGCGGTACCAGCAACGCGTAGTCGAGCATGTAGCCATCATTGGCGGTGAAGTACACACAAATGTCGGTGGCGATGCCGGTCAGAATGAGGTTGCGCGTACCGAGATGGCGCAACAAGGTATCGAGCGTCGTGGAAAAGAAGCCCGAATGTTTGGGTTTCAATACGAAATAATCTTCGCGGCTCGGTAACAGCTGCCCCACCACTTCCTTCGCAATCTCGTTGCGTTGCAGGCAGTGTTCGATCTGCTCCTCCATGCTCGAACGCCAGTGGCCGAAGTTGTCGTTGGCGTAGATCACCGGAATGCCGAGCGACACCGCATGCGCTTTCAGTGCCGCGATCTCGTGCGCCATCGCCAGCACCTGCTCCTTCATCTGCGGAGCTTCGGGAAAGTCGAAGTCGTTGATCACATCGATCAGAATCAGCGCAAACGCCGAACGTGAATCGTTGTCGCTCGTATGATGGGCTTCCATGTTCATCCTTGTTCAAGGCGTCATCACGACCTTGATGCAACCGTCGTTCTTTTCCTGAAACATGCGATAGGCACGTGGCGCTTCCGACAGCGGCAAGCGATGCGTGATCACCCGTGACAGATCGATTTCGCCGGCGAGCACGCGATCGAGCAGCGGCGCAAGATAGCGTTGCATGTGCGTCTGTCCCGTCTTGAGCGTGAGCCCCTTGTTCATGATTCCACCGATGGGGAACATGTTCGCGTAACCGAGATAGACACCCGGTACGGACAGCGTGCCACCCTTGCGACAGCAGCGCGCGATCTGTTGCAACACGTGCGGATGAGGCAAGGGTAAGCGCGTCAGTGACTTGGCCTTGTCGGCAATGGCGTCGCCAACCCCGTGACCATGCGCTTCGGCGCCGACGGCATCGATGCAACTGTCGGGGCCACGGCCATTGGTCATCTCCATGAGGCGTTCGTAGATTTCGTCGGGATCGAAGCTCGCGATCGTTTCCGCCTTGCCCCAGCTGCCGGCAAGTCCCAGCCGTTCACCGACGTTGTCGATGGCGATCACTCGGCCGGCGCCGAGCATCCACGCGCTCTGGATACAGAACTGTCCGACCGGGCCACAGCCCCACACGGCAACGGTGTCGCCGGGTTCGATGTCGGCGTTTTCCGCAGCCATGTAACCAGTGGGGAAGATGTCGGAGAGAAACAGCACCTTGTCGTCGGGCAGGCCGGCGGGAATCTTGATGGGCCCGATGTCCGCATGCGGCACGCGCACGTATTCGGCCTGGCCACCTTTGAAACCGCCGGTCATATGGCTGTACCCGAACATGCCGCTCGTGGCATGGCCCATCATCGCGATGGCCTTTTCCTTGCCGGGATTGGTCGTATCGCAGAGCGAATATTCCTGCCGCTGACAGAAGAAGCAGGAACCACAGGAAATGGTGAAGGGCACCACCACACGATCGCCGATGGCGAGACCTTTCACTGCATTGCCGACCGCGACGACTTCTCCCATGAACTCATGGCCGAGCACATCGCCGTTTTCCATCGTCGGCACCATGCCGCCGTAGATGTGCAGGTCCGATCCGCAGATCGCGGTGGCGGTGACGCGAACGATCGCATCGCGCGGATCTTCGATGGTGGGATCGTCGATCGTATCCACGCTGACGTCTTCCTTGCCGTGCCAACATAAGGCTCTCATGGCTGCTCCTCCTTGCCGACGCTCGGGATTGCGCGTCAATGCAGGAGAGGGTGCAACCGTTATGCCAGGCGGTGATGTCGTTGAGGCTGAGCGGAAAACGGCTCGCGGCGTGCAATGCGCGAGGCATGCACGCGCGAGCGTTCAGTAGCTTTTACAGCGCGATGAAAAACTTACCGGTGGGAGGCTCATCAGTGCAGAGTCGGTACCATCATTCCTTGCGATCGGAGGGATGATTGATGCCATCGGACAGAGTCACTTCCTCGATCAGGAAGGGATTCACCCCCTCGAGGCAGCCGACGTTGAAACCATAGAGGTCGGGATTCGATCGTGTTTGGTGATGCGTGTAGATGCCACAGTTGCTGCAGAAATAGTGCTTCGCGGTGTGCGAGTGGAAGGTGTAGAGCTTCAGTTGGTCGGCGCCCTTCACGACGCGCAAGGCTTCCAGCGGCACCAGCGCCATCAGCGCTCCTTTGCGGCGACAGATCGAACAGTTGCAACGGCGGGGAATGGAGATGCCGTCGGGCAAATCGATTTCGAGTTCCACCGCGCCGCAGTGGCAAGTGGCACGATGCTTGGGTTGGATTACCGTATCTCCTACTTGCTTGATCATGCAGTACTCCTATTTGGCTTCAACCGTAAGCAGAACTCATGTGGCGAGTTCTTGATACTCAAACCTTGGCGCGATCAGCCGGGTGGTTTACTCCGTCGTAGACCTTGATGCCTGGAATCAGAAACGGATTCACCCCTTCGAGACAGCCCACGTTATATCCGTACTGATGCGGATTCGAACGGCGTTGGTGGTGCGTGTAGATGCCGCAGATATCGCAGAAGTAGTGCTTGGCGGTGTGGGTGTTGAACGTATACAGCTTGAGATGTTCGCCCTTCACGACCCGGATCGCATTCAATGGCGCGGAGGCGACGATGGCGCCCTTACGGCGACAGATGGAGCAGTCGCAGTGCCGTGGATCTTCGATGCCATTCGGTAAGTCCAGTTCCAGCTCTACCGCGCCGCAGTGACAAGTGAGGCGGTGTATGGGTTGAATTACCGTATCTCCAACTTGTCTGATCATTGAGCCCACCCCTGGCATCTAAACTCTTAATAGCGCCCTGAACCCTCGCGCTGCGTAATAAGACTCCGCGCCGTTGTGGTAGACAAATACTGTGTCATAGCGGCGATCGCAGAAGAGGGCGCCACCGAGCTTGCGGATTTCGGGAGGCGTCAGGATCCAGCTCGACGTTTTCTGATCGAACTTGCCGAGCTTTTGCAGTGCGCGGTACTGCGCCTCGTCAAGCAGTTCGACACCCATGGCCTTTGCCACTTCGACGGCGCTGCCTTTCGGCTTGTTCGCCTTGCGCGCATCGAGAGCGGCGCGGTCGTAGCAGAGACTTCTACGACCGGCAGGGCTTTCCGCCGAGCAGTCGCAGAACAGATATTCACCGCTTTTCTTGTCGACACCGATCACATCGGGCTCACCACCGGTGGTTTCCATCTGCCGCAGCGCCTCCACTTTCTCGGGTTGGGCGCAGAGGCGCGCTTCGACCTCTTCCCATTTGATCTTGGGGTGACGCGCCATGTTGGCTGCGAAACGTTCTTTCAGAGTGATGACGATGGCGTCGGTTTGACTGGCACTTGGTTGCTTCGCTGCAGGCATCGTTCAGACCTCGGTGTCATTGCGCTTCGTTGCGCTCAAGCGTGGTGCAGATGTGCTGGAATGATCGTCCAGTAAGGCAGTTGGTGTCGAGGGTGCGGGGGAGAGCAGTTGTGGCAGTTCGATCTCGCGAAGATCGACCTGTTGCCACTTCAGATCGACGCCGGCGCGCAAAAGTTTTTGGCGAATGGTGGGCGCGATGCGTTCGAGCGCTTGTGTCTCGTCGGCGCCGAAGGTGCAACCATTGACGTCGTGCGGCAGGCCTTCGATACGAAAGGGACAGACCCAGTTCCAGCCATTGCCGACGTAGACCGGCGCCCCGATCGTGATGTCGATACTGTCGCCTTCCTCACTGCGGAGTTGCCGTTTGGTCCACACCTCCTGCAGAGGGACGGGTGATTGAAAGTCGTCCATGAGTACTCCTTGCTCTTGCGGTGCTGGAAAGCCTAACAGGTTGGGCAGAGCGGGCCTGAACAGCGAGCATGAAAAAGGGAGCCGAAGCTCCCTTTTTCGTGTGTACCACTTACTTGGTGCGGTTGAGGCTCTGCTCCAACTGATCCAAGGTTTCCATGGCCGGCAGACACTGCGCGATGGAGGCGTTCGGTTCGCGGCCTTCTTTGATGGCGGCGAAGAACTCGCGGTCCTGCAGCTCGATGCCGTTCATGGACACGTCCACTTTGGACACGTCGATCTGGTTGTTCTTACCGTCGAACAGATCGTCGTAACGGCAGATGTAGGTGCCGTTATCGCAGATGTAGCGGAAGTAGGTGCCGAGCGGACCATCGTTGTTGAAGGACAGCGACAGCGTGCAGATGGCGCCGCCGGTGGTCTTCATGCCGATGCTCATGTCCATGGCGATGTTGAGCTCGGGGTGGTAGGGGCCTTCCAGAGCGAAGGCGTGAGCCACTTTCTCACCGGTCTGATACTGGAACAGGTCCACGGTGTGGCAGGCGTGGTGCCACAGCAGGTGGTCGGTCCAGCTGCGCGGCTGACCGGCAGCGTTGAGGTTGCTGCGACGGAAGAAGTAGGTCTGCACGTCCATCTGCAGCACTTTCAGTTCGCCGGCTTTGATCTTCTTGTGGATCCACTGGTGGCTGGGGTTGAAGCGACGGGTGTGGCCCGCCATGGCGACCAGTTTCTTGCCCTGTGCAGCCATTTCCTGCTGCGTGGCGAGAATGGCCTTGGCGTCGGCCAAGGAGTCGGCCATCGGAATTTCGACCTGCACGTGCTTGCCGGCTTTCAGACACTGGATGGTCTGAGCGGCATGCACCTGAGTGGCGGAGGTAATGATCACCGCGTCGACGTCGAATTTCTCCAGGCACTCGCCCAGATCGGTGCCCCACTGTTTGATGCCGCGTGCTTCGGCAGCTTCGCGGGTGGCGTCTTCGCGACGACCACAGATGGCGGTCACTTCGACATCAGGGATGTTCGCGATTGCGTCCATGTGCTTCTGTGCGAAGGCGCCATGGCCAACCATTAATACTTTCATCGGAATCTCCTGGTTTGGTTTGCTTAGTTGGAAATCGGGGCTCGTTTACTTGTTGAGATCGTCGAGCGAATCGAGATACACGAGGCCGGCCTTTTCCAGGCGCTCGCGCATTTTGTAGATGTCGAGACCGAGCTCGCCGGCCTGCAGTTTGACGCGCTTGGCCACTTCGGCTTCTTCGCGTGCCTTGGCCTTGTCACGTACGGCAGCGGCGTGCTGACGCTGTACCACACAAACGCCGTCGTCGTCGGCCACGATCACGTCACCGGGCGTGACGTAGGCACCGGCACAGACGATGGGCACGTTCACACAGCCCAGCGTTTCCTTCACGGTGCCCTTGGCGTGAACGGCCTTGGACCACACCGCGAAGCCCATCTCACGCAGATCGCGGGTGTCGCGTACGCCGGCGTCGATGATCAGCGCTTTGACGCCACGCGCCAGACAGGAAGAGGCGAGCAGGTCGCCGAAGTAACCGTCGGTGCTGTCGGCGGTGACGCCCACCACCAGGATGTCGCCCGGTTTGCAGAGTTCGATGGCGACGTGGACCATCCAGTTGTCGCCCGGTTGGGCGAGGATGGTGACGGCACTGCCAGCCAGACGCACGTCCTGCTGGATGGGACGCATGTAGGGAGCCATGAGGCCAACGCGGCCCTGTGCTTCATGCACGGTGGCGACGCCCAATTGGCCGAGATCGTCGATCACTGCCTGATCGGCACGGGGAATGTTGCGAACTGCGACTGGTTTCATCATGGGACAGAACTTCCGCTGGGGTGAAAAAGGCCGTCATTATATGCAGCGCCCCGGGCAGTCTCAAATGCCATTTGATCGGCGCAAATACCCGAAAAATTTGGATTTTTTCTTGACGAAGACGAACCTGGCGGTACGTTCGCCGCGGTTCACTTTGCCCTCGTCCTCCCGGATAATGCGGCACGTTTTGCGCCCGCCAACTCGCTTGGGCGCCATCGGTTCGATCCATTCAGAGGTAACGAGGTAAGCCATGCAAAAAGCCATTCCCTGCCTGTTGATGCGCGGCGGCACGTCCAAGGGCACGTATTTTCTGGCCGAGGATCTGCCGGCAGACACGGCGGAGCGGGACAAAGCCCTGCTCGGCATCATGGGCTCGCCGGACAAGCGTCAGATCGACGGTGTCGGCGGCGCGCATCCCCTGACCAGCAAGGTGGCGGTGATCAAGAAATCCGAGCGCCCGGGCGTGGACGTGGACTACCTCTTCCTGCAGGTGTTCGTCGATGAAGCCAAGGTCAGCTCCAGTCAGAACTGCGGCAACATCCTCGCCGGCGTCGGTCCCTTCGCCATCGAAAAAGGCTTGGTGAAGGCGAACGACGGCGAGACCGTCGTCACCGTGTACATGGAAAACACCGACAGCATCGCCAAGCAGCGCATCCAGACCCCGGGCGGCAAGGTGCAGTACGCCGGCAATGCGTCGATCGACGGTGTGCCCGGCACGCATGCGCCGATCATGATCGAATTCGTCGACGTTGCCGGCTCAAGCTGCGGCGCGCTGTTCCCCACCGGCAACTTCGTCGATGAAGTGAATGGCCTGAAAGTGACGATGGTCGACAACGGCATGCCGGTGGTGATGATCGATGCGCGCGATCTCGGTCTGCAGGGCGACGAAAGCATCGCCGAACTCGAAGGCAATGCCGAACTCAAGCAGACCATCGAAGCGCTGCGCCTGGCCTGTGGCCCCCTGATGAATCTGGGCGACGTGAAAGACAAGACCGTGCCGAAGATGACCATCGTCTCGCCGCCCAAGAAAGGTGGCCTGATCAATACCCGCAGCTTCATTCCGCATCGCGTGCACGATGCCGTCGGCGTGTTGGCGGCCGCGAGTGTCGCCACTGCGGCGAACATTCCGGGTGCCGTTGGTCACGACATCGCGAACATTCCCGAAGGCAAGCGTCGTCTCTGCGAAGTGGAGCATCCGACGGGTTCGATGGGGGTGGAAGTGGAGCTCGACGACGATCCGAACAATCTCGTGCCGAAGAGCACGTCCATCATGCGCACCGCGCGTCTTCTGATGTCGGGCACCGTGTACTACCTCGACTGAGCAAAAGCAGACACAAAAAACCGGGGCATGCCCCGGTTTTTTATGCGCTGAATTTCGAATCAAGGCGGTGTGAAGGACTGCAACGAGAAGCGCAGCGCGCCGTGATCGTCGAGCTGCCAGATGATGTTGCGCAACACGCGGTCGCCGACGCGTGCCGAGGGAATCTGCAGCGTGCGCGTAGCGGCGTCGTAGTAGGCGGCGTGTTCGGGGACCGTGTCCAACAATCTGAGGGAGTCGCGCACGACGATGGCGGAAAGGCCCACACCATCGAAGTCGCGCTGCAACTGCGCCGAGTAGTATTCGTCGCCGATGCGTACCGGCAGGGTGAAATAGTTGTCGCAGAGTTCGGTGACGGCGTCCTGCGGGCTGTCAATGCGGCAATGGAAGGGACTCGGCAACTTGTCGAGCGCATAGGCGCGGCGGATCAAGACGAGATCGTTGGTCTGCACCCAGGCGCCGAATGAGGGCATGACGGGCACTTCGGTGAAGGCGTTGCCCAAGGTGCTGCGCAGGTTGATGCGTTGCAGATCGGCGATGGCGTCGACCACTTCCATGCCGCTCACGATCTCGGCGAACACCGTGTAACCGCCATTCTGGTAATCGAGGTGACCCGAATTGTCTCCCAGGTTGACGAACCACTGACTGGTGGCGCTGTGCGGTGAGCCGGCCAGCGTCGCCATGGCGACGGTGCCGCGACGGTTGGAGACTCCTGCTTCGTTGGGGATGGGGGGATCTTCGGGGATGGTGGAGACGACGCCTTCGGGGGTCAGCTTGTAGCCGCCGCTCTGGATCACGAACTTCTGTCCGTTGGCGTAGCGTTCGCTGCGATGCACGATGGTGTTGTCATAGTCGCCGTCGCGCACATAGTTGAGAAAGTTGCGCACCGTCTGTGGGGCCTTGTCGTGCAGCAATTGCATGCAGAAGTTGCCCAGGGTGCTTTCCATGCACACGTATTGCTGCGCCTGCGCCGGGAAGCTGTGGAGCCCCGCCAGCACGACTACGCTTGCCAACAATCGTTTCATGTCTACCTCATGTCAAAATGATGGCACAAGGTTAGCCACGGAAAATGTCCAAAAAAAGGCGACCTTTGTACCAAGGCCGCCTTCTTTGTATGAGTTCTGTAACACCGAACACCCGTTCACACGCTTTGGGTGCTCAGGTTCACCTCATTCCCCCTCGACGAAGGTGTAGGCGCAGATCTTGTTGCCGTCCGGGTCGCGCAGATAGGCGGCATAGGCGGTGGGGGCGAAGGTGCGCGGGCCGGGTTCGCCTTCGTTGATGCCACCGTTGGCAAGGCCGGCAGCGTGGAACTGACGCACGGCCTCGCGCGAGGCGGCAGCGAAACCGATGGTGGCACCGTTGGCGTAGGTGGCGGGCAATCCGTTGGCGGGCTGGAGTATCGCGAACTCCGGGTGGTCGACACCGTACAACGTACCTTTCTCGCCGAGCGGGCCGAGGTTCTTCACCCCCAGGGCGCCGAGAGTGGCGTCGTAGAACTTGACGGAGCGGCTCATGTCGTTGGTGCCGACGCAGACGTGCGTGAAGATTGCCATGTGAAACTTGGTCCTCTGCAAAATGAAGTGAAGATGTTGCCCGGCCGTTGCCGCGCGGCGGCGATTATAGGGCGACCGTAAAAGGCGAGAAGGGGCAGTTGTCCCAGCAGGTACAGTTCGGCTCCGTTCGTGTCCATTCCGAACCACGCCGTTCGGAGTCGATCAAACAATCGAGGAAAAACTGGGAAAGCGATGCAGGCGCGCAAAAACTTCCTTTAGAATCCGGCCCTGTCGCGCCAGGGGACTTAGCGTGCGCGGCACTCGCCATCCATCAACGCGAAGCCAGAACAACAAGAATCAGGAACAGTCATGTCACATCTGCGTCGCCGTTCGCCCGCCGTATCCACCTTCGTTCTTTCCACGCTTGCGCTTGCCTGCTTTGCGGCCGGTGCCCGCGCCCAGGACCTCGGTGTCGGCATTCAGCTCTTCAACGAAACCTGCGCTCATTGCCATGGCGCGAACGGCCAGGGCGGTGTCCTGGCTCCCTCGCTGCTGCAGCGCGTCGCCAGCGAAGACGATGCCGGCCTGATCGCCTTCCTCAAGGTGGGCAACCCGACCAAGGGCATGCCACCGGCGCCGGTCACCGACAACCAATATCCGGATCTGCTCGGTTATCTGCGCTTCCTCGCGGAGAACGTGTCCGATGCCACCTATTCGGCCGATGGTGCACGCAACCAGTATTCCTCGATGCCGTCCATCGAGAACTTCAAGCCGGTGACGGAAGAGATGTTGCTCAATCCCGATCCCGCCGATTGGCTGTGGTACAGCCGCACTCCGGATGCGCAGCGTTTCAGTCCGCTCGATCAGATCAATCGTTCCAATGTGAAGAATCTGGGCCTGGCCTGGTCGCGCGGCCTGCCGGCCGGCATCACGGAAACGATTCCCACCGTCTACAACGGCGTCATGTACATCAACTTGCCCGGTGGCAACGTCGCCGCACTCGATGCCACCACCGGCGACACGATCTGGGAATACAAACGTGACTACGTGAACCCCGGCACGGGTGGCAGCAGCCGTTCGAAGACGCTCGCCATCTTCGAAGACATGATCTATTTCACCGCGCCCGATGAAACCATCGTGGCGCTCGATGCCGTCAACGGTACCGTGCGTTGGGAAGCGCCGACGCCCGGCCGCGGCAACACCACCGGTGCCATCGTCGCGGAAGGGGTGGTGGTATCGAGCGGAACCTGCCGTTCCTATGAGGCATGCAACATCACCGGCCACGATGCGCGCACGGGCGAGCTGAAGTGGACCTTCATGCTGGCGCAGGAGGAAGGTGATCCGAATGGGGATACCTGGGCAGGCCTGCCGTTTGCACAACGTCGCGTGTCGTCCTGGGGCCTGCCCGGTGGTTACGACGAAGAAACCGGCACATTGTTCTGGAGCGTCGCCAACCCGAGTCCCTATACGCGTCTCGAACGTCACGGCAATTCCGATGCGATCCCGACCATGGCGCCGGCCGATCTCTACAGCAACTCCACGCTCGCGCTCGATCCGCAGACCGGCGAACTCAAGTGGTACTACCAGCATCTGCCCGGCGACGACTGGGACGAGGACATGAACGAAGAGCGCATCATCCTGCGCACCAAGGTCAATCCCGATCCCGAGCACGTGAAGTGGATCAACCCCAACCTGCGCCGTGGAGAAGAACGCGACATCGTGGTGAACGTGGGTGAGGGCGGAGGACTGTGGGCACTCGACAAGCACACGGGTGAATTCCTGTGGGCCACGCCGTTCCCGTACGATCACCCCAACTTCCTGATCAGCGACATCGATCTGGAAACCGGTCGCACGGTGATCAACCGCGAACTCGTGCTCGACGAGCCCGGTGCCCACCGCATCATCTGTTTCTTCAACGCGCGCAGCTATTGGCCGAGCGCGTACAGCCCGCGCACCAACAGCCTGTACGTGCCCTACATCAACAACTGCCTCAACATGACCGCCGCCACGCCGGCCACCGAGACCATGCCGGCCATGCCGGAAAGCCGCATCGGCATCCCGGCGCCGGGTTCGAATCTCGATGAGCTGAACGGCATGGCCAAGGTCAACATGGAAACCGGTGAGATCACGCGTTGGGTGATGGGCCGCATCCCCACCAACAGTTCGATCCTCGCCACCGCTGGCGACCTGATCTTCTGGGGCGACATCAACCGTCGCTTCCGCGCACAGGATGCGGAAACCGGCGAGATCCTGTGGGAAACCATCGTCGGTGGCCCGATCTCGACCAGCAACATCACCTATTCGGTGAATGGTCGTCAGTACGTGGCCGTGATCACCGGCGCCAACCTGTCTCACCCCGGTCTCAACACCGGCACCATGGGCCCGATCCAGCTCAACCTGGACAACAGCCCCAACTCCAACGCGCTGTACGTCTTCGCGCTACCGGAATGAGGCCGCCGCGCCGCGACGAAAAAATTCGATTCGTCGCGGCGCGTGCTTGCTTCGGCTCACACCTTTCACGATAGACTCGACGCATGCCGTCGCTTCGTCTATTCGCCGCTCTCGCCGTCCTCGCCTCAGCCACTGGTGTGGCGTTGAGCGCGTGGGCACAGGAATGGCGTGAATATCCCAGCATCGAACGTGGCTGGACGCGGCGTCCGGCACCGATCAACGGTCAACCGGAACCGGCCGAGTTCGTGGTGGGGCGGCTGATGTTCCCGCAGTACAACCGTGGCCCCTTCGGCAGCGGACGTGGTGATTGGCGGCAAGGTGGCACGGCCTGGACCGTGGACTATCCGGATGGCGATCGTACCTTCGCGCGCTTGCTCGGTCGTCTGACCGAACTCGACGTGCGCGTAGTGGAACAAGCAGTCAATCTCGACGACGGCGACACCGCCTTCGACTGGCCCTTTCTGATTTCAGGCCTGGTGGGTTCGTGGAATCTCACCGACGAGCAGGCGGTGAAGCTGCGTGAATACTTGCTCAAGGGCGGCTTTCTGCTCTGCGACAGTTTCTATGGGCAAGCAGAGTGGGATGGCTTCATGGCGACCTTGAAGCGCGTGTTTCCCGATCGCCTCGTCGTCGAACTGCCCGACGATCATCCCATCTTCCATAGTCCCTTCGACCTCTCTGACCGTCGTCAAATCCCCACTTGGCAATATCTTCCCTACGGTTATCGTGAAGGCGGAGACACGCCCTACTGGCGCGCCATACTCGATGACGATGGCAGGGTGATGGTCATGATTGCCTTCAACAACGACATCGCCGACGGCTGGCAACGCGCCGACGATCCCGGTTATCCGCAATACGAGGCCAATCTCGCCATTCGCCTGGGCGTCAACTTTGCGATCTATGCGCTGACCCACTAGTTCTGGATTCTGAATTGCCGGTTCCGGAGTGATTAGGGGCAAACTCCTCGACGGAATTGATGCCTCCAGCGAGCATTCACCATTATTGCGCGGCGAGCGTTCGGTTCATGTGGCGCATCGGTCATATCGCAGCGCTCTCTTGGGTTTAGCTAAAATCGCTGCTCGATTACGATTCACTGAACTCGGCCATAGTGGCTGAGGAATGTATGGCAAAGGACGGCCGATTGCAGATTTATGAAAACAATAACTGCATGGACAAACTCGAAGCCGTCTACAAGCTCCACAAACTACTGAAGGGTCGCAGAACCGTTCTGTCTCGCAAAGAACTTGAACGCGAACTGGAACTGGCGCATTCAACAGCGACGCGTTTTCTCCAGTACTGCCGTGACAGGCTGCAGATGCCGCTGATCTACGATAGAAGTCGTGGTGGCTATTGTTACGACGACAAGCTGCGGGACGCCTATGAGCTTCCTGGGCTTTGGTTCAACGCAGATGAACTCAATGCACTTCTGACCAGTCATCAATTGCTCGCCAAGGTGCAGCCGGGAGTGCTGGAACCCTATGTCGCGCCGCTGCGTGAACGCATTGCCACGTTGTTGGAACACAAGAGGGCAGGGAGTAAAGAAGTCTTCAATCGTGTCCGCATTCTTCCCATCGCAAGTCGCGAAACCCGTCTAGAAGATTTTCAGGCATGCACCAATGCCCTGATACGTCGCAAGCGGCTTCGCGTTCTCTACAGCAGTCGTAGCAGAGCGGAAGTCAGCGAACGCTGGATATCGCCACAACGCCTGGTGTATTACCGGGACAATTGGTACCTGGATGCATGGTGCCATCTGCGTGAAGGCCTGCGCACGTTTGCACTGGATCGGTTGCGTGCGCTCGAGTCAGGCGATGCGGCAAAGGACATCGACGACGCTACACTCGATGAACATCTCACTCGGACCTACGGCATCTTCTCCGGGCCCGTAACCGCCCGGGCCGTAATCCATTTTTCGGCGGATGCCGCACGTTGGATTGCTGACGAAGAGTGGCATCCCGATCAGACATCCCGCCATCTCAGTGACGGGCGTTGGGAACTCGAGATTCCCTACGGTAATCCCACTGAGCTCATCCGCGACATTCTCAAATTCGGTGCAGATGCAGAAGTGATTTCGCCACCGGAATTGCGTGCTCAGGTCAAGACAGCCCTTGAACAAGCGTTAGCTCTCTATCAGACGGATCAATAGAAGATTTCTGGAAGAGCTTTTCGTTTTTTATCAAGCATCGACCTTTACCGATATGAGTCAGAAAAGATATATCGCATTTGGCAGCGGCGACCTCTCCTACAAATAAATTTTGGCGTGCTCATGTTCTGAGCATTGCAACCACTAGAGTCTCGCGCATGGCAGAGTGACCATGATTCGCTGAACCGATCCCTGGTGACATCAAGTGAAGTTTTACGCTCATTCAACGGAAAACAAGGTCGATAAGACGGATTGGCAGCTTCTCTCCGAACATCTGTCGAACGTCGGAGCGATGGCGGGAGATTATGCAAAAGCATTCGGACCGCGCTCCTTGGGGCTAGTAGCCGGGTTGCTCCACGATCTAGGTAAGTACACATTGGAATTCCAGAACCGCCTCGAAGGCGGTGCGCGGGTCGATCATTCCACCTGGGGCGCACGGATCGCCAAGGAGCGATATGGTCAGCTCGGTGCTCTGCTCGCCTACGGCATCGCTGGCCACCACGCGGGTCTGGCCAATGGCCGCATCGGAGATCGCACCTCGCTGCGTGAGCGGCTTGCTAGAGAGCTGCCAGCGTTGCATCCCGCCTGGCAATCGGAGCTGACGCTGCCCGACAACCAAGAGCTTCAGGCCGCGATGAGGAATTGGTTCACACCAAGCCAGGAACGTGTCTTGTTCCAGTTTTCCGTGCTGGTCCGCATGTTCTTCTCCTGTCTCGTTGACGCCGATTTCATCGATACCGACGAGTTCTATCGTCGCATCGAAGGAAAACCGTCCAGGCGTGTGCGGCATCCGCGCCTGGAAGAACTGCGCGCCCGTCTGGATGCCCGGTTGGCCGCGCTTTCCGCGGAAGGTGACGTGAATGCCCTGAGAAAACACATCCTCGAGCACGTCCGCGCCCAGGCAGAACAGAAGCCCGGGCTTTTCTCGCTGACGGTGCCAACGGGCGGGGGAAAGACGCTGACCTCCATGGCCTTTGCACTCGATCACGCGCTGGCCCACGGCCTCGAACGCGTGATCTACGTCATCCCCTTCACGAGCATCGTCGAACAGAACGCTCAGGTGTTCCGCAATGCTTTCGATGAGCTGGGAGAGGCCGCCGTTCTCGAACACCACAGTGCCTTCGACGAAAGCCCGGATACGGCCTGGGAGGCGAAGGATAAGAGACGCCTGGCCATGGAGAACTGGGACGCTCCGGTCATCGTCACCACTGCGGTACAGTTCTTTGAAAGTCTGTTTGCGGACAGACCTTCCAGATGCCGCAAGCTTCATCACATCGCAAACAGTGTCGTCATCCTGGACGAAGCTCAGACCCTACCTTTGAAACTGCTACGTCCCTGTGTCGCCATGCTGGACGAACTGGCTCTCAACTATCGATCGAGCATCGTGCTCTGCACCGCCACCCAACCGGCACTGCGAAGGGATGAAGGATTTCCCGAGGGGTTTCAGGATGTAAGGGAGTTGGCCCCTGAACCCCCGCGACTCTACGAAAAGCTGCGGCGCGTCGGTGTCCGACATATCGGCACGCTGAGCGACGACGACTTGGTCGAGGAGCTGCGTCAGCGTGACCAGGTGCTGTGCATCGTCAACAACCGCCGTCACGCGCGGGCCTTGTACGAAGCCATTTCCACATTGCCTGGTGCCTGCCATCTGAGCACGTTGATGCATGCTCGGCACAGAAGGCAGGTGCTTGCCGAGGTGAAAGAACGACTGGATCCGAATAGGCCCCAGCCTTGTCGTCTGATATCCACGTCCCTGATCGAAGCGGGTGTCGATATCGATTTTCCAACCGTGCTGCGAGCGGAGGCGGGTCTGGATTCCATTGCCCAGGCCGCTGGACGCTGCAATAGGGAAGGCAGACGGGATTGGCGTTGCAGCGAAACCTTGGTCTTCGCGACGGCAAACGACGAATGGCTACCACCGCCGGAGTTGAAGCAGTTCGCACAAGTGTTTCGCCGCACTTACCGCCTACACGAAGGCGACCTGCTGGCGCCGGATGCCGTGCGTGCCTACTTCAAGGAACTGTATTGGCAAAAGGGCAAGGAGGAACTCGATGCTGAGGATCTGATGGGGCTGCTCAAGGGGAGTGATATCGACAGCCTGCCTCTGGAAACGATCGCCAAACGCTTCCGCCTCATCGACAGCGTGATGAGGTCGGTGATCGTGCCCTTCGATCCCTATACAGGTGAACTGGATGTAGATGCGGCAGATGTCTTACTGGATATCGAATTCGCTCCTGGGCTGGCACGTCGCCTGCAGCAGTTCGTGGTGCAGATCCCCGAGCGTGCTTTTTCTGCGTTGAGCAAGGCTGCAGCTATACAACCAATTGCACCGGAACGTTACGGCGAGCAGTTCATGCAGTTGGTCAATCCGTCGCTGTATGACCCCCGGGTAGGGCTCAAATGGGATGAACCGGAGTTCATTGCGACGGAGCGACTAGTTCTCTGAATGCAATTCATTACCACATCGATTGGAGTACTTATTAAGAGTAAGGGGAGGGTTATGAGCTATGGCATAAGGCTTCACGTGTGGGGCGAACGAGCCCTGTTCACACGTCCCGAAATGAAGGTCGAGCGGGTGTCCTATGACGTCATCACCCCCTCGGCAGCCCGGGGCATTCTTGAGGCGATCCACTGGAAACCGGCCATACGCTGGGTTGTGGACAGCATCCAGGTGCTGAACCCCATTCGCTTCGAATCGATTCGTCGCAATGAGGTTGGAAGCAAGGTATCGAAGGCCAATGTGGAACGAGCGATGAGGCAAGGAACCACCCAGGACTTGGTTTGCTACGTCGACGAGGACAGACAGCAGCGCGCCACTACGCTGCTGCGAGACGTCTCGTACGTCATCTCGGCTCACTTCGAACTGACGGAAAAAGCGGGCCCCGAGGACAACGAGGGCAAGCATCTGGACATATTTGCCCGCCGTGCTCGCCGCGGGCAGTGTTTTCAGATGCCATGTCTGGGAACTAGAGAATTTCCGGCGAACTTCGCTCTCGTAGAGGAGGGTTACCAGTTGCCGCAGCCGCATGAGTCCTTAGTCGGTGAACGTGATCTGGGCTGGATGCTGCACGACATCGACTTCGCCAAGGGTGCCGCGGCCAAGTTCTTTCGTGCTCGTATGCAGGACGGTCTGATCGAGATTCCATCATTTGCAAGCGAGGAGCTCCGATCATGATCCTGACCGCATTGAGTGATTACTACGCGAGTCTGTTGAAGAGCGAGACGGAAGATATACCGCTGCTTGGATACAGCAGAGAAAAGATCAGCTATGCAATCGTCATTGATATGAGTGGGAATCTCGTTGCTGTTGACGATATACGGATTCCCTCGGGTAAGGAACCGCGACCAAGGAGTTTGGTCGTCCCCCAGTCGGGGACGCGTACCAGCGGCATCAGACCCAACTTCCTCTGGGACAAGACGAGTTACGTTCTTGGTGTGAGCGCCATCAGCAAGCGGTGTGAGAAGGAACATACGGCGTTCAAGCAGTTACATGCGAAAGCCCTAGGCAACAACGACGATGAAGGCCTGAAAGCACTGTTGTTGTTTCTCGATGCCTGGAATCCGACGCGTTTTCATGAGGAACCTCTGTTCACGGAGCATGGCGATCAATTCATCGATTCGAATGTGGTATTCCGTTTGGATTCTGACCAGTGCTACCTGCATGAAAGGCCTGCAGCAGCATTGGTGAGGGAACGTCTCTTGAACGAAGTGGAAACCGAACTGGGCATGTGTCTCGTAACAGGAACAGAAAGCCCCGTTGCAAGGGTCCATCTGCCGATCAAGGGGGTAGATGGCGCCCAAAGCTCCGGAGCACACGTCGTTTCTTTCAATCTCGAAGCATCTAGTTCTTATGGAAAGGAACAGGGAAGAAATGCGCCAATCTCAGAGCGAGCATCTTTTGCATATGCCACCGCCCTGAATCATCTCCTCCGGAAGGACCAGCACAATCGGCAACGAATTCAAATCGGCGATGCCACCGTTGTTTTCTGGGCACAGGCAGCGGACGAGGGACGGTCAAGAGCTGCAGAGGACTGGCTAGCAAGCCTTCTCAATCCTGAGGACGAAGCACTCCGGGAAACGGGACGGATCCGGGATGCACTGGAGCTGGTTCGGCAAGGGCGTCCGTTATGCGAGCTTGATCCGGATCTGGACGAAGATTCGCAGATATTCATCCTGGGACTGTCACCCAACGCATCCCGCCTTTCCATCCGGTATTGGGAAACCGACACATTGGCAGCCTTCACCAGGAGGCTGGTGGCTCACTACGAAGATCTGAAGTTGGAGCCAGCTCCCTGGAAGTCTCCTCCTTCAATCTGGCGGCTGACACTCGCTGCCGCTCCTGCTCGTGACGGCAAGGCGAAGCGAGAGGATGTGCCTCCGCTTCTGGCGGGAGAGCTTACTAGGGCGATCCTTTCGGGAGGGGCCTACCCTTACAGCCTGTTGGGGACCCTGTTGATGCGGCTGCGAGCGGATCGTGATGAAAAGATGTTCGGCATCAGAACGGCTCTGATCAAGGCCGTTATGGTCCGAGCACGACGATTGGGACAAAAAACAAACCACAAAGGAGATTTACCCGTGAGTCTCGATACTTCGAACCAGGATTCAGGGTATCTGCTGGGCCGACTTTTTGCGGTGCTTGAGCAGGTACAGCATGGAGCTCTGGGAGAAAAAGTTAATACCACCATACGTGATCGATACTACGGCTCGGCATCTGCCACACCGGCTACTGTGTTTCCCGTTCTACTGCGCAATGCTCAGCACCATCTAGGACGCCTGCGCAAGGACAAACCTCGGTATGCCATTTCGCTGGAAAAGGAAGTTCAGGAAATCATGGACCTATTGAGTTCGACTTTCCCGAAAAGTTTGAGGCTCGAGAGCCAGGGCCATTTCGCGCTCGGCTACTACCACCAGCGAAGCAGGCGCTTCGCCACTGTTACCAATTCAGACGATTTTGATACTGATACGGAAACTGATTCCGAAGGAGAAGAATGATGAGCGCCATTCAGAACCGCTACGAGTTCGTATATTTCTTTGACGTGGTGAACGGCAACCCCAATGGCGATCCCGATGCTGGTAATTTGCCTCGCCTTGACCCGGAGACCAACAGAGGACTTGTCACCGACGTTGCCATCAAACGCAAGATTCGCAATTACGTGGCGCTCGAGAAGGAAGAAGGAGCTCTGGGATATGCCATTTACATGCAGGAAAGGTCCGTACTGAACAGACAGCACAAGAAGGCCTATCAGGCTCTCGATATGGAACCTGACAAAAGGCTTCCGAAGGAAGAAGAAAAGGCGAATGCACTCACCGCTTGGATGTGTGCCAATTTCTTTGATGTGCGAACCTTCGGTGCTGTGATGACCACGGAGGTGAACGCTGGTCAAGTGAGAGGCCCAGTTCAGCTGGCCTTCGCCACATCTGTCGATCCAGTGGTGCCTTTGGAGGTTTCCATTACGCGGGTTGCCGTGACCAATGAACGGGATCTGGAAAAAGAAAGAACCATGGGGCGTAAACACATACTCCCCTACGGCCTTTACCGCATGCATGGGTTCATCTCCGCCAAGCTGGCCGAACGGACGGGTTTTTCCGAGGATGACCTGGAGCTGTTCTGGCGAGCCTTGATCAATTTGTTCGAGCATGATCGCTCAGCTGCAAGAGGTGAAATGGCTGCGCGCAAACTAGTGATCTTCAAACATGACAGTGTTATGGGCAACGCGCCGGCCCATAAGCTATTCGATTTGGTCAAGGTGACAAGGATCGACGATAGTGCGCCGGCGAGAAGCTTTGCCGACTACCGGATCGACATTGAAACCCAGGCTGTTCCTGAAGGGGTAACGGTTATCGAAAAGTTGTGAGCTCGACGGTGGTGCTGAAGTAGTCCAGTGAGGTGGCAGATCGAATGGATGATGGGTTGTTGCCAATCTCGGCGCTTCAGCACTTCGCCTATTGTCCCCGTCAGTTTGCATTGATTCACATTGAGCAGGCGTGGGAGGAAAACCAGTTCACCGCTGAGGGAAGGCATTTGCATGAGCGCGTGGATGGAGGATTCCCGGAGCAGCGAGGCAGCGTGAGGTATGAGCGTTCCGTCATGGTGTGCTCTGATCGCCTGGGTATTCAGGGCAAGTTGGATTTGCTTGAAGTTCATCAGGATGGTTCTGGCGCCCGGTACCTTCCTGTCGAATACAAGAGAGGGAAGCCGAAGCTACAGGATTGGGATCGCATTCAGTTATGTGCACAGGCTCTTTGTCTCGAGGAGATGGTTGGGGTTCAACTGAATGAGGGAGCACTTTGGTATTGGCAGGTTAGGAAGCGCGAGCCGGTGGTACTGAATGAAGTACTGCGTGAGTCAACCTTGAAGATTATTGAGGAGGCACAAGCCCTGAGAGTCAGCGGTTGTACTCCTAGACCTACGGATATAAAGCAACGTTGTCGAGGATGCTCATTGGTGGATGTCTGCCAACCTGAAAGATTCCGAAGAGATCGATCTTCATCTTACGTGGCTGGAATATTCGAGGATGAAGAAACTTCTTAACACGCTCTATATCACTCGCAGTGAGTGCTATCTGCATAAGGAAAGAGAAACGATCGTCATTAGGCAAGGTGATGAAAAAGTTGGGCAGTTCCCGGCTCGCTCCATTGGCAGCATCCTTTGCTTTGGCTCAGCGTCCATGTCTCCTTTTCTTATGGGATATTGTGCCGCCCAGGGGATAGGAGTCGCGTTCTATACCGAATATGGAAGATTTCTGGCCCGGGTACAGGGTAAGCAGACCGGCAACGTTTTGTTGCGTCGGGCCCAGTATCGTTGGGCTGACGATCCAGGGAGGTCGGCCGCTGTTGCTCGTCTCATGGTCGCTGCCAAGATTGCCAATAGTCGCTCGGTGCTGTTGCGGGAATTGCGCAACTATGGGAGCAACGCTTCTTTCGAGGATGCTGCCGATAGGTTGAAACTCTGCTTGAAAAGGGTAAGGAAGGCTTCTTCCCTGGCGGAGATCATGGGGGTGGAGGGGGAGGCAGCGAGCAGCTATTTCTCGGTGTTCAATCACCTTCTGAAGGGGAGCGGTTTCGTTTTCGGAGGAAGGGTGCGTAGACCACCGATGGACCCGGTGAATGCCTTGCTTTCGTTTGTGTATTCGCTGGTTACGCAAGAGTGCATTTCTGCTCTTTACGGAGTTGGTTTGGATCCTTTCGTAGGGTTTCTTCACAGAGATCGTCCCGGAAGGGCCAGTTTGGCCTTGGACATGTTGGAGGAATTTCGAGCATCTTGGGCGGACCGTTTTGTGCTCACCCTGATAAATAGGCGCCAGGTTCAGTTGAGTGATTTTGTAATAGAAGCGGGAGGCGCTGTACGCCTAGGTGAGGAGGCTCGCAAACAACTACTTGTGGCGTACCAGGAGAGAAAGCGAGTAGAAATCCTACATCCATATCTTGGAGAGCAGGTTCCGATTGGGTTGCTTCCCCATTGTCAGGCGATGTTACTGGCAAGGCACATTCGCGGAGACACGCATTTCTATCCTCCCTACTTGGCGAAGTAGATGCTCGTACTGATTACTTACGATGTGAGTGTAACTACGGCTGCAGGGCGTAGGCGTCTGAGGAACATTGCGAAGATCTGTCTCGACTACGGCGTACGCGTGCAGAACTCGGTGTTTGAGTGCGAAGTCGATCCAGCGCAGTTTGTTGCGCTTAAAACATCGCTTCTCCAAACCTTCAACAAGGAAGAAGATAGTTTGCGTTTCTATTTTCTCGGCAAGCGTGGCAAGCAAAGAGTCGAACATGTCGGGGCAAAACCTGTTGCTGATCCTCTGCGTGATCCCCTCATAATGTAGTGCGCTAACGTCCAGTTCTCATCGAATGCTCGGTAGGTTAGCGCAGCTCTAAGACCATCGATTTCCATCAGTTTCCTCTTCCTTTGAGTTTTTCTTGAGAAAATTTCGTTTTTCAAATGCTGGTTGGCGGAAACCGGACGTTTTCTTCTTGCGGGATATTTGCTTAGCATTACGGCGTCGCGCCCTTCACGGGCGCGTGGATTGAAACAATCCCAACCGAGTTGCGGTCTTAACCACGCTCCGCGTCGCGCCCTTCACGGGCGCGTGGATTGAAACATCCTGACCCTTCGCGCTGACTCCGCACCGCAAGTGGTCGCGCCCTTCACGGGCGCGTGGATTGAAACCGGCACTAAAGCGACCAGGGTGCAGAGCGAAATGGTCGCGCCCTTCACGGGCGCGTGGATTGAAACACAACCAGAGCATGAAACGATGGCACAAGAAGAATTGTCGCGCCCTTCACGGGCGCGTGGATTGAAACTATTTCCTTTTAAGTAATGCCTTGAGGGCTTAGTAGTCGCGCCCTTCACGGGCGCGTGGATTGAAACAATACGCTCAACGAAGCAGCCTTGGCCGATGCAGCGGTCGCGCCCTTCACGGGCGCGTGGATTGAAACAGTAGAAATTTTGGTGCCGATATTTAACGGGAGCGGGGTCGCGCCCTTCACGGGCGCGTGGATTGAAACTACGTAGCACTTTACGGCGGGAATGCCCCATACAGTCGCGCCCTTCACGGGCGCGTGGATTGAAACATCAATCGTCCCTTTGAAGTCGCGGAACAGACGGGTCGCGCCCTTCACGGGCGCGTGGATTGAAACCTGCGGAGCGAGGGCGCACCACCGGACACCGTAGTGGTCGCGCCCTTCACGGGCGCGTGGATTGAAACCTCATGACGCTCAGTAGTAAGCACTTTGGAAGCTAGTCGCGCCCTTCACGGGCGCGTGGATTGAAACAATGCGCTCGCGTGGCATTTGGATTCGCTGGTATCTAGTCGCGCCCTTCACGGGCGCGTGGATTGAAACGGCCTGTAGCTGCGCCTTGAACAGACGCCAGTCATGTCGCGCCCTTCACGGGCGCGTGGATTGAAACACGAATGCGCGACTTGTGTTCGATACTGAGACGATGTCGCGCCCTTCACGGGCGCGTGGATTGAAACACCATCTGACCGGGGGTGATAGATGGGGTCAGAATGTCGCGCCCTTCACGGGCGCGTGGATTGAAACGAGGACTGTCGGGTCGTTGCGATACGCTACCAGAGTCGCGCCCTTCACGGGCGCGTGGATTGAAACTCACTCACTTGAGGTGATTTGATATGGCCTGCGGCAGTCGCGCCCTTCACGGGCGCGTGGATTGAAACCAGGAGATCTGCAGGGCTAAGGTCTGGCCGCTCCAGTCGCGCCCTTCACGGGCGCGTGGATTGAAACGGCGTGAAACCAAGCAGATTGGTGGCCCTCGGTGGTCGCGCCCTTCACGGGCGCGTGGATTGAAACAGACTCAGGACGATATACGCGGATCACGGAATTAGGTCGCGCCCTTCACGGGCGCGTGGATTGAAACATCATTGGGCGAAAGCTGTATATTGACCAAGAAGCAGTCGCGCCCTTCACGGGCGCGTGGATTGAAACTACCAACAGCTTTTGGGATTGCGGATCCGCCATAGTCGCGCCCTTCACGGGCGCGTGGATTGAAACAAGTATCGGTACGGCAGCAGCAAGAAGCGATACAAGTCGCGCCCTTCACGGGCGCGTGGATTGAAACTGGCAGGCTATACTGCCCCTGACCATGCTCTGCGGTCGCGCCCTTCACGGGCGCGTGGATTGAAACATGTCCACCAGCTCATCGCCACCCGTGGTCTCTAGTCGCGCCCTTCACGGGCGCGTGGATTGAAACGCTCTAGGCGTGGCAGCTAAAGCCTACTCAGCCCAGTCGCGCCCTTCACGGGCGCGTGGATTGAAACTCGAAAGCCTTGAGAAAGATCGGCATGACCTTGCGTCGCGCCCTTCACGGGCGCGTGGATTGAAACCGCTTCAAAGCTCTGGATGTGGTAGTCGTTCTCCGGTCGCGCCCTTCACGGGCGCGTGGATTGAAACTTGCCGTGGCCCACCAAGCTCGGGTCAACGCGGAAGTCGCGCCCTTCACGGGCGCGTGGATTGAAACCCACAGCGTTACCGTCGTGTCGAAGCGGTAGTTGAAGTCGCGCCCTTCACGGGCGCGTGGATTGAAACACGATAGGAGTGGTGTTATCGAACGTGTAGCGAGGGTCGCGCCCTTCACGGGCGCGTGGATTGAAACAGCGCTCTCACCTATGTTGAGGTCCCTGGTCTCTCGTCGCGCCCTTCACGGGCGCGTGGATTGAAACATCGGTAGGTTTATGCGCTGCAGGCATTAGAGACCTGTCGCGCCCTTCACGGGCGCGTGGATTGAAACTCTCGCTGGAGGGATGCGTAAAGCAAAGGGGCCAAGGTCGCGCCCTTCACGGGCGCGTGGATTGAAACCACGAGAACCACAGCTCAGAGCCTGGGGCACGAATGGTCGCGCCCTTCACGGGCGCGTGGATTGAAACCTGAACAAGATCCTCAATTTCTTGTATTACGCCGGTCGCGCCCTTCACGGGCGCGTGGATTGAAACACAGTACTGCCCGGTGTTGATCCTCAACCGAGCGAGTCGCGCCCTTCACGGGCGCGTGGATTGAAACCACGTGCTCTACTCTGGTGGCGTCCTCGAAGCGGCGTCGCGCCCTTCACGGGCGCGTGGATTGAAACCTAGGCGGCGACGGCAAGCAGCGCGTCACTCTAGGTGTCGCGCCCTTCACGGGCGCGTGGATTGAAACCGCGCTGGTTACGCCGCCAAGCTGGAAGAAGCATGCGTCGCGCCCTTCACGGGCGCGTGGATTGAAACGTCGTCACATCAACAAGCATGGCGAGACGCCAGCATGTCGCGCCCTTCACGGGCGCGTGGATTGAAACCTTCCACGACGCAGCCTCCGCGAGCCTGTCTGTCTGTCGCGCCCTTCACGGGCGCGTGGATTGAAACTAACGTGCGTCGAACATTTAACCTGATGTGTAGGTCGCGCCCTTCACGGGCGCGTGGATTGAAACATCGCTGGTCCTGTTATTTCATCTGGCGACTTGGTGTCGCGCCCTTCACGGGCGCGTGGATTGAAACCTGTTACACACAAGCTTGGCCTCTGGATAGCGGGGGTCGCGCCCTTCACGGGCGCGTGGATTGAAACACTGCCCTGTATCAGATCGCCTACCATCGCGGGCAGGTCGCGCCCTTCACGGGCGCGTGGATTGAAACCGAGTAGGTCACGGCTGATCTCGGGAGGCATGGACGTCGCGCCCTTCACGGGCGCGTGGATTGAAACGATGACCCTGACGAGGCCACTACCCCTGTGCTCTAGTCGCGCCCTTCACGGGCGCGTGGATTGAAACACCCATCTGTAAACACACCGCAGGCTGTTGAGGCCGTCGCGCCCTTCACGGGCGCGTGGATTGAAACACAGCGCACAGGCATCTACAGCGGCAGGCTGCTCTGCGTCGCGCCCTTCACGGGCGCGTGGATTGAAACTAAGATTGCGTCGCAGATCACATTAAAGGAGATTACCGTCGCGCCCTTCACGGGCGCGTGGATTGAAACTTCCCACAACTCCTTCACAGCAGCGCCCTCGTCAGCGTCGCGCCCTTCACGGGCGCGTGGATTGAAACGACTGGCACCGCATCGCCAGCGTTGAGCCTGATACCGTCGCGCCCTTCACGGGCGCGTGGATTGAAACGATCTGCGGCGGCGCCAGCACCAGATCACGCACGGTCGCGCCCTTCACGGGCGCGTGGATTGAAACTACGAATAGGCACAGAGGCGGACCAGGTAGCGATGTCGCGCCCTTCACGGGCGCGTGGATTGAAACAACGGCAAGACCTACGCGCTCATCAACGACGCCTCGTCGCGCCCTTCACGGGCGCGTGGATTGAAACAATATTAGGCTGAGTCTTTGGCAGCTCTACGATGAGTCGCGCCCTTCACGGGCGCGTGGATTGAAACGCGCATTCAAGGTAGAGGACAAGGTGAGCGGGACCGTCGCGCCCTTCACGGGCGCGTGGATTGAAACATCAACTGCTGGTCGTCCGTCATGGAGGCAACGTATGTCGCGCCCTTCACGGGCGCGTGGATTGAAACTATTACACTCTGAATCACCAGCGATGACACGCTGGTCGCGCCCTTCACGGGCGCGTGGATTGAAACGTCTAACAACCCCGCCCCGCTTCGGCGGGGCATAAGTCGCGCCCTTCACGGGCGCGTGGATTGAAACATTCGAACTCGTCAGGCGCAAATCACGTCGTAGGGGTCGCGCCCTTCACGGGCGCGTGGATTGAAACTCCCTCAGCCTGCTTACGCGTCATCCAGTATTTAGGTCGCGCCCTTCACGGGCGCGTGGATTGAAACGCCGCAAGCGCCGCGACCACCGCCGACTGGACGCGTCGCGCCCTTCACGGGCGCGTGGATTGAAACTAACCCGACCATCACCAAGCTGGCCCTAGGCAAGCAGTCGCGCCCTTCACGGGCGCGTGGATTGAAACCCAACGCGCCAGCATCGCACCTGCTTCGCCGCTAGGTCGCGCCCTTCACGGGCGCGTGGATTGAAACTCATACCAGACGGGCAGGCGCATCGGGTCGATGGCCGTCGCGCCCTTCACGGGCGCGTGGATTGAAACTCGATGACGGGGCGGCCCCAGCCGGAAACGCCCTTGTCGCGCCCTTCACGGGCGCGTGGATTGAAACACGAATGACTGCAGATCATCCACCGCCAGCTTGTCCGTCGCGCCCTTCACGGGCGCGTGGATTGAAACCATCCAGACCTGACCAAATGCCGCTATCCAGACGGTCGCGCCCTTCACGGGCGCGTGGATTGAAACCCATCGCTGCACATTTTTCTCCGCCGATTTTGCACGTCGCGCCCTTCACGGGCGCGTGGATTGAAACTCTATGCCAAAACCAGCGGCAGATTGCGCTAGCTCGTCGCGCCCTTCACGGGCGCGTGGATTGAAACATCGAGCCCTGGGCTGGTTGGTTGTTGCGCTTGAGTCGCGCCCTTCACGGGCGCGTGGATTGAAACCGAAGGCGAGCAAGATGTACGACATTCCCGGCTACGTCGCGCCCTTCACGGGCGCGTGGATTGAAACAGTGAACTACACTAGCTTGCATGATGCACTTATCTAGTCGCGCCCTTCACGGGCGCGTGGATTGAAACTACGGCTCTGGCAGCGCTGGCGAAGAATCCAAACGGGTCGCGCCCTTCACGGGCGCGTGGATTGAAACTTGCGGAATGTTCTACTCATATGCGCACCTAAATGTCGCGCCCTTCACGGGCGCGTGGATTGAAACTCCGAACGCATCAGCTTCCAGTGCCATGCGCAGGAGTCGCGCCCTTCACGGGCGCGTGGATTGAAACTGGATGCTGAGATTGCCAAGCGAGTAAAGGCCCAGTCGCGCCCTTCACGGGCGCGTGGATTGAAACTTGTTCTGGGTGCGCAACGTGCTGGGCCGCTGCACGTCGCGCCCTTCACGGGCGCGTGGATTGAAACGGATCCACGCCACGTTGTCACCAGCGGTCGCACGGGTCGCGCCCTTCACGGGCGCGTGGATTGAAACCAGTTCGGCACAGTAGGCAGCACGCTGGTCGAGTGGGTCGCGCCCTTCACGGGCGCGTGGATTGAAACCGATGCGACGATGGCGGATCTGTATGCCGCGCGCAGTCGCGCCCTTCACGGGCGCGTGGATTGAAACAGGCAGATAGATAGCCTAATCGTGAACACGGCGAAGTCGCGCCCTTCACGGGCGCGTGGATTGAAACCGTAGTCCATCGCGCCCAGGCCGCGCACAACCGCAGTCGCGCCCTTCACGGGCGCGTGGATTGAAACGTAGCCATTCGGCGTTACCTCATAGAGTTAGAAGTCGCGCCCTTCACGGGCGCGTGGATTGAAACCGCTATCGGCGCTGCTATCGGTGGCGCACTAGAGTCGCGCCCTTCACGGGCGCGTGGATTGAAACATCGCCATCAAGGGACAGCAAGACCTCTCTATCCCGGTCGCGCCCTTCACGGGCGCGTGGATTGAAACAGCGGTGTGTTCGAGCTCACCGACATGGATCACAAGTCGCGCCCTTCACGGGCGCGTGGATTGAAACGTGCAGTGGTCGCGCATTGAAACGCCCTCCGACGGTCGCGCCCTTCACGGGCGCGTGGATTGAAACAAAGCGTGGTTCGGTGACAGTAAGGTCGTGGACGAGTCGCGCCCTTCACGGGCGCGTGGATTGAAACTCGCAGATCGATTTAAGGTGTCCACGCAGGCAATGGTCGCGCCCTTCACGGGCGCGCGCATTCAAACTGAAACTGGAAAAGACCAGTGTGGCTTGCCGCTCTCATCACTATGAGGTGAAACGATAACGACGCCGTGATGTACGCTGTACTAGGTAAGCGGAGTTAGTGTAGTGGGAGCTATGAGAGATATTGCAAAAAGGGCGGAAATTTCCGCCCTTTTTGTTTCGTGTGACCCGTCCTAAATAGAGTTGACACCTTCATCCGATGAGCAAGGAGATTGAAGGTGCATCAACGAGTTAAACGAACCCAACGTGACTACACTCAGACTTTTATTCACTCTGTCGTGGATCAAGTCGAGAGAGGGGAGCTGACCTACAAGCAGGCGCAAGAGCGCTATGGGATTCAGGGACGCTCGACAGTGCTGGCGTGGTTGCGCAAACATGGTCATCAAGACTGGAGTCGGGGCACACCTGCTCCACGGAGCCCTGCCATGCCATTACCCCCACCCACCCCCGAGCAACGCATCAAAGAACTGGAAGCACAACTGCACAAGGCTGAGCAGCGTGTTGCGGAAGCG